>Ga0209536_100003994_pt1 | contig 23470 bp, 19 predicted proteins | sample DeeMarSeWOR28_12_FD_187461 | JGI IMG/M metagenome (GOLD analysis project Ga0209536, IMG submission 187461) | Marine sediment microbial communities from White Oak River estuary, North Carolina - WOR-2-8_12 (SPAdes) (version 2) | ecosystem: Environmental > Aquatic > Marine > Intertidal zone >...
CAGAGTTCTGAGTATATTATTGAACGTAAAAAGAAAGATACCTATTTGATCGGATTTACCGCGGCATACATGTTATGTATTTTTGTCGTTTTGGCGATAGAAGTTTTGGGTCTGAAATTTATAGAAAATTTTATAAACAAAATGTTATGAATTGTCATTAATGAGGATATTTCCAAGGAGAGTATTTCATGAGCAGACTTGAAGAAGCTCTGGAGAAAGCGAACAAATTAAGAGAGTCACCGGTAAAACCTGTAAGAGAAAATCTGCTGACAGAAAATAAGACTCAATTAAAGAAAGTTAATAACGAGTTTATCGTGACTCTCGGTAATTCTGATTCTGTTATGGCTGAAGAATATAGAAGGCTCAAGTCAATGGTGATAAGAGAGACAAAGCCGGATTTCCTGAATACACTTATGATTACGAGCTCCCTGGACTCGGAAGGCAAGACCCTTACGGCGATCAATCTTGCTGTTTCGCTTGCACAGGAAATGGATCATTCAATTCTGCTCGTCGATGCTGACCTCAGAAAGCCGATGATTCATAATTATCTTGGGGTGACCTTCAAATATGGCTTGTCTGATTATCTGACTCAGGATATAGACGTGTCCGATATTCTGATAAAAACGGGGATTGGCAATCTGGTTTTACTTCCGGCCGGGCGTGGGGCAGCAAATCCCGTTGAACTGCTTTCATCCGGGAGGATGAATGCGCTTGTGAAGGAATTGAAGCACCGCTATATGGATCGATACGTCATTATTGATACTCCGCCGGTTTTGCCTTTTGCAGATACTATTTCGATAGGTTCGACTGTTGACGGCGTGATTTTTGTTGTTCAGGAAGGTCGTGTGCAGAAATCGAGTGTCGAAGAAGCCATAGGGATGCTCAAGAATTTAAAAATACTGGGTGTTGTATATAACAATGTAAGTAAGGCAAATTTTGACGGACACTACGGCAGTTATTACAGGTATAGTCACAGTTACAGAAAAAAGGGGGAAAAGGAGAAATGATGAGAAAAGTAGTCTCTCTTGGCCTTGTAGGATCAGCAGTATTATTTTGGATAACAACACTCTCTTATGCAGACCTTACATTAACCCTTACCCCTTCAGTCAAGGTAGAGGAACGTTATAACGACAATATATTTCTTTCGGAAACTGATGAGGAAGATGATTTCATTACAATTATATCTCCTAATATTAATCTGGGATACTACCCTAACAAATACCTGGATCTTGACCTCGAATACGGTTTTAATTTCAGGTTTTATGCGGATCACAGTAACCTCAATGATACGAGCCTCAGAGAGACACAACATGCTAACTTGAGGGCCCAGGTCAGACCTTTGAATCGTGTATTTATCGATGTACAGGACTTCTATAAAAGAGTCCCGGTTGATGTAAGACGAAAAGTGGCGGTTGATAACGACTTTGAAAATATGACAGACAGCAACGAATTCAGTATTTCACCTTATGTTGAACTCCCTATTACCACGACTGTAATGTCCCGATTTGGGTACCGATTCAGAAACTTATGGTATAAAGACGACAGCGGCAATAAATCAGACAGCCATTCGGGATTTGCATCTTTTACCAAGGAATTTCCAACCGGACTGAGCGTATCATTAGGTTACAATTATATTACCTATCGGCCTGAGTTAACAAAAGACTATGATGCTCATCATGGTTTTGCGTCCGCGGGTTATCAGATGGGTTCAAACCTGAGATTCTGGGTTGGCGCAGGAAGATACTACATAAATTTTGATGATGATTCTGATGATACGTCAGACTCCTGGAATGTAGGGACTGAATACAAAATAGATGAAACGGGAAACACCACTGTCAGTGTTACATACAGAGCAGCAATATCTGAAGGGGATTCAAGTGAATCAGTCACACAGTCCACCGGGAGTATCCAGCAGAACCTTCTCACAGAGAGAAATTCGATCACAACAGGAGTAACAGAAACAGAAAGGGTTGACCTCACCCTGACGACGGGAAAATATATTGACGTAACAATCAATCCCTATTACTCGGACAGCAAAGAACTGGAATCAGACAGAGAAGATGAGATAACAGGAATTAGCATGAGGATTAAGAAAGCCCTGACTACTGACTTGACACTATTACTGGATGGCCTGTGGGAGAAGCAGGAATTTTCTCCCCGTGATGATGAGGTCCGCTCCTATAGTGTGAGCAGCAGTTTCGATTACATATTGAGCCGCAGCATCATTTGTAATGCTGGTTACAGATATAACGAAAGAGACTCAGACGTACCTGGTGATGATTTTACAAATAATATTGTCTGGGTATCTGCAACAGTGACTTTTTAGGAGAGCAATGTACGAGAAACATTTCTCATTTAAATGTAAGCCCTTTGAATTAATACCAAATCCTGACTTCCTCTTCCAGAGCAGTACGCATAAAAAGGCAATTACGTATATAGATTACGGCATAAAGGAAAAGATCGGCTTTATTCTACTTACGGGTGAGATTGGATCGGGTAAGACGAGCATTGTCCGGAACCTAATAAAAAATCTCAATGGATCGGTCAGGCTTTCAAGAATTAACAATACGAAAGTTTCATCAGAACAGCTGATTGCAATGATTAATGAAGATTTTGGCCTGGATGTTGAAGGGAAAGGCAAGACTAAATTATTAAGCCAACTGAATGAATTCCTGATCGGTCAATATTCAGATAAGTTGCAGCCCATACTCCTTATTGATGAAGCACAGAACCTCACTCCCGACCTTTTGGAAGAGATCAGGATGCTTTCCAACCTGGAGACGGACAGAGCGAAGTTGCTCCAAATAATACTTGTGGGGCAGCCTGAGCTGAAAAAGACACTTATGATGCCTGAATTAATGCAATTGCGTCAGCGAATTAACATAAACTATCACATTGCACCTCTGACTATTGATGAGACGGAAAAATATATCAAGCACCGTCTCTCTGTTGCAGGAAATCCAGAGGCCATAGAGTTTGAAGGTAATATGGTTCACAGAATCTATCAGTTCAGCGGGGGGATTCCGCGGTTAATTAACATATTGTGTGACTTTGGATTACTTGCAGCGTATGTTGATTCGAAAAAGACCGTAAATCTTGAGATTATTCAGGAAGTTGTAAAAGATCTGGAATCACGTGATTACCGGAATGAATCTGCGGAAGGTTTAGTACACACTACTGCTGGCAATGCAGATAAATCTGAACTGCTTGAAACAGCAGGGAGTTTCGCGCTGAGACTTATTAAGCTGGAGGAAACCCTGAACAGCAGTCTTTATGAAATAAAATCATTATCAGAAAAGGTAATAAAATTAGAGGAATTGCTGTCACACTCTAAAGAGGCAGAAGAAAGTGAAAGAATTAATGGGTTGCTGGAACGTCTCGAAGATAAACTCGCCTGCCGTATTTTGGTAAAGGTCTCAGAGGATAATAAATTACCTGAACTCCTTGAACGGCTGTCCAAGCTTGAGAAGAACCTTGATGCAGGGAGCACGTAATTATAAATTCAAGTAAATCCATAAAGTTCCGAATAAATCAAAAGAGTAGTAACGTATTCAATTATTTGCCAAATAGCTAATTTTATTGCGCTGCGTGCGCGTGCCGTGCGCAGTTTTGATGGTCTGAACATAAAAATCGTTTTTCTCTGGAATGTCCTGATGTGACTGAGACGGCGGAGCCGTATCACCTGATGACGAAAACCCTGCGAATCGATGAAAGACAGAATGAATACCCTTTGGTATCGGTAATTGTGCCTGTGTATAATGGGAAGGAACACATCGCAAAGTGCCTGGATGCACTGAGTGCATCCTCATATCCATCTTTTGAAATTATTGTTATTGATGACTGTTCAACTGATGACACTGTATCAATCGTGCAACAGAAAGGAGTAACGATTCTCCAGACTTCAAAACAGTCCGGCCCGGGTGTTGCCAGAAACATTGGTGCACAGTGCGCGAAGGGCGAGATTCTCCTGTTTATAGACTCGGATATTACGGTACAGAAAGAAACCATTTCACTGGTTGTCAATAATTTTTACCGCGATCCGGATATAGTTGCTTTGTTTGGATCTTATGACAGTGAACCTGCTGAGAGAAATTTCATTTCACAATACAAGAATCTGTTTCATCATTATCATCATCAGCATGCCGAAAGAGAGGCCTTTTCATTCTGGGCTGGCTGTGGTGCAATACGAAAAAATATTTTCCGTGAGATGGGTGGATTTGATGCCATACGATACGAAAAGCCGTCAATTGAAGATATTGAGCTGGGGTACAGAATTCGCCAGAAAGGGTACAGAATTATTTTGGATAAGAATATACAGGTTAAACATCTTAAACGGTGGGATCTCCTGTCTCTTATTCGAACCGATATATTGCAGCGGGCAATTCCGTGGTCACGCCTGATTCTGGAATCAAAGATCATGCCGAATGACCTTAATCTGAAGCTATCCCAAAAAATAAGTTCTCTTTCTGTAATCTTAATGATTTTCATAATCCCTCTGCTGTTTCTCGGTCACATAACATTATTTAATATGTCTCTCAATACGGCAGTAATATTTGCTTTAATGACCCTTTTTGTTAATTTTCTTTTACTCAACAGGGAACTCTATGATTTTTATGTGCGGAATAGAGGACTTATATTTGCCATAGCAGTAATTCCTTTCCATATCCTTTATCATGTCTACAGTGGTGTTTCATTTTCTTATTGCTGGATTACGCACCGATTATCTCATCAGTGATAACCTGTCATATAAGAAGCAATTTCAGAGTCTATGCCGAATGATAATAACAAAGTAGTAATTATCGGGGCCGGACCTGCCGGGCTTACGGCAGCATATCAGCTGTCGAAAGTGGGCAGAGAATCGGTTGTGATCGAAAAGGACCGGGTTGTCGGTGGAATATCAAGGACAGTAAATTATAAAAATTACCTGTTTGATATTGGAGGACACCGCTTTTTTACCAAGATCAAAGAGGTTGAAGACATGTGGAAGGAAGTGCTCGAGGATGATTTCCTTCGCCGCAGCCGTATGTCTCGAATATACTACAACAAAAAGTTCTTTCACTATCCACTGCGCCCGCTAAATGCCCTGACGGGATTGGGTATCTGCAACAGTGCAATGATACTTTTCAGTTATTTCTATTCCCATTTGTTTCCATACAATCAGGAGGAGACCTTTGAACAGTGGGTATCAAACCGCTTCGGAAGAAGACTTTATAATACATTTTTTAAAACGTACACTGAAAAAGTATGGGGCATTCCATGCAGCGAGATAAGGGCAGAGTGGGCAGCGCAAAGGATAAAAGGGCTTTCGCTTATGAGTGCTGTAAGAAATGCACTTATAAATCAGAACCGGAGCGGAAAAGGACATGATGTTATCAAGACCTTGATCGATTCATTTGAGTATCCGAGGTTAGGACCCGGCATGCTGTGGGATACTGTAGCTCGTATGGTGAATAATAACGGATCTGAAGTATGCCTGGGGGCCGAGGTGGATGGAATACTGTGGAATAAAGAAAGTCAGCGGATAGATGCAGTAGAAATGCTGCGCAACGGACAAAATAAAATTATCAGGGGATCAGATTTCATCAGCAGTATGCCGGTCAGAGAATTAATTCAGAAATTCAGACCTGCTGTACCTGAAGACGTCTTGCAGGCTGCTAATACCCTCAGTTACAGAGATTTTCTTACCGTAGCATTAATTGTGAACAAACCGGAATTGTTTCCTGATAACTGGATATATGTGCATGACCCTGATGTAAAAGTGGGCAGGGTTCAGAACTTCAAGAACTGGAGCCCTTATATGGTACCGGACGAACGCAAATCATGTGTTGGTCTTGAATATTTCTGTTTCGAGGGAGATGAACTATGGTCCGCGTCTGACGATGACTTGATTGAACTGGGAAAAAGAGAAATGGAGCAGCTTGGATTGTTGAAGTCATCTGATGTAGAAGACGGAAGTGTGGTAAGAATGAAAAAGGCTTACCCTTCATATGATTCAAAATATAAGGACATGCTTGCTGTGATCAGGAAGTTTTTGGATGGTATAAAAAATCTTCAGCTTGTAGGTCGAAACGGAATGCACAGATATAACAATCAGGACCACTCCATGCTGACCGCAATGCTGGCTGTTGAGAATATTCAGGGGGCGCACCATGATTTATGGAAGGTGAATGAAGAGCAGGAATATCATGAGGAGCAGAAAGTAATTTCTGACGAAGTAATGATAAAGACATTTGCAAGGATAGACAAACTGGGCCTTGCAACAGCGCTTGGGACTGTATCGGGAGCACTTATATTTATTGCAACACTCTGGCTGATCATAAAAGGCGGTGAAGTTGTTGGACCGCGGCTTCAACTTCTTGGTCAATATTTTATTGGTTACACAGTAACGGTGAAAGGGGCATTTATCGGGCTGGGTTATGGGTTCGGATGGGGTTTTCTGGTCGGCTGGATGTTCGCGTATCTTCGTAATCTTATAATTGCGTCGTACCTGTATGGCATGAAGAAAAAGGCAGAGATGTTGTCATTCAGAGATTTTCTGGATCACTTTTAATAGTTTACTAATTTTGAGAGGGATTGATATGGCAAAGCAACAAAAGGAAGAAAAACTTTTCAGCGGGGTTTTGATATTAAACAGCAAGGTTACGGGACTGGCACTGGGCCTTATTTTCGGCATCATCATTTTTATTATGACAAACTGGCTAGTGATAAAGGGTGGATATGTTTCGGAGAATGGTGAATATGTAGTAGGTCCTCATTTGCAGTTGCTGGGCCAGTTCTTTATTGGATATGAAGTATCCTTTATTGGCAGCATTATCGGATTTTTTTATGGTTTTGCAGCCGGGACCATTTGCGGAGCAGTCATTGGGGGGATTTATAACAAGATTGTTCAGTTAAGAAAGTAAATTTTTTAGGCGATGAGAATTGGAATAGATGCAGGATGCTGGTCAAATCAGCGGGGGTATGGAAGATTTACAAGGGAATTGTTGAGGTCTCTTCTTGAAATAGACAATGACAATGATTATGTTTTTTTTATCGATTCTGTCACTCGCGCAGTATGTGACGTGCCTGGGCATGCATCCTGTATTGAGATAGACATTAGTGAGGCGCCGAGCAGTGCTGCATCCGCATCCGGTCACCGTTCTCTTAAAGATATCTGGAAAGCCAGCAGAGCGGTTTCAAAAGAAAAGATTGATATTTTTTTTTATCCGTCTGTTTACACATATTATCCTGTGTTCAGCGGAGCAAAAAAAGTCGTTGTAATCCATGATGTGATCGCTGAAAAACACCCTGATTTAGTATTTACTAAAAAGAAATACCAGATATTTTGGAATCTTAAGGTATGGCTGGCCATAAAACAGGCTGATGTGATTGTTACCGTGTCAGAATTTTCGAGGGATGGCATTTCAGAACATTTCAAATTGCCCAGAGACAATATAAAAGTGGTCACTGAAGCTGCAGATCCCATTTTCAGAATTGTGGATGATGAACACTCTATTTCTCAGGTGCTTGCCGGGTATGACCTGGATCTATCGACAAGGTTTATTCTTTATGTCGGAGGTATAGCCCCCCATAAGAACCTTTCTTCACTCGTTCTGGCATATTCAAAGCTGATTCAGAATGACAGGTTTAATGATGTAAAGCTGGTTTTAGTCGGGGATTATGAGGGGGACGTATTCCTTATTGATGAGAAGATTAAAAGACAGATGGATTACATGAATGTCAGGAAGAACGTGTTGCTTGCCGGATACGTTCCGGACAGTGATCTCGTTCATCTGTATAATGCCGCCACTGTTTTTGTGCTGCCTTCTTTTAACGAGGGGTTTGGACTTCCCGCAGTGGAATCCATGGCGTGTGGTACCCCCGTAATCGGGAGCAACACAACATCATTGCCGGAAGTTGTAAGAAACGCAGGTCTTTTTTTCAGCCCTGATGATAATGATGAACTTCTGGACAGACTGATCAGTGTTATAGGCAATGATGAATTAAGAAGAGAACTCAGTGAACGTTCGCTTCAAAGGGCCGCGGAGTTTAGCTGGCGAAATTCTGCGTTAACAATGTTACGCGTCTTTACTGAACTGGGAAAAAATGGAGCGACCTCTTAAATTCTGCATGATCACAACGTTTTACCCGCCGTACAACTTTGGCGGTGACGGGATATTTATTTACCGGCTTTCGAATAAACTGGCAGAACGGGGACACGAGATTGATGTAATCCATTGCAGGGATTCCTACCTGCTGCTTGAACCCGGAGGGCCAAAGGGTAATTTCCCCAATCACCCGAATGTCCGTGTCCACGGTTTAAAAAGCAGATTTGGGTCGTTGTCACCCTTTTTAACGCAACAAACCGGTTATCCCTTATTAAAGGAGAAGAAAATTAAAGCTATTTTAAAAAGCAGATGTTTCGATATCATTCACTACCATAATATTTCTCTTGTTGGCGGTCCAAAATTATTGAAGCCCAGAAAAGAGATCACCCTTTACACTACTCATGAACACTGGCTGATATGTCCCATGCATGTTCTGTGGAAGTATAATCGGGAGATTTGCAGGAAGCAGAACTGCTTTGTCTGCAGCCTTGTATGGAAGCGTCCCCCTCAATTGTGGCGGTATACGAACATGCTTAAAAAGGCGGTTAAAAACGTTGACTGCTTTATTTCACCGAGCAGGTTTACACTGAAGAAACATCATGAACTGGGAATGAAGGTGCCTTTCATACATATGCCGTACTTTCTTCCATTGTCCGAGGAGCAATCGTTTGTTGATGACATTCCTGATAACGGCAGGCCGAGGAGACCATACTTTCTGTTTGTAGGACGTCTTGAAAAGATCAAGGGTCTTCAGAATGTCATTCCCATTTTTAAGAACTATTCCCACGCGGAGTTGCTGATTGCTGGTGATGGAGAGTATGGTGAAGAATTGCGCTGCATGGCTGATGGAAACAGCAATGTAAGATTTCTGGGGCGGACGAGTCATGAAGAGTTGAGAAAGCTTTATAAAAAAGCGATAGCCGTAATAGTCCCTTCCATCTGCTACGAGGTATTCGGTATCATCATTATTGAATCTTTTTCAATGAAGACGCCTGTTATCGTACATAATGTAGGGGCCCCGCCTGACGTTATTGAAGAAAGCGGTGGAGGGTTCACGTATAATGACGAGGATGAGTTGATTGGGGCAATGGAAACCCTCAGGACTCAGCCTGAAACGAGAAAAGAGATGGCGGAGAGAGGATATAAAGCATATCGCAAATACTGGACGGAAGATAACAGCCTGAAAATATATTTTGGTCTGATCAGAAGACTTGCTCGAGGAAAAAAGATTGCTCTTCCCCTGGAAGCCATTGAAGCATGAACTGCATTACTAATTCGGGGAGAAAGGACATCGAATGCGTATACTGATTACGGGAGGAGCAGGATTTATCGGAAGCCATCTATGTGAAAGGCTCTTAAGTGAAGGACATCAGGTTGAGGTCATAGATGATCTCTCGACCGGCAATCTCGAAAATCTTAAGTATTGTAAGGACAACAAAAATTTCCGTTTTATTTATGACACTGTTCTCAACGAGAATACCATGCATGCCGCTATTGATAAGTGCGATGTTATCTATCACTTGGCAGCAGCAGTAGGGGTGGACCTTATTGTGAGGCAGCCGGTGAGAACGATTGAGACGAATATTAAAGGAACGGAGGTTGTGCTGGACATTGCCAGAAAATACAACAGGAAAGTATTGCTTGCAAGTACATCAGAGGTGTACGGGAAAAACGAGCAGGTTCCGTTCAGGGAAGAGGATGACAGTCTCTTTGGCGCAACGACGTATAGCCGGTGGAGCTATGCATGTTCGAAGGCCATAGATGAATTTCTGGGGCTTGCCTATCATAAGCAGTACGGGCTTCCTGTGATTATAGCCCGTTTTTTTAATACTGTGGGAGAAAGACAGAGCGGACAGTACGGAATGGTTATTCCAAGGTTTGTCCGGGCGGCTCTGGCGGGAGAGCCAATAACCATATACGGAGACGGGAAACAATCGAGATGCTTTGGATATGTGATGGATGTTATTGACGGCATAACATCTTTGGTGAATGACCCCGGTTCATACGGACAGGTCTTTAATATAGGCTCTACGGAAGAGATATCAATTGAAGCCCTTGCCTTTAAAATAAAGTCTCTTGCTGGAAGTTCGTCTGAAATCATATATCTGCCGTATGAAGAGGCCTATGGGCAGGGGTTTGATGATATGAGACGTCGCATCCCTTCTCTGGATAAGATAGAGAAGCAGGTTGGATATAGACCAAAAACTTCACTCGATCAAATACTAGAAAAGATCATTGCTTATTTTCGCCGACAAGTCAATTAAAGATTTTCAACTGTAGATGTTCCTTCGCGGTGCAGTTCTCTATTATGAAAATATGATAAAAATTCCTATTCTGGCATATCACTCCATTGATGACAGTGGCTCGGTAATTTCTATTGCACCCGAAAGATTTCGGCGTCAGATGCAGTTTCTCGCCGAGTCATCTTTTAATGTGATATCACTAAAAGATGTTGTAAAACATATCATTGAAAAACGAATGTTTCCCGAAAAGTCACTTGCGATTACCTTTGATGACGGGTTCAGGAATGTCTATGATGAGGCCTATCCCGTACTCAAAGAGTATGGATTCAGGGCAACTGTTTTTCTGGTCGCCGGGTTTTGTGGCAGAGACAATAACTGGAATGGTCAGCCTGAAGGAATTCCTGTGATGGATCTGCTCGATTGGGACCAGATCAAGGAAATGGCTGTAGGGGGTGTCGATTTCGGCGCACATACAATGAATCATCCCGACCTGTCTGAGCTTACGCCGGATCAGGCGTATCAGGAAATTGCAGAGTCGAAATCGGAAATACAAAAACATCTTGGAAATAATGTCTGCTTCTTCGCCTATCCGTACGGAAGTGTGACGCGGGAAACAGCAAAAGTGGTGGAAGAACTTTTTGAAGGTGCCTGCTCAACTGAATTAGGTTTTGTTACGCCGAACACCAGCATCTATTCTCTGCCCAGAATAGAGATGTACTATTTTTCCAGAAATAATTTTTTTTCCTGGATGGGAAAACCGTTCTTTCATAATTACCTTTACATCAGAAACGCCTTTCGTTTCGTGAAAAGCAAAGTTTCGTTCTGATGATGATCAAGGCAGTATATATAATAAGTATTCTGTTTATACTTGCGGGATTATGTATACCATCTTTGACGTTGATCGAGCTCTTACGGGGTGATTCATTATATCATCTTCAGGAACATCTGATTGAACAGCTGATGACGGGGGCAACGATTTTCCGGACTGGCATGGTTCTCATAGGGGTGCTGTTCATAGGAATGGGGAAGAAAATATTCCCTGTAAGGATAATTCAGAAAACAGAAGCAAGTTCCGAAGTGCATAGAAATACACATGCAATCTTATTTGCTGGTATAGTAATAGTCGCGATATCCCTTCGTTTATACGGGCTTAATTACGGTCTCTGGTATGATGAAATAGTTACATACGTTAAATATGCAAGTCTCCCTTTTGCGGAAATCATATCCACGTATGACTCTCAGAATCAACATCTTCTGTATAGTGTGCTTGCGCATCTTTCCTTGAATTTATTCGGTGAAAGTGCCTGGGCACTGAGAGTGCCGGCGGTTTTGTTCGGAGTTGCCAGCATCTGGGCAATGTACCTTTTGGCAGGCCATGTTATGAATAAACGCGAAGCCTTGCTGTCGTCTGCGCTTTTAGCTCTTTCCTATCATCATATATGGTTCAGTCAGAATGCTCGTGGATATACCGGGCTTCTTTTCTGGGCATTGTTAACGAGCTGGTTATTATTGCGCGCTATTCGTGGAGAAGAGTCGCATATATGGTTTTTATACGCAGTGGCGTCCGCCCTGGGAATTTATACGCATATGACCATGGTCTTTGTTTTAACGGGTCATTTTGTAATGTACATGATTGCTGTGTTTAAAAGGAGGCATGATGATTGGCCAGACAGGTGGAGGGGAGTATTGGTGGGATTTTGCTTGACGGGTATATTTTCGTTTCAGCTTTACTCACTTGTTCTCCCGCAGTTCATGGGAACGATAGGGAGTGAAGGAACTGCAGTAAGTACCTGGAAGAATCCATTGTGGACGTTCTTGGAGTTCGCAAAGGGAGCAGAAATCAGTTTTGTGGGAAGCTTTTCATTAGTTATAGCGTTAATAATATTTGGGGCTGGAATCTGGAGTTTCAGGAAAGAGAATCCGATTGTTCTTCAGCTCCTTTTTCTTCCATCGCTAATAGGTGCAGGTGTGGTTATCGGCTTGGGGCATCATCTTTGGCCGCGATTCTTTTTCTTCTGCTTTGGCTTTGCAGTGATAGTGCTCGTACGAGGGACCATGGTAACGGGACACGTAATAGCAAAGATCATTCGACTGGAACCGGGAAGGGCTCTGCCAATCGGAACTGCTCTCTGTATTGTCGTGATACTTGCATCAGCTGTGTCTGTATATAAAGTGTATGCACCCAAACAGGATTTCTCCGGCGCAATTTCTTTTGTCGAGAAAGAGATGGAGGCGGGGGACACTATTGTTACAGCTGGTATGGCGGTTATTCCATATAAAAATTACTATGAAACAGACTGGGAAACCGCTGAGACTGTCGAAGACCTTAATGTTACGAGATCCCGGTCCAGGCGGACATGGCTTGTATATACTGTCCCGCTTCACTTAGAGACCTTTCATCCCGACATAATGGAGAGTATTGTGTCAGACTTTACAGTCATTAAGAAATTTTATGGAACGTTAAGTGGAGGCGCCGTTATTGTTAGCAGAGCAGACGTTTTTCACCATAAAAAAATGTAATGCACAATGCGTGCATATCGTATGATAGTATAAAAATTTAACTGTTTTGTAAGGTATGTAAATGAAAAAAGAAGCTTCTCAAACAGAAAAGATGTCAGTTTCGATTGTAATTCCTGCCTATAATGAAGAAAATGCAATTGTCCAGCAGATAGAATCAGTCCAAGAAGCGCTGCTTCCCCTCGGAGTTCAATATGAAATTATAGTTGTTGACGATGGATCAGAGGACCAGACCGCTAAATGTGCAAAAGAGACCGGGGTGAAAGTCCTGCATCATCCCAAAAACAGGGGATATGGTGCAGCGCTGAAAAACGGCATTAAGGAAGCAGAAAATGAAATTATCATCATAATAGATGCTGACGGAACGTATCCTGCTGACGCGATTCCTCCTATGCTGGAAAAGATCTTTGAGTATGACATGGTTGTGGGGGCAAGAGTTGGTGAAAATGTTCATGTCCCTCTCGAGAGGAAGCCTGCAAAATGGTTTCTCCAAAAGCTGGCCAGTTATCTGGCAGGTGATAAGATAGAAGATCTCAACTCAGGACTTCGTGTCATGAAGAAATCAATCGTTGAAAGGTTTTATCATCTGCTGCCATCGGGGTTTTCATTTACCACGACAATTACCCTTGCTTTTTTGTGCAACGATTACCTCGTGCATTATCATCCAATTCCATATCATCGTCGAATTGGCAGGTCGAAAATTCGTTCTGTGGATGCATATCATTTCCTGTTGCTAATAATAAGAACCATTGTTTTTTTTAATCCATTGAAAGTTTTTTTGCCTATGGGCGCTCTCTTTTTCTGTATGGGGTTGGCGAAGTTTGTCTATGACATTTTTCTTGAAAACCTTTCTGAAAGTGCGATTTTTGGATTTTTAGGAGCATTTATTATATGGGCCATCGGGTTGATGTCTGATCAAATAGCCAGAGTGAGTGCAAAACAGGGATGAATCCTAAAAATAGGTTTCATGTTTTTGGAGGGATATGGAAAAAACCATATATGAGGATTATTGTAAGTCTGCTCATCCTCACTATTTTATTTGTTACATTGCCGATTGTGGAGATATGGCACGCTTTGAGGAAAGTATCGCTCCATATTTGGATTTTGATTTTGGCAGCTTTTTTAATGGGACATATCGCGGGAGCAGTCAAGTGGAGCCTGCTTGTAAATTCAAGGGATAAAATATTGCCATTATCACTTGCCTTTCGTTACTACTTCGCCGGATTGTTTGCTAATCTTTGCCTTCCTTCTCTTGTGGGAGGGGATGTGATTCGTGCAGGGATGGCTATCCGCTTCAATAATGATAAAGAAAGTGTGATTTTAGGCGGCCTCCTGGACAGGGTACTTGACCTGACGGCACTTGGTATTATCATATTGGTAGGAACCGCTTTTTCCCCGGTAATGCTGGCGTTAAAAAGCCGAAATATCCTTTTGATACTATTCCTCTTTATATTGTTTTGCATTCTGTTCTTTGCTTTCTTATTGTTCATGCCTTTATTCAAGAGCATGCCGAAGTTCATGCATGATGCAGTAATCCGGATTCGATATATTCTCGATTGTTTGATCAGTAAACCTCAGAGAATAATGACCGGGTTTGTAATAGCCATTCTTATGCAAGGAGGATTTGTCCTTTTAAACATGATGTTGGGCTCTGCTATTGGAATTCATCTGCCTGTCTCTGTCTGGTTCTTGGCCTGGCCTCTGGCGAAACTTTCTGCAATGATACCTGTCAGCATGGGAGGACTGGGTGTGAGAGAGGCAGCCCTTGGAGCACTTCTTGTCGGTTTCGGAGTTCCATTCACTTCTTCTGTTGGATTGGGCCTTTTATGGCAGACTATCCTGATTGCTGGCGGAGTGCTGGGAGGAATATTTTATTTACTTTCAGGCGGCAGGGTACAAGGATTTAATATAGCTGATGCTGAACCTCTCCATAGCGAAAGAAATTAACGTTGGCACTGATTGCACTATTTTATTGTTATCATGTCAAACCTGCTCACACATTGAAACCGGGGACACATAAATGAGATGAGAATATAATCAATCAGAATGATAACTGAACCTCATGTCATTATTGTAGGAGCCGGGCCAGCTGGACTTGGAGCTGCTTTTCAGTTAACCCGGAAGAAATTAGCACGCGTAACCGTGATTGAACAATGTGACCGGGTAGGGGGGATTGCAGGGAGTTTCGTAATATCAGGAGTGCATGTCGACTATGGAAGTCACCGTCTCCATCCATCCTGTGACCCGGAAATTATGCAGGACATCAAGACATTGCTTGGTGAAGACCTGCTTGACCGTCCCCGACACGGACGTATCAGACTATGCGGCCAATGGATACATTTTCCGCTTAAGCCGATAGATCTTATGTTGAGGCTATCGCCGGGTTTTTCAGCCGGGGTCATCAGAGATATTTTTACAAAGACTTTGGGAATGAATAAAGCTTCGACTCCGTCTGGTGAGGAAACCTTTGCGTCGGTATTAGAATCTGGATTGGGTCGAACGGTATGCAAGAATTTTTATTTCCCGTATACGAAGAAATTGTGGGGGTTGCCTCCTGAGCAGTTATCTGCCATTCAGGCCCGGAGGCGTGTTTCTTCCAGTTCCTTGGGCAAGATGTTTCGAAAAATCCTGATGATGACCCCTGTTGTTAAAAAAAATAGTGCTGGTCGATTTTATTATCCCAAGAAGGGTTTTGGCGAAATAAGTGAAACTCTTTATCAGGGAGCCATGGCAGAAGGAGGCCAATTTTATCTTGGAGCGGACCTTAAAGCAATCAGCGTGAACGAAAATCAGAAAACATCTGTCCGGTTTGAGCAGAAGGGGGAAAAATTTAACTGTGAAGCTGACTTTGTATGGTCAACCATTCCAATTTCTGATCTTGTGAAATCTGCGGAGCCATCTCCGCCTGCTGATATCATTGAAGTGCTAAATAATATCAAGTACAGATCTATGATCCTGATCTATCTTGTCCTTGAACAAAGCAGATTCAGTGAGTATGATGCGCATTATTTTCCGGAACTGGAAATACCAATCAGCCGCATGTCAGAGCCGAAGAACTATAGCAATACGCAGACGCCGAGAGATATTACCGTGTTATGTGCAGAGCTTCCCTGCTCAGAAGGCGACTCGCACTGGAATATGTCAGATGAGGAATCAGGGAACCTTGTTCAGGAGTGCCTGAAAAGGGCTGGAATACCCGTTAAGGCTCACATAAGAGAAGTGATTACAAGGCGTCTTCGGCATGCTTATCCAATATTTGAACCGGGCTATGAAAAATATTTTCAAATGATTGACAAGTGGCTTAGCGGGTGGGACAGCATACTGAGCTTTGGCCGGCAGGGGATGTTTGTTCATGATAATATTCATCTTTCTTTATTCAATGCGTACGCGGCTGTTGATTGTCTGAATGACAAAGGTTATTTTGACCGTGCGAAGTGGAATGGATACAGGAAAATATTTGATGCTCAGGTCGTCGAAGATTAATCAAATGCGGATCATTTTTAACATCGCAAGTTGAGGATAGTGTAGATATTGCTTGATATATTTCAGCAATTTCATAAATCAAGAATACGCCGGAATGCAATGACTGACATTGCCTGTATGACCAGTAAGAGTAAAGATTGAAAAAAAAGACCCTGCTGCTTCTTTTTGCAAGCTTAATCGCATCACTTGCTATGAGTGAAATAGTTCTGTACTTTGCTGGCATTAAAATTCCTGTGAATCAGCCAGAAACATCCCGACCTGAACTTTACACGGAGCATCAGGATTATGGCTATTCCTTGTGGCCGTCCCGTTCCATGACATACCTTTATCCCCGAAATAATCCAAGGACATTGACTGTTAATTCAAATTCTGACGGGTTCCGAAACAGACGTGAATATGATGAGCCGGACAGGCGAACAAGGATACTGGTAGTCGGTGACTCTTTTGTTTTTGGGGAGGGTGTTGAGGAATACGAACGATTTACTGATGTTCTGGAGACGATGCACGCAGGCTGGAGAGTGGACAATCTGGGCATGACCGGCTATGGCCCGGGGCTTATGGTAAGGGCTCTTGAAAAAATTGTTTTGAAAGCAGAGCCCGATGTCGTTCTTTTTTGTATCTATACTGATGATTTTCGTCGTGTTCGTCCCTCTTATGCCGGCGCCGGGTTCCGGATACCAAGATTTATAATCAAATCAGGGGCACTAGTAACAGTGCCATATCCCGAACCGCGCATTTGGGATAAATCACGTCTTTATCAGGCTGTACGAGCGGTGTACTGGAAATACTCCGGAGCTCTCTATGACCTGAATGAGGCAATTTTGGACCGCTTTTTGAAACTTTCGGAGGATTTCGCTTTTGCACCGGCCTTTGTTTTCCTGCCCGGCGAATATGATACGAGTAATGATATTGAAAGAAGAACCTGGCTTAAGAACTATACCTTAATGAGGAAGGTCCCTTTTGTTGACCTTACGGAGCCGATCCATGCTGCCGGCAGAAAAAATACTTTTATCAAAGACAACTGGCATTATAATCCTGTTGGCCACAGAACTGTAGCTGCAGAAATCAAGAAGTTTTTAGTCAATAAAGTTCTGAATGAATAATACATTAATAGTGATCAGGTGATAATAACATATCATACTCATGTCGAAAAGCTTGCCTCGATTATCGATCGTTATAGCCTCCGTTAGCGGATTTCCTGCAATTGGAGAATGTCTTGCAAGCATTTACAGACAACCAGTGGCAGACGCGATTGAAGTAGTGGTTGCCAATCGCTGTAAAAATGGGGTCGGTAATAAGATATTGAAGGAATATCCAAATGTGGACCTCATAGAGGCCCCGCATGAAACGACCATCCCTGCATTACGTGCCCTGGCAATAGGTGCAACCACTGCTGACGTGATAGCTGTTCTTGAGGATCATTGCATCGTTAATAATGAATGGGCTGAACAAATGTTAAATGCTCATAGTGGAGCATACCATGTTATTGGTGGATCCGTTGAGAATGCTGCGTGTGACAGGCTTATAGATTGGGCCGCATTCTTTTGTGAATACAGTCAGGCAATGAAGCCGATACGATCGGGAGAAGTGGAATCCTTGCCTGGCAATAATGTTTCTTACAAACGGAGGACAATCAAACAATTCGAAGATCTGATTCAAACCGGCGTTTGGGATACGGTATTGCATGAGAAAATGAGACAGGCTAATATCCCGCTGTACTCCATTCCTAGCATTACTGTCTATCACAAAATGTCAAATAAATTATCCTGGTTTTTGGTTCAGAAGTTCCATTTTGCTCGGTCGTTTGCGGGAAAGCGTTTTGATAGTGCAATGTTGTCACAGCGGCTTGTGTATGGGATAGGCGCTATCTCCTTACCACTAATACTTATGAAAAGAATCGTGCTGCAGACATGGAAAAAAGGTGTACACAGACGTGAACTGCTCTTGTCCCTTCCATATTTGTTATTGCTTTTTTTGAGCTGGAGTGTGGGTGAATCGGCCGGTTATCTATTTGGTCCTGGCTCATCATATTCGAGAGTAGCGTAGCATGCGGATATTTGAGGGAGAAGAAGAAAGTAGTAATATTACAATATCTGGAAGTAAAGTCGCAGCATAAAAATGACACAGGATTCAAAGATCGACAGTGGTGTTGATTCCGAGACAGTTTCAAGTCCTTTGTTATCGGTTGTTGTGGTAACAGTTTATAACTTAACGTACCTGTCTCAGTGCCTTTCATCCCTGATAGAGCAGTCTGGAAATATTGATATGGAGATCATTGCTGTTTGCGATGAGCGCGTTGATGCGCTGTTGGGAATGCAGTCACGCTTCGAGAACGTCATATTTCATCATATGGAGGGGCTTCAGACTCAGGAGGGGATGAGAGCCATAGGAGCGGGCATGGCTTCCGGCAATATCATAGCCTTTACCGTGGATCACTGTACGCCGGAGAAACACTGGTGTAAAAACATAATTAAGGAGCACAGCGGTCCGTATGCTGCTGTCGGAGGCGGGTTTGAAAAAGGTACTCAACCTGACACGTTGATAAATCTGGCTGTCCACTTCTATGACTATTGCAATTATGGATATTTCCAGAGTCCGGTGAAAAGAGGACCCGCTAAATATCTCTCTGACGGAAATGTCGCATACAAAAGGGAAGCGCTTATGTCTGTTGCCAGACTCTGGAAAGAGAGCTTTCATGTTTCTTTTGTAAATGCAGAACTGTTGGCGAAGGGCGAAATATTATGGCTGTCTCCTGACATACTTGTTTATCAGAACCGCGATATAACATTCGAACGGGCTATGAAGGTGGCATTCCGACGCGGCAGAGTATTTGGGAGCAAGAGAGTATCAGAGATACCGAAGGTGAAGAGGTTGATTCTGCTGATCTCTTCAATCTTTCTGCCATTGTTGCTGGTGGGACGTTTCATAATGAACATCATTATCAACCGTGCCCATCTCTCTGATATTGCCAAGGCATCTCCACTCATTATTTTACTTGTATTCCAGTGGTCATCAGGTGAACTCATCGGATATCTCACCGGCAGGGCGCTTATGAAGCCGGGTGAAACGTATGACTGAAATGAGGAGGATGTAACTAACCGGTATGACGTTTAAAAGAGTTTTACTGATTAATGCAGATTATCCGGAATCACATTATCGTTATGCCGGGTTGCCGGTAGGCCTGGGGTTCATTTCAGAGGCACTATCCGGTGCCCGGATTGAAAATGAAGTGTTTGACCTGTCTCTCGAGAGAAATTTTAAAAAATTGAGAGAGGCAATAGAGTCATATAAGCCGGATCTGATAGGCTATAGTCTTTTTACCTTCAGGCATTTGCATAACTATCGCGTCATGATGAATATAAAAGAGTCGTTCAGTTCGATTCGTATCGTTGCAGGGGGGCCTCATCTCTCCACACTGCGTGAAAAGGTTCTTCAAGATTGTGGTGCAATTGATTTTGGAATAACGATTGAAGGAGAAGACGCCATTGTTGAGTTGTGCAAAGGGACCGCTCCTGAAGACATTAAAGGAATGATGTACAGAAGCAGTGCCGGAGAAATTAAGTATTCCGGTGACAGAGAGTTTATAAAGGACCTGGACTCGAAACCATTTCCCCATTATGAAAAATTCAATCTTGCACGGTATCCGAAGAATATGAATATTGTTACCTCAAGGGGATGTCCCTACAGCTGTATCTACTGTCCGGTGAAAGCGACGATTGGCAGGACATTAAGAGTAAGAAACCCGGAAACTGTTGTGAACGAGTTTGAATACTGGTATGGCAGAGGATATCGTGATTTTGCTATCGCTGATGATAACTTTACTTTTTATCAGGAACGGGTGTATGCGATCTGCGATGGCCTAGAGAAGAAGGGACTGAAAGGTATAAGAATATCATGCGGCAATGGTGTAAGGGCGGACAAGGTTGATTATGCTTTGCTGAAAAGAATGAAAGAGGTAGGGTTCTATTATTTAGCCTTCGGTGTTGAAGGGGGAAATGACCGCGTACTAAAAAACATAAAAAAGGGCGAAAAAATTGAGACGATCAGAAATGCAGTAAAAACAGCGTGTGAACTCAAGTATGATGTGGGCCTGTTTTTTTTGATTGGATCCCCTTATGAAAGCAGAGAAGATTTGAATGATTCCATAGCGTTTGCACAGGAATACCCTGTATGCGAGGCACTTTTTTATAACCTGATACCTTTTCCGAATACCGAGCTTTATGATTGGGTCAAAAAAAACGATTACTTTGTCGAATCACCGGAGAAGTATCTTGACTGGGCTTCACACTGGATAAACAGACCTTTATTTGCAACTCCTGAATTTTCGTATGAGGAAAGGAAAGAGGCTTATGTATACGTAAACCGGCTCATGGAAAAGCATACCAGAAAATATGCCAAAAAAAGGGACCTAAGGCTGATTAAACAGAAACTGCATGATTATTACAGGGTTCCCGGTTTCCTCCTTGATGTGTGTGCAAGGATGTATACCTTGCCTTTCTTATATGATGCAAGGGAAGAGTTGCTTGCATACTTAAGACGCCGCTCGGCAAACAGCAAGAGTAGCCAATAAGATATATGAATTTATTACAGAGAGTGATACGCTATGCAAGAATCTCGGGGCGGGGGTTTTCGTCATCAGGCGAATATGGCCCACCTATATTGATTCTTTTTATCAATTCAGTGTGTAATCTGCGGTGTGAACACTGCGTTTACTGGAAAAACCTTAACCGAAAAGACGACCTCACGGTTGAAGAAATTCTATCTTTGTCTAAAGACATGGGCCGGCTTGAAATACTTGCTTTGTCCGGAGGCGAGCCATTTCTGCGTGAACGGTTTGGCGAAATATGCAGGTCGTTCATTCTTAAGAATGAAGTAGAGCAGATTTATGTGCCGACAAATGGATACTTTACAAAACGCATTATTGCCTCTATCAAAGAAGTACTAAAGGAAAAAAGCCTTAAACTCTTTGCTGTTGAAATATCTCTTGACGGAATGCAGGAATTTCATAACACATTCCGTGGTTCAAAAAAATCGTTTCAACAGGCGATGAAAACATATGAAGCACTGGTTGAACTGCAAAAAAGCGATCCAAGGCTCAGAATTCATGCTGTATCGACCGCTACAGAAAAAAATATTGATGAAATCCGTAAATTGACAACAATGCTTTATAGAGAATGTGAGGCAATGGATCACCATAATATAGCGCTTATCCGGGGGGACAGAAAAAATCCATCACTACAGGGGCCTGATCTTGTTGCATATGAAAAGCTTATTGAATATACCCGCAGTCTCTGGGCTCCGAGAGAAGAAGCCAGATACGGTTCAATTGTCGAGCCACTCCTTCAGTGGGCAAAGGTGAGAACCCTGAAAAAGCAGAAGCAGATTATTCCCTGCCGGGCAGGCAGGCTGAGTGCGGTAGTATTTGCAAACGGAGATGTTGGTGTGTGTGAATTTCACACCCCTGTCGGAAACATTAAGCAAAAGAGGTTCATGGAAATATGGCAATCAGAAAAAACGAAATCGCTCCGTGGTTTAATCAGCAGAAAAGAGTGTTACTGTTCTAATGAAGTGTTCCTCTGGCCGAGCATCGTCTTTCAGCCATTCCATCTGCTGTATTCAATTGTCATGTCGAAAGCATGGCGGAAACCCATTCCGTTGCAGGGAGACGGTGCATATCGCGAAATCGCTGGTTGTGCCGATAAAGAAGGGAACAACTAAGATTGTCCGGTTCTGTAAAGACTACAAGTTCTCGTAAACTGGCTTTTAATTATGTTCTTCTTTCTGGAGGTGAAGCGCTGAGCAAGGTATTTGCTTTTCTGGCCTTTGCATACCTTGCACGACTGGTTGGACCGGATATCTTTGGTGATATAGAATTTGCGCTTGCGGTCACCATGTTTTTCAACCTCGTTGTTGAAGGCGGGCTCGGTCTTCTTGGTGCACGAGAAATAGCCAAGGATGAAAAGATAATAGCTTCTTTGACTTTTCATATCGTGATAATGCGGATTGTACTGGCTTTGATAGCTTTTCTTCTTCTTTGCCTTTTTGTCATACTGAATAATAAGTCCCCCCAAGAGAATCAGATAGTAATTTTATATGGGCTCACGCTCTTTGGAACGCCTGGACTTCTTCAGTGGGTATTCCAGGGACTGGACAGAATGCAATGGGTTGCCCTGTCCTCAATAATACGCTGGTCTCTGTTTGCAGTGCTGGTATTTCTGTTTATCACCAGGCCACATCATGTTTTGGTGGTGCCTGTACTTGAACTGGTGGCAGTAGGCATTGTTGTAGCATTCAATTTTTCAATTTTCAGGAAATCTTTTGGTTCTTTCAGACAGCGATTTGACATCTCTCTTTGTAAATCTCTGTTGAGTCAGGCGATGCCGATTGGATTATCTCAGGTTGCTTGGGGGCTGAGGGCGTACCTGCCGACTATTATGTTGGGATTGCTCGTTGGCGGGAGTGCCGTGGGATGGTTTGGTGCGGCCCAGAGAATTGTAGTAGCGTTGCATACATTTGTATGGATGTACTTTTTCAATATCTATCCATCAATATCAAGGTGTACTAGACAGGAGCCCGAGGCTTTTCAGAATCTTCTGGGGAAGTCATTGAAGGTTACATCCTGGTGCGCAGTTTTTATTGGATCAGCAGGTACGCTCTTTGCTGAACCGCTTATTCAGACCGTTTACGGCACTCAGTATGATGCAGCGGCGAAAAGCTTTCAGGTGCTGGTATGGTATCTTTCCATTATTTTGGTAAGCGGCCATTACATGTACGCGCTGTTCGCATACAACAAGCAGAAACTGGAACTCGCCTCGGCTCTCTGTGGTTCAGTCTTCAGCTTTGTTCTTATCATAGCGCTTATCCATAAATATAATTTTATGGGAGCTGCATATGCAATTGTCTGTGTTGAAACGTTAATCTGGCTTTTAAATTACTATTTTACCCGGGTAAATATCGCTGTTGTACCTTTTTTTTCTCATTTGATAAAACCGTTGTTTGCCGGGCTGGTCATGATAGTATTAGTAAAATTAATTCCGCCGCTGAATATTTTTCTGTTGGGAGCTATTGCCTGTCTTCTCTACGGTTCCGGATTGCTGATTCTACAACCAGCTGTCCTTAAAGATTTTCGGGCACTGATTT
>Ga0209536_100003995_pt1 | contig 23455 bp, 21 predicted proteins | sample DeeMarSeWOR28_12_FD_187461 | JGI IMG/M metagenome (GOLD analysis project Ga0209536, IMG submission 187461) | Marine sediment microbial communities from White Oak River estuary, North Carolina - WOR-2-8_12 (SPAdes) (version 2) | ecosystem: Environmental > Aquatic > Marine > Intertidal zone >...
GAAATGATAACGGCACTATCGGCCATGGATAATACGACCACCTGGGGTGCCGGTTCGTTCAGGATCAGGTTGTTGGATTCTATGATTTGAGCGATCACTTTCTTGGCCTTAACGATGTCATCTTCATAGCCGATCGAGGCGTCGATCACAAGCCTTCTGGTATCCTCGGCCGAGAAATTGACGATGGTAGACCCGGCAAGCTGCCCATTGGGTATAAATACGACCTGGTTGTCGGGTGTTTTTAATACCGTGTTGAAAATGCGTATCTGGTCGACTGTCCCCATTTCACCGGCAGCCTTGATAAAGTGTCCCTTCTCGAAAGGTTTAACCGTAAGAAGAATAACGCCTCCTGCAAAATTGGCAAGGCTTCCCTGCAGGGCGAGACCGATAGCGAGACCGGCAGAACCCAGGATTGCCAGGAACGAGGAGGTGGCGACACCAAGAATCCCTATTATGGGGATCAATACGATGACTTTCAGGGTTATGTTAAGCACCCTGGTTAGAAAAGGCCGGAGGGATTCATCCACCTCCCTTTTTTTCATTATCCTGTTAAGGAACCAGGTAAACCGGTTGATGACCCAGAATCCCACTACCAGGAGAACAATAGCCAGTACGAACTTGCCTCCAAATTGTATCAACATGTCCTGTGCTGAATCCCAGTATTGTTCCAGTTTACTTAATTCAAGTTCTTCCATAATCGTCGTGTTAAAGGTTTCAGATTCGTTTATTTCTTGCTAAAGTCTTGCGAAAATACAGCCTTAATCATAATCAAACAATTAAATAAAAGGTTTAATTGATGGATTTAAAGGGTTATATTTCAATGCTGATTGATCTCCATGTCTTTCTTTGATAACATATTCGGAAAACTGTTTTCTCCTCAAAAAGCGGTGGAGGTGCACGAAATGCTGAATCGTAGTCAGCAATTTAAAGAAGATTGCAGTGAATGGACTGAGGGGGCCGACTTCAAGCAGTTGCGGAAAGACCTTCTCGATTCCTGGGAATCAAAACGGAACGATGATCCGGCAATACTGGATCTGGAAACATATATAAGCGATTATGCCAATGGATTTATCCTGTATCCTCCGAAAGAAGGTCGGGCGATCCCTCTGTCCTTTCTGATGGAATATCTGAAAGACAGGATGATCACCGCATCCTATCGCCTGGTCCACCGGGACCGGAGAATTAAGGAAGGTCCTGAGCATATTGAGACAATTGAAAAGTATCAGCTGAAGCCTGAAGTTCCCGTGCAGATCCCCATGGATCAGCTGTACGGGAATGTTATTATAGAACTTCAGAAACATGACAATAAGGAAGTCCGTTTAAAGTTCCTGGCATCGATTTATGCGGACAGGAAGTACAATGAAGCGCTCGACATCCACGAGTTGATACATTATTTGTTCGACTATTGATTATCGTACATACTTTTTATCGTTCCGGATCGTATAGTATGTAAAGGATAAACATCGGAATTATGAGAAAATATTTTTTACTGGCCATACTGTTTACGGCCTTTGTGCTGAATTCATCCTACCAGGGTTTCCTGAAGACCTCTCTCGAAATTACCATACGAGACAGACTGGGTAATACCGTGGAAGGTGTAAAGGTTAAGCTTTACAAGACGTACGAAGATTTTAACAATGACACCAATTTTCTGCAGGAGCCTTTAGAGACCAATGCCAAAGGGAAGGTTCTGTTTAAGAACCTGGAGCCAACACCGTATTACATCAGTGCGGTTAAAGGCGACAACAACAACTACGGGGATGGAGAGATGGTGGATACATTGATTGAAAACCGGAAAAACAAGGTAACCATAATCATACGGTAGCGTATCCTTTATTTTATCTATGTGCGATCAGGAGCGGTATCCGGCGATATTCTATGATCCTCCGGGCAACGCTGGGTATGATCAGGTTGGAGATCGTACTTCTTCCATAGGCTCCCATTATGACCAGCGGATCCTCCACGCTCTCGGCGAAGTTCAATATTTCCTTGGAGGTGCTGTAACCGGTCAGCAACTGAAGGCCTACATTCCTGAAATGTTCCTTGACGAGCTCCATCAATAATTTTTCATTGCTTATCTCTTCATCCGCTCTGGGTGAAACGGTCAATATGGTCGTGACCTTGTCTTTTACTGCAAAATCAAACAGGTTGCTGAAAGCCCTGATGGCAAAGACCGAGGATTCTTTCCCGTCGTAGGTCAGGATAATATTCTTGATGGGCTGGATATTTTCAGGCACGATCATTACCGGGCAACGGCTTCCCTTGAGGATTTGATAGAGTGTGGATGTGTCTTTCTTCCTGGTTACATGATTGAAAAATATTTCATAACTGAGTATGAGCAGGTCGGCATAGGTAGTCTGCTTGATCAGTTCATGGGCTGTGATCTTGAAATTATTGTATATCTGATATCTGATCTTGGCATTTTTTACCCCCTTTTCGAAGGATGAAATAACTTCCGCCTTTTGGCTGTCCTCTTCCGACAGGTGATCGATGTCGCCGGGATGATGATCTACCATGGAAGCTTCCTTCACGTAACTGCTGACCTGTGAGGTATACGCCAGATCCTTCACGACAAAGGCGATGAACAGGTGCTCTGCTAATTTGGGTAAAAAGTCATTTGCGACGGTTACGATATCATTTACGAATGATGATTTTTCTTCTAATGCAACTAAGATCTTCGCCATTTCCTAATTCTAAATTTTCAATCTGCAAGTCCACACCGGTCTTTTGGCATGATTCACGATATCTTCCGCAATGCTGCCACTTAGCAAATGCATCAGGCCGGTTCTGCCGTGTGTGGCCAAAGCGATCATATCGGCTTCAATATCTTCAGCGAAGTATATTATGCCATCTTCCTCTATATAATCGTTGTATATATTCAGCGTGTAATTATCTATTCCGTATCTTTCCACGAAGGCCTTCATCTCCTTCAGGATGACCCTGTTGGATTCAAAATTATTGGGAGTATTGATCTTCACCAGATGAAGCTTTGCCTGGAAAATATCCTGTAATTTGAAAAGTTCCTCGACCACATGTGACTGATCACCATCAAAATTGGATGCAAAAGCAATGTTATGGATCCTGGTAAAGTCACGTTTCTTCTTAATGGTGATCACCGGGCATTTCGCATGCCGGACAACCCGCTCGGTGTTCGATCCGATCAGTACTTCCTCGAGTCCGGTAGCTCCCTTAGTACCCATGATCACAAGATTTACCTGTTCCTGTTCAATTTTTTCAGCAATGATGAAGTACGGGTTGCCCACCTCAACGAGTTGGGTGATCTTTACCGATCCATCATTAAGTTTCTTGACCATATTGGACATTTCATCCCTGGAACGGGTCAATAGGTTATTGATAAAAGATTCATCCAGATTATCCAGAGGGGGTTCCGCCCCACCGATCACATTCATACCGCCTCCCCAAACTGATGATAAACCGGGATAATCCACAACGTTGATAAGAATTATCTCAGCTGTGCTTTTGAGGGCAATCTGATATGCGAAATCCAACGCATAGCCTGCCTGCTCGGAGAAATCAGTTGGTACTAATATCTTTTTCACGGCATTCGTATTTAGTGACAGGAGAAAACATACCTTTCCTGTTAAACGGCAAATTTAGGGAACTCTAAAAAATTATGTAATGATGGCAATCAGCGCAAAATATGATTTATATCATATCAAAATGCAGCCGGAAAATCTTACATGCCGTAGAAGTCTGCCTCTTTTACAAGACCCTGAGGATCAATGACTTTTATCTTTTTGCCTTGCAGGGATATCAACTCTTGATTTTTAAATTCAGAGAGCAGGCGGATAACGGTTTCAGTGGCCGTACCAATAATGTTGGCCAGGTCCTCCCTGGAAAGGGCAATGTCGATCAGCGTGCTGTTTTCCTCACCCTCCATTCCATAGGATTCCTTGAGCATGAGCAGGGTTGCGGCAAGTCTTTCACGCACCGATTTCTGGGCTATGGTTACCAGTTTCTGTTCCATAATACCCAGGTCATCACAGAGTTTCTCCATCATGCGTCTGAAGAAACGGGGATTATTGTTTAAGATATTCAGGAAATCAGCCTTTGGGATATAGCATATTGCTCCCTCTTCAATAACGGTAGCAGAGGCATTATAAAATTCCTCAGAAATTAAGGCCCGGTAACCAATGAAATCCCCAGCCTTGGCTAGATTGAGGATCTGTTCCTTTCCATCTGAAGTGATCTTATATACTTTTACTTTCCCGGAATTCAGGCAAAACAGGCCCATGGGTCTTGTCCCTTCATAATACAGGGTCTGCCCCTTTTTGTACATAATACAGGTCTTGTGAATGTCAAGTGATTCCAGGTCTTCCTTGCTAAGATCTGAGAAAAGGGAATCTTTTTTACTTGCACAGAATGCGCAACTTATTTTGATGTTCTTTTTTGTAGCCAAGTTTGTTCTGATTTTTCCGCAAATTTACGCACTATTCAACTAGTATCCAATAAGTTATAATGCCTTAATATTAAATTTTAAAAACTTGTTATAAAATACGTTCAAATACACCTTTTTTTTACGGTATAATTACTGAATACCAGGCTTAAACCAATTTAATAACATGGATAATAAAATATTTGTTTTAAATAATACAAAAAGTTCCTGATAACAGAAACACTAAAGTATCATGCCCAGGCCGAAAATCAGGGTAAATATCAGGCTGGATATGGCCACCTTCCTCAGGCTGGGATCAAGTTCGGCAGGCGACTTCTTCACCAGCACCTCCCGGCCATTGACAATGAACAGTGGAATGGTAATCAGGAAGAGAAACTGATAGGGGGAATCAAAGTTAATGAGGGCATAGGCTATCGCCCCCCCAATCGCAGCAGCCAGCAGGAACCAATGATACGCAACTGCTTTCCGTTTTCCAAGGCGCACGGGTATGGATTTTTTGCCCGCTTTTTCATCAGATTCAATATCGCGAATATTGTTGATGTTGAGCACGGCTGTTGCAAACATCCCGCTGGTAAGCGCAGGCAGAAGATGTGTGGTTTTTAGGTCTCCGGTAAAAAGGAAACAGGTACCCAGCACACCCAGCAATCCAAAAAAAACGAGCACAAACAAATCTCCAAAACCTGCATAACCATACGGACGTTTGCCCAGGGTATAGCCCAGTGCAGCAAATATTGCGGCCAGGCCGAAAAGCAGGAAAAGGAAAAACGTTGCATTAAAATTATGAATGGCGGTTATCAGCAGGGCCGTTCCCGAGAGGAAGGACAGCAGGGCTGCGATTACAATTCCCTTTTTCATGGACCGTGCGGATATGGCTCCTGACTGGACACTTCTTTGAGGACCTTCCCTCATAACACTATCGGCGCCGTGCTGTGTATCTCCATAATCATTGGCCAGGTTCGATAAAATTTGAAGGAATACCGTAGTAAGGGCTGCAAAGGCAAAGATCGCCAGGCTGAACTTGCCTTCTGCGGCAGCCAGGAAGGATCCCATGGCAATGCTGGCAAGCGCCAATGGAAGGGTGCGGAGCCGGATGGCCTCCACCCAGGCACTGAGCTTTGATGAGGCAACCATTTATCTATGGCAGATATTGTTTAAAAATGTGCCCCGTGTGGCGACTTTCGCATGTATATCGTAACTACAGGAGCACCGCTTGTTCGCACTGATTCTATTTGATCTTTGCAATGAGTTCGTCAGATAATGGTTCCACTTTTGATGGGAAGAAAGCAACGAGTTCTCCTTTCTCATTCACCACATATTTGCAGAAATTCCAGCTGGGTTCCTCATTGTTCCACCCATTGTATTGCTCTTCAGATAACCAGTGGTATAAGGGGGCCATATCATCTCCCTTAACAGATATTTTCTCGAACATCTGAAAGGTGACCCCATAATTTTCAGAACAGAACAATGCGATTTCGTCATTGCTTCCCGGTTCCTGTTTCCCGAAGTTGTTTGCTGGGAAACCCAGTACGGCTACTTTATTGCCATAAAGCTCATGCAGTTTCTGCAGGTCTTCGTATTGTCGGGTGTACCCACATTTTGATGCGACGTTGACGAGCAATACTTTTTTGCCTTTGAAAATGCTGAAATCTACCATAGATCCATCAATGGCTTTCATTTTGAAGTCATAAAAACTTTCGGGCACATTACTTGTTGTCTCCGGTCCTGTGAACGAAAACTGGAATACTGTGATAACGATCAAGCTGAAGATTAGTCTTTTCATAATTCTTTATTTACATTCTTTCTGGTACTTCTATACCTAATAAACTCATTCCGTGCTTAAGTGTTTTGGCTGTCAACCTTGAAAGAGAGACACGAAAATCTCTTCTTGAAAGATTTTCTTCATTAAAGATAGAAACTTCTGTATAAAATCGATTATAATTTTTTGCCAATTCGAAGCAATAATTCGCGATCAGCGAAGGAGCCATATGCTCTGCTGCCTCCGGAAGGTCAGTGCCATATTCGTGCAGTGTGGCAATCAGGTCACGTTCGGTTTCATGCAATGTCCATTCCATGATTACGTGAGAACGCGTGGAATCGATACCGAGTGTATCGGCCTTTCTCAGGATGGCTGATATCCTGGCATGTGTGTACTGAATAAAAGGACCGGTGTGACCCTGAAATTGTATGGACTCCTCAGGATTGAAGAGCATTCTTTTCTTTGGATCGATTTTCAAAAGAAAATACTTCAAGGCGCCAAGGGCGAGTGTGCGGTACAGAACCTCTGCTTCCTCTTCATCAAAATCCTCTATCTTGCCCAGTTCAGCAGTTTTAATGCGGGCCGTTTCAATCATCTCTGCAACCAGATCATCCGCATCCACCACCGTCCCCTCCCTCGATTTCATCTTGCCGCCTGGCAGATCGACCATTCCATAACTGAGGTGGTGTAAGCCTCCGGCGTAGGCCCGGCCCAGTTTTCTCAGGATCTTGAACAAGACGTCGAAATGATAATCCTGTTCATTGCCTACCACATAGATGGATTGATCAAAGCTGAAATCCTTGTATTTGAGGTCAGCTGTGCCCAGATCCTGTGTCATGTATACAGAAGTTCCGTCAGAACGGATCAGAAGCTTTTCATCCAGGCCATCCTCTTTCAGGTCCACCCATACCGATCCATCGGGTTTCCTGTAAAACAATCCTTTTTCCAGTCCCTCGACAACGATATCCCTGCCCAGAAGGTAGGTTTCAGATTCGAAGTAGGTCTTGTCAAAATCAACCCCAATTGAGCGGTATGTAGCATCGAAACCCTCGTATACCCAGCCATTCATACGTTTCCAGAGATCCAGGATCCCGGCATCCTTGTCCTCCCACTTGACCAGATACTCCTGGGCCTCCCGCATCAGGGGTGCTTTTTTTTCAGCTTCCTCCTGCTTTTGTCCCTGCTCAACCAGTTCGTTTACCTGTTTTTTGTATTCCTTATCAAAAACAACGTAGTATTTGCCCACCAGGTGGTCCCCTTTCAGGCCTGCACTTTCAGGAGTTTCCCCATCTCCGAAATGGGCATAGGCCACCATGGATTTGCAAATGTGAATGCCCCTGTCATTTACCAGCGTGACTTTATTAACCTCTGCCCCGGTGGCCTTCAGGATTTCAGATACAGCGTATCCCAGGAAATTGTTCCGGAGGTGTCCAAGGTGCAGGGGCTTGTTGGTGTTGGGGCTTGAATATTCCACCACAACCTTTTCTTTTGCCTCAGGTACTTGTTTCCATGCCGGATCCTGAAAATCGGAATCGAAAGTCTTCAGCCAGGTACTGTCATTGATGACCAGGTTCAGAAATCCTTTTACTACATTGAAATCGCTGACAAGGCCGGAAGTATCTTTCAAATAGGCGCCTATCATGTTTCCGGTTTCCTCAGGATTCTTTCTGGTGATGCGTAAATAGGGGAATACTATAAAAGTATGGCTGCCTTCAAATTCCTTGATTGTGGGCTGTAACTTTATCTCGCCCGGTGCTAAGTCATGATCAAAAAGTTTTTTAAAAGCATCACGTATGCATGCTTTCAATGTGGACTCAATTTTCATAATCTGAATGATGCATTATTCATTATCTGCCAACCGAAAGGATGTAGACCTGTTCGGGCTGCAAATTTCGTAAATAAATTTTAAATAACTGAATTAAGGTCGTTTTACCCGGCAATTATTTTTTGAGTGGCTTCCGGGAGGTCTTTGGCTTTGAAGTCTATCCTTATTTCCGGTGCATTTTCTCCTATAAAGATGGTCCTGATGCCCAGTTTAATGGCAGGAAGCAGATCCCGTTCGCTATTCCCCACCATCCAGGATGCCTTTGGATCGATATCGAATTTTGCCATGGCCTTTTCAAACATCAGGGAATCAGGCTTTCTGAGCAGGGAATTTGAAAAATCAGGATAATAGGAAGCATAGTATATTTTGTCGATCAGGTGACCGGTCTTTTCCATCATGTAGTTGTGGCAGGCCTCCATGTCCTCCCTGGTGAACAGGCCCCTGGTGATGCCAGCCTGGTTGGTGACGACGACCAGGAGGTATCCACTATCATGGAGCTTTTGAAGGGCTTTGTGAACTCCCGGAATGATTTTGAAATCTTCGACGGTATGGGTATAGGTTCCTCTCTCCTCGTTGATCACTCCATCCCGGTCAAGAAATACGCATTTATTCATTATCCCATTTCAATCTTGATGTGGTCACTGGCAGGGTGACTGACGCAGGTGAGTATATACCCTTCCTCAAGTTCTTCGTCGGAAAGGCCTTCCGGCTCCTCCATGGTAACCTTACCTTCCAGCAGTTTGCCACGGCAGGAAGTACAAATTCCGCTCTGGCAGGAAAAGGGCATATTAATGTCAGAATCGAGGGCTGTTTCAAGAATGAACTCCTTGTTTCTGACCTTGATCTCATGTTCCTCATGATCCAGAATTATGGTGACCGTACTCTCCGCGACCGTTGCTGTTACTTCGCTGAGGTTTTCACCATTTTCCTTATCCGTTTTTGAACTGTAAAAGCTCTCTTTAAACCTTTTTTTCTTATCTATACCGAGATGATCAAGGGTAGTCTCGACAGTTTCCATCATTCCTCCGGGACCGCAGATAAAGACGGCGAGATCCTCTCTGCTTATATTTTCATCACTGAAAATGCTTTCAATCTGATCTGCCGACAACCTGCCCCGCATGCCTTGCCAGGCATCGGAAGGTTGGGATAACACATGTTTAACCCGGATCCTGTCTCCGTATTCTTTGATCAGGTCCCGGATCAAGCCGTCATAGATCACCGATTCCTCATTTCTGTTCTGGTATACCAGAAGGATGTCGGACTTCGGTTCTGCGATGAGCACCGATTTCATTATGGACATCAAAGGTGTAATCCCGCTGCCGCCGGCAAACAATACAAAAGTACGTGCATTCCGTTCGTTCAGTTCCGTGGTAAAATTACCGGCAGGCGCCATGATCTTTAATTCATCCCCAGGCTTAAGACGATTGACCAGGAACTTTGACACCTTGCCCTCGTCTATTTCTTTCACGGCGACGGATAATTTCTGGTCGTAATCAGGCGAAGAACTGAGTGAATAGGACCTCCTCATCTCTTCACCTTCAATGTTTACTATCAGAGTAATATATTGTCCCGGCTTATATTGGATCTGGTTTTCCGGATTGTTGAATACAATGGAAATTGCATCCTCGGTTTCTCTAACGATATCCAATACGGTAACAGTATAATATACTGCTCCTGCCACCCCATTATTGGTCTTTTTTTTCTTTTTAAAAAAACTAATTGCCATGTTATATTATTCAATCATTCGGTCGGCCTTCAGGAATTGAGTAACGAACCTATCTAAATCAGATCAATATCCTTCTTCCTGCAAATTTATAATTTATCAGTATCATTTTTCCTCTTATTGCGAGAGACTTTCAAAGGTATTATAACTTGATTCCTGGAGAAATGTTGGTTTTTGGATTTTATTGTCCAATTTCTTTGATGATATTCATACCTTTGCATTCTCAAATTTTTACGATATGGATAATTCAGCACTGCTTTCTATTTCACCTGTGGATGGCCGTTATAAGCGTATTACAAAACCTCTCGCTCCGTATTTTTCTGAATTGGGATTGTTCAAATACAGAATTCAGGTAGAGATCGAATATTTCATACATCTCGTACAATTACCAATCCCTCAGCTAAAGGAGTTTGACCAAAGCCTTTTCGACAAACTGCGGGCTATTTACCTGGAATTTGATGAGACAGGGGGGGCCAGGATCAAGGATATTGAAAAGGTGACCAACCATGATGTGAAAGCAGTGGAATACTACATCAAAGAAAAGTTTGATCAGTTGGGATTAGCCGGTTACAAGGAATTCATCCACTTCGGGTTAACCTCACAGGACATCAACAATACCGCCACCCCACTTTTGATCCGGGATGGGTTTCAGCTGGAGATCCTGCCCAAACTGGAAGAATTCATGGGAGTCTTGCTATCGCTGAGTGAAGCCTGGAAGGACGTGCCCATGCTGGCACGGACCCATGGACAACCCGCCTCCCCGACAAGACTGGGCAAGGAGATACTTGTTTTTCACGAACGTGTAAAGCGGCAGTTGGAGTTGCTGACAGAAGTGCCCCACTCAGCTAAATTTGGAAGTGCCTCCGGGAATTTTAATGCACACTTTGCTGCCTACCCTGATACGGACTGGCACCGGTTCGCCGATGACTTCATAACAGGCCTTGGATTGAAGCGGTCATTCCCGACCACCCAGATAGAACATTATGACAACATCGCTGCATTTTGTGACGGGATCCGGCGCATCAACACCATTCTGATTGATTTTTCCAGGGATGTCTGGCACTATATCTCCATAGAGTATTTCAAACAGAAGATATCAAAAAACGAAGTGGGTTCCTCAACCATGCCCCATAAGGTAAATCCTATAGATTTTGAAAATGCGGAGGGAAACCTGGGCTATGCCAATGCTTCTTTCGAGTTTTTCGCCTCTAAGCTGCCCATATCCAGGCTGCAGCGGGACCTGACTGATTCAACCGTTTTACGAAATATTGGGGTTCCACTGGCGCACAGTTTCATTGCCTATCATTCTTTATTGAAAGGTATGGGTAAACTCGAGTTGAATGAGGCCAAATTGCAGGAAGACCTGGAAAACAACTGGGTGATCATAGGGGAGGGCATACAGACCATATTACGCCGGGAGGGATATCCTGAGCCCTTCGAAGCGGTAAAAGCCCTTACCAGGAAGAATGAGAAGATCACCCGTGAAACCATCGCCGCCTTTATTGATGAATTGGAAGTAAGCGAAGCGGTGAAGTCCGAGCTTAAGGCCCTGACCCCCGAAAACTACACGGGGCGTTAATATTCAAAGGACACCACGGGTTTTTTCTGGTCAATACATTTCGGTGGGAAAATCAGCCTACAAAGTCCCCATACCGGTAACGGCATTGCTTGTATCTTTTGTTCAGGCGCATCTGCCATCCCGGTCCGTTTTTGAAGAAGAGAACTGTCTTTACCCCCAGGTTGTGCATGAACCGGCTGAATCCCTTACTATAGGGGGGCATTTTCTTTGGAACGATCAGGTATTCAAAACCGAATTTCTCCGTTACCTCCTTAAAACATTTGTTCCCCTGTAAGGTGCCTTTGGAATCATTTTTAACAATGTAACGGGTTCTTTTTTCCTTGGGGCCCTGTTTCCTCGCATCCGGCCTGGCCTTTGGATTGGTAGCCTGAGTGGAGAGTATGGCGCCATCCTCTGAAATAGATTGTGCCAACCCCAGACTACATTGAAGCAATCCTGCAATAATCAAGGGAAAATACAATAGCCGCATCCGCTGATTGAGCTTTTATTCAAAGGTAGGGATTCGGGCCAAGTATCCTATCAATTGTTCATGATTCTGATTCCGGGTCGTACAGGCTTTCATTTTTCTCAAAATCATATAGGGTCAGTAGCCTCAGGTTGTAATACGCTGCCCAAAAATCTCCCAAAGATTGGATATAGGCCCTTTTGGCGTCATCCTTATCCCTCAACGCGAGGTTGAGGTCCGTGATGCTGATTTTACCAATGAGATATCGGTTCTTTGCTATTTCGTACCGTTTGTCTGCAATGATGTCGGCCTGCTGGGATATAGCTACCTGATCCTTGAGCATTTCAAACTGCTTTACCTGGGTAAATATTTCCTCGTCGAAGTTTATTTCTTCCAGCTGTATGGTATATTCTTCAAGTTTGAGGCTGGCCTCTGCTGTTTTTACACGCGATTTCTGCCGTCCCCAGTCCAGGATCGGGATCTGGAAACCAACCCTTACCTCGGTTCCATACACCGTATTCCCATACATGTCACCCAAACCGGTCGTGGAATATCCCGACAGTCCGTACCCTGCCTCCAACAAGGCGTTCAAACCCGTTTCCCCTCTGGCCTGGGCCACATCCCGTTCTGCTTCCAGCATGCGCCGTACAAACCCTACCGCATCCGGCCTGTTTTTCCTGGCGATATCGATGGCGGCATTTTCATTGACATGGAAATCAGGCAGAATATCGGGAAGGCTCAGTATGACATTTTCTATATACGTAATGCCAACAAATGTTTTTAAACGCAGGGCGCGGGTTTCTATATCTACCCGGGCCTGGGCCACCTGTTGCCTGGAGTTCATGACATTCAGTTCCAGGTCCAGCAATTCATTCTCTGCGATCTTGCCCAGATTATAGCGGCCCTTGCCGATCTTGTAAATGGTATCGTTGTTGGCCAGGTTCTTCTGTGCTATTTCCAGGCTGATCTGTGCCAGCAAGAGGTCAAAAAACCTGTTAGCAGCAATCAGAGAGATGTTCTCCAGGTCTTCCACGAATTCTCTTTTTGATTCTTCAAACCTGAGCGGTTCAATGCGCTTGTCCCATTTAAGATCGTTGAAGAAGAACAAAGGTTGTTCCAGCCCTAGTGCTACAGGGATGCCGCTGTATCTTTTTTCATCCGTTTCAAAGTTATCGAATCGGTTCACGCCGGAGTTGAGTGTAAACCGTGTCCCTGTGGCCGCGAGTGATTGTTGTAATCTCAGGTTAATATTCGAATTGTTCTGGTTTACCAACCTGAAATCATAGGATCCATCCGGTTGTCGCACCTCGTCGTACCGCCTGGTCCATGAAGGGAAGTTGCCATCGAGTGATAACTGCGGATTGTAGTTGGATTTAAACACCCGGTATTGCCAGTAGCGGTTTTCTCTTCGCACATCAGCCTGCAGGGCCCATATAGACCTGTTCCTGGCCAGGATCACGATCTCCCTCAGATCGAAGGTTTCAGTGGAGACCATTATGGTATCCTGCCCGAATGAAGTAAATGAGAGGACCGATAAAAAAATGCTGATAATTAGAGATTTAAAATTATTCATAACGCAATGATGTTATAGGATCTTGTTCTGCAGCCCTACGGGCAGGGGTAATTCCAAAAATGAGCCCAACGGTTGCAGCGACTCCAAATGAAACAATGATTGAAAATGAAGTAACGATTGTTGGTATATCCGCAATTTGAGAAATGATCAGGGCCATAACAACCCCGAGGATCACTCCAATTATTCCGCCACTGATACTGATCATTATGGATTCCAGCAGGAATTGTTGTATGATATCCACCTTTTTGGCTCCTACAGCCAGGCGTAATCCGATTTCTTTTATCCGTTCCAGGACAGAGGCCAACATGATGTTCATAATACCGATGCCTCCTACAACCAGGGAAATTCCTGCAATGGCACCCAATACGATATTAAAAATGTTCTTGGTTCTTTGTTGCTGTTTCAGGAGCATCTCAGGGATGGTGATCTCATAGTCCACCACATCAAAATGCCTTCTTTTTAACATCCTCGATATGATCTCAGCGGTGGTCTCTAGTTGTTCTGTTTCTTCCACCTGAACCGTCAGGCGGTCGATCTGGTGGTAATTAACGGCTTTATCTTCCTCTTCATCATCAGATGCTCCACCTACGACAACAAATCTGCCCCTGCTGAAACCTGTTCCCGCTGTCAGCATGGATCCTGTCACGAGGTCCCTGTTCTCATACCGGATCAGGATGGACTGTATAGGGGTATATACATCCATGTTAAAGTTTCTTATGCCCAGGTTCTCTATGCTTTTATCCGAAATATATCTTTCTTCAAGCACGCCCACGACTTCCAGCCACTGGTTTCCGCATTTAATGGTCTTGCCAATAGGATCTTCAGTGGGGAAAAACTTGGTGGCAACGGCTTTGCCGATGATGCAAACAGGAGAGCCGGTAATCATTTGATCCTCCGTAAACATATTGCCTTCGGCCAGATTAAAAGTAGTGAGTTTAAAATAGGTCGGGGTGACGCCCACCAGTTTGGTCGACCGTCTTATGCCCCTTTTTATGATGTAGGTATCAATTATAATCTCAGGACTGTTTTCCTGAATGGTTGGGATAATATCGATGATCGCCTGGGCATCCCGCAGTGTCATTCCTGGCGAGAATTTCTTTTTTTCCTTTTCCGTATCATCTTCCGATTCAGCCAGGTTCTGTTCCTCCTGTTCTACAATGGGTTCTATAACGATATTATTTACCCCTACCAGCTTGATCTGTTCGAGGATTTCCTGTTGGGCCCCATTGCCTATGGCCAGCATGGCGATTACGGCACCTACTCCAAAAATAATTCCCAGGGCAGTTAAAATGGATCTCAGCTTATTGGACAATACTGAATCAAATGCCACATAAAAATTGGCTGTCAATCTTTCCCACATAAGATTATCTCTTTGGTAAAAAATTAATTGTTCTGATCTGACCTGTCATTTGCACTTTCTGATGGGGGATCCTGCTTCTGTTGCGTATCACTGTCTTGTACTGTTCCATCCTGTTTGGCCTCCTGCTCCTTGTTATCGGTACTGACGGTCTCTCCACTTTCAGCCCCTGCGGTTTGGGCCGACTGATCAGTTGGTCGATTGCCATTGCTCATCCTTTGCATATCCCCGGGCCTGCCATCAGCGGGAACCGTAATTTGTCTGCCATCGGGCAGGGTAATCACCCTTTCCTGGGGCTGTTCCTCAGCGACGGGTTCTTCTTTTATCATCCTTTTTCCATCCAGTTCCGGCAACAGGGCAATGGGTTCCTCTTCAAGGCCACTGGGTACGGACAAATATACCCGGTCGCCTTCCTGCAATCCCAGTTGCACCACTGCTTCATTGTTGTTTGTGCCGCCGATCTGAATTTCCTGTTTTGCTTTTTTAATCCCTTTTCTTATGTAAACATAGGAAATAGAATCATCCTGACTGTGCAGACATTCCAGAGGGATGAACAATGCACTATCCAGGGTGCTTGTAACGATCCTGTTGCTGGTTGTCATGGACGGCTTAAGCATATCATCCGATCCCTGGATCTCAATGATCGCTTCGAAAACCTTTGCATCCGAGTTGGGCCGCTGTTCACCTACATTGGCAACATTCGTTACTATCCCCCTCAGTTTCTTCTCCGGGAAAGCATCAAGCCCTATCTCCACTTTCTGCCCGGGTAATACCTTTCGAACATCCACTTCGTTGACATAGGTCTTGGATACCATTTTTGTAAGATCCGGCAGGGTAGCTACCGTAGGATCCCATGAATTGACCTGAGAGCCGGCCTTAATGGCTTTTCCATCCCAGCCCTTCGCATATATTACCATGCCATCTTCCGGTGCATAAACAGTAAAGGAATTGGCCAGCTCCAGCATACTGTTCAATTCCCGTTGGCTTTTCCTCAATTCAGCAGCTACATCGGCCATTTTTGCCTTATTTTGTTCCAGCTTGATGATGTAATTGTCCTTAGCCTGCTGAAGACTCCTAATTGCCTTGTCGAGATTGATCTCATTTTGTTTGACCGTTGCCGGAGGTTCATAAGCAGACTGTTCGAGTACGAGTTCGGCTTCTTCTACGCCGTATTCCAAGTTGATCAGTTCATCCCTGGCCTGGCGCATCTGCAGTGCCGTATCCAGCTGGGTCTGAATATATTGAGACTGCGCCTGTTCCAGCTCAATCTGCTGATCCTGCAGTTTGGTGTTGAATTCCGAACGGTCCAGGTTGGCGATCCATTCTCCCTTCGTAACCACCGTTCCTTCGGGGACAATATCATTGATCGTGACATTATAGATCCTGAATTCACGCAGGCGGGTTGGTCCCTGTATTTTTACAGAATTCTTGGCTTCCAACTCACCTGTGGTGGTGATATCCACTACGAACTTTCCTGCTTTAACAGGAACAATTATCTCATTGACCTCTGATTTGCTTGATCCTTTGAAGGTGAAAAACAGCACAGCCACAACCGCCAATGCACCAACGATAATCAGTGTATATTTTTTCATTGTATCATTTATTTATAAATACATCTCTTTCCGGATATAGTCCTTCTTTCACACGTTAATTTAATCCTCAATTTTGAAGGAATTCTGTTTTAACACGTCAAGGTTATGAATTGTTGAGCTAAATTACGACTTGATTTAAAAATATTGAACTAAAATTATTTATTAGGTATAAATTTGAGATGCCCGGTAAAAAAGGGGGTCATCCATAATGTGAAAGTAATCCAAACGTAATGGAGCATGGCCCATTAAAAGGGAAAAGACCAATTGATCCGGAAGTCAACCGAGGGTAAGATAAGAGAATAGATTTTTATCGTATTGTATGAAGTATATTATTAGCTGGATAATTAATCATGTGCCAAGAACGGTATTACAACGGTTCAGTCATTTTTTTCTCAAGATTTTCCGGGTGTTTTATATCGGCAACCGGGTGGAATGTCCTGTCTGTTCTGCCAGATACGGGAAAATGCTTCCTTATGGGAGGAAACCTGCCAGAGAAAACGCCTTATGTCCCAATTGCCTTTCACTGGAAAGGCACCGCTTGCTGTGGTTATTCCTGCAGAACAAAACGAGCTTTTTCCAAGATCCAATACGGTTCTTACACATCGCGCCCGAGCAATGCTTTATCCACCGGTTTGAGCACCTGAACAACCTGGATTACGTTACTGCCGATCTGGAATCCCCACTGGCTAAAGTAAAAATGGATATCCACAACATCCCCTTCGGGGAGGGATCTTTCGATGCAGCCATGTGCAACCATGTGCTCGAGCACGTGGAAGATGACCTGAAAGCGATGAAAGAAATCCTCAGAGTGTTAAAACCAGGCGGATGGGCCATTTTACAGGTTCCTTTCATGGGGAAAAACCTTGAAAAAACCTATGAGAATCCCTCTGTAAAAACCGCGGCAGAACGGGAAAAGGTGTTTGGACAAAAGGACCATGTACGGATCTATGGCCAGGATTATCCGGATCGGCTGAGGTCAGCTGGATTTGAGGTACAGGAAGAACGCTATGTGATGGAAATGCCTTCCGAGTGGGTAAGCAAGTATGCCCTTCCGGGTGATGAGATCATCTATTACTGTAAAAAACCGGCCTGAATTTTTTTCTTATACGTGCCAGCAAGCGCATCAAAAGCGTTTTTTTTGAAACACCAAGGAACCCGATGATGTTATCCGCCAGCTCGGGCGTCCGCAGATATCCGAACGATTTGTGTGGATTTTTATGGTCGTTTATGAGGTAGTTATTGTCCACGATCTGATTAAAAACGTGCACGCCATGTTGATTGGACCCGAATTTTTCAGTCAGGTTATAGATCAGAGCTATTTTATCCTCCAGGTCGGAATAATTGTTCCAGTGCCCGATTACATTGGGTGGGGTGGATAGCTGATTTAAATCGAGATGGTTGGCATTACCTTCGGCCACTATCTTTGCCCGTATAACCGGCATGCCCAGCGGGGAACCAATGGTGATAAGGTCCTGGACCTGCACTTCGGGAATGGTAAAAGTAAGCACATCATAGGCTATGATCGATCCCATGGAATGCCCGATGACCATGATCTCATCCTCGGCATACTTCTTTATAATGTTTGCAGTTCTCCTTCGGATAATATCGCGGGCACGGCAATTCCTATCCTCCTCATCCTCACACTCCGCAGCATAATAGCTATCCAGTTCCCTGAAATAGGAATGAATGATGTTGTCGGTGATATAGGAGAAGTTTACGCTAAGGTCTTCATTGAGAAAGATGTTGTCGAGCTGTTTTTCCAGGATATCCAGTATTTTCTGCCGGATCGGATGAATTTCCGGCACATAACCCCTGGGTGCCGGTGTGTAGATCTCATCAATGTACAACGGGTGGTCCGGATCACTTTCAAACGGATTTAAGGGTTGCTCATAAAATACATCGGCCCAATATACCAGCTCAAACCGGAAATCCGGACTATAACCGACACGATTCTTTAAGCCTTCTTCAATGGATGTTTTCCACCAGGCCGATAAAAGTTCTTTTGATGGTTTATTTCCCAATCCGTGTATGCCGATAATGATTTTTCCCATGTTTATCCCATCCCCCAGTTTTCGGGAATTTATATGTTTTGACCCTTTAAATTCTCAATATTCCTGTCAACTGTCAGGGTTTAAGATTAAATTTAATTAACACTGGGCAAATAATATATTTTCATGGAGAAAAGATATTTTTCCAGAATAATTAAGGCATTTGTTGGACTGGCCTGCTTTATTATTTTTTGTACGTGCAACCGGGCCTATGCCCAGATTCCAGAACTGCAAACCTCCGAAAATTTCAAGTTGGTGCGCCTGCATTATACAAATTCAAGCGGCGAAAAAGGAGTCACCAATTTCGATTATGATGCATTTGGACGGTTGAGGTTTTCCAGATGGCAGCAAGCCGATGGTTTGAGAAGTTCCATGAACCGCTATGCCTTGAGTGAAAAAGGAAATATTGTTGAAAAATTCAGGATATTCAACGACACGCTGTATTCCAGGCAAACCTATGCGTATGATCTGTGCGGGAAAATGCAACAGGAAACATTCATGCGCTCAGATGGCACGACGGGTAGGGTGAAGTATAGGTATGATGATCATGGGAGGCTGTCATCTGCAGAGTGCCAGAGAATGAATGGCTGGTTCAACGGAAAGATCCTATATCGTTACAATACCTACGATGTGCTGGTGGAAGCCATGATCAGAAGGGATGGAAAGGATATTGGACAAATAAAATATCAGTATGACATCAATGGGAACCTGATTCGTGAAAATTGGGATTTTAATGGGAACTGGGAGCAATCCCTGGTGTATGAATATGTCGAAGCACCGGAAATCGAGTTTGCTTCCGCCAATCCCTTTATATTGCGTCAGAAATATTACCGGCTGGAAGAAGAATACTATGTTTACTCGGATGAAATGCAGGGACCTTCAGGTTTTGAATACAATGAAGGCAGGCTGATCAGGAAGATCTATACCCGTTCGGATGGACTTAAAACCGAAACCGAATACCAGTATGATCCCCTTGGAAACCTTATCCGGGCAAGTCGAAAGTATTCTAACGGGCAAACTGCTGAAATTGAGTATAGTTTCAATGATATCGGGAGAATGCAGCGGAAATGGCTCAGGAGATCGGATGGATTGGAAAGCGAGGAGGATTATCAATACGATGCGGAAGGAAGGCTCATCATGGCAAAAATCAAGAATATGGACGCCTGGTTGAGCGGCACAATAGCTTTCAGCCACAATTCAGATGGGCAGCCTGTGAAAGGATTTTTTAAAGGAGATGACGGATTTGATGCGGATATTTATTTTGAATATGACGATTATATGAACCTCATCAGGGTGCATTGGGATTTTTCTACTGGTAAACACCAGACCTATACCTATCGGTACAAAACCGTATATAAGAAGGATGGAGTACTTCCTGAATTAGTCCAGTAATACGGTCAGAGAATCACCGGATTGGCGTAAGCTCCAGTTTCCTGAATTCCACTTCTGATCCTTCAGCCTGTATCGCAATCTGTCCTTTTTGTGCGGTACAATCGTATCCATGGTTTACCAGGACTCCATTCACCCATACTTTTATTTCTGCCCCCAGGCATTCAATAATCATGGTGTTCCATTCCCCGACAGGATTTTCCGATCCATCGGTAAGGTTCAGTATTCTGCGTTTCTTTCCTTCAGTGATCCCCCACTCATCTTTTGGTCCTCTTCTCTGTTCCATGTCCGGTACACTTATGTCTTCCACGATACACCAGAAATCGCCGGCGTTTTCGTGCATCATTTGAACTTCCATGGACTTGGGGAACATCTCATAGAGGGCACGGGGTGTAGAGGCATGTACAAGGACTCCACAATTACCCGGCTTACCAGCGAAACGGTATTCAGTTTCGAGCCTGTAATCCTGATATAAGGCATCTGTAATCAAATGACCACCCGGTGTACCAAGACTTACCAGCATGCCATCGCGCACGATAAAAGGATTTTTTGCCTCAGGATTTTTATCCATTTCAGGAACGTCGACATGCCAGCCACTAAGGTCCTGACCATTGAACAGGCTGGTTGTCTGTGAATTTACCGGAGAAATGCCTGTACAAAAAATAAGTGCCAGGAAAACATAGATATAAACGCTTTTCATTTGCTATTATCAATTAGTGAATTGCCATTTGAAAACTAAAAAAATTTAACAATTGAATATACGGTTAATCCATCGTTATTAAAAGAAAAATGCATACTGGTTTTAACGTTTCCTTCCATGTCGGGTTGAATCTAAAAGCTGGAAACATCTCTTATTCATGTGTGTATTGTCAGGAGCTTCATCTTCAATTGGATTATTTTGTTCACGATAGAAATTGGATCGCACCAAATGGTATTTCAAATAACGCTTCCAGGGAGCATTCCTTCAAATTCTGGCAGCACAGCACTTGGCGGCAAAGAATTTTTTCTTAATTTCAGATTCTAAACGTACAATTATGCAGAATACACGAAGAGACTTTTTAAAGCAATCACTAATAGCGGGTTCCGTATTAGCAACCGCCGGATGTACTGCCCCGACAAATAATGAAGAGGCAGAAACCACCACCCGGGAAATCAGGAAAAACCCGATTGGAGTATCCACCTATTCTTTCTGGCAATTCAATGGGCCCAGGGAAGAAACCCCGATAGAATACTGTATTGAACAGGCTGCCAGATTTGGTTTTGACGGCATAGAATTTTTGCTTGTTCAGATGACCTCTGAAGAAAAGCCCTACTTGAACATGCTGAAAAAAAAGGCTTTCCATGCCGGTCTTGATATCATGGGATTCTCCACCCACCAGGGATATGTATTCCCGGAAAAAGAGAAAAGGGATGAGGAGATCAAAAAAACCATACATCAGATCGAGCTGGCCTATGAGCTGGGAATTCCTACCATGCGGTTGAATACGGGAAGATGGGGGACTTCAGGATCCTTCGACGAATTGATGGCCAACAGGGGTATCGAACCGGTATTGGAGGGATATACCGAAGAAGACGGATTCAAATGGGTGATCGACGCCATAGCGGAATGCATCCCTACAGCTGAAAAATGCGGTGTGGTACTTGGATTGGAAAACCATTGGGGCCTTGGTAGGACAGCAGAGGGGGTGGACCGGATAGTACAATCGATCAATTCACCCTGGCTGATGGTCACGCTTGACACGGGCAATTTCCTGGAGGATCCCTATGACCAGCTGGAAATGCTGGCGGAGCAGGCTATACTCATGCAGGCCAAAACCTATTATGGGGGAGGGAAATGGTATACCCTGGAACTGGATTACCCCAGGATCGGGGAAATCATGAGAAAGGCAGGCTACAAAGGCTACGTCTCCCTTGAATTTGAAGGCAATGAGGATCCACTGGTTGCCGTACCTCAAAGCCTGGAGGTGTTGAGAAATGCCTTCTACTACGAGGTATAGCTGGACTTCCGCATATGGAGTTAAACCTGTATCCTTTCGATCTTGCCTTGAGATATCCCTTTGCCATCTCAAGACATACCTATCAATCGATGCGCACCATCATTGTAGAACTTAATGAAGGGGGTATGTCAGGTTACGGGGAATCCACCACCAATCCATATTATAATGTTACGGAAGAGGGATTGCGCAATATTTTTACTGCTGTGGGAGAAAGGCTCAGGGAGTATCATTTTACCTTGCCGGAAAAATTATGGGAAGATCTCCATCCGGTTTTAAAGGATCATCCGTTCGCTCTATCTGCTATCGATTGCGCAGCGTATGATCTGTATTACAAAATGAAAGGAAAACCCTTCAGGAATCAATGGGGAATTAATTACCAGAAGTTCCCGTTGACCAGCTATACCCTTGGAATCGGAACTCCGGAAGAATTAATAAAGAAGATAAGGGATCTGCCCTGGCCCCTGTATAAATTGAAAGTTGCCGGTCAGGTCGATGGCCAATTATTAAGAGAAATAGGTGGTGTTACCCAGGCCTTGATACGGGTTGACGCCAATTGTGCATGGTCAGCAAACCAGGCGGCTAAGATTGCCTCCCAATTGGAGGAAGAAGGAGTAGAGCTAATTGAACAACCTTTCCAGGCGGATCAATACGAGGCGTCTGGTACATTGCGGGAAAACATGAAGGTTCCATTGTTTGCAGATGAGAGTTGCCAGGGTCCCGGTGACCTAGTTAAATGCATGGATCATTTTGACGGGATCAATATCAAACTTGCAAAATGTGGAGGGCTTACGCCTGCCATCCGGATGATAAAAATGGCCCGGGAGACCGGACTTCAGATCATGATCGGTTGTATGACAGAATCTACGGTTGGCATATCGGCCGCCGCACAGTTATTGCCTTTTGTCGATTATGTGGACCTCGATGGTCCGCTGCTATTGGCAGAGGATGTGGCTTTGGGATTGAAATATGCTAATGGAGTTGTGCAGACAGGCAACAGCAATGGCCTCGGCTTCACTTATGAAGGGACGAAATTTGCCACCTCACTGCCGGTATCATGACCTGGTTTAAACTGCCGTGGAAGGTGTACCGGGTAGTGGCTGTTACCTACATCGTCCTGGATAAATGAAACAGGAGGATTTTTTTTGCATAAGAGTAAAACAAGTGAAATGAAAAACTGGTACTGGAGTGTATTCCTGGTATGCATCCTAATGTCCTGTGGCATCAGGAAGGCTGATAATCCTTTGGATCTGATCATGGAAACCCTGGGCGAAAAGTATGCTGAAGTCCTTGCAGATCCTGAATCATTTGGGTTACAGGTACTCTATACCCAGATCGATAGAGACAATAAGAATCAGCCTCATCTGCGCACATGGGCGTACCGTGTTGATACGGGCCGGTATTTTTATCCTGCCAGCACGGTAAAACTACCAGTTGCACTGCTTGCCCTCGAAAAGATCCACAAGCTGAACCTTCCCGGATTGAAAAGTACTTCTTTTATGCTGACGGATAGTGCTTATTCAGGACAGACCAGTGTACTGTATGACAGCAGTGCTGAATCCTTGAGACCCTCCATCGCGCATTATATCAAAAAGATCTTCCTGGTCAGTGATAACGATGCATTCAACCGGCTTTACGAGTTCCTGGGACAGGAAAACCTTAACGAGGCCCTGAAAAAGAAAGGTTTTGATAATACGGGGATTATACATCGGCTTTCGGTATTTCTGTCACAGGAAGAAAACAGGCATACCAATCCG
>Ga0209536_100003996_pt1 | contig 23451 bp, 19 predicted proteins | sample DeeMarSeWOR28_12_FD_187461 | JGI IMG/M metagenome (GOLD analysis project Ga0209536, IMG submission 187461) | Marine sediment microbial communities from White Oak River estuary, North Carolina - WOR-2-8_12 (SPAdes) (version 2) | ecosystem: Environmental > Aquatic > Marine > Intertidal zone >...
ACTCCCACTAATTTTTTCGCCTTCACAATGTTTATGCGTTAATCTCCAATCGGCACAGTGGGAGCGGCATCTTGCCGCGAAAAATTAGCATTTCAATTCGCGGGGCAACGCAGCCATTGGGCCTCAGATGGGGTTTTGAAACCACTTTTAATCATACATAACTGTTTTAAACATCTTTCCTATAGAAATGTCTTTTTCCAGAACGTTCTTTAGTTTTTTACCGCATGCTTCGGAACAAACTAAAAACATGCCGTCTTTGCCTTCATTTTTGGCTTCCGATCCCTGGCCGGTTACCATCATATAAACAGACTTTTCTTCTGAAACCAGGCCGATCTCAATGCAATGGCCTTCATATTCAGACAGGTCGACATTCGGCTTTAGCTTTGCGCCAAAGCCAAAGACTTCCATATATTCGGTAATATGGCTTTGGCACCAGGCACATTCACTCAGGGCTTCTTTATCCGGGATGATGTTGAATTCCATGACAACCTCTTATGCTTTAGCGGGTTCCGGCAATTGGCCGATATAAGAAAACATCAACTGCATTGGTTATTGAGATTTCCCGGCCACCAGAAAAACGATGATACGCGGTTGATCAGAGCGAAAATTGGCAGGGTTCGCAAGCCGGGATTTCACCCGGACCCCACCTGCCGGAAAAATACATGTTTCAAATCGATTTAACAAGGGTTTTTAGCGGGCCATCAGCGCAGTGACCACTCTTTTCATCATGGCGGCATCTCGGTGAGGCTGGGGCGACTCGTTGATGAGGGTCACATTCGCCTTGCGTTTGATCAGGGCTTCGGCCAGAGGCTCAAAGAATTTTTTGGTGGTCCTGAGGTGCTTGCGCTCGCCTTTCTCCCCGTATGCAATGCCGGAAAAATGGGCATGAAAAGATTTCGGCAGTTTCTTTAAGATTTGGGTGTAATCAATTTCGCCCTGCTGCCGGGCATACAGATGCGCGAAGTCGACGCAGATGCCGCAGCCGGTTTCCTTCTTTAATTTCAACAGCTCTGCCAACGAGCCGAACTGCGAGGGTTTGCCGGTGATTTCAGGGCATAATTTTACCTTCCATTTTTTCTTTGAGATTTTTTGCTGGATTTCGACAATGGCTTTTTTGATCAACCGGTAGGTATGGTCGGCGGTCTTTGTCTGGTAAAAGCCGGCATGAAAGACCACATTGCGTGCGCCCAGCGCAGCAGCTCTTTCGCAGGAATCCAGGATGCGCTGCTTGCTGGTAACCATCTTTTCTTTCTCGTCAGATGCCAGGTTGATGTAATAGGGCGCGTGTACCGACAGGACGATTCCGTTTTCCTTTGCCAGCGCACCGACCTCCCGGGCGTCATCCATGGGCATGCGCACCCCGTAAGTAAACTCGACTTCCATGCAATCCAGCTTCATGCGGGCAACCTTTTGAATGCCTTTCAGATTGCCCAGTCCGCCGGATCCCGCCGGTCCAACACGTATCATTATTTCACGTCTTAATTAATATTCTATCTTGGCTATTGTTCCAGTTAACTCTTTTGTTGCGTAAAAGGAGCGCTGCGCTTGAAGAGCGTCCCCGCATAAATCCTCGGGAACTCTACGAGCGCTTCGCTTAAGGATATAAACAATTATCGATCTTGGATTATTGGAGATAGAAAAGATAATCTTACACCTAACCCAGAAGCTTTATTTAGCCTAAAGGCCGTCAGGCCGGTCCTCAAACGAAATGCTCCTAAAGCGCAGCGCTCTTTAAGACCGCACAAACGCTTTGTTTTAATGAAACCCTGAACCTAGAATTTAAGCAGCATTACGATTACCGGCTTGATTCGGCACCACCATCTGCGGCTTGAAGTTCAGGGTTGCAAAATAGTCCGCCACGGTTTCCGCGCGTCGGATCAGCTCCACAGCGCCGTCTGTGCGCAGCAGCAATTCTTTGGGGCGCAGGCGACCGTTGTAGTTAAATCCCATGGCATGACCGTGGGCGCCGGTGTCGTGAATCAATAACCTGTCGCCGTTGTGGATCTCGGGCAGCCGCCGCTGGATGGCAAATTTGTCATTGTTTTCACACAGCGAGCCGACCACATCCACTTTCTCCAAGTGTCGTTTGGGGTGTTTCCCGATGACGGTAATGTGATGGTAGGCTCCGTAGATGGCCGGCCGCATTAAAGCGGACATGCAGGCATCCACACCAATGTATTTGCGATAAATGTCTTTCCGATTGATGGCGGTTGTCACCAGTACCCCGTGAGGCCCGGTCATGTAACGCCCGCTTTCGATATTAAACCGCGGCATAAAGCCGTTTTGCTTTTTGAAATGTATAAAAAGATCCGCGATTTCATCCGCCATTGAATCGATATCCAGCGGCGCCTGTCCGGGCCGGTAGGGAATGCCCAGTCCGCCGCCGAGGTTGATGAAATCAAATTCAATATCGAGCTCCTTTGAAACCCACGCCAGCACTTCCAGCAGCATCGCCGCGGTTTCAACCATGTAGGCATAATTCAGCTCGTTGGAGACCAGCATGGTGTGCAGCCCGAACCGCCGGGCGCCCCGGGCCCGGGCAGCCTGATATGCATCAACGATCTGCGCGTGGGCCACTCCGTATTTCGACTCCGCAGGATCACCGATAATGCTGTTTCCGGTTCGGCGCGGACCGGGGTTGTAGCGAAAACTGACGGTCCCGGGCATCTGCGGGACTTTATCAATCAAAGACACGTCATCCAGATTTAAAATGCAACCGCCATCGGCCGCGGCCGCATGAAATTCATCTGGAGCCGTGTTATTGGAGGAAAACACGATATCATCACCGCGGGCGCCGATTTGACGGCCAAGCATCAACTCCGGAATCGAGCTGCAGTCAAACCCGAATCCCAATTCCTGCATGATCCGGAGGATACACGGATTGGGCAGGGCCTTAACGGCATAATATTCCCGGAATCCGTTCAGCCGGGAGAATGCATTTATAAAACGCTGTCCGGTTTCGCGGATACCGGTTTCATCATAGATGTGAAAAGGCGTTCCAAAATGTTCGATGATCTCATCCAGTACAGGTAAGAGCCGGTTTTCGAATGCTTTCGACATCGGCATCGGTCGTTCTCCGTTCAGGTAAAGTTAAATGGTCAAGTTGTTGATTCGTTAAATAGTTAAAATGATATAAATCCTTTGACCAATTGACTATTCAACTAATCAACTATTTAACCGCTAAAAATTTCTAATGAAATTTTTAGCTTAGCGCCTTTTTGATTCTTTGCATTGCCCTTTCAACATTTTCATAATTGTTAAAAGCGCTGATGCGAATGAAACCTTCGCCGCATTTTCCGAAACCGGCACCCGGGGTGCAGACCACCCCGGCTTTTTCCAGGAGCAGATCAAAAAATTGCCAGGAATCGGTTCTACCGTAAATCCAGATATAGGGAGAGTTTTCCCCGCCCACGCATTCATAACCGAGGGCTTCCATTTCCGTTCGGATCAGGGCCGCGTTTTTAAGATAATATTCAATCAGGGCCTTCACCTGGCCCCGGCCCTCTTCGCTGTATATCGCCTCGGCGGCCCGCTGGACCGGATAGGAAACCGCATTGAATTTGGTGGACTGACGCCGAAACCATAACGGATGGATGGGATGGGCTTCTCCGCTGGCGGTAAAGGCCTTGCAGGTTTTCGGCACCACCGTATAGGCGCAGCGGGTCCCGGTAAATCCGGCGGTTTTGGAAAAGCTCCTGAACTCGATGGCCACTTCCCGGGCACCTTCGATTTCAAATATCGATTTGGGCAGGTCGGGATCCTGAATATAGGCCTCGTAGGCGGCATCATAAAGAATCAGGGCCTTTTTCTCTCGGGCAAAATTCACCCAGTTTTGAAGCTGGGATCGGGTGATGGTGGCGCCGGTGGGGTTGTTGGGAAAACACAGGTATATCAGGTCAACGTTTTCCCCCGGCAAATCCGGAATAAAACCGTTTTCCCGGGTGCTTTCCAGATAGGTGATGCCCTCATAGCGCCTTTCACCGAACGAACCGGTGCGGCCGGCCATCACACTGGTGTCCAGATAGACCGGATACACCGGGTCGGGGATGGCAATGTTGATATCGTCTGCAAAAAGTTCCTGGATATTGCTCGTATCACATTTGGCTCCGTCGCTGACAAAGACTTCATCGGCCGATATATCGGCACCGCGATCCTGGAAGTCGGCCCTGGCAATCCTTTCCCGCAGAAAAGCATAGCCCTGCTCGGGACCATATCCGCGGAAGGTCGCAACATCGGCCATTTCATCGACGGCACCGTGAAAGGCCTCGATGCAGGCTTGCGGCAGGGGCCGCGTCACATCCCCGATGCCCAGCTTGATGATATCTTTGTCCGGATTTGCTGCTTGAAATTCTTCCGTCCGTTTCCGAATTTCCGAAAACAGATAGGAGGCCTGCAGTTTCAGGTAATTTTCGTTAATCTTAATCATGTTTCACCTCTTAATAAATTAATATGACTTTGTAACATATATTTAGTGACTAAAGTAAAAAGTGATCTAAAGTGCCTAAAGTTAAGGAATTCTGTCATTTTAGGCACTTACCATTTCAATCGGTATCCTGGCCGTCTCCTTATAGGTCGCTAACACAATCGCCGTCTGGGTGGATTGCACCGCGGCGATCGCCGCGATTTTATCCCGGGTGAGCCGACCGAGATCTTCGGTGTCGGCCACGCGAACTTTGACGAGGAATGCATCTTCACCCGCCACGTAATGAACTTCCTGCACCTCGGCTATTTTGCTCAGGCTTTCCCCTGTTTTTTTTTCATCGCCAAGCTTTTTTATCTTAACTCTCACAAAGGCCACCAGGCTTCTGGCAAACCGCTTCGGATTCAGCCGGACCTCATACCCGTCGATGAATCCCTGTTTTTCCAGCTTGCGGATACGCTCCAGCACGGCCGAAGGCGCCATCCCCACCTGCCGGGCCACCTCGACATTGGGAATCCGGGCTTTATTCTGCAGTATTTTCAGTATTTTTAGGCTAACGGCGTCAATCATTCTCTATTTTTCCTTATTAACGAATGATTATTCTAATAAATACCATTTGTCAAGAATATTTTTTGGAAATGTTCGGGCAGCTGGCCGCTCGTGGCCGGGAAGCCAGGAGGCTGGAAGGCTTGGAGGCTTGAAAAGTAGAGCGGCCCTCTGTGGTCTCCATTTTCCGGCCTGAGTCGTCCTCCAGTGGCTCTGATCTGTCGTTTTCCGGCTTAATCTGGCGGGAATCGCTAACTGGTTAAATCGTTGAATAGTCAATTAGTCATATGGATTTATATCATTTTAACTATTTAACGAATTAACGAATTAACCATTTAACTTTAATTGTCCTCAACCGACAAAATCTGTGATAATCTACGTAATCAGAGGACCGGAAACCCTGAACCCTAATAACCCATCGTTTGTTTGAGCAGCTTGCGCAGCTGTGCCAGGGAACGCGTATTGAGCACATCGTCCTTTGCCAGCCAGCCCCGCCGGGCCTGTCCGACACCGAAACCGATGTCAGCGAGCGCATTCACCTGATGGGCATCCGAGTTGATCGCCACCAGAACGCCCTCCGACCTGGCGATCTGGCAGTAGGTGTCATAAAGATCCAGACGCCGGGGGTTGGCGTTCAGCTCAAGGAAACAGCCGCGCTCCTTCGCTTTGCGGATGAGCTGAATCACGTCCACCTGGTAAGGCTCGCGTTCATCAATCAAACGTCCGGTAGGATGCGCCAGAAACGTAAAATAGGGATGATCCATGGCGCGCAAAATACGTTCGGTTTGCTTCTGCTGCGATAGACCAAAATGGCTGTGGACGGTCCCCACTACCAGATCCAGTTTCGCCAGAACATTATCGGCTAAATCCAGGCGGCCGTCTTCCAGGATTTCGACTTCAATGCCCTTCAGGAGGGTAAAGCCCTTGAGTTCTTCGTTAAGCAAATCGATTTCTTCCATTTGCTCGAGCAGCTTCGGCGCGTCCAGACCTCCGGCAATTTTTAAACGATCCGAGTGTTCGGTAACGGCAAGGTATTTGTACCCGCGCTTTCTGGCCGCCAGCGCCATTTCCCGGAGGCTGTTGCGGCCATCGCTATAGTCGGTATGAATATGCAAATCCCCTTTTAAGTCTGAAAATTCAATTAAATTCGGCAGGCGCTTATCGCGGGCGGCTTCGATTTCACCGCGGTTTTCCCTCAGCTCGGGAGGGATGTAGGGCAAATCCACCGCCCGGTATACGGAGGCTTCCGTCTTTCCGGCCACGCGCTTCTCAAACCTGAATACCCCGTATTCATTAATCTTTAATCCGCGCTGTTGTCCCAGGCGTCGAATGGCAATATTGTGGGATTTGCCGCCGGTAAAATATTGCAGCGCCGCGCCAAAACTGGTTTGCGCAACGTTTCTGACATCAACCTGCAGCCCGCAGCGCAGCACCACACTGGAGCGCGTCGTGCCCCTGGATAGGACATTCTCGACTTCATCATATTCCACGAAGCGATCCATCACCGGGCTGCCTTTGCGGGCCGTAACCAGAATGTCCAGGTCGCCCACCGTTTCCCGGCAGCGCCGATAACTGCCGGCCACCACCGCATCGCTTACACCGGGCACCCGCTGCAGGTATTCGATGAGACTCTCCACATACGGTTTGACCTCGGCAATTTTAAAGCGTTTTTCTTTTTGGGCCCGGGCCTCGATGGCTTCCAGAATTGCATTTTCGGTTTTTGCACCGAAACCATCGAGGGCACGAATGCGTCCCTTACGAGCCGCTTGCGACAGCTGTTCCAGCGTTTTGATCTTCAGGTCGTGATACAATACCCGCACCCGCTTGGGTCCTAGATTGGGCAGTTTTAAAATTTCCAGGACCGTGCCGGGGATGCGCGCTTGGAGCTTGATAAGGGCGTTCGCCGTACCCGTTTCCAGGATCTCGCGGATTTTGGCGGCCAGTTCTTTGCCGATGCCCGGAAGTTCGGTGAGATCCGCGTCGTCGGCCACCATATCTTTCAACTCGGCTCCCAGACCGCGAACGGTGCCGGCCGCGTTTCGATAGGCCCGGATGCGAAACGGGTTCTCTCCTTCGATTTCCAGAAAATCGGCAATTTCATCGAAGATGCCGGCGATATCGGTGTTATGGACAGGCATAGATTGCATTCTATTTATGAAGCTTAATTTGAATCCCGCAATTTTTTGTTTAAAATATTAAAAAATATTGACTTTTATTTTTTTAGGCGTATTTTAGCAAACCTTTGACCTTATTTAATCGGTTTTGTTAAATCAGATGATGTCTTTGGCAAATCATAAAAATCCAATAAATGATCGAACAGTTCTATACGCGCACGGTTTCGTGCGCCGTGTGGTGGCGTTTATCCTGCGTCTTAAAATTTCAAGTAACGTTTTTCAAAACGGGTAGAACAAACGGCAGCGTCTTTTCGTCTCTGCCGATTTTTTTTATCATTAAGGAGATAAACTATGTATTTTGAAGCCGTATTTCAACCGCAAAATGACACCGATTACAATTCCGAAATCGCCGATTTTTTGGGCAAAAAAGTGGCAGTTCAGGAGGGATGGATCCTGGAAGAAGGCCCCTGCAAAGGACAAAAATGCTTTTACATGCCCAACTCCACCGTAGGCTGCATACCCGAGCGCGATCTGAAACAGATTAAAAGCATTCCTTTCGTGCAGTGGAAAGAAATTTTAAATATGACCGGTCTTAACGATCAATAAAGAAAAAACCATTGCAAAACATATACGCATTGTGGTTCTAATGGATCAACAAGCACTTTTTCAGGGAGGGGTTGATCATGGAAAAAGATACCCGGTGCGTCCACAGCGGCACGCGCAAAGACCCGAACACCAGAGGCCTCAATACACCTGTTTATACTTCCTCCTCGTTTGAATATCTGGATACACCCGAAAATGTGTACCCGCGATACTTCAACATTCCCAACCAGAAGGCCGTTGTTCAGAAGCTGTGTGAACTGGAACATGCGGAAGATGGACTGCTGTTCAGTTCGGGCATGGCGGCCATCAGCACCGCCATGTTGGCTTTTCTCAACAGTGGCGATCATGTGGTCCTCCAGAAAGACATCTACGGTGGAACGCATCATTTCGTAACCGCTGATTATGAACGCTTCGGGATCGAATATACCTTTGTCTCCAACCGCACCGAAGAAATTGAACAGGCAGTGCAAAAAAACACCAAAGTCATCTATATTGAAACGCCTTCCAACCCCCTGCTTTTAATTACGGACATCGCCGCAACCGCTCAGATTGCCACAGCCGGCAATGCCCTGAGCATTATCGACAACACCTTTGCCACGCCCATCAATCAAAATCCTCTGGATCTCGGCATTGATATCGTCGCCCACAGCGGCACCAAATATCTGGGGGGGCATAGCGATCTGTGCTGCGGGGCGGTGTTAACCAGAAAAGAGCTGGCAGGCAAAATTTCGGCAACGGCCGCCAATCTGGGCGGCAGCCTGAATGCCCTTACCTGTTATTTGCTGGAGCGAAGTTTAAAAACCCTGAGTGTTCGCGTCGAAAAACAAAATCAAAATGCGCGGCGCATCGTCGAATATCTTCAAAATGATTCCCGCATCTCAAAAGTTTACTACCCCGGCCTGGAAAGCCATCCGGGGTATGAGACGGCCAAAAAACAAATGGATGGTTTCGGCGGTATGCTGGCATTCGAGCTCGACGGCCGCGAGCCGGAGAGGTTTTTAAAAAACCTGAAGGTGATCACCCCGGCCCTCAGCCTCGGGGGGGTGGAAACCATTATTTGCTCCCCGGCGACAACATCCCATGAAAAAATAACGGCGGCCGAACGCGCCGAATTGGGCATCAGCGATAACCTTCTACGGTTGTCCGTCGGCATCGAAGATGCCGGTGACCTCATCGCCGATATAGACGACGCTCTGGCGGCCTGATCGCGATTCAAAATGACGGACTATAATTGAGTTTTAATAAAACGGCAGTCAATCATGTGGATATGTAAGGGTCGAAAAGCGTTCCTTTTTTAAAATTTAGCACACTCAATTCAGGCTTAAAAGGAGGTTAAAATGGGAATCTTATCATGGATTATCCTGGGGCTGGTGGTCGGCGTTATTGCTAAATTTTTGATGCCCGGCAAAGATCCGGGCGGTATCTTTATCACCATTTTGCTGGGAATTGCCGGCGCCATCGGGGGTGGTTTTGTAAGCTCGGCGATCGGTTTCGGCAAGGTCACCGGATTCGATCTTCGCAGCTTAATTATTGCCGTTGGCGGTTCTATCATCCTGCTGATTATTTACCGTGCGGTTAAAAAATGATGAAAAAAGTTGTCGCCATAATCAGCTTAACCGCAATAATTATGGCCTTATCGTCCGTCGCTCAGGCCCAAATTAAAAACCCGGACACTTTCATTTTAGCCACTTACGGCACCCTGCGTACGCTGGACCCGGCCGCGTGTTATGACGCCACCGGGTCCCAACGTATCTGGAATATCTATGAACCGCTGGTGTTTTTTGACGGATCCAAAACCGACGCGTTTATTCCCGTATTGGCCACCCGGGTACCCACATTGGAAAACGGCGGTATCACCGGCGGCGGAACCACCTATACGTTTCCCATCCGTAAAGGTGTTATCTTCCAGGAGGGCGGCGATTTAAGCCCCGAAGATGTTGCCTATTCGTTTAAACGCAACATGATTGCGGACCCGGACGGAGGCCCCATGTGGATGCTGCTGGAAGCCTTGACCGCTAAACGCTCGACCCGGGATGAAAACGGCAAGGTCATCCCGGGCATCTTTGAAGCGATTGATAAGGCCATTGAAGTTAAGGGCGACCATGTGGTTTTCCATTTGGCCAGACCGTATCCGCCGCTGATGGGCGTTCTGGCGTATTCTTCATCGGTGATCCTCGATAAGGAATGGGCCATTGCCAATGGATGCTGGGATGGCCGCATCGAACATGCTGCCAGATACAACAACCCGGCTCCCGGTCATGAACCTTTGCAAAAACTTGCCAACGGCACCGGTGCGTTTCGCATGAAGGCCTGGGAGCCTTCCAAGCAGTTTGTCTTCGAACGCTTCGATGGGTATTGGGGCCCCAGACCGGCGCTTAAAACCGCCATTGTCAAATACGTGGAGGAATGGAGCAACCGTAAAATGATGCTGCAAAACGGTGATGCCGATCGGGTTACGGTGGACATTCCCTTTGTGTCTGAAGTTGAGGTCATGAAAGGATTGAAATTTTATAAAGTACCCCAGCTTTCTGTTTCCTTTGCTTTTTTCTGCCAGAAAATAGATCCCACCGGCAATCCCAATATCGGCAGCGGCAGGCTGGACGGCAACGGCATCCCACCGGACTTCTTTGCGGACATCAACGTCCGCAAAGCATTTTTGCATGCGATGGATAGAAAAACGTACCGGCAAGATGTCTTTAACGACCTGGTGATCATGCCCACCAGTCCCAATATCGAAGGGCTGCCCTATCACAGGGATGTGCCGGTTTACGCCTTTGATCTTGAAAAATCAAAAATCTACCTGCAAAAAGCCTGGGGGGGCAGGGTGTGGGAGAAGGGATTTAAGATGGTTATCACCTACAACTCCGGCAATGCCATGCGCGAAGCCGCTGCCATCATGCTGGCCGAAAATATCATGTCCCTGAATCCCGGATTTACCATTGAGGTCCGCAACGTAGAATGGAAAGATTATTTGATTCAGTACCGCAGTTACATGTATCCGATCTTTATTACCGGTTGGGTTGCCGATTATGCCGATCCTCATAATTTTCTTTCCACTTTCATGCACTCCCAGGGCAATTACGGCAGGTACATGGCATACCGGAATGCGGAGGTCGACAGGCTTTGCGACGCGGGTATTGCAACCGTGGACCCGCAGAAACGCGAAAAAATATACACCCGACTCCAGCACCTCTGGTATGAAGAGGCCGTCGGCATCCCCCTCTACCAGCAGATCAATCTTCGCGCCTACCGGAATTGGGTTCACGGCTACGTGCCGAATGCCATGCTCACCGATGCCTGGGAGGATCTCAAAAGCATCCAAAAAAAATAGCGTTTAAATTATAACAAAAAAAAATCCCGCCCATAGGCGGGATTTTTTTTGCCTCAGAAATCGGTGCGCAGGACCTGCTCTTTAAAGTGCCGACTGCTGGTCCGCTGCTTTTTTATCGACGAAAGAGATCCTGTGGGAAATCTTTTTACCGGCACTAGCGAACATCCCCGTTTCGCAGCCGCTTTTCTGCCAGGCGCTGACCCAGAAATCAACAATCTCATTGACCGCAACATTGTAAAGCAGCTCCGTAACCTCTTTTTCCATTCTCTTGCGCCCCGGAATTCGGTAGTTTTCGATCAGGCCGGTGATATGGGATTTTACATCGCCAATTTCATGGTAGCCATCGTAGCTGGCATAGTCCGCAATAAATTGTGAAGGGGTTTTGTAATTATCCGGTGAAATGGTTTCGGCAAGAAAACAGGCAATGACGCCAAAGGCATGGGCCGTATTGAACTCATCTTGCTTGCCCGCTTTTAAATCCTTGATCAGATGCTCGTAAATTTTTTCCGTATCGTAGGGGTCAACTTTATAGCTGCGCCGCTGGTGTCTTTCTGCAAAATGAACTCCGCCGAATACGACGGCTAGATTGTCACGCAAATACGTTTGTAACTCCGCCGGAGAAAATTCGATCGCATCATAAATAATCTGATCCCGGGTAACCGATTTAAATGCAAATGCGCTTTCCGCAGATGTCAGAAAACCCACAATCAAGATAAAAACCAATATGTTAAATAATTTTTTAACCATAATAACACGCTCCTCTATTCGGGATGAATCCGGGTTTTATAAGAGATTGGTAACATTATTCTAACTATCGGCCATTGTTGCAGAAACTTTAATGAAAAGGCGCATTCGGGAACACCCGATTCCGGGCTTTTCATCAGGCCCGACCTGTGCTAAATAGGATGTCCGAAAGCGAAAATCATCGGGATGTTTTGCAGCATTAAAAAGCTGCCGCTGAAACGCCAAACCGTTAAAGGGTGCCCGCTTCACCCGTCACCTTGTCTAAGAGTGGTTAAGACAGGAAGGACGCTCGTGATACCAGCACGCATCATTTCAGACAGGATACACCGATTTATATACGGTGCATTTTTACCCGCCATGGTGCTTTTCACCTTAAATGCCTGCACGGTTAAACATGTCGCGATTCCGGCCGGCGATATTCCCCAAATAAACGCCCTGACTCCCGGAGAGGCGGAATTTGGAAGATCCGTGTTTGAAGCTTTATGTGAAGACAACCGACTGGACTCGCAAAATGAGTGCTATGACCGGCTGGTGACCGTATTTGATCACCTCATTCAGGCTGCCCGGACCGATCATCTCCCCTGGGAAATTTATCTTTTTGAAGATCCGGAACTTGTCGATGTCCGCGCAGTTCATGGAAACTATATTTTTGTCTGGTCCGGATTTTTGGACATGGTGGAAAACGATGACGAAATAGCAGCGGTGGTGGCCTGCGAAATTGCGCATGTCCTGGCCCGTCATACCTATCCGGTCGAGTTTACCCTGTGGTCGGATATTTTCTTCGACGCGGCCGAGATCGCCACCAGTGTTGCGATCATGTCGCTCTCCCAGGGAATCGTGGCGATCAATGGACGCGGCTGGATGAAATGGGCCTATGTGGAAATGGCGGATCTGGATCCGCTTGACCGCGAATACAGCGAAGCAGACGAGCGCGAGGCAACCATGATCGCGATTCAGATTCTGGATCGCTCGCAGTATGACCCCGGGGCCCTGCTCACTTTCTGGCAGCGCGTTCAGCAAGATGAAATGCTGCAAATAAAATTAAAGCGGCTCAACCGCGAGCTTACGCCTCTCAGGAGGACCGAAATTATTACCGAACTTTTAGGCGAACTCCCGCTAAAGGCCGAACCGCCGCTTCCCGACAATTCAGAAACAGGTCAACACCGCCCCGGCCCGCCCGCCCCTCGAATTCAATCAAAATCAGAATCAACTCAACCGTCCGAAGGCTCATAAAATTGAAAGGGCGGCTCACGGAGGGATGCGCCGCCCTTTCATAGATTGGAAAAGGAAAAACTATGGAGGTATAATAATGCATCAGAGTCTTTCAACTCTATTCCTCTTATAGTTACCACATTGTAGTATGTCAAGCTTTTTTTAGCAGCGCTGAAACTTATCATTTCACGGATGCCCCCTTTTACCGATCACCCTCCCTGATCAATACAATCGTCTAGCGGGGCGGGTTTTTTGTTTCCACACGATCCCCGGCTTTTAAAATCTATTGATTCGAGCACTCCTTTCGAATTATAGTTCTCTTCCATGATTTGATCCAGTTTGCTGAACAGCTGTTTCCAACTGATTTTGGTTATTCTGACCGCTATTCCGGGCGCCTTATCTGATAAATTTCATTGATTCATACCCTATCCGTTTGAAACCAAAAAGGAACGCCGATGGCTCAAGAAGGTTTTAAACGCAAACTTACCGCCATTCTCAATGCCGATGCGGTCGCGTACAGTCGCCTGATGGGTGAAGACGAAGAAGACACGGTCCGCACCTTAGTGGCCTACCGCGGGGTGATGACCGCACTGATCCGGCAGCACAACGGCCGGGTACTGGACTTCCCGGGCGACAATCTCCTGGCCGAGTTTGTCAGTGTGGTCGATGCGGTGCAATGCGCCATGGTGGTTCAAAAAGAGATCAAAGCCCGCAACGAAAAACGGCCTGAAAATCGAAAAATGCAGTTTCGTATCGGCATCAGCCTTGGCGATGTCATTCAGGAAGGCGAAAAAATATACGGTGACGGTGTCAATGTGGCGGCGCGCCTTGAGTCTTTGGCCGAGCCGGGTGGGATTTGCATATCCGGCATTGCTTACGATCAGGTCAGGAAAAAGCTAAATCTGGAATTTCAATATGCGGGCAAAAAAAACTTAAAAAACATTGAAGAACCCATGCGTGTTTATCGCGTGCTGTCCCTGCCGGATGAAACAGTGAAGAAGGGAATCAAAGCACAGGTTGAGCGCATGGCGTTTCCACTGCCTGAAAAACCGTCCATTGCGGTTTTACCATTTACCAACATGAGCGGCGACCCCGCCCAGGAATACATCGGTGACGGCATCAGCGAAAACATCATCAGCGCCCTGTCTGTGGGTTCGGCCATGTTTGTGATCGCCCGCAACTCCACCTTCGCTTACAAAGGAAAATCCGTTAAAGTTCAACAAATCGCCGAGGACCTGGGCGTTCGCTTTGTCCTGGAAGGCAGCGTCCAGAAATCCGGCGAGCGGCTAAGGGTCACCGCCCAGCTAATTGATGCCCTCAAAGGCTATCACCTCTGGTCGGAAAAGTACGACCGTAAAATGGTAGAGCTTTTTGAATTACAGGATGAGATCACCAAAAAAATCGTGGTCTCGCTTCAGGTAGAATTAACTCATGGGGAGCAGGCCCGCGCATATGCGAAAACCACCGACAACCTGGAGGCCTGGAGTCACGGGGTCAGAGGAAACGAACTTCTGGATAGATTTAACAGGGAGGATAATCTCAAGGCGCAAGAGCATCTGGAAGAAGCCATAAAGCTCGATCCCGGGCATGTGCTTGCTTATGTGTGGCTGGGTGCGGTCCATACCGCAGCTGCAGCTTACGGGTGGAGTGCCTCCCCGGCCGATTCTTTCAAACGTGCGCATGAACTTGCCCGTAAGGCCGCGGCCCTGGATGATAAAAGTGCTTCTGTGCAAATCTTGCTGGGAACAATTTATCTCTTTCAAAGAGAGCATGATAAGGCCATCGCCGCGGGAAAGCTGGCCATCTCACTTGATCCTAACTTTTCAATTGGACATGCCCATCTGGCCCAGATAATGTTCTTTTCGGGACGGTTTGAGGAGGCGATTGCACTGACGGAGAAAGCCATGCGTCTCAGTCCTTATTACCCGGCTTTCTATATGAGTCCTTTGGCCAGAAGCTATGCATTCAGGGGACGATATGAAGAGGCAATTATCACCAGCAATCAGCTCTATAATCGCAGCCGCAGCGGTGACTATCCGGAAGATTGGGCGCTGGTTCACCTGGCCGGCGTTTGTGCGGCGTTTGACAGGGAAGAGGAAGCCCGGGCGTTTATGGCACAGGCGCTCAAGATTAATCCCGGCCTGTCATCGGCATTTTTCAAAAAGACGCAGCCTTTTAAAAATCCCGCCCACCTGCAGCGCGAGCTTGAAACCCTCCGCAAGGCGGGTTTGCCGCAGCATCCGGCATGAAGACCGATATTACCTGGATAGAAAAGCGGTGTGCCGGCAATATATCACAAACTTCTATAGCTGTTATGTCCTTGGACGAAGATGGTTTTGCGATTTTATCTTTTCCGGGTTAACCCTATTTCTGCTTTGAACCGGGTTTCATTTTTTTCTTTTCTTTTTCTATCTCCGCTTCGCGTTTCTTTTTCTCCGCCTCTATTTCAGCTTCCTGTTCTGCTTTTTCCGGTTCGGCATCATCTTTTGCTTTTTCAATTTTATTTTTGGCCTTGCTCTTATAGAAAGGGAAAAAGTGGGACGTCCCTTCTATATTTCTATTTGAAAAAACAAGTTTCTTTGAATCCGTCAAACCTTTCGCCACCAACTGCTTTAAGGGACCGAGTACACGACTTGTCGTTTTCCGGCCTGAGTCGTCCTCCAGGAGTCATGAATTGTCGTTTTCCGGCTTAAGCTGGCATAGACATTTTCACCTTTTGCCATGAATCATGGGTTTCGCTTTAATCAAATGTCAGTATTTTGTGGACGCCTCTTTTCCAACTCAATAAAAACTTATAAACTTCGAAACGTCCCCTACTTTCCGTATTCTCAAGATACGCTCTGATTACATTTCAAGTTCAAAAACAGAAAAACTTAAAAACTAAGGAACGGTCCTTTTTTTATATCCTTTTTGGACTGCCTAAAAATGAGTAAATATTTTCATAGAATTAATGAAAGTTACTCCACAATTCCAGCTATTTTTAAATCAACCAGCATGGCTCATCCTACGCTGTGGTACGGCCAAGTGTTTGATAACTCCTGATATTCTTGTTTTATCGATTATAACTTGATGATGTTGCATAATATTTGCATACACTGGATTGGGAAATAGCCGGTTTGCAACCTCAAGACAGTGCAAAATCATCGAGGCGAGGCTTTGTATGATGCAAAGTGCCTTAGCCGAAATTCATGCCTAAAGTCTTTCAGTAAATCGTCAAGCTCTGCGGAGCCCTCATACGTCGGGTCATCGAAAACTTATGCAGATCAAATGAAAGAACTTATTATGAAAAAATCCCTTATCTTATTGATTTGCCTGTTTACGGCGCATGTGCACGTGTGGGGGGCGACTTACACGATGCGTGCAGACGGCACGAGTGCCACGAAAGGGACAACAGCCTGCGGAAACGGTACGGCATCGGATTTCATGGGGATCACCCGTCACAATCAAGAGAGTTTTTCACCCGGGGACATCATCGAACTTTGCGACGATGGCGGCAGCATATATACGGGCAGACTGATTGTCCGCTCAGATGGTTCGGCAGGTGGCGGATACATTACGTATCGTGCTGAAAGCGGAACGACGATAACCGTTGATGCCGGCGGCGCAACTGCCGAAGCCTTTCGAATGCCCGGCAGACAATACATCCGGGTTGAAAATTTGAATTTTACAGGCGGCACCGGAGCGGGAGTTTACGGCGCGACTCAAGCCGGCCGGGACATCGCCTACATTGTTTTAGACAATATTCGCAGCTATTCGCACGACGGGCCCGGGGTTCAGTTTATTTCCAGAATGCAAAACCCTGCTGAAAAAGTAAGCCAGATAACAATTCAAGACAGCCAAATTGACACAAACGGTGCCGCCGGTATCAGTTTAACCGGTTTCTGGCTAATTGAGTACGTAACTATTGACGGCAACGATGTGTTTGGGAACAATACCAGCCAAAATTCACGGCAAGGTATTGGGATTGCAGTGCCAAGAAATGTTTTAACGACCGGTTGGACCTATGAAAATGAAGGGGATGACTATTACCAGGCAGTCACCTATACACCCTTGAGAGTATTTCAGGATGACGCCAATTTCAGGGAATTGACAAAGGGCAATATTCCACTTACAGATGGGCAATGGGATTATCAAGGTGGCAATTTATACGTTGATATCGGCGGAAACCCCGAGGGGATAGACATCGCATATTTAACCGGCAAGATTACCAATATCGCCGCAATAAATAATAAATCATACAGCAATACAGACCATTCATCCGGTTGGGATGGTGTGGGTATTTTTTTCGATCTGGGCGTGGAAGACAGTTATGCGGCTTTTAATCAGGTCTACGACAATGACGGTGGTGGTATTTACGTAAAATCAAGCAAAAACATCGATATCTATTATAATTTGATCTATAACAACTCCGTGGGGCAGGGTGACGGAATCCGGGTGCGAAAAGGTTCTTATGATGTCAATATTTTCAACAATACGATCACGGGAACGATAAACGGCAACGGCATTCTAATTTTGGATGGCAGCGATTTAATTGTCTTAAAAAACAATATCATCAGCAACAACAATGCCTATGGCATAAGCTCCGACGGGACATCTGCAAATGTTTCCGAGGACTACAATCAACTGTATAACAACACTTCCGGTGATCGGCAAAACATAAGCGCGGGGAGCAATTCCCAATCGGGTGACCCGCTTTTTGTTGATACAGCAAATGAAAATTATACCCTCGAACCGATATCACCGGCCATAGATGCCGGCGAGCTTCAATTTATGCACGCAGCCGGCTGGCATGACAATCCCTATTGCAAGCCGGGATATACGGTAAAAACCCGGCTGTATGGGGATGGTCCTGATATCGGGGCCTGTGAAAATAATATTGACTGCGCAGGTGACTTTAACGAAGACGGTGATATCGACGGGTCGGATTTGGCCGAACTTGTCAATGACGTCAACCTTTTGGATTTAGGCATCTTTGCTTCGAATTTTGGTAAGCCGGACTGTAACGCTTTTTAATTTAAACAACAACTGCAGCTACTGATTTTGGGTCCTTTTGAAACTCTGAATTTGAAAAACCTTATTCACTATTCAAGATTTGACACCATCTTTCTAAAACAAAAAAGGCAGCGCCGGGAATGACGCTGCCTTTTTTGTTTCTTTCGGTTAATTCGTTAAGTCGTCCGGGTTTAGTTGATTAGTTAATTAGTCGAATCGTTAAAAAGTCAATGGATATTATCCTTTTTTAACGAATTGACTATTTAACCAATACTATTAACCATACTTTGTTTTTGATTCAAGCTCCTTTAACTTCATTCGCAGACGTTTATTATCTTCCCACAGCTTTAGATTTCGTTTTCTTTCCGATTTGATGAGATGTTTTGCCTTACCGATAATCGCATTCTTGTAAGCGTTGGTTTGCCTTTTCATCTCTTCGTTTTGTAACTCCACCTGAAGCTGTAATTCCTGAAGTCCGGTCTCAATTTTTTCCAGCCGCCTCAGGAATCTATCATCGTCTTTCGTATTTGAAACCTGATATGGCATGTTTTCATAGGTACTTCTGTCGTAAAGCCCCATTATGCCGAGTTCATCGATGACGGTCTTTATAATCCGGGTATCGATCTGATCCATTTCTTCGGCAAAGCCGTAAACCAGCGCCGAGTCGCACAGCAGATTGATGGTCCGGGGGATGCCCCTTGAAGCCCGGAAGATTTCATCGATGGCATCCGCATAGAAGGTGTCGGGCCTTCCGCCGGCCTTTTTGAGCCGGAATTGGATGTAATTCCGCGTTTCGTCGCCGGTCAGGGCCTGCAGGTGATGGTTAACGGCGATGCGCTGGCCGAACTGGGTCAGGGAGGGATTTTTGAAACGGGCCTGCAGCTCCGGCTGCCCCACCAGAATGATCTGCAGCAGCATCCGGTCGTCGCTCTGAAAATTGGAGAGCATCCGGATCTCCTCCAGGGTGGCGTCGCTCAGATTCTGGGCTTCGTCAATGATCAGCAGCACCCGTTTGCCCTCGATATATTGTTCATACATAAACTTGTACAAAATCTCCAGGTTCGCGGCTTTGTTTTTCAGCTCATACTTCAGATCGAAACTTTGCATAACGAAAATAAAAAACTCTTCCGCCGTCACATTGGTATTGAAAATCACCGCCGGCAGGATGTTGCTGTCCATATTGTTCAGAAGAAAGCGGATCAGGGTGGTTTTGCCTGAACCAATTTCACCGGTCAGCAATATAAAGCCTACGTTGTCGTTGAGCCCGTATTCCAGGCACGACAGCGCGTTTTTGTGTTTGGGGCTCAGATAGAGATAAGCCGGATTGGGTACAATCTGAAACGGCTTCTCCTCAAACCCGTAAAATTCTTCGTACATGGTTCAAATCCTTCGGATTTAGTTGCTTCGTTAAATTGTCAATGGATATTATCCTTTTTAAACTTTAAATTAACCGCAGATGCACGCAGATCACCGCAGACATTTCCTCTGCCGACCGGCAGAGGAAATACTGTCAATCGCTTCGCGATTAGAAACATTCCAAGCTTATAATATTCGTATCGGGTTCGTGAGTATTGTATCTACTAACTAAATTAAAACTGTTTGCCCGCTGGGCATGCAGTTTTTCCTCGGCCAGGTCGGCCGAGGAAAAGATACTGTCTGCGTATATCTGCGTGCATCTGCGGTTAATTATCTTTCAGCTTTGACATCCGGCGGTGCTCAGCTGCCGCGGTAATAATAATACCGATAGCGCGAGCCGCCGGCCTTCTGCCGGTTCATCACAAACCCCAGAAACTTCTCCTGTGGTATGGCCTCCAGCGCCTTTTGCACGCTACGCATCGAAGATTTACCCTCGTCCACCACCATGACGATGCAATCCACGTATGGTGTCAGTGCCAGGGCATCGGCGCTGCCCAGGATCGGCGGCACGTCGAATATAATATAGCGGTCATCGTAGCGGGTCTTTAGCTCCTGCACCAGATTTTTCATGCGCGGTGAATCCAGCAACTCGCTGCTGTCTTCAAAGGTTCTGCCGCCCGAAATCAGCGTCAGCTTTTCAATGCCGGGCCAGATGATAAACTCGTTCAGCGGCCGGCCGTCCACCAGATAGTCGATCAAGCCGGCATCGCTTTCAAATCCCATCATTTTTTGGATGCTCTGCCGCCGCAAGTCGCAATCCACAAGCAAAACGGTCTGATTGTATGCCCGCGCAAAGGTGAGGGCCAGATTAACCGCCGTAAAGGTTTTGCCCTCGCCGGCGTCGGCGCTGGTAATCATCAGGGTGTTCCAGCCTTTTTCCTTGGTCAGCTGCTGGATCTTTGTCCGCAAAACCTTGTAGCTATCCAGCTCCGGGGCGTCCGGTGAAATGCAGATGCAACGGTTATCCAGCAGGCGTTGGTGATCCAGCTCGATTTTAGCCGAATCCAAGTATTCCGGCGGCTGCCAGTTGTTATTGCTCACCCGCCGCTCAACCGGTATGATTCTCTTCGGTGCCGGCCGACCTTTTTGTCTGTTTGCCTTCCTGGCCTTCTCCAACGCTTTGCCGAGTTTCATGATCAACTCCGTCTTTTTTGATTATTTATTACCCGCAGATACACGCAGACTATTTGGATTAATTAGCCACAGACCCACACTAACCTTTTGGCCGCCCGACTCTGGTCGGCCAAAAAATGTCAATCGCTTCGCGATTAAAATTTTCCACGGTGCCGCAATATCTATTAAACTACAACTATTAAGGTAAATTTATACTATCTATCGGAGCAGTTAACCCTTGCCCGCAGGGCTGCAGGGTTTTTCCCTGGACAATGTCGTCCAGGGAAAAGAATACTGTCTGTGTATGTCTGTGTGGGTCTGTGGCTAATTAAAAAATCAGCGTAAATCTGCGTGCATCTGCGGTTAATGGAATCAAAGCGCGAACTTGCGCATCAGCTTCGCCCAGAAGATGTCCAGGTCCATTACAAAAAAGTGAAATACCGCCAGCCCTATAAGCATAACACCGACAACACCGCCTGCCCAGACAATTCTTTTCAAGCGCATGCGGCTAATGTCCTTTTGGGTCAGAATCGGTGGTATTCCGGCCAGCACCGGAAACTGGGTCATCATGGTCAGGCTGTCGCCGTCGTGCACCGCATCGTCGCTGAATTCTCTCAGGGCCCCCAGACCGATGCCGGCGCCGATGCCCAGCACGAGGCCGATGAGCATTATGGCTAACCTGTTGGGCTTAAAGGGCTTTTCGGGCAGTCTGGGCGGTTCGATCAGGGTAAAGCGCTCGCCTTTTTGCTCTTTTTCCAGGCCGTGGGCCACCGTGGCCTCCATGTGCTTGCGCATCAGGTCATCGTATTTGGCCTGGGTGTTGTTGCGCGCAATCACCAGCGTATTGTATTCTTCTTCAACCTTGGGGGACGCCGCAATTCGGAGGCGAATCTGTGTAACCGCTAAATTAAGGTCCTCAATCTGGCGTTTGGCCGAATTAATTTCTGCTCTGGTGCTGGCCAGCTGGGCCGACAGGGTAATGTACGCCGGGTTGTCCGGCGACCCTTTATCCTTACCCGGGTTCTCATCCGCTCCTGCCAGCTGCTTTTCCAGCTCGGCAATCTCTGCCCGGGTCTTTTTTACATCCGGGTACTCATCGGTAAATCGTTTGGTCAGATGCACCAGCTGCACCTTGAGCTCCTCCAGTCTCTGCCGGGTGGCATGTTCTTCCTCATAAGGCGTGATACTCGCCAGCTGGGTGAGGAGGTATTCTTCTTTTTCCTTTAATGTGCGCAGTTGCTGGGATGACAGCTCGATGTTGCGCTCAACGTTGTTTAAGGTCTGCAGGTTGAGCTGCAGCATTTCGGGCAGCTCGTTGATGTGCGCTTCCTTAAAGCCGGAAATTTGGGACTCGATAACGGCCAGTTCCGCTTTGACGCGGTCCATCTCGCCTTCCAGAAAGGCGGATGTGTCCTGCGCCTGCCGGGTACGCACCTGAAGGTTTTCCTCTAAAAACAGCGAGGTCAGCACGTTGGCCACCTGCTGGACTTTGCGTGGATTTTTGCCCACATAGGAAAGCGTAAAAGCAATCGTGGCGGTGGTGGGACGGCCGGTGCGCTTGTCGACAATTTCGGCACTGAGAGGCTCAAGGACGGTGTCCTCTTTCATCTTTTCAACAATTTCCTCGGTCGTCCATTTGTCTTTGAGCTCGGGGTACAGGTCGAAGCGCTGGATGATCTCCAGCAAACGGGAAAAACTCATGATGCGCTGGTTGATCTGCTGGATGCGCTGCTCCGCATAACCGGTCACAGTGGTCACCACAAAGTCGGCCGGGATTTCCTGCTCCTCGATCAAGATCGTGGACTCGGACCGGTAAATCGAAGGCAGCGCCAGCGCAATTGCCGCTGCCAGTAGAAAAATTATTACCGCCGGCAGGAGCAGGCTCCACTTGCGGCGCCTGACGATTTCCAGATAATCCCTCGGCGTCATCGGCGTCTGTTGCATTAAAATTACTCCGTAATTTTGGTTAAATGGTTGATTCGTTAAATCGTTAAATCGTTTAAAATGGATTAAATCCTTATTTCGACTATTTGACTATTCAACTAATTAACGAGTTGACGGATCGACTAAAAATGAGCAAAAGCTCATTTTTAGTCGATCAGCGGATATGAAAATTTCACCTGTAAATAAACCTGGTTGCGGTCGGTGTCGGTGTTATCGGCGTTATCGTCCGCATACACGTATTCGTAGGCGCCCTCGAGTGACACATAACGGTGGATTCCCCAGTTAAAATAGGGCCGAACCCGCACCGTCTTTTCATCGATCTCATCTTCGGCAAATTCCTCTTCCGAGGATTTGTTCAAATAATAGCCCGTTGAAACCCCCAGCCACAGTTTTTCCAGAAAGCGGTGGCGGGCATTCAGCACAAATTGCGTGCGCTCGACAGCCCCCCTGCGCCCGCTGGCCGCGGCAACATCATAGGATGCGCTCAGATCAACACCGGTAAACTCCCCGGCGTAGGTCAGGCCCAGGTAACCCCTGCCCCCCCATTTTTGATCGTCCTGATTGTTATCGAATTCCGAGTCCGTGTAGCGCGCGCCGGCATCGAGCTGCATGCTGTAGATCTCGCTGAACTGATGCACAAACCCCAGGGTTCCGAAATAATAATCGGTTTCGGAGGTCTCGTAATCGGCATTGGAATAGCCGGAATTGAGCCGGCCGGTTGTGGATTTAAACGTGCCGCTCAGATCGTAGGTAAACAGCATATCGCCGCTGTTGAGCGTCCAGTCTTCGTCGTCGGGGTCGTTGCCGCGCCAATCGTCATCTTGATAAACATAATTTAGCGCCACAGCGGCCTTTTCATTGATCGTATATTGCAGGCCGCCGTTGTATCGTTGCCTGTGCCGGGTCCGCCGGTTCTGGATCAGACCGGTTTCGACGACATCGCGATCCGGCTGGGTACTTTTGTCGTACATGGCCCCGCCGGTAAAGCGCAAAATCGGCGTCAGGCTGTATTTCAA
>Ga0209536_100003997_pt1 | contig 23429 bp, 22 predicted proteins | sample DeeMarSeWOR28_12_FD_187461 | JGI IMG/M metagenome (GOLD analysis project Ga0209536, IMG submission 187461) | Marine sediment microbial communities from White Oak River estuary, North Carolina - WOR-2-8_12 (SPAdes) (version 2) | ecosystem: Environmental > Aquatic > Marine > Intertidal zone >...
TAACTCATTGATATTACGTGGCTTTATCGAACATGCCTATCATTATGTGCAGATGATCAAGGAAGCCTTGAAGGTGATAGTACAAAATTGTAATCCATATGTGACAAGTTGTGTCACTGACCGGCCGCCCGCAGCCTGCAGCCGCGGGCCGGGCACGACCGGGGTTTCACCGGGAGTGCTCTATTCCCAGGTTAAAATGACTGAAAATGCATAGGCACCGAATTCAAATACCAGATCGGCCTAGGATGCTGTTAGAATAAATAATACGGGTATAAAAGATGATCTTCGACCGGCTGCATGGGGACTGGAAGTAAAATTTCCTGATCCAGGCCGATGTCTCGGCCGGACAGGCCTACTGTGTCTTCCTGTGAGTTGTCGTTTTCACAGCCGGGGATTTGGTGCCTGCCACGAGCAAACAAAAAGGCCAACCTAATAAATCTATTGTGGCCTTTTTGTGCGTCGAGTGGTGTAGAAGGAGGGACTTCCTTCCCTTCGTTCAGGACAGGCTCACTACTGACCTTCGGTCAAGGTTCTCGTCCCTCAATACTATAGAAAAGAATGGTGGGGAAGGAGGGACTCGAACCCTCACGACGTTACCGTCCCGGGATTTTAAGTCCCGTGCGTCTACCAGTTCCGCCACTCCCCCACTTCGTAGAATATGAAGGCTCCATTCCTATCCGTCAAGGCGAGACGCCCTGTTCCCGGGGAAAAATCCACAGAAGAGTCCCCCTGACCGGCCTCCCTCAAAGACCGTTCATCTCAATTACTGCCAGGGCGCCGATAAGAAGGATTGCAGCCGGTACGACGATCATCCAGGGCTCCTTTTTAAAAAGGACCGGAAATGTCATTTCACCGAACTCCCCTATTTCAAGGACAGAGTGCTGGAGCCGCGGATACAGAAGCGCAAACAGCCATGCCCCTGCCAGAACACCGCTGACCCCTCCTGCCAGGGCATCCAGTCTCCCCTCCCCTATAGCACCGGTCATCGTTCCCGGACAGTAGCCCAGGAGTCCGAAACCCGACCCGAATATGAGCCCGCCCAACAGGGATGAACCCGCAGAACCCGGCTTGGGATGAAGTTTCACGTACCCCATGGACCTGAGGATTTCCACACCTGCCATACCCACGATAACAGCCGACATCATGACCTTCACGACCGTAAAATCGTTAAGAAGGAGCTGGCCCATCAGGACCTCGTAATCGGTGACCCCGCCTTTTTGTAAAAGGAAACCGAAGACGATACCGAAGCCGAGCCCCATTATGAGCTGAATTTTTCCGTTATCGTAAAGTTTTTCAAACATATCCACTTGCCTCTCAGTAAATCAGATAGGCGGTTGCAATCCCGCCGAGGAAAAAGCATATAGTGGCTATCCAGCTGCTCACCGCAAGCTGAAGAGTGCCGCTGATACCGTGGCCGCTGGTACACCCTCCGGCCCAGCGTGCCCCGAAGCTCATAAAAACGCCGCCTATAAATGCAATCCAAAGCCTCAGTCCCAGGGAGGGGCCGTGCACCCGGACCCACATCTCAGGGATCCAGCGAGGATGGAACTGGCCCGACAACCTGGCAGACAGGAATGAACCGAGGAGTATTCCCAGGACCAGCATCCATTCCCAATCCACCACGGGGGGAAATTTCCTGTAATAGGGTCTTTCCAGGACCTTTTTTCCCCTGAACAGCTTCTCTATCATCCCACTCGTGCGGGCGAATGCGGTGGTACAGCCGATGGCTTTATCCGACAGAAGAAAGGTCAGACAGCAAAGGACCCCGATCCCGGCTCCAGCCGCGTAAGGGGACCAGCGATCCATAGTCAGCCACTCCATGGTATTCTCCTTTGGGATCGCAGCAAGTAAAGGCTACGTCACTGATTTCAGTATGAGGCTGTTAAAGAGAGACTTCCTGCAGAATGCCGTCATGTTAAACCTGCCCTGCACCTTCCCTGTCAGCGATTGCGACGGAACAGTTCGACCTCCGTGGGTTTTTCGAGCAGGTAACTCACCAGTTCCGAGTACTGGTTCTCCTCTCTGGAAATGGCTTCAAAATTCTTGTTGGGCAGGGTTTTGAGAAATACGTCCCCGGTGTGAGTATGGAAATAGATCTTCCTCCCGTTATGTCCACCCGTATTCCTGCTGACGACTGGAATACCCTCAAGATCAAGGAATTCCTCCACGAACTCGATATTCTTTTGACCTGGAGCCATGTGCCTGCCCAGAGACTGTAAAATATGCGCGCCCCCAAAAATCTTGGACAGTATGTTCTTTCTTTTCGAACCCAGCTTCATCATGCTGTTAATGAGTATTTCCATAGCGTTGATGCCGTATCGCGTAGCGTCATCGAACCGCTGCAGATCGGCCTTCCCGGGAAGGAGGATATGATTCATCCCGCCTGATCTCTTCTTCGGGTCGTACAGGCAAACAGAAACGCACGAGCCCAGGAGCGTCTCAATAATTGTTGGTTCTGAGGAGGTATAGATCTCGCCTATGTGGATCTTTACCCTTTTCTTAAACGCTAGCGATGCTTCCATGGTCAGGTACTCATCATGCTCCCTGCCTTGAGAACGGCTGTCGGGAGCTTGTCGAGGGCGGCCACCTCCCGTACCGCACCCAGCTTGATGGCCTCCCTGGGCATGCCGAACACAACGCATGTTGATTCGTCCTGTGCTATGGTGTGGCCGCCGGCTTCTCTGACCTCCAGCATCCCGCGGGCACCGTCATCACCCATGCCCGTCATTATCACCGCGATGGCATTTCTTCCGGCATACCTGGCAGCGGATCGGAAAAGTACATCGACCGACGGCCTGTGCCTGCTTACAAGCGGCCCATCCTTAACCTCGACATAATATTTGGCTCCGCTTCGTTTCAACATCGTATGAAGATTGCCCGGCGCAATCAGGACCCTTCCCTGGATAACGCTGTCACCATCTTCAGCTTCCTTGACCGTGACCCTGCAAAGGCCGTTCAAGCGCCTGGCAAAGGCTTTGGTGAAATTCTCAGGCATGTGCTGAACGATAACCGTACCAGGGGCGTCGTGGGGAAGGGACTCAAGAAATACCCTGATCGCCTCAGTACCCCCAGTAGAAGCTCCGAGGACCAAAACCCTGTCGGTAGTCTCGATCATGGCCCTGCTCGCGGATCTGGGCAAAACGGCGTCCGCAGTAAGCTTGGGTTTTACCTCCAGCGCGGATCTGCTCAGAAGATGCAATTTTGCTTTGGAAGCTGCCTTGACAGCATCGGTAATGCGGATCCTTGATTCTTCCAGAAATCCCCTGGCCCCCAGACGGGGTTTCTGAATTATGTCCACGGCGCCCAGCTCCATGGCTTTGAGAGTCGTTTCTGCCCCCTTTTCCGTAAGAGCACTGCAGATCACCACAGGGATCGGGTGCTGTGTCATGATCTTTTTAAGGAAGGTTAGGCCGTCCATACGGGGCATTTCGACATCGAGGGTAATGACGTCTGGAACCTCCTTTTCGATCTTCTGCGCCGCGATATAGGGATCTGCAGCCGTACCCATCACCTCGATATCCCTGTCGGAAGAAAGTATTTTCTCCAGGGTCTGTCTGATGACGGCCGAGTCGTCCACGATGAGGACTTTTATCCTTTTTGCCTTCAGCTTCTTCACGGTAACCATCAGTCATCCTTCCTGTAGACCGATGGCGCCATGTTCTTTATGGGAAGTTTCATGCCGTGCAGCGTTTCGGAATGTCCGGTGAAAAGGTACCCGCCGGCCACCAGGTGGCTGCACACCTTGCTGAGGATGTGCTGCTGGTTCTCACGGTCGAAATAGATGATCACGTTGCGGCAGAAAATAACGTCGAAGGGGACGCTGAGCTCATAATCATCATCCAGAAAATTAAGGCGTGTGAAAGTGACCCGGGACCTGATCTCGGGAGCAACCCTGATAAGCCGTTCTCTTCTTTCTCTACTCCTTAAAAGGTATTTTTTCCTGTAAACAGCCGGGATCGTGGCGGCCTTTTCCTCATCGTAAACTCCTCGCGCCGCCTTCTCCAGGGCTCTTGTCGAAATATCCGTTCCGAGTATGGAGAAATCCAGTTTGCTCTCGTTGCGGGAGTACTCGTTTAGGATCATTGCCAAAGAGTAAGCTTCCTTTCCAGTGGAGCAGCCCGCGCTCCATACCCTGATACTTTGCTGCTTCCTCCTGAGATCGGGGAGGACTTCATTGTAAAGATATTCGAGATGAGCCGGTTCCCGGAAAAAATCGGTTTTATTGGTTGTGACCACATCGATCATGTGCACCAGTTCGTCCTGGCGGCCACCCGGACTTTCGATGTAATTCCAATATTTCCTGAAGGAATCAAAACCGAGGACCCGCATGCGTTTACGCAGCCGGGCTTCCAGCATGGTTTTTTTAACCGGGGGCATCTTTATGGCGCACAACCTCTGGATGAGCTCTGAAAAAAGAGAAAAATCGCGGTCGCTCATTGTTACAGAAGTCAGCAATTCCGGTCGCTGCCTTTTGAGACCCTGTTTATCAGTGCCAGCCTTGCTGTTCATGCCGTATCACCCGTTTTGATCTGTATTTCCAGATCCAAGGATCAGGTCTTCTGGACAGGGGGTTTTCCTGTTTTCTTGGCACTTCTTCCCGTTTTTGGAGAACTGGATTTCGGAGAGCTGTCCATACTCTGGACAATTTCCGGTTTCACATCATCTTTTTCACCCTCCGGCATTTCGGGTTCTTCATCTGTGAGGGCCTTTTTATCCTTCTCTGAATCGGCGCCTTTCCCTGACGGTTCGGCGCCGGCTTTGGGCATCTCTTTCACATGTTTTTCACTGTCGGGAAGGACTTGGGTCATCCCCTCTTCAGCCTGTCGGAACAATTCCATTTCCTGGGTTGAAAACACCCTGTTGACATCCAGAATGATAATGAAATTGTCGTTGTGCTTTCCCATACCCGAAATAAATTCGGTTTCAAACCGCGTCCCCAGCCGCGGAGGAGGCTCGATGTCTCTGGATTCAAGTTCGAACACCTCCTTGACGGAATCGGCGATGGCCCCTATGACGGTCACTTCGCCGTCCATTTCCACTTCAAGCACGATAACGCATGTATCAACGGTCTTTTCGGCCTCCGGCAGCCCGAATTTCAGTCTCATGTCGACGACCGGCACGACGCTCCCGCGAAGATTGATGACACCCTTCATGAAAGCTGGCGTCCTTGGAACCCGTGTCACGGAGGTGTAGTCCAGGACTTCTCTCACTCCTGAAACGTCGACAGCAAAGTCCTCCTGGTCGAGGGTAAAGGTCAAATATGTCCTCGTTTCTGTTATTTCAACCAAAGCCATGGTCCCTCCTTGTTGGCAATAATGGTGCAGGTGTTAATAATTTGCTCTGCTGTATCCCGGAATCGGAAGCTTATAAAATCCCGCCAGGGATCCCTTTCATTGGGCAGCCTTGTGCTCCTTGGAAATTCCAGCCTCCATCTTCCGGAAAATGGAACTCAGGTCCAGGATGAGGGCTACGGTGCCGTCGCCCAGGATCGTGGCGCCGGAGATCCCGTCGACCTTGCGGTAGACTTTACCGAGGGATTTAATAACGGTCTGATGCTCCCCAACCACGTAGTCGACTACGAATCCGATCCGGTTGCCGTCCCTGTTGGTAATGACGATCTGCTGAATGTCACTGCCCTCTGACCCTGTCTCAAACCATTCCCTCAGGTTTATGTAAGGTATCAGCTCGCCCCTCACGTTTGCCAGGTTCCTGCCTTTTACGGTATTGGCGACCTCTTTTTTGAGTTCCACGCATTCCTCGACAATGGAGAGTGGAAAGATATAGTTATCGCCGGCAATATCGACCTGCAATCCCTCTATGATAGCCAGTGTGAGAGGGAGCCTTATAATGATATCTGTGCCATGGCCTGGAAGGCTGTCTACCTCGATGAGACCCCTGAGTGCATCCACCTGTTTCCTTACAACGTCCAATCCAACGCCGCGCCCTGAAATACTGGTCACCCTTTCCGTTGTGGAAAAGGCGGGTTCGAAGACCAGCGCATATAGTTCTTTCGGGTCAGGATTGGATTCGGGATGCACGAGTCCCATGCTGATCCCTTTTTTCCTAATAGCATCCATGTCCATGCCCCGGCCGTCGTCCGATACACGGATGATGACATCGGCCCCAGCCTGGGATGCCGAGATCGTGATCGTGCCCATCTTTGCTTTTCCTGCGCTTTCACGTTCCTCAGGCGGTTCGATCCCGTGATCGATGGCGTTCCTGATCAGATGTACCAGCGGATCCCGGAGCCTTTCGATGATGGTCTTGTCAAGTTCCGTGTCCCCGCCTTCGGTTACCAGCTCCACCTGACGCCCCATCTCGGCTGCAAGGTCCCGTACGATACGTCGAAGACTGTTAAACGAAGCCCCTATGGGGATCATCCGGATGGAGAAGGCGTCATCCCTCAGTTCCCAGGTGAGCATTTCCAGCTGTTCCGATATGGTCAGTAATTCGGGGTCATCCAGGAGCATGGAGGTTCTCGACAATCGGGCCTGAACGGTGACAAGTTCGCCAACCAGGTTCACAAGGTTGTCAAGTTTTTCCGAGGCGACCCTGACGCTCGACACCGCCTCCTCCCGGATGCGTTTGCTGCGAACCTCCCTGACCATCTGCTGCTCCAGGAGAGCAGCCTCCACGGCGTCGTCGTCCACGAGACGCCTGGCGATAAGTTCCTCCCCCAATGGCCTTTTCCGTTCGAGGACACTCTCAAGGTCCTGGCGCGTCAGGTCTCCACGCTCGATCAGTATGTCACCGAGCCGCATGGGTCCGGCATCCGAATCGACAGAAGACTCTTCGTCAATGGTGTCGATCCTGAGATCGCACATGTCCTCGACGAAGATGAAGATATCCCTTATGGCGTTCACACTCCATGTCGTCGTAAGAAGGATGTCCCATGAGAAGTAGCACCTCTCCGGATCCATTCTTTTAAGATCAGGCAGGTTTCTGAGGTTGGGAAGGGCGATCAGGGAACCCAGTTCCTCAAGCTCCTTCAGGAGGAGGAGCGGGTTGGATCCCGTGTAAAGGATCTCTTCATATGGCCGGAACCGGATGCGGTAGGTCATGCTCTCGCTCAGGTCCAGCACCGGCCGCTTTTTCTCAGGTCGCGGATCTACCGAATCCGCAGGCAGGATCTTTCTGAAGGCGGTGAGCAGTTTTTCCGCCGTGCGTTCGAGAACGGGATCGTCTTCGCCCTTTCCTTCCATCATCTGGGAGATAACGTCCCTGGACGCAAGGGTCAGGTCGATAATATCCCTGTCAATGGAGATAACCCCGTCCCGCACAAGCTCGTAAGTGTTCTCGATATCGTGAGTGAAGCGGCTTATTTGATCGAAACCGAACATACTCCCGTTGCCCTTGATGGTGTGAAGTGCTCTAAAGACCCTGTCCACCAGTTCACGGTCATCTGGACTTTCTTCCAGCTCGAGGAGAGCGCTTTCCAGTTCCGTCAAAAGCTCTCTGGTCTCGCTCCTGAACGTCTCTATGAGGGTCTGATGCAGGTCTTCCATCAAAGTATCATCCTTCAACCAAGGACCTTCCGGACAACCTTGATCAGCTGGTCAGGTTTGAAAGGCTTGACGATCCACCCTGTGGCTCCCGCTTCCCTTCCCTTGGCTTTCATCGATTCATGGGACTCTGTCGTGAGCATAACCACAGGAGTGAATTTATGTTTCGGATGCTGCCTCATCTTTCTGACAAATTCTATCCCATCCATTTCAGGCATGTTAACGTCGGCCACGACCATGTGGATATCATGTTCGTCGAGCTTCAGAAGAGCATCAATACCGTTGACGGCTTCCACGATTTCAAAACCCTCCTCTTTGAGGGAGAACCCCACCATCATCCTTACACTTACGGAATCGTCTACTGTCATGATCGTTTTCTTCATCAGCTACTCTCCCTGAATCTGCCCCTTTATCGAACACCACACGCAGTCCGGTTTTGAGCAACTATCGTGATTCAGCAGTCCGGAAATCCTTACGCTCCTTAACACAGGTTCCGGCACGGGGGTCCTGATGGTAAAATTTCTGTCCCCTGTTTCCGCCGTTTTCATGGCTGCGGCAATTATCTGTATAAAGGACAGGTCCACGTCCGTCACTTCACCAACGACAAGTTCCAGCCGATTCCCTTTCTTGAGGTTCTCAAGGATAACCTTTTTCAGATCGGAGCTGCCGGCTGCGGTGAGGGAGCCCGCAACTTCGACGATCCGGTCAGAACCCTTTTTCCGGTGTGAAATATGCACTATTCCCCCGTCCTGCCGGAGGTGCCGTTGTTGAAGAACATGATGTTCCCGTTATCAGCGGACGCATCGTGGACCTCATCGGAAAGGCCATCGAGGCCGTGCTCTTTTAAGAACCCGTCCACCAGCCCCATGCGCTGTTCCCATGCCATCCCTTGCAGTTCCCCCTCCCCGACCCGGCCTCCGGTCAACATTTCATGATCCTCCGGCTTAAGGGAACGCCAGCATTCCCACGCCAGGTCCTTCATGTGTCCGGCTATGTCCAGGGATCTCATTTCCCGAGTGAAATGGTCCCTGATGTTTTCGATGGAAGCGTCCAGACCCTTTTTGAGCTCACTGCTCTGTCTATCTATGTCGACGAGCATCGATAATATTTTTTGCAGCATGGCCCGCAGTGCCTCCAGGAAGGCCCCTAGTTCGCGCACAAGATGGTCCAGTTTGACCTCCTCGCCCTGGGCGGCGTTTTCAATCTTCTCCTTAAGATCCACCGAAGCCCGGGATATTTCGTTGAGTTTGCCGACAACGGACCTCCTCTGGTCCTCCGAATCGCTGGCCGTGTTCTGTACGGCTTCTGCGATAACCCCCATACCGGCCCCGTCAACCCCTGCCTGGGCGGCCATGATCCGCGCATTCAGGGAAATGAGTTCAACCTCGGAGCTCATCATCTCTATGTCTTCCGTGAACTCCGACATGCCTTCTACGGTTCGAGCCAGGGAATTCATGGATTCGGACATCTCCCGGCTGGATTGAACGACCTCTTTTAGAAAAGACGTCACGTAAGACATGGCCTTTTCAAGGTCATTCAGAAAGGTTACGTTTTCCCGGTTAGACGCACTGGTGATGGCTTCCATACTCCCGATGTTTGATTTGATCCCCTCCAGGCTGCGGACCATCTTTCGAAAAGCTTCCTGCACCAGGGCGTCCGTTTTTTCCAGCCTCTGGGCTTCTCTCACACACCTTGCGGTGATGAGGACCTCCCGGGAGACCTGGGGCAGCGGAGAAGGCGGCGTCTCCCCGCCGACCTCTCCATCTGAGAAGCCTTCCAGTATCCCATTCAGACTCTCTAAGGTCCTGTCCAGCGACTGACTGGTTATGTCCTGAAATTGGACAGAGGTGACCATGTCAGAGACGCTCCGTAAGATTTCCTCCGAGCTTTGCCGGATCCTTGCAGCTTCTTTTGTCGAATGGGCGCTTCGATCGGCCAGGGACTCTATGATGCTGCGGGTACCTTTGAGAACGCTGTCGGTTTGAAATTTCTGTTCGCTTTTCAACTTTTGGAGGGTGGATTGGACGTCCAGCACGAAATCAGAAAGAGTGGCTGTCTCTTTGAAAAGATCCGCAGCCCTGGATGATATGATTCCCGACATCCTTGTGATGTCCTGTCCCAGCTGCATGAAAGCCGACGACCCACCACCTGTTCTGGTACTCTGGATCTTTGTAGAAAGAGCCAGCATTTTCAGGTCTCTGGAGGTATCGCCAAGGCCGGTCAGTTCCTTTTCCACCGACCTGACCGACCACCCAATGGTTCTTAACGTTTCCAGGTTTCCAGTGGAGACGGAGTCCACCCTGTGAAAAATGCCCTCAAGCTGGTCCACCATTCCTTCCAGCCCCACAATGGCGCCCCGTATTTCGTCACCGGACATGATCTCGGATGCGGACATGGCCATCTTCGTGATACTGGAGGCTCCGTCTGAATACTCCTGAACTTTCGTACCGATGGAAAGAAAAAATTCCTCCGTAAGGCTGCTCAGATCAACGATACGGCGGCACAAATCCCTCAGTGCCTCGGTAAATTTCGTTGGCATTCCGTCAGATTCTAAAGGGGATACTTCCTTTCGTTTGACAACTTCACCCAAGGCATTTTCCAGATCAGCTGAGGAGGTCCCTAACTTCGCTGATTAGAGCAGGAGCCTGGATCGGTTTGGTGACATAGGAATTGGCTCCTAACTGGAGGCCCGCGTCCCGATCGGCTTCCTTGCCCAGGGTCGAAATCACGATAATGGGAATTTCAGGGGATATATCACTGCGGACCTTTTTAATAAGAGACAAGCCGTCCATCCGTGGCATTCTGATGTCGGTGATGACAAGGTCGAATTCCTTCTCCTCGAGCTTGTTCACGGCTTCCACCCCGTCACCGGCCTCTTGGATGTCCAGGGTCATGTGGGAACTGAGCATGAACTTCAGCAATTGCCTGACAGCTCTGGAATCGTCCACCAGAAGGATACTTTTCCGGCCTGTATCTCCCATCGATGTATCCTCGCTATGTCATCCCCACAGGACCCTCTAGGTACCGGACGGGCCTACCCGGCACACTACTCCCGTTTTTTTTCAAGCATCCGGGTAAAAACCCGGATGCTCGGTCCGGGCCCGTCAAATGCTTCTGACGGATCAACAATATCTGTTAAAAAATCCGCTCATCAATACCGCTCAAATTCCCCATCCTCCTCATCACCTGGTTCTGTCTTTCGAAGGTCCAGTTTAATGCCTTCATCCTCATGCCTGGCTTCCGCACGACCGGCCTTCAGATGGGCTATCACGGTACCTTCCGGCCTCCTTTGCCTCTTGAGGCCGTACCCTGCAGCGACCTGCTGCTGCCTGGAACGGTCCAGGTTGACCTTGAAGTAGGCTATGGTTTCCCCGAGATGAACGGCCTGTGAGGCCAGTTCCTCGGCAGTGGAGGACATCTCCTCCGCGGCGGAAGCGTTCTGCTGCGTTACGTGATCCAATTGCTGTATGGCCTTGTTTATCTGGGCGGCTCCGGCGTTCTGCTCCGATGAGGCGGCGGCGATCTCCTGTACGAGTTCGGCTGTTTTTCGTATGTCGGGTACCATTTGCTCCAACATCTGGCCTGCTTTTTCGGCAACCTCCATACTCGTGGTCGATAGATGGATGATCTCAGCGGCGGCTGACTGGCTGCGCTCAGCCAGTTTACGCACTTCGGCGGCTACAACAGCGAAGCCCTTGCCATGCTCACCTGCCCTGGCCGCCTCAATGGCGGCATTCAAAGCCAGCATGTTTGTCTGACGCGCGATCTCCTCGATAATGGAGATTTTTTCGGCGATCTCACTCATGGCCCTGACGGTTTCCGTAACGGCCTCACCGCCCTGAAGCGTATCCTCTGCCGCCTTAACAGCGATCTTTTCAGTCTGAAGGGCATTGTCGGCGTTCTGCCGGATGTTCGAACTCATCTGCTCCATGGAGGAAGATGCCTGCTCTGACGAGGTCGCCTGTTCAGTGGCACCCTGGGACATCTGTTCGGTACTGGCATTCATCGCCTGGCTGGCATTGGCCACATTATCGGCGGCAGCGGCCACGTCCATAACAACGCTTCTGAACTTGTCCACCATATCCGCGATCTTGTCCACCAGTTGTCCGATCTCGTCTTTCCGATCGATCTCCAGCTCCACTTCCAGATCACCCTTGCTGATCGAATCCACGATCCCCATAAGTTTTTTCACAGGTTTCGTTATTCCGCCGGCGATGAAAAGGGCGAGGACGAGACCGATAATAATACCGATGATGGTGGTTATGGAAAGAGTGATCGTCGTCCTCACGAAGGCCGCCTCAGCTTCCAGTCTCCTGCTATCGACCTTCTGCATGGTGAGGCCTGTCAGTTGATCCAGGATCCCCCTCATCTCGTCGAACTTCACAAGGGCGCCGGCGAGGGTGAGATCTATGGCAAGCCTTCTGCCCTCCCTCGTATCCGATGTTCTGCCCTCCACAACCTGCCTCGATAACCTCTCCCACTGGGCCCTCGCAGTCTCATATTTGGCGATAAGATCAGCGGCGCCGTCATCCGCGAGTTTCTTGAAATTATCAAACCGCTCCTTTGATAGCTGGAAACTTTCCTCGTATTCAGCCATCAACTGCTTATAAAGGTCCGTTTTTACGTCGGTAAAGATCATGGACCTTTCCGCCATCAGGAGCCGATACAGGTCGCGGTCGGTCTCCAAAAGATTACTGACGCTGGGCAGATCCCCAGTGGAGATCTCGACGAGTTTCCCGTTTAAACTGCGCGAGTTGAGGAATCCGGTGACACCCACGATAACGACTATCAACAGGATGATAAAGAAACTCATCAACAGCTTGGAGCTGATCTTCACGTTATTCAAATTGATCATGTCTGTAACTCCCGGGGTAATGTATCCATCTGCCTCGCAGGCAGAGCAGGGCTATTTCCTCCCCATGTTACGGATCATTTCAATTTATCTACATCGACACCAAAGGTAATGGCCCCAATGGCCCTGTCGCCGTCCATGACGGGGACGGAAACCTGGGAAATATAGGTCTGTGTGCTGTCGTCAAACTCGACATCGTCAACGAAGACGGCCCCTTTGCCGTTGTTGAAGGAGTTTTTGAACTTGGCTTCATCACCCTGCCAGTAATCGCTCGTCTTGTCGGTAAGGCAAACGTTCCCGCCCTGGTTGTCCATGACGAAGATCTCGGCATAGAAGGGATCCGCCGCCTGGATAGCGCGGAGGTGCTTGCCGCATTCCGATTCCATCAGTTCTGTCATGAAGTCGGCGAGGCCGGCAGTATTCTTCCACCTCTCGTCCATTGCCTTGATGGAATCCAGAGACATGCCTTTGGCGTTCTGGGCCTTGACCGCACTGACGATCGTGGGATCCTGGCCGAAAGCGGCCAGCTTGGAATTGGCCAGGTCTACGACCGCCTGCGGGGCCGGTTCGGCTATTGCCATCCCGGTAAGCGCCAGAATGAGTCCCAGAACCGTTCCGATAGCCACTAATCTTTTCATTACCTTCCCTCCTTCGCTTGCCCTCTTTCGAGGGGAAAAATTGTCCCCCTTTTAGGGACATGGTACTCAAAAGTTCAACATTGATTCCCAATTTGTAACACAGATTCCCATTTTGTAACTTAAATTGTCACTTTGTACCACAGATTTCTATTTTGTAACAAGGTTTTTTTTCACCGTGGATTTCAGTCGAAGTTAACCAAACTCCAATGAATATGCAATCCAAATTTCAGGTCTTAAATATAGGGATCCTGAAAGGAACCAGGGCCAAGAAGGCGGGATATAAAGGAAAGTATTGCATTAAGGAAGGCAGTACCCTGTACGCCGAATCCAGAACGCATTAAAATGATATGTTTTTCATGCTCCTGTATTATAAGATATGTTAAATACCTGAGGAATGAATAATGGCTGCATCTCCTGTGTGCTGCGTGCTGTGTCCCGTGTCCTAAAATAATGGAATCCCTCATCCAAAACCTCCGGTCTCACGTCCACGTCCTCGCTTCCGACATCGGGAGCCGCAGCATCGAGGAACCGCTGAATCTGCGCAGGGCGCAGGATTATATTTCCCAGTGCTTTACAAATATGGAGTTCGACGTTCGTGTGCAGGACTACGAAGCTTTTGGAAACCCGACTGCCAATGTGATCGCCTTCCACCCTGATACGGATCTCGACTCCCCTCTCCTCCTGCTCGGAGGCCACTTCGACACGGTTATGGGTACGCCAGGGGCCGATGACAATGCCAGCGCCATGGCCGTCATGCTGGAAGTCGCCCGACTGATGATAAATAATCTGACCGAAAAGGCGCCCAATGCGTTTTTTGCGGCTTTTTCCACCGAGGAACCGCCCTCATTCAATACCCCCTGTATGGGAAGCAGGGTCTTTGTGAATTCCCTTCATTCCCAAAACCTGGTCATACAGGAAGCGGTTATCCTGGAGATGGTAGGTTACTACACGGACGAACCCGGCACCCAGCAGATTCCATTGACCTTAAAATGGATGGGGTTCCCGAACAGGGGCAACTTTATAGCCGTTGTGGGCAACGGCATATCCCGCTCTCTGGTTAAAGCAGTGTCCGAAGGAATCACACGTTCAGGGTCCGGACTGCCCGTGGAGGATCTCACTGTACCCGGTTCCGGGTACCTTCTCCCGGAAGCCCGCCTTTCGGACAACGCCTCCTTCTGGGATGCCGGGATCCCCGCTGTCATGCTGACCGACACATCCTTCCTCAGGAATCCCCACTATCACACCCACAGAGACAGGCCGGAAACGCTGGACTATGAAAAAATGGTACAACTGGTAAAAGGTTTGTCCCATTTTTTCATGGATAGAAGAGCGTAACCGCTTCAAAAATGGTTTTTTACCTTCTCTCCCAGGCATAAAAAACAGCCGATCCTTAAAGATCGGCTGTTTTTATGCTTTGGAGGCGCCACCCGGATTCGAACCGGGGAATAAAGGCTTTGCAGGCCTCTGCCTTACCACTTGGCCATGGCGCCGTTAAACCTTGGAAATACTAGTGATTTGTCCAGTGGTTGTCAAGGCGCTTGAAAGAATATGGTTCAGAGTTCAATGTTCAGAGGGAAAAATCAGTCGCAAGTAGAGTATCCATAGGGAACCGTTGGGCCAAATTATAATTATTGCTGGAAAGTACTGTATCGTTCCTCTCATACCTTGGGTTTTGGGCTGATTTTATCCTCTGGACCCTGGACATGGAATATTCCGGACCGTATTCCCTCAACCTCTTTTAAAGATGGATCTCGGTCCGGAATATTTCATGACCCGCTCCATTTGCTCCCTGTATATGGGCCTGTAGCAGTGCCGGGGGCAGTTCCGGCACTTGGGCTTCGGATCCAGGGGGCAAAGAGCTCTCATGACAACAGCGTGACGCAAAAGCCTGCTGCACTCATCACACATTTGGGGTCCCTCCATGACCTTGGCCGGCATTTTCAGATGGCTGAAAACAAACGGTTCACGCAGGCGGTGGTCATGGTGAGCGTCACAGTACATGGAAAGGAAGCGGACCAGCTTGTCCGCGTCCTTCTGGATCTCGACGGGGTCTGATGTGGCGGTTCTGATCTTTGCCATGGCCCGGAAATGTTAACACATTTGAGGCCAGAGACAATTGATGGGGGTCAAAGGTTACCGATAAAGGAGTACGGATAGAAGATTCAGGATTTTGATCAAAAACAGTGACTAAAGTCCACAATTCTCAATCCTCAATCATCGTTCCGCGTTTGTCGTTGGACTTTGGACATTGGACGTTGGACTGCTCTCATCTTCAAGATGAGAGCGCTCTTAAACCTTCCGCATCCAGCACCTGAAGCACCCCCGGGGACGCTTCTTTTACCAGCCCCCCGTCCTTGAACTTTGACAAGGTCCTCGAAAATGTCTCTACTGCCATTCCGAGGCTGGAAGCGGTCTGCCCCTTCCCGGCACCAAGACGAACGAGTCCGGTGGCCTCCTCCATTTTACCCAGGATATGCTGGGCCAGCCTGGAGGTCGCATCCATGAGGGACAGCTCCTCAACTTTCCTTGTGAGTATCTGCAGGTAACGGGCCAGATGGGCAATAAGGTTCATGGCAAGACCGGAGTCCGATGACATAGCCTGTGAGAGCGCTTCACGGGGAATGTAGAAAAGATCTGATTTGTCAATGGCTTCGGCCGTTGCAGGATAGGTCTTGTTCATGTACAGGGCCGCCTCGGCGAAGGATTGCCCTTTCTGGACAAAATGCAGGATCTGTTCTTTTCCGGAAGGGCTGATCTTGCTCAGTTTCACTTTTCCGGACACGAGGAGATAGAACCCCTTTGCTTCCTCCCCTTCACGAAATAGAACCGCCTTTTTAGATATTCGCTTATGAACGGCGATCCTGGCAAGGGTTGCCAGATGTTCAGGCTCAAGGCCGGAGAACAGGGGGAACTCGCTGAGGATCTCTGTTTTTAATGGTTGGCTCATGGTTCAGCTCCGTGATCCGTTATCAGCCTGTCCGCCGACTTGTCCGCCATAGCTTGCAAAGCGACGGTGGAAGCTTAATGCAAAGGCGGATGATCCGTGACTGATTTGTGATTCACAATTACAGGACCTGTCCGTTTACTACCATTTTCCTGTTCCGTCGCGCAGTCGAAGGATGAGATGGTTTTCTCTGCACTCTACACTCTACAGTCTGGACTTTACACCGAAATAATAAAGCTCCCATGCGGGAGCTTTATTTATTTCTGGAGCGGGAAACGGGATTTGAACCCGCGACATCCACGTTGGCAACGTGGCGCTCTACCACTGAGCTATTCCCGCTTGAGGGCTGCATATATAGCAGAAATCACCCCTGATTTCAACAGCCTTGACGTATCTGAGGGTATTATCCTGTTTCCTTCTTAACGGTTTTCCGGACACCGGCTGCGTAATCGGCAAAATATTCATATCCCGACCACATTGTGGCCGTGAAGGCCGCTATAAGAAGGATCCATCCCACTTCGACAAAAGGGAACCCCCAGAGGTTGAAATGGACCAGTAAGCATATAATGGCAAGTATCTGAAGAGTTGTCTTGGTCTTCCCCGTGAACCGGGCTTCGATAATGATATTCCTGGTCCCGGCATAGGCTCGCAGACCCGATACCGCAAATTCCCTGCTGATAATAAGCGCAACGATCCACGCCGGAGCTCGTCCCAGGTGCACCAGCATGATAAAGGCTGTCGCCACGATGATCTTGTCGGCAATGGGGTCCACCAGTTTTCCGAATTCACTTACCTGTCCTGTCCTTCGCGCTATGTACCCGTCAAGGAAGTCGGTGATGGCCGCCAGGGAAAACACAACCGCGGCCGCAATGCCGAACCCTCTGCCAGGAAACCATGCCAGGATGATGATCAGTGGAAGGGACAGGATCCTTCCCAGAGTCAACCAGTTGGGTACAGTGTGCAGATTCATACCATTTCAGTTCCCGAACCCCGAGTAATCCCTGTAAAGCCGCATGACCTTCCGGACATAGTTCACGGTCTGCGGAAAGGGTGGAACCTGCCCATATTCGATAACCGCATTGGGACCGGCATTATAGGCAGCCAGCGCCAGCTCCATGTTCCCCGAAAACTGCCTGATGCACCGCTTGAGGTAGGCGGTCCCTGCGTGGATATTCTGTCTCGGGTCCCAGACGTTCCGGACACCGAGCTGCAGGGCGGTCTGCGGCATCAACTGCATGAGCCCGCGGGCCCCGGCGCTGGATATGGCATAGCGGTTATAGTCGGATTCCACCTCCACGACCGCGCGGATCAACGCTTCATCCATCCGGTAGATCGTGCATGCTTCCAGGACTACCTCACGGTACGGGTAATATCCGCTGACCGAGGACAAACGGAAACTCCCCTTTTCCCTCACGTGGACCTTGTAACCGGAGTGGACGGGATAGTCGGTAAAAACGATAACACCACTCTCGTTAACGTACCTGTAAATATCACCCGAAGCAACCGCTGGCAGCAGGAAAAGGCAAAAAATGATTAAAAAAGTGAAGGATCTCATATTTCTAATTCCGTATTGAGCATAGCGGATCAAAATACTCGAACACGCTCATATACCTGTGTTCAATCCTCGATCCGCAATCGTCCCTTCCTCAATCCTCAGTGATGTCTAATTCATTTCGATTAAAAAATAGACCCTGAAACCTTTCTCGTCCTCTATTCTCAAAGGTTTAGGCTTATTCTTGCCGGATTTACCTTGCTTGCGGTCACCCTGTCCGCTGCCCTTCCTGTCTTTGAATGCCCCGTAATTTTCGTCATGGTCGTCATTTCGATCCTGAGTCCCCCTGACCCCATACCCCCCCTCTGTGCCGCTGGCTCCTTCGTAGCCTCTTTCCCCGAGCTTTTCTTTGACATAAGGGCTGTGCTCGCCTCCCGCGGTACCGGTCGAGTCCCTGGATCCACCCCGGTTATCCGGTTTGCGGTCGGGAGAGTCCTCACCCGGGCGGCGGAGATCTTCCAGGAGGTTTCTGGCCTGGCTGTTGCTCCTGTCCAGGGCAATGGCCATTTTGAGGAGATCGATGGACCTGTTGCCTCCATCAAGTTGATAGGCGGCGTAGGACTGGCAGGTTCTCACACGGGATCTTAAAAGATGATCATCGGTGTACGAATAGGCCCTTCTCCAACTTTCACCAGCACTTTCGAACATCTTTTTGAAATAGTAGGCACCCCCCATGTAATAGTGGAACCAGAAGCTGGTACCCATTGCAGGGCGTGCTTTCTCGAGTTCTCTGAGGGCCTGGTCAGGTTTACCTTTTTGAAGGAATCTGTAGGCGCTCCTCATGTGGTTTTGAGCAGCCCTTTCCTGCCCTCTGTTTTCAATTTCGTGTTTCGGCGGCCTGTTCTGCTGGTGGGGAGGAGGCGGCTTCGACGGTTGCTGAGGAGGATTTACGACGATCCACCCTCCGCTTGATCCGTCCGGAGTCGCGCAGCCAAAGACCGTTAAAACGAACACAGCCGTAAAGACAACGACGATCGCCTTTCCATGAGCCATTCTCATCCTCCTCTGTCAAACTCCTAATTCTGCCATGTATTTTTCAGCAAATGGACAGCCTTTGTCAAGCAATAATTACGATTTTGTAACTATAGGTATGGATTGAGCTTTAGGAATTGAGCATTGAGGGTTAAGGGTTGAGGAAAAGACCCGATTCCCCAGAAATACGGTGGACCCGTTAGATGCTGCACATCAGACATTGGACTGGTTTTACAGTTGAACACGTGTGCAGCCAACCATTGGAACCTGGAACTTGGAACTCGAGCGTAGAGAGCATTTTGCATTCAGGAATGTAGATTCAGCACTGGTTATTATGGATTGTAACAAAAGCATGGATGCGCTTGAGATCCTCCTTCTTGAATCCTTAATCCTCAACCCGTAATTCTCAATGGTTTGTTATAAACCTCTTCACTATGAACTCACACACCCCATCCGGATCGTTCAGATCCAGGATCGGGACATCCAGATCCAGAGACACATCACTGGCAACAGCCACCAGGTGCGGGTCAGGCTCCCCCTCTCCGCGGCAGTACAGTTTTTCTGAGTGTCCGGACCTGTAAACCTCGATCTTGGGAACCGGCATCTCCTTGAACCCCTCCAACAGGACAATATCCGTGCCTGCGGAGGCTTCCGCCAGGGCATCTTCAAAAGTAGGATTCTCAAGGGAACGGATCACGGCAAGCTGGCCCTCAGCCGCAAGGACAGTGACGTGGGTCCCGGCGCGTTTAAACCTCCAGGAATCACTTCCCTCCCTGTCCACGGCCGCTTCATGGCCGGCATGCTTCACAGCCCCGACGCGGTATCCCTTCTCCTTCAACCGGGCGATGACAGCTTCCATGAGCGTGGTCTTACCCGTTCCGGCCCTTGCCGCAATGAATGCCACAGTTTTGACCGTCGTGCTCATCGGAGGCTGTCCTTGATCCTGCGCGCCAGGGACATGTTGAAACCTTTAATGGAAGAGATCTCCTCAGCGGAAGCGACCCTGATCTCCTCAACGGATCGAAAATGATTCAGCAGGGCCCTGCGCCTTGTCGGGCCTATACCGTCAATACCATCCAGACGGCTGAGCAGATCCTCCCTTCCCCTTTTCTTCCTGTGGGAGGACAAGGCGAATCTGTGAGCTTCGTCTCTCAACATCTGCATGAGATGCATGGCTCCAGAGTGCCTCTCTACTCTCAGGGGGTTGGCACGCCCGGGAATGAAGATCTCGTCGACGGCCGTTGCGGCACCCGAGCGTCTGGCAGATCGGCCTTTGGATATCGCCGCCAGTTGAACATCCACGCTGCGGTCCTTCATACACCGATCAACCCTTGATAGCTGCCCCTTACCTCCGTCGACGAGCAGCAGATCGGGAAGAGGCAACCGATCGCCTGATGATCCCGTGAAGCGCCTTTCGATGACCTCGGTCAGAGCAGCGTAATCGTCCCCTCCCGTATCGCTGTCGGCCACGGTGTAGAGTCTGTAATGGTCCTTAACCAGTCTCCCCTTCTCCCAGACCACCGTAGCGCCATAGGCCTCTCGGCCAGAGGTGTGGGAGATGTCGACACATTCGATCCTGGCCGGGACTGTTTTTAATCGGAGCGCTTTCTGGAGGTCGTCGATCAGCGTTCGTGCATCCTTTTCCCTTTCCAGTGTCTCCCTGAGGGCCTGCCTGGCGTTTTCAGATGCCAACTCCACGAGCCTCAGGCCTCGTCCCCTCAGGGGTTTCCGGATGCGGATCTTCTTTCGAGCGATCTCTGAAAGAAGCTCCTCGTGGACATCACTGAATTCCAGACCCTCCAGGCAGAGGATAACCGGTGGCGGCGGGGCCGATTCCCTGTAGTGTTTCGTCAAAAACGCTTCCAAGGCCTGGGACGGTTCCGAGACTCCCTTGACAACCGTATCCGACCTGCCGACCAGCATGCCCGACCTGATAAAAAGACATGTCAGGACACCGGCCTGTTCGGCCCCGGCATATCCCAGAACATCCATGTCTTCTCCCGGATTCCCGACCACGTCCTGTTTCTCCAGAACGGTGTTGATGGCAGCTATACGGTCCCTGAGACTCGCAGCCTCTTCGTACATCATCTCCCTGGAGGCGATCTTCATTCTCTTTCGGAGCCTACTTATTACCCTGGCGCCGTTTCCTCCCAGAAAATCAACCAGTTCTTCAATAACCTGACGGTATTCCTCCTGGACCACCTCCCCGCCGCAGGGGCCCAGGCAGCGTCCCATCTGAAAATCCAGACACGGTCTCCCCTGACGCCCCCTTCCGCCTGGAACGGTATTACGGCATCTCCTGAGCGGGAAAGCCTTTTCCAACCACGACAGGGTCGCCCTCGCGGCCCCGGCATCGGTAAAGGGTCCGAAGTAAAGGCTCCCGTCATCCAGGAGCTTTCGCGTTATTTCCAGCCTGGGGTATTCCTCCTGTACCGTGACCCGGAAACAGGGATAGCTCTTGTCGTCCTTCATCTCCACATTAAAAGGAGGCCGATACCTTTTTATGAGAGTGTTTTCCAGGAGGAGGGCTTCTTTTTCGGAACCGGCAACGATGGTTTCAACACTGTCGATGAGGGGCAGAAAAAGGGTTGTCCTTTGATGCTGCCCCCCTGTAAAGTACTGCCGTACTCTCTTGCGCAGGTCCTTTGCCTTCCCGACATAAAGGACCGAACCTCCGCTGTCCCGGTAAATGTATACGCCCGGGGCCGCCGGAACGTGTTTTATCTGCTCCCTCATCTTCGAGGCCATCAGGTCGCCCTGCCTTTTCTGTCCTTCTTCTTTCCCCTGCCAGGTTTGCCTGCAGAGGACGTTCTCACGTTACTGCCCGTCATTATCAGACGATCCTGGATTTCCCTCATGCGATCCCGCAACTCGGCAGCGCGTTCGAACTCCATATTTGAGGCAGCCTCTAACATCTCCCTTTCAAGATTGACCACCATCCCCTCGAGATCGGCGGACTCAAAACCGACATCGTCGGCCACGCTGACATAATCGGACTCTTCCAAAGAAGATAATATGTCATGGATGCGGCTTTTAATGCTTTCAGGTGTAATACCGTGGCGGAGGTTGTATTCCGTCTGCAGCCCCCTCCTTCTGCCGGTTTCATCCAGAGCCCTCTTTATGGAACCGGTGATGACATCGGCATAGAGGATGGCCCGCCCGTCAACGTTGCGCGCGGCTCTTCCCATGGTCTGGATCAGAGAGGTTTCGGACCGGAGAAAGCCCTCCCTGTCGGCGTCCATAACCGCGACCAGGGAAACTTCAGGTATGTCCAATCCCTCCCGCAGCAGGTTGATCCCCACCAGTACATCAAAAACACCCCTTCTAAGATCCCTGATGATCTGGACCCGCTCTAACGTCTCAACGTCCGAATGGAGGTAGCGAACCCTTATCCCCAACTCCTCCAGATAGGATGTCAGGTCCTCGGCCATTCGTTTGGTAAGTGTCGTCACCATGACCCTTTGGCCGGTGCTCACCACATTCCTGATCTCACCTATGAGGTCGTCCACTTGATGACTGGCAGGCCTCACAATGGCCTCGGGATCGATCAATCCTGTCGGCCGGATCACCTGTTCAACGATCTCACCACCCGTTTTTTCCAGTTCGTAAGGCCCGGGTGTAGCCGAAACATGGATCCTCTGGTGCCTCTGACTTTCAAACTCAGCGAATGTCAGGGGACGATTGTCAAAGGCTGAAGGAAGCCTAAAACCGTACTCCACAAGGTTCTGTTTCCTGGACCGGTCCCCGTTATACATGGCCCTTATCTGCGGGATGGTCTGATGACTTTCATCGACGATAATCAGGGCGTCATCCGGGAGATAGTCCAGCAGTGTGGGAGGCGGCTCTCCCTGCTCACGCCCGGTCAGATGCCTGGAGTAGTTCTCAATGCCCTTGCAGTAGCCAACGACCTCCATCATTTCCTTGTCGAAACCTGTCCTTTCAGCGATCCTCTGCGCCTCGATCAGCCTTCCGTTGCTGCGGTACCACGCTACCCTTTCCTGAAGCTCCTCGTCGATCTTTTCAAGGGCTTTCTTCATGACGTCGTCGGGAATGACATAGTGGCTTGCCGGAAATACGGAGATCTCTTCGATCTCGGCTTTGGATTTCATTGTCAAAGGGTCGAGTGAGGTGATCCTTTCGAGCACATCGTCGAACAGCTCGAACCTCAATGCTGTTTCCTCGTAGGCGGGAAACAGGTCTACAACCTCTCCCCGGACCCTGAAAGTACCCCTGGAAAAATCGATGTCGTTGCGCTCGTAACGCATCTCCACCAGCCTGGAAAGGATCTCCTTCCGAGTCACTTTCTGCCCCCGGGAAAAACTCATCAGCATGTTCCGGTACATCTCGGGAGATCCGAGACCGAAGATACAGGATACGGAAGCGACCACGACCGTGTCCCTCCTGGTCAGCAGTGATCTGGTGGCAGAATGCCTCAATCGGTCGATGACCTCGTTGATGGAGCTGTCCTTTTCAATGTAGGTATCGGTCTGGGGCAGATAGGCTTCCGGCTGATAATAGTCGTAATAGGAGACGAAATACTCCACTGCGTTTTCAGGAAAGAAGCTTCGAAATTCATGGTAAAGCTGGGCTGCCAGGGTTTTGTTGTGTGCTATCACGAGAGCTGGACGATCGACCTCCTTGATGACATTTGCCAGAGTGAAGGTCTTGCCGGACCCTGTCACACCAAGGAGAACCTGGTCCTTCCTGCCGGTCCGGACCCCTTCCTTGAGCAGTTCAATGGCGCCCGGCTGGTCACCGCGGGGGGTGTAGTCGGAAAGGAGTTTAAAGTTCATAGTTTATTGAGTATTGAGGATTGATAATTGAAGGTTGAAGATCTTTTTTCGCAATCTTCAACACTCAATTCTCAACTCACTATCCTTTGGCTTCCCTGTCATTCTCCCAGAAGAATAACAAGGGTCCCGTCGTCAAGGCCGAAGATGACATCGCTGAAACCGTCGCCGTTAAAATC
>Ga0209536_100003998_pt1 | contig 23426 bp, 18 predicted proteins | sample DeeMarSeWOR28_12_FD_187461 | JGI IMG/M metagenome (GOLD analysis project Ga0209536, IMG submission 187461) | Marine sediment microbial communities from White Oak River estuary, North Carolina - WOR-2-8_12 (SPAdes) (version 2) | ecosystem: Environmental > Aquatic > Marine > Intertidal zone >...
CCGAGGCCATCACCTATCAGGGTGTACTCTTCAGCGCCGGCAATGCGGTTGAGGTTCATATGTCGCTGGACGATCACGACCTACTGGAGGCGGCGGCAGAGGAACTGCAAGCGGAGCTTAAAACCTATCCCGGAGTATTTGACGTAAGTGACAGCTTCCTGCCTGGCAAAGACGAAATGCAGCTCAAACTGAAACTCACTGCCCGCAGTTTAGGTTTGACCCTGGATGACCTGGCCAAGCAGGTCCGGCATGCTTTCTATGGTGCCGAGGCCCTCCGCTTGCAGCGTGATCAGGATGAGGTCAAGGTTATGGTACGGTACCCGGAGTCCAAGCGCAAGTCATTGGGTTCTGTTGAGGATATGTACATTCGGACGCCGGATGGCTCCGAGGTTCCGTTCAACCAGGTGGCTGAAGTGAAGATGAAGGAGGGCTACGCCTCCATCGAACGAGCTCAGCGTTTCCGGGTAATCAAGGTGACCGCTGACGTGGATGAGACTATCACCAACGCCAATGAAGTGCGTACTGATCTGGAAAGCCGGGTAATGCCGAAACTGAAACTGAGTTATCCAGGCTTGCGTTACACCATGGAAGGGGAAGGAAAGGAACAGAAGGAGTCCCTGGACGATATTATCAGTGGCTTTGTCATCGCGCTTTTTCTCATTTACGCTCTGTTGGCCATTCCGTTCAAGTCCTTTTCTCAGCCCCTTGTGGTCATGTCGGCCATTCCTTTCGGCATCGTGGGCGCTGTATTCGGACATTTGCTGATGGGTCTTAACCTGAGCCTTTTGAGCTTGTTTGGCATCGTCGGTCTGACCGGCGTGGTGGTCAACGACTCCCTGGTGCTGGTACACGCCACCAATCGAATTCGCAGGGAGGGAGCCAGTGTGCATGACGCTATTACTCAGGGTGGGTCCCTTAGGTTCAGGGCCGTCATTCTGACTTCTTTGACCACCTTTGCCGGCTTAACGCCAATGATTCTGGAACGCAGCCTCCAGGCTCAATTTCTCATACCCATGGCCGTCAGTCTCGGGTTCGGTGTACTATTTGCTACCTTTATCACCCTGCTCTTGGTCCCCTGCGGATATGTGATCCTGGATGATTTACACAATCTTTGGGAGCATTTGAAGGGTAAATTCACCTCTCGCGCTACCACATGAATCTGTGGATCTCTCGCCCGCGCTCTCCACTCCGCTGAGAGCGCTAGAGTACACAGAGGACAAAAAGGTAAACCTGCTATTAGATAGTGCCGGGATCGCCTAGAAACTACCGCAGAGCGGACGGCCCCGATGCTTGCGCATCTGGGCAGTGGGCAGCTCTTGATGGCCAGAATAAGCAAGCTTATTACTGTCCCTCAAGCGCTGTCCCCTTAGTCTCTGGGCGATCCTCCCTAACTGACACCTCCTCTCTACTCGTCTTAATAGTTTAAGAGCTCCCAGAGTTTATTTGAGTCCTCTGAGATACTTGAGTAACCTCCGAAACACTCGGTCGGTTCATTCCAAGCAATTATGATTAACTCCCTGCGGCCTCCACAATCCTCAGCGTGCTCCATAAAATATGAGTGGATACACTAGAATCGCTAAGAAGCCACCGCGAAGCGGGTGCCGATGATAGTGCATCGGCACCAATGGAGATCCTGCGAAGACAAGAATGAGTTTGCTTATTCTGGTCTTCACAGGATCTCTAGTGAGCTTTTGAGCGGTTCTTATAAAACTTCTGTTGTATGATCTTCTTTTTGATGATGAAGTTAAAGACTCTGTGCCTCTGTGGGCTCTGTGAGAGAAAAGAAAACCTTGCTTGTAGCGAGTCTGTCACCTGCCGGCTATCTCCTGGGATATCTTCTATCGAATCCCCTACCTCTCGAGGCCTTCTTCTTCAATCTCTTCAGCATTTCTGCAAAACGGCTAATCGTTTGGAAGTAGGCCTCACCACAGCGCAGCAGAATATCATTGTGGCCGCAGCCAGCGGCGAGCATTAGCTCTTTAGTCATGGTACCTGAGTTTGCCAGCAAAATGTCCGCATCTTCGGGGGGGATTATTTCATCCTTTTGGCCATGAATAATGAGGGTTGGCTTGCCTATATCTCTAATTTTGCTAAAATTTCTGAAGCCATCCATTTCGGAGATTTCCAGGGTGTCAGTTGCTACACCCAGACGAGAGAGAAGCGGTACTGTCCTGGCGAAACCGCTATCGAGGATGAGACCAGCAAGTTCAGCTTGATAGCAGGAAGCAATTTCCAGAGCCGGTGCGCTACCAAGAGATCTTCCCATAACTATTAACAGCCCGGTTCGACCCTGACCCTCCAGCCAACGGCGCACCTCCCTAAAGATGATGTGTGAGTCAGAGAGCAAAAAGCTAGCCGTGGGCTTGCCGCCACTCTGCCCATAACCCCGGTAGTCCACCACCAGGAAACTGATGCCATATTGGTTATAGATCGGCCCAATGGTGTCGTAGTCGCTTGCGATCTCACCATTGCCGTGAAAAAAAAGAATGTGAGGTTCTTTCGGGTCACCAGGATAGAAGCGGGCGCCAAGCTGCACCCCTGGGTCAACATTTATGAAGAAATTAACTGCACCCCGCGGCGCAGTTTGCACTGTGTCTTTCCGGGGGTGGAACAGACGCTTTAAAACTTCCGGTCGATCCAGGGCGGATACATCGCAACCTGATATCATCAACATTAATCCTTTACCTTAACCTGTGCTATGCACCGCAGAGACCGCAGAGAGCGCCGAGAAAACATGAACCGATTTATCCGAGGTCTATTTTAATTAACGCTTATTTATTTAGCTCCGCAAGAATATCCTCTCCCCTTGGAAACTATGTCACAATTCGCCGAACCCGTCATTCCGGACGAGCGTCGCTTTGCGGGGCGAGATCCGGAATCCAGTGAAAGTTCAATATAATCAATTGCTTTCTGGATCCCGGCTCGCGTCCGCCGGACTTGGCCGGGATGACGAATTGCGACACAGTCTATTGAGAGGAGAGGGGACATGTGGTCATCCTGCGGAGCTAATTTGATTGCCGGTTTTCAATTTTCTGCGTTCTCCGCGTAGTCTGCGGTAAATATTTGTCTTTCTTTAGCCGTTGACGTGCCCATGCCAGGCCGAGCCGGCCAGTCAGGTTATAAAAAAATAGCCCGAATGGAAGAATCCTCACCGTTAAAGGTGTGAGATAACAGAGCCTGATGAGATCTCTGTATAGTTCATGGATGTCAGCAGCCTCAATGAAAATTCGAGCACCGTCCTGGTCAAAGCCCCACCTTCGAGCAAGATTTTGAGCTGCGATGTCGCCACCCCGCCAGGTCACTTCTGCTTTGAAGGGACCGGACGGAGTATATGGCTCCGTGGCTACGTTGTTAAGGGAGTTCAACGCACCGCTCACAAGGCCGGACCGCCATGAATCGACATCAAACAGTTCAGGTCCGGCGGACTTATCAATCGGATAGGAATCTATTTTCTTAATTACAGCTCTTGCCTGGGCACAGGCAGTAGGGCACCCAGAGAAGAAGATTGGTGTAACAGAATGAGGCGCCAGCGATGCCGAAAAAAGCTCCACTTCTGCAAGGGGCTTCTTATTTACCTCTAGCCACATTATGCGTGAGGTTAGGGTGTGAGCCATGAATCCTTCGGTCCCTGCTGCGGCATGCATCCCCAAAAACATAACAGCTTGAGCATCACCTGGATCTCCCAAGCCAGGCACCGGCCCGGACCTGTAGCCGGAAACTATTTGTGCCCTGGAATCGACAAGTTCCGGAAGAAGATTGTAACCTGTTCGGTGGAAGTCCTTTACCGTGACCTGCCTAACACCTGCATCGAACAAGGCGGTGACTACTGCGTTGACATCCAGGGTCATCCCTAAACAGGCTAGGCCCCACTCCTGGGTCAGAAATGACGAGGCCCGATAGTTCCAGCAACCGGAGCTTCCCTCGATGTCGGCGATGATCAGGATGTGGTCGAATCGTGTTGTCATATAGCGGTTAAATTACTAGTTAGCGCGGTTCGGCCATTTTCTCATCTGGCGCAAGGCGCAAGGCACAAGGTAAAGGATCCAGAATTCAGGAGTCAGTAGCCAGTAGTCGATTAGAAAATTAGTTGACTCGTCAAATCGTCAAATCGTAAATGGTAAGTCGTTGTCGAACATCAAATATCTCAAATTCCTTAATTCCTTAATTCCTCAATTCCATAATCCGCAATTACCCAAGTTCCTGGTTTCATAGAACCAGAACCATCTTGCCTCTGGTACGGAAGGACTCACTGAGTTCATGGGCTTTTTGAGTTTCTTCCAGGCCAAAAGGAAAAACCTGCGAGAGGTGAGTCTTAAGGCGTCCTTGCTCTACCATCCGGGCCAGCTCAGTTAATTGTGTGCTGTTGGGGGCCACGAAAACAAACTCTTTATGTATATCGCTTCTTGCGAGACCAGTGGGATCATCCACGATTGATATGAGTCGTCCGCCCTGCTTTACAATCTCAGCGCTCTTTGCCAGCACGTCCCCGCCAACACAATCAAACACAATGTCTACACCATCAGGATGCTCTGAGCGGACCGAGTCGCAGAAGTCCACCTGGTCGTAGTCCACTACCCGCCCCGCCCCCAGGTCTTTGACATATTCTTTGTTGCGCCCACTAGCCGTTCCCCACACCACAGCCCCATGGTCTCTTGCCAACTGTACCCCGAAGCCTCCTACTCCTCCTGCCGCAGCATGGATTAGGACGGTTTCTCCCGGGTTGATTTTGGCAGTATCAAATAAAGACTGGTAAGCAGTTAGTGCAGCAAGTGGAATTGAGGCAGCCTCTTCAAAGGAGATATTTTTCGGCTTTATAGCCGCATGCTCTTCTTCCAGCACAATGTATTCCGCGTATGCGCCTCCCTGGACCATGGGTTTGCGGCAATAGGCAAAAATCTCATCTCCCTTTTTAAAACGTGTCACCTCTGGACCAACCTGTTCCACAATTCCCGCCGCGTCCCAACCCAGGATAATTGGAAACTCGTATGGAAATAGATCTTTTATATATCCCTCCCGGATCTTCCAGTCTACCGGGTTGACCCCGGCCGCTTTCACCTTAACAAGAATCTCTCCTGATTTGGTCTCAGGCACGGGTAGATCCATGAGTTGCAGTTTATCTCGGCCGCCGAACTCGTTTATGGCTATAGCTTTCATGTCTTTGACTCCTTGATTGTAGGTCAGGTGGACTCAAACCCTTGTAGTCAGTTAAGAACCCTATTTTTGATGTCAAGTCCACCCAGGAAGAGAGGATATCATCAAATAAAGAAATTGACACATTGGCTGTGGTTCAGATATTTCTCGAGAAAATATTTATTTGAAGGCATTGGCTCGTTATGTGCACTGACAGGTGTGTCTTTGAAGGAGCTACAGCCATACCCAGCAGGAATTAAGCCGAATTGAGGCTTGAAATATCTGGCTGGCTGCAAGAAGTTCCCATGGTTCTCAAATCCTAATTTTAGATGATGGCTGGACAAGAAGTGAGCAAAAACATACTAATCAATAATAACCTCCCTGAAATTGAGAGGCTAAGCAAGGCCGTGGCTGAATTCGGAAAAAAACACAATTTATCCAGTGAAGTCATATATGATGTAAGGTTAGCCCTCGAGGAAGTCGTTTCCAACATTATCAAGTATGGCTTTGAGGATAATTATGAACATCAGATTTCCATTGAGATGAATCTGCAGGGTGAAACCTTGACCATAAAAATCAAAGACGACGGCAAGCCCTTCAATCCACTGCAAGTTAAGAGTACTAACCTTGAGAAACCATTTGATGAAAGGGAAATAGGAGGTATGGGTATATACATAGTTCAACAGTTGATGGACGAGTTCAGATACAACAGAGAAAAAGATAATAATATATTACTCTTAAGAAAACACATTACAAACCGTTCTTCAGATTAGAAGATTGGTTATTAGGTTTTTTTGTTGAACATTTCAAAACTAAGAATTTTAAAAGGAGGAAATTATGTCTTTGACAGTTAAGTTAGATGAAAAGGCTCCAGGGATTCATGTTGTGAGTCCAATGGGTTCGCTTGATATTATGAACTATACGACACTACAAGAAGCAATAGATTCACTGCTGCAAAAATCTCCTCAGGTGATCATTCTCGACTTAAAAGACTTAGAATACATAACTAGTTCCGGAGTGGGTGTGATTATTAAAACGAGAAAAATTATGAAAAATAACAATGGGCAAGTATTACTAGTGAATTTGCAGCCGCAGATCGAGAAGGTTTTTGAAATTATCAAGGCTTTACCCGACCAGAGAATTTTTAAGAATATAGAAGAACTAGATAGTTATTTAGATAGGATGCAAAAGAAGGTTATCAGGGAAGGTTAGAAAATGGGTGGAGAACTATTGCTGCCCGAATTGGTAAAAGAGAAATCGAGCAGCGGATGATTGGTGACCCAATCCGCGGCAGGTATATTGATACTTCCTTTTGGAGATTTTGGTTGTGCACGACTCGTTTATAGAAGCCCTTGCCAGACCAGAGCCTGTGCCGGGAGGTGGCGCAGCAGCGGCCCATGGAGCTTGTGTGGGGTTGGCGCTTCTCGAGAAAATTGTTCTGGTTGAACTACGGCGCAGCGACATTCCTTCTGAGTCTCGCTGGCAGAATTTGCTCGACGGGGTGAGAAAGTCATCTGCAACCCTCCTGCAACTTCGTGATGAAGATGGCAGGGCTTATGTGCGCTTTGCCAAAGCGAAAACCTTTGGAAACAGTGATGAAGTAATTCTTGAAGCCCTGAAGGCAGCAGTCGAGTCTCCCATTAAGATTATGGAAGAGGCCAAAATGGGTTTAGAACTTGTGACCAGGGCCGGAAAACACTGCAAGGGCCACCTGTTGTCAGACCTGCTGGTTGTCTGCGAACTCCTGCGGGCGGCCATAGATGGAACCCACCGTATCGCCCAGGCAAATCTAGGTGTAATGGGAAACCCCTCCCTCCGCAGTCAATATCAAAAAAAGCTAACCCAGGTTCAGGTTGAAGGGTGCGAATTCTTCAGATCCGTGGAGGGAGATATATTGGCAAGAGCGAAGATCTATAAAGAGTAAGCGGTAAGCATTGAGCAGCAAGCAGCAAGCAGTATCCTAACTTATTTTGTGGGAGCATCATCTTGCCGAGATATCGTGCCTACCTTAAATATTATATGAAAATGTGAACCCATATTTCACTTGCCTTGATCACTTCATCTCACGTCGCACAGCGTCTTCGGGGGCCGTTTCGGATTGGGCTCGGCCTTTGCCTGTGCGCACGCCAATTAATACCAGAAATTTGCGGCGAATCTCACGCAGCGGTTTGCCGATACGGCGACCGAGCCGAATTGTCCAGGGTCGATATCTCTCCAGATCAAGCTGTTCAGGGCTGAGCAAATCCGGCCGACAGTCTCTGAAGTGCTTGAGCACATGGTGGTCGTCCATGTCCTGTAAAAGACGAATTACTGCTCGCATCGGCCAGGCCTTGCCCGGCCACCAACCCGGGAGGTTGAGACTGATCTGGAAGTCGATCAGGTAAGGCTTATGGTCATCCCCAACTATGATATTCTGGCGTTTGCTCAGGTCAACGTAGGCAAGATCGCGCGCATGCATATCCTTGATCAGTTGCTGGAGTGTCGGGAAAAAATCATCATTGACGGGCTCGCGCCTCTCCAGGGGGTGGCCGGCCACGTAATCGTGAGTAACAGCGTGTGCTTGACTTACGCCATTTATGGTCAGGTTGCCGCTGTAGTCGGGGATGTTCGGTAAGTCGCCCAACCGTTGCAGCATACGGGTCTCACGTCGCGCCAGCCTTCTGCCCAACCACTTCATCGGCAGGCCAAAAACTGATTGCTGCCGGTTGAACTTGGCGACGACCATGCCCCGCGGACCTTCGTACAGCGCCGTGGCCGCCCACGAGTCGTGCTTCAAAATGTCCACCCGCCGATAGGACTGGCCGTCGATTTCGACCTGCTCCGGGGGCTCGGCCTTGCCCAATGCGCGAAACAATTTTGGCCTCGGTTGAGCCGCCTTAGCAGGCTCCCGATTTTGCATCGAGAATACCTCCGATAGGTATCGGTTATGTAGCTGTTGGTAGCTTAGAGCATCAAGTAAGGAATAGACTGCCTGCCAAGGATTATACCTGAATGGTCATAGAAGGATAGCCCGGATATTTGATGAATGGTCTGCTGCGACCGCGGATATGACCGTTCTTCCGGGCTAGAAAGTAATGACCTCAAAATCACAGACCAGCGGCGAATGGTCAGATAGGGTAACGTGGGGTATCTGAAAATCGGTGGCGTTTATTTCAGGGCTGTGAAAAATATAGTCTAGTTGTCTTCTCGGTGCCCGGCTGGGGTGAGAAGGTTGGCCCAGGTTGTTTGCACTCTTCAGACCGGTGGCGGCAAGAAACAGCTGCAGTTCCCGATCACCCCAGAATGCATTGAAATCTCCGGCAACAATAACAGGTTTAGTTACCTTTTTCACCATGGAATGGAGATCTTGCAGTTGGTACTGGCGATGTCGGAATTTCAGAGAAAGGTGAACCAGAAAAATGGTAAAATCTTCTAACTCCAACTCCATAACCAGACGCTTTATACCTTCACTACAGTAATGAAATCTGTGAGATTGAATTTCCTGGTTAGTCAAGAATGCATTACCTTGCTTATTCACCAACGGGACCATCTGTGCCAGGGAATCACTGGGATACTTTGAATGATAGACGTGGAAATGTTCCAGTTCCCTGCCTATGGCTTCAGCCTGATTCGTTTTCTCCGAACGGTAAGAGCCACTGTCCACTTCCAGTAGGCCTATGATGTCTGGATTCACGAGTTTTATGAAGTCAGTAATCTGACGCAGATTTCCATTGGTGCGCTTCAAGAAACCGCTGTATGGAAAAGGAAGGTGAAAGCGTTTGCCAATCCCTGCACCATAGCGGATGTTATATAGAAGAAATCTCATATCGATTCGTTTGCTTATCCTATTGATCGGCTTGATTTACCGCCCGAAAATATACCTTTCTCTAATGCAATTATTGTACTTAATATAAGCTTCATGGAGGATTTTTCAAGCAAAAAAGGCTTCAGTGTTCAGTGTTCCTCGCTACCGCTTCGCTTCAGACGCGATCCTCTACAGGTTTCAGCTACACATTTCTTTTTCCTGACACCTGAAACCTGACGCCTGAATCCTCAACATTGACACCCGACACGTAAGACACTGAGATTTGGTGCTTGACATTAGGGATTTCATAGGCTCCACCACTCCATTACTCCAGCAGACTCCCGCCTGAGATAAGGACCATTGAAGCCCCCTCTGGAGGTGGCTCAAGGTCCCTCGGGGCCAGTCAAATTTCGATGTCTTTGCCGGAAACTACTGGGGAGTAGCCAGTAGCCAGAATCCGTAGGCAAAGAGCATAGGTCATTGCGCATTTCTCATCTCACAATTCTCATTGCACATTGAACTTAATTGAACTCCATCCATTATAATCTTCATAGCTGTTCCCCAATGAAAAAATGCCAAATGCGAAATGCATAATGCGAAATGGTAAATCCACAATCCGAAATCCCTTTGGCCCGGATTCTTTACTCTACGCTAGTCCCCAGGCTAGAGCACCTTAATTACCACAAGTGTAATGTCGTCCTCTTGGGGGGCTTGTCCCCGGAAACTTCTAATCGCTTCAAGCACTCCATTTTGAATTTCTTCCGCTGATTTGCCAGCATTTGTACGGATGATTTCATAAAGACGCTTCTTGCCGAACATGTCCCCCTCACCGTTATGTGCTTCCCAGATGCCATCCGTGCCGATGAGGATGATTGTGCCCACCGCTTCAATGGTCTTCTCAACCTGCTGGTAAGAATACTCCTCCTCCACCCCTAAGACCATGCCGGGGCCTAGAAGTTCCTCAAAACGATCAATATCCGGGTCGTATAATATGGCTGGATCATGGCCGGCCCTGACCCAGCTAATTGTGGGTGACCCCGCCTCTATCATCAGGAAAAAGAGGCTCATAAATCTGCCGGTCTGGCGAACATCGGCGGCAAGGAAAGTGTTCACCCGGGTAATACCTCCGGCCAGATCTCGCGGCTGAGAAACAAGCCCCCGGATGAGCGCCCGGGCAGTGGCCATGAGCAAGGCTGCCCCCACACCATGACCGGTCACGTCCCCCACGACGATGCCGAAGCGTTGGCAATGGTCATCTTCACAGGGAAAGAAGTCGAAATAATCTCCGCCAGTCTCGTCGCAGTAGACGCTCTTGGCGGCTATATCAAAGCCGGGTAAATCAGGAATCTCCTGTGGCAGGAGGTTCTGCTGCACCTCTTGCGCCACCTCCAGGGCTTTACGCATTTGCACCCTGTCTTCGAGTTGGGGAACCATTTCGTTGAAGGTTGTAGCAAGCAGGTCGCGTTCATCGCCGGTGTTAATGTTGATTCGGGCAGAGAAGTCGCCTTTTGCCAGCCGCTTGACCGCCTCTACCATGACCAACAAAGGCCTGATCATTGCGTGAGCGAACCACAAAGTAGCCAAAATAAGTAAGAGAATCACTCCACTGGCCACTAACCCTATAACCAGCCACTGTTCTTTCACCAATGAATGCAAGGTTTCCCGCACCCGTTCAAACTGCTCCAAGATATTCCTTTTGGGTACGATGAGGATTAGATGCATGTCCTCACCTGCATGAGCATGGGCCCAAACAGAATCCACGCCATAATAGTCCATCTCCAGATACCCTGACTTCTGAGCTCTAACTTCCTCCACCAGCCGATCCATTTTTTTCGTATCGGAGGCAGTTAACTGCTCCATTCCCATCACATGACTCCAGGCTGCAGCGTTCTCGAGATAGTCCTTCTGAGCAATGACCCAAAGGCCGAAATCGCCAGTTTCCTTTCCGCGTCCTGCCCAGACGAGAAAAGAGCGCATGGTCGGCGACCATTGAGAAGACAATTCATGAACCTGCAAAACCTCTTTAAGAAGCACGTCAATGGCAGCTACCCCTGCAAATGAGCCATCAGGATGACTGATAGGCATAGAGGCGGTCATGATCACCTGGCTGGTTGAGGCATCAATGTAGGGACGGATCCAAACATGAGTTCCGCTCTGCTTGGCGAGAGTGTACCAGGTCCCATTTTGCGGATCGTAGCCGGAAGGATAGCCGCCGTGGCCGGGATAGGCTGCGTGAACCCCGCTCTCCAGGCTGACATACTGCCAGTAGAGCATGTCGTCCAATTGGCTCTCGAAATCCTTGTGCAGGGGAAGAAGTCTGCTCAAGCGATCAATGTCACTTCTTACGAGTCGTTCATCAATTCCCGGCTTAATGAAAAAGACCTGATGCTCGTAGCTAACGGGCATGGGTTCGGTTCCCCCTGAAGCCACATATCTAAGATGTCTTGGAGAGCTATTAAGATCTTTGGGAGCTCTGTCGGGATTGTCATAGTCCCCGGCAAAATAGACTTTGGGTGAACCTTTTGGAGTCTCTGACAGAACGCGTTGAGCGTCTCTGGCTATTATCCTTAAAGTGAGTTCTATAATCTCTTTTTCACGCCCCAATATTTTGGCGTAGTCCTCAGCAGTCTGCTGAAGTTCTCGGCTGACGATTGAAGTCCGGTTCTTTATGGCCAAAACGGATATGGTTTCACCCATTTGTAGGATTCCCCGCTGACCTACCATGGCAACAACGACAAGAGGCGCAAGACTGAAGGTCATGAAAAAGATGAGGAATTTCCAGCGAACGCTCATTAACCATCTCCGATGGTGGCGCAAGGTTCAAGGCGTAAGGTGCAAGGTAGGATTTATTGGGAAGTTGGAGGTTGGAGGATCGCTCAGTCCTTTGGACCTCGCTTGAGGTTGGAGGCAAAGATACGCTCTTCAATTCTTTAAGATTTGTTGCCTCAAACCTCTAACCTCAAACCTCCTGCGGCCGAGTTTTCCCTGTGCCTTGGGCCCTGCGCCTTGTGCCTTTATCTTATTTACTACCAATGCAATAGAGAGGCTGCCCAGGTGAAGCCAGCCCCGAAGGCAGTAAGAAGGACTAGGTTGTCTTCTTCTAGCTTGCCTTGCTTTAGAGCCTCATGCATACAGATGGGAATGGTGGCGGCTGTGGTATTACCAGTCCAGGTGATGGTGTTCACCACCTTCTCTTCAGGGATGCCCAGTTGCGAAGCTACCATTTGATTGATGCGCAAGTTAGCCTGATGGGGCAGCAGCAGATCCACCTCCTCCGCTTTCTTACCCGCTTCGGACAAGACCGCGTGGCTAACTTCAACCATGCGGGTGACCGCATGTTTGAACACCATCCGACCGTTCATATACGGGTAGTGCCGGCCTTGCTCAAGAATTTCAGGAGAGATTCTTGGATGGTGTGCACTGGCAGGATACTCAGTCCAGAGTTCCTTTGCATATTTGCCCTCTGAGTGCAGAGCGCTGGCCAATATACCTGGATGGCCATCCGGGGCCGGGCCCACCACCACCGCTCCTGCACCGTCACCGAACAATACAGAAACGTCCCGGCCGCTCGAGGTAAAATTCAGAGCTGTGGAGTGAATCTCCGAACCGACGATGAGGATACGGTCATACTGGCCACTTTTTATCAAGCTATCAGCGATGGAAAGGCTATAAATAAAGCCAGAGCATTGATTGCGGACATCCAAGGCACCAATTGTCCTGTCGCCAAAAAGCCTGTCCTGCAGGAAACAGCCATTGCCAGGGAAAAAGTAATCCGGGCTGAGCGTTGCATAAATGATGAAGTCGATATCATCAGGGGTGAGCCCGGCGTTGTCGATGGCCTCCCTTGAGGCGTGTACCGAGAGGTCGGTTCCGGATTCGCCCTCTGAGACAAAGCGCCTGGTCAGGATGCCGGTCCGTTGTCTGATCCATTCATCAGAGGTTTCCAGTTCTTTGATGGCTTCAAGATCATGGTTGGTAACCTCTCGCTCCGGCAGGTACATTCCTACGCCGAGTATTCTTGTTCGTCTCATATCTAACCCCTTCTTGATTCCTCAATTCCCCCTCCCCCTTACCCCCTCCTCTCCGAGGCGTAGGCTCTACGAGCCAGAGGCCGCCAGGGGAGGGGGGATCCTGGGGCGCATCGAAAGTTCCCTCTCCCTCGACGGGGGAGGGTTAGGGTGGGGGTGAACAGGTTCAAAAGGATTCTACAAAAGTCCTAATATGAACTCAGTCATTTCTTTAAGCACTCTGTCTCTAGCCTCTTTATGAGGTGTATGAGCACAGTTTGGGATGAGTATTGACCTGGATCCTGCTACTTGCCGGGCTATGGCTTCCACCTGCGCTTCAGTAGCGTACTGATCGTCTTCACCTTGTATCACCAAGAGTGGACAATTGATCTTGGGAAGACAATCTTCAATATTCCATTGTTTGAATTCGGGAGTCAACCACGTATCATACCACGCTCTAAAGATCTTTTCGGTATTATCCCCGTGATAACGTGCCAGCTTTTCTTTGAGGTCTGTGGTTTGGTAAATCTCTACAGCCTCTCGAATACCATCCAGGGTTGTCTCTTCCACAAAAACATGGGCAGCTTCTGAAATAAGCCCACGGACCAAATTAGGAAATTCTGCCGCAAAGATCAAAGCAATGGAGCCACCATCGCTGTGACCAATCAATATGGCGTCATCTACTTTAAGCTCTCGGAGAACCTCAGGCAAGCTGCTCAAGGCTTCATCATGAACATAGCGGAGCGTTCTTTTTTCATCGAGTGGATCTGATTGGCCATGTCCCCACCGATCATATATTAAAGCATCACAGCCCGTGGTCCCCATTACGGCCACAGGAAAGTCATGCCACATTTCAATTGATCCCAAACCCTCGTGAAGAAATACTAAGGTAGGACGGCCGTCCTGACTATGGCTCTCAGTTCGACTAAGCTTTCGAACCCGCAGCCTATGGCCGGCCGCACGAACGAAGAAATCCTCTGTCAACAAACTACCTTTGGTACTCATATGGGTCTCTAGCTTTTCAAGCGGAGGAGCAAGCAAAGGTCATAACACTTTGCGCCTCCTGGGCGCTTCGTTGTCACTTGGGCTGGCGCCCGTCATTACGCCTCACGGCTGTCATTAAGTTGTCTTACGCTACAATGACAATTAACTATCTAATGACAGCGGAGCGTAATGACCTAATGACTATAAATGACGCCGCAGGCATATTGACAGCGAAGCGTAATGACAGCCACTTGAGTGGCCTTATGACTACCTAATGACCATCTGTGACCTTTTCCAGAAGCTGCCTGTAATAAACATAATTCTCATAGGGTACATCGGCGCGGACCCGGCCATCGGCCAGCGGTACGTAGCCGCCGTCGACCACAAGCGGTGGGACCTTCTCCTCCACCTCTCGCCGGATAGCTTCCTTGTCGCGCCGGAGCGCGTCAAGATCTATGCCTCCGATCAAGCGCAGATCACGACCGAACTCCCGGCGAATATTTCGATAGTCCATTGCCTCTACGTTGACCTCGCAAGCCCACAGACAGTTAAAGCCCCACTTGAGGATGCTAGGCAGCAACATCCTGGCATTGGCATAGGTTACGAAGACTATGGTCTCTACGCCATATTTATCCATGACACGAAAAACCGGATCATAGCTGCGTAACACCATGTCTTCGTACATCTGCGGCGAAATTAAAGGCCCATGATTACCGCCGATGGGTTCACTGAACAGCACTGCATCTATCTCAACATCTTTCAATACACGTTCTGCCAACCTGGCCGCAAACTCCCCCTGGATAGCCATGGCCTGACGCACGAATTCAGGATCATCAATGATCAGATCCATCAACTCTGCAAATCTTCGCCAGTCGTAGACACCCATGGACAGGAAAAAGCCGCGGTGTATCCTTAACATCAGCACATGATCCCGCTTCTGCCAGGCGCGAACGCGTTTAGACCAGCCCATGGGTAAGCGGCCCCGTTTGTAGGGATCCAAGCGTCGCCGCAGTTCCTTGAGGTCAGAACTAGAGGTTGGCCACCTCCTAAATTTTGAGCTGGGCTCCAGGTCCGGTTCAATCACCTCGCGCTGATCGGAAGGAAACATCTCAGTAATGTCCGCCTCAGGCGACAGCCCCTGACGCCGCCATGCCCTGATGACGTCTTTCCGGATGCCCTCTTCAAAGTAGGGCACCCGGTCGGGCTTACCGTAACGCATGGTATCAAGAAATCTTTGGCGACTGTTCATGGGTCAATCTCTCGCGCGTTCCCCTTCGGCAAGACCTGTCGGCGAGCTCAGGTCGAGTCGCTCGGGGTTCTGTAGATCTCACAGAGAACTGTGTACTAGGCACTATGCACTAGACACTAGGCACCAAAATATGGACTTCTATGGCGCAGTTTCTTACTCTCGGGCTTTCGGCGGTCATGGAAGCAAGGCTTCTTAATCGTTGAACGAATGAGTAATGATAAATAAAATCCTTCTTGTGCTTAGTGCCTAGTTCCTAGTGCCTGGTTCCCGATGCATTTGCGTCGGTTGCGACCCTGTGTCTCTGTGAACTCTGTGAGAGATGAAAGAGATATAAAGATATCCCTATAGAAAAACTACGACAAGCCTGACTTAAAATGAAACATTTCCTGGACGGATTTTCTATATTTGCTAATTTCCGCTCTCTTTCGGGCCCGACTCCAACCCAGTGCTTTTCCCATCAGGTTTGCGGCAGTCACTTCCAACCCTCGTCCACCATTAAAATGCAGGAGGTCTGTTCGCCTGCTCATGAAGTCTTCCAGAGTGAGGGCCATCTCATCCTCTACCCCATAAATGACCTGGGCTTTGATTACCCGACAGCCTGGACCCAATGGTTCCAGGAGCTTCCGATCCCCCAAACCCAGGGCCAGGATTTCCAGGTGATTTCTACCGTAACTGTTGATCAGATGCTCCACAGTTGTAGGAGATAACCCCCACCTGCTCTTGAGCCCAAGTGATTGCACCCTGAGATAGGAGGAATAATGGGTCATTTCCCCGCCAGTTAGGGCCACCGCATCAGTGGTGCACGGCTGAAACTCACCCTGCAGGAGATCCTCATAGCGCTCCAGTAACTGATCAATCAGGTTCTTTGCCATGGTTCGATGGGTTGTAAGCTTACCGCCGGCAATGACCGCAAGTCCATCATCGTATAGACCGATATAATGATCACGGCTAACCTTTGTGGGGTCACCTTTTTCCATTATCAGGGGTCTGAGACCGGCCCAAGAAGACACTATATCGTCAGGGCCAAGATTGACTGAGGGAAAGCAATGATTCAGTGCATCGAGCAGGTAATCGACGTCGTCAGCTCCTACTAAGATCTTATCCAACGAGTCGGTGTAATCAGTATCAGTGGTACCCGCATAAGTAAACTGTTCCAGCGGTACCACAAACAGCATACGTTTGTCCGCGGTGGGCACAACCACCACTTTGTTTACCTTGAGCCGGCTTTCGGGAAAGACTAGATGAACGCCCTTGGTCGGTCGAATAGTTGGCCCGGACTCGGGGTGGAGTTTGAAAACTTCTCCCGTCCAAGGTCCAGCAGCCACCACTACGACTCGGGCGCGAATCACCCCCTGTTTGCCTTTCATAACTTCCCTGAATCTCACTCCCTTAAACGGCTTTTTTTCGGTGTCAAGACCTGTTGCTCGAGTGTAGTTGACCACCACAGCACCGTGCTCGTGGGCTGATTTAATTGTGGCCAGGGTAAGCCGAGCATCGTTTACCAAGCAGTCGTAATAGATGAAGCCCCCAGCGAGGTTCTCCTGCCGCAGCAAAGGTTCCTCCTCCAACAGTTCTTCGGGCGACAGGTTGCGGTGGCGGCCCAGGGAGCTATCGCCTGCCAAAAGGTCGTAGCCGAACAGCCCAATACTGATCTCGAGCCGTCCCTTCCAGCCAGTGTAGACGGGTATCAAAAAGGGAGCGGAATGGACCAGGTTAGGGGCAAGGTGAAGAAGTTTTTCGCGTTCAGACAAAGATTCTTTCACCAAACTGATGTCCAATTGCTTCAGGTAGCGAAGCCCACCGTGAACCAGTTTGGAAGACTTGCTGCTGGTGCCGCTGGCAAAATCTTCTTTTTCTATAAGGGCCACTTTCATGCCCCTCATGGCCGCGTCTCGCGCTATGGCAGCCCCTGTAATGCCACCCCCAATCACAGCAAGGTCAAACTCCTCCTGCTGTATCCTCTTGAGATTGATCTTACGGGTCTTGGCAGAAAAAGTACCGCTAGGAAATCTGGATTTCAGCCGCATCATCTTAGGCTCCCAATAGCTTCCCGGGGTTCATAATGTTATTGGGATCTACGTTAATCTTAATGTTGGTAAGAAGCGACATCCCCGCTTGGCCGAGATAGGATTCCATCCAAACTTTGTGCATGCTGCCGATTCCGTGGTGATGGCTGAGGGCCCCTCCGCGTTCAAGAATTGCCGTTGTAGCCGCCTCTTTAACCATCTGCCATTGCTCCAGTTCCTTCCCTGCTTGCTGCTGGGCCATGAAAGTAAAATACAAGGAAGCGCCATCAGGGTAAGCGTGGGAAAGATGGGTAAATACCAGCGCCCCAGGGGCAGTACTGAGGAGTGAGTCGGCTAGTGTTCGGCGTACCGCATTGTACAATTCTGGAAGTTTTTCCCAGGGGGCAGCAGTCTCCAAAGTGTCCACCATGACGGAGCGGTCCAACAGATCATCTCGCAGATAAGGGTGACGAAAGCGTTCCTTCATCCACTTTCTGGCAGGGAGGCTGCCGAGAGAAAGCCCATCTTTTACATACCGGTTTGTTTCCCGTTTCGCAGCAGAAACGAGGTCCTGCGGCCCCTCGAAAATCAAGACCAGAACCGCACTTTGCTTTACATCAAAGCCCCGGAAGCGAACATACCATTGGGCCACCCGTTCTTTGAAAGAAAGGCTCGGTGTTTTGCTTAGCTCCAGGGCCACTGCCGTTTCTTCCGGATCAGCAAGCCGTAACACAGCGGGACGCAGACCCGCCTGGAGCATGTCGCGGACGGCAGTTACTCCTGCAGAAAAGTCGGGAAACAGATACGCAGCAAAGGCGCGATGTTCTGGCATGTGATGGATTCGAACCACTGCCTGAGTGATAATCCCCAGGGTACCCTCAGAGCCAATCAGACAGTGAAGCAGCGAGGGCCCCACAGCATCGGCAGGTACCTCAGGGAGGTCCATAATGGAGGTGGGCGTAGTCATGCGGAGGCTGACCACCATCTGCTCGATCTTCCCGTACTTGGTTGAGTTCTGCCCGGCCGAGCGGGTGGCAATCCAGCCGCCCAGGGTAGAGAACTCGAACGATTGGGGAAAATGGCCCAAGGTAAAGCCACTACCATTAAGTTCTTTCTCCAGATCCGGTCCAAGAATGCCACTTTGGACACGCGCGGTGTTGGAGGCGTGGTCAATGTCCAGAACACGGTTCATACGCTGAAGATTTACGGTGAGGACGGGGCGATGGTCTGAAAGAGGTTCGACGCCGCCCACCACCGAAGTGCCACCTCCAAAGGGGACGATGGTCCAACCCTGTTGTGATGCTAATTCGAGCAGAGCTTGGATCTGTTCCTCATTTTCGGGAAAAACCACAACGTCAGGGGCGGCTTCCACCCTACCTTGTCGGATTCTCAGCAGATCCAGATAAGATTTTCCCAGGGCATGAACGAGTCGATCTGAGTTGTCAGTGCTGAAACCCTCATCACCAAATATCTCTTTGAGCCGGTCAAGGTCCAACTGCGCCAGTCGATTAGCAGGAACTGGTATATCGTTGAGGGAGGAAACCCGTGAGGATTGTTGAAGCGGTCCCAGTTTGGTTTCCAGAAACGACCAAAAATAATCTGGGTCGGGTAGAGCATAACTTTCACTCTCTAAGCCCCAACCCCACCACTTCATCTTCTCGGGGTTATCAAGAGACATGGAAGACCTGATATTTCTTGCAGTTAGTAGTTTTGCTAAGGACATGGAATACTGGAGTTTTGGTATAATGGAAATGAAACTCCTGGCCCAACATTCCCTTATTACATAAAACGCTTATTCCTTCAGCTTCGCAGATTACCGTTGCCAGAGTGCCGTCTCTGCTTATGTTAACCACAGAGACACGGAGAGCACAGAGGGACTATATTTTTTGCCCGATCGGGAGACGGCGATCGGGCAAAAGATCGCAGCCCTGCGGGCACGATCTACTAACCCGGTGGTTTCGTGTCAACTGTTAGAGCCAAGCTAAAGAGCTTTCGCCGGAGGCGGAGGCTCTTTTCCCTGGCCGTCGTCTCCCGGCCAGGGAAAAAACAACATCCTCCGTGTCCTCTCTGCCTCTGTGGTGAATCTTCAATCAGGCTTCCTTAGGCCGCTATAAAATTGAGTAAAGTAAATAGTCGTTTCCATTATTCTATCATTTCAACTTTTTTTCCTCAATTTCCGCCTAATTTCCAGCAGTGTCAAGGAATTTCCTGCCACGGTTGAGGATATTTTAATTCTTATCAAGGCGAGCCGCTCCCACAGGATGAGATGTGAAAACAATGTCTGTGGGAGAACCTATTAGCCTCGATATGATCTTTTTTGAACCGGTGGTAAGAAAATTATCCCCACATCGACTATACTCATATTATCTAAAAGATTGCATCTGATTTGATGGGAGGATGAAAATGACAAAACTGCATGAATTAACTGAACTCGGCCAGTCTATCTGGCTCGACAATATAAGCCGTCCCCTCCTTTTGTCCGGCGAACTACAAGAACTGGTTGACCAGGGTTTGCGGGGCGTTACCTCGAATCCCTCCATTTTCGAAAAGGCAATTGCTGGGAGCGATAATTATGACGAGGATCTGAACCGTTTGGTGAGTGGTGGAAAGTCGGTGGAAGAAATCTACGAGAGTCTGGCCATGGCCGACATCCGGAGAGCGGCCGACATCTTGCGGTCAGTGTACGAAGAAAGTGATGGTGCTGATGGCTACGTGAGTTTAGAGGTCAATCCCAAGCTAGCTCACGACACCGTGGCCACCATTGCTGAAGCTCGCCGTCTTTTTGCTGCCCTGGAGCGACCCAACGTGATGATCAAAGTGCCGGCCACACCCGCCGGCATGCCAGCCATTAAAACCCTTATCGGTGAGGGTATCAACGTCAACGTTACCTTGATTTTTTCCCTCGAGCAATACGAGGCCGTGGTCACAGCGTACATTTCCGGCCTTCATAGGCTGGCCGAGCTAGAAGGTGAGGTCAAAAAAGTTGCATCCGTGGCTTCCTTTTTCATCAGCCGCGTGGATAGTGCTGTGGACTCGGCTTTGGCAAGAATTGGCAATGCTGAACTACAGGGTAAAATAGCTATTGATAACGCCAGGATTGCCTATGGACGCTTCCGTTCAATCTTCAAAGGTGAAGGCTGGGAGAAATTGGCTGCACAAGGTGGTCGGGTGCAACGCCCATTGTGGGCTAGCACCAGCACCAAGAATCCTTCTTACCCTGATACTCTCTATGTGGATAGCCTGATTGGGCCGGACACAGTTAATACCCTGCCGCCAGCTACACTCAAAGATTTTTTGGATCATGGCCTGGTGGCCACCACCGTGGAAACCGATGTGGAAGGGGCTTACACCCGAAGATCCAAACTGGCCGAATTGGGAATCGACTTGGACGGTATTACCAAGAAGGTCCTGGATGAGGGGGTGGCAGCCTTTGCCAAATCATTCGATGGCTTGATGGCTAGCATTGCTGAGAAACGCCAGAAATTGCTTGATGACTGTTTTTTAACGGCCACCACTTGATCTTGCAACGTAAGATCTTAAGTTCTTAACAAACATATATTGACTGGGTAAGAGCCAGGATCAAGCGAAAGACGATTATGAAATCGCTCAAATTCATTTTTCTATCTTTGCTGGGGCTTTATTTGTTCTTGGGTTCAGTGATGTCAGGCCGGGCCGGGGAAACTGAGGATCAAAGTTTGTATGGTGAGCTTCTTGACAAATACGTCAAGAATGGGGTGGTAGACTATCAGGGATTTAAAAATGAAGAGGCTACCTTAGATAAATATCTCAAGATTCTGGAGAACACAAATGTAAGGGGACTGTCTCGTGACGAGCAGTTTGCCTTTTACGTAAATTCATATAACGCTTGGACCATAAAGCTGATTCTGGGAGCTTATCCTGGAATAAAGTCGATCAAGGATCTGGGCAACATCTTCAAGAGTCCCTGGGAAAAAGAGATTGTTCGTGTTGATGGAAAAGTTATAAGCCTCGATGATGTTGAGCACAAGATACTCCGGAAAAAGTTTAAAGATCCTCGGATTCATTTTGCGGTGAATTGTGCCTCCAAGAGCTGTCCTCCTCTGATTTCTGAGCCCTATAGCGGCAACAACCTAAGCCAACAACTAGACCATTCGACTCGAACATTTGTCAACGACCCCAGGAGTAATTATCTAAAGGGGAATAAGCTTTATGTCAGCAAGATCTTCAAATGGTTCCCAGAAGATTTCGATGATGATATTGTCGGTTTTGTCTTGAAGTATGCGGAGGGAGACTTCAAGAAAGAGTTGGAGGCCAGAAAAGATAAAATCAAGATCAAATATTTGCACTATGACTGGTCTCTGAATGGGGCATAAAGGGGTGGTTCCATTAATTGGCTAGCCGGAGGTGGATTAAATGGCTAATTATGATTTCGATATAGGTGTGATTGGCAGTGGGGCAGCAGGGTTGACCGTTACAGCCGGGGCAGCCCAGGCTGGTGCCAAGACTCTGCTGGTTGAGAAAGAAAAGAAACTTGGAGGTGATTGTCTCCATTATGGGTGCGTACCGAGCAAAACCCTAATCAGAACAGCTCACGTTTACCATCTGATGAAGAACTCAAAAGAATTCGGTCTTCCGGGGGTTGAGCTTCCGCCTGTTGATTATCGGGAAGTGGTAAAGAGAATTCAATCGGTTATCAATACAATTCAAAAGCATGATTCTGTGGAAAGGTTCTGCAAGCTCGGGGCCAAAGTTGAATTCGGTGTGGCAACCTTTGTCGATGAGCACAGCATTCGTCTCAATGGGGAAACCATATCAGCAAAGAACTGGGTCCTCTCTACAGGTTCCTCTCCTGGGATTCCGCCCATAGATGGTCTGGATAGAACGCCTTACATCACCAACAAAGAAATCTGGTCCCTCGATCATCTGCCGAAATCGTTGATCATTCTTGGCGCCGGCCCCATAGCCATAGAAATGGCACAGGCATTCGGTCGTCTTGGCTCAAAGGTAACTGTGGTTCAACGAAGCAAGCAGATTTTGAGCAATGAAGACAAAGACATGGCTGACACAGTCATGGAGGTTCTGCACTCTGAAGGGGTCACATTCTATCTCAACTCCTCCATAGTGGGTGTGCGCGATCTAGGGAGTGAGAGAGAAGTCATTTTAAAGAGTGGCGCCAACGAGACGACCCAACTACGGGGAGAAAAGATTCTGGTTGCCATGGGTCGAACAGCCAATGTTGAAGGTTTAGGTCTGGAAGGTCTGGGCCTAAAGTTCAGTGGAAAAGGCATCCAGGTTGACCAGCGATTGCGGACCAAACAGAAACATATTTATGCAGCAGGAGATGTTACCGGGGAATATCAGTTCACCCACGCAGCGGGTTATGAGGGTGGCGTAGTGTTCACCAATGCCATTTTCCATCTGCCAAGAAAAGTGGACTATACTTTCCTGCCTTGGTGCACCTATACGGACCCCGAACTGGCGAGCATTGGCATGAACGAAAAAGCGGCAGAGGCTGCGGGAATAGACTATTCGGTGTGGACCGAAGAGTTCAAGGACAATGACAGAAGCCTGGCAGAAGGTGAGAAAGTCGGCAAGATAAAGATGATTCTAGACGGTAAAGAAAAGCCGATTGGGGTCCAAATCCTGGGGCCGCAAGCCGGCGAACTTCTGAGTGAATGGGTTGCGGTGCTAAATGGAAAAGTTAAGCTCACGACCCTGGCTTCTGCTGTTCATCCATATCCAACCCTTGGTGAAATCAACAAGAGGGTCGCAGGGACCTTCCTTTCTCCAAAGATCTTTTCCGATAGGGTCAAGAAAGGTCTTAAGCTATTTTTTAATCTTAAAGGAAGAGCGTGTGGAGAGGAAGAATGTAGCATGGAGGATAGAGCATAGAGCACTAGACACTAAAAGCAAGAAGTCAGGAGCCAGAATTCAGAATCCAGGAGGAAAAAAAGATAAAGGTTGTCTTTCCCTACTGGCTACTGACTACTGGCTACTGGATTCTATATCTAGTGCCTACTGCCTAACAGGCTGCTGAAAAACTCGCTACCAGTGTAATTCTGAGCCCTTCGGCAAGCTCAGGATAAACTCCGCGAAGAATCTCGGTGCTGGTAAAATGAACATGCTACGAGATTCTTCGTCGCCTGCAGCTCCTCAGAATGACATATTCGGTGACTTTTTCAGCAACCTGCTAGTGTCGCGTCTCTGAAATACATTGACAAAGTCTTTTGATTTTTTCCAGGATTGAATCGGCCGTTGCCGTCCAAACGAATGGTTGAGTTTCTTTG
>Ga0209536_100003999_pt1 | contig 23424 bp, 21 predicted proteins | sample DeeMarSeWOR28_12_FD_187461 | JGI IMG/M metagenome (GOLD analysis project Ga0209536, IMG submission 187461) | Marine sediment microbial communities from White Oak River estuary, North Carolina - WOR-2-8_12 (SPAdes) (version 2) | ecosystem: Environmental > Aquatic > Marine > Intertidal zone >...
GAGATCAGATCGGCCGGTTCTCCGTGTGAAAGAATCTGGCCATGATTGATTATATAGGCCCTGTCAGTAATCGACAACGTTTCACGGACGTTGTGGTCAGTAATAATCAGTCCAATCCCCTTGTCGGCAAGAAGACGGAGTGTCTTTTTCAGCTCGTTCACGGCGAGCGGGTCTATGCCTGCAAAGGGTTCGTCGAGCAGGATAAAGACCGGGTCAACTGCGATGGCTCTCGCTATCTCAACCTTCCGTCTTTCACCGCCTGAAAGGTGATACCCGAAGCTTTTTGAAATACGCGTGAGATCAAATTCCTGCAGAATCGTTTCGAGTTTCTTTTTTCGTGTCTTTTTATCGATATCCAGCATTTCGAGAACTGCGCTGATATTATCTTCAACTTTGAGTTTTCTGAAAATCGATGCCTCCTGCGGCAGGTAGCCGATTCCTTTTCGCGCCCTTTTGTACATCGGCGATGAGTTCAGGTTTTCTCCGTCAAGAAGAATAATGCCTGCGTCCGGAGTGATAAGGCCGAGAAGCATGTAAAAGGTCGTTGTTTTTCCCGCCCCGTTAGGTCCAAGCAGGCCGACGACCTCCCCGGAACGGATATTTAATGATATATCGGAAACGACAGGTTTTCTGCTGTAACTTTTTTTCAGGCCTTGTGCTTCAAGTGTATGCATTAATTGAGTTTCTTCGCGTTTTGCAGTATGACCCTGCTTCCCCGGACAACGGCGCGGTCATCCCTGATATAGAAGATGATCTCTTTTCCGGTGATTACATTTTCACCTTCTACTGCCTTTGGATTCCCGGTAAAAATGATCTTTTCGTCATCATTCAAATAGATCGCCTCATCGGAGAACAGGGCAGTCTCTTTTTTATGAACCTTGACATGACCGACAGCGTGGATCTTTGCTATTTTCTTTTCTGCTTCACTGTAAAATACGGTCATTTTGTCAGAATACATGGCAATATCTCCTGATTTTGCAACGACCGTACCCTCAAACACCGCGATGTTATTTTTATTGTCAGCGGTAAGCGTCTGGGAAGTTATGACAACAGGCTCTTTTTCTTCACTTTCACCAATCGTTGATGCAAATGAAGTATTGAAAACAACTAATAAAAAAAGAAACGATCTAATGATAGAAAATGGCTTTAACATTATTTGTAATTTTAACGTTCTGCTGTTTGATTTGCGCTGCAAGCCCGGTTCCGCTGATCACGAAATTTTCCCCTGTGAACTGGACCGGGTCAATGGTGGTTATCAATTCGTCCTTGCTGCTCCAGGTCAATGAATGAGTTATGAATTTTTTGTCTTCCATATGCAGCTCGACCGGGTTGTTCAGTGTAATATTTTCATTCTCGATTACATATGATCCTGTTCCGCTCGTCAAATAAACTTCGGGAGATTTATTGATCTTGAGCGAAATTGACTTAAGAAATATATTTTCCTTTGTTTCCGTAATAATCGCTTCATCTGCCGAAAGTTCCCACTTTACTTCATTATTGTCTTTTCGTATGAGATGGAGATTTTTCATCGACGATGTCTGGTATGAAGGGTGAATCTTTACGTCAGTATCACTATAATTAAGAACGACGAATATGCCGATAACCATGAGGATTGAAGTGATCCAGATCAATCTGGTTTTATTCATACCATAGTCTATCACACGGCTTATACCTTGTAAAGGTTCTGGCAAGGAAAATGCTAGGAAAAAATGCACCAAAGAACTTGACATTAATTTTTAATTAGTGTTATCTATATACGTTTCGTTTGAATTCCCTGTATAAAAGATAACTTATAGCTGTATAAATAAAACTTAAGTCTGCCTTCTGATATTCATTGAAGATATTAAGAGGTACTATTGACGATGAGCAAAGCTGTTACGTTTGAAAGAGGGATTCACCCTGCCTACAACAAGGAACTTGCTTCCGGCAAGACTATCACTGCGGCAAAACTGCCTGGCAGGATCGTTGTCCCTGTCAGTCAGCATATCGGTGCACCTGCCAAGGCAATCGTTCATATAGGAGATGAAGTCAAAAGAGGGCAGGTGCTTGGCGAAACGTCCGGTTTTGTATCGTCGCCCGTCCACTCTTCCATATCAGGGAAAGTAATTGCGATAGCAGATTTTCCGACTGCAGCAGGAAGAATGGTGCAGTCAATTGTCGTTGAGGGCGATGGCAGGGATGAGGCCGTTGAGTTTAAGGAAAACCCCGACTACCTGAATCTTTCCGTTGATGAAATCAAGACTCTTATAAAAGATGCGGGTATCGTCGGTATGGGCGGGGCCGCGTTCCCGACGAATGTAAAGCTGTCTCCGCCAAAGGAAAAGACGATTGATGCTGTCGTGATTAACGGTGCAGAGTGTGAACCCTATCTGACGGCCGATCACAGGCTTATGGTGGAGCATCCGAATGACGTTGTTGAAGGCCTGAAAATAATTATGAAGTCTCTCGGAGTCTCTGAGGGCCATATCGGGATTGAAGAAAACAAGCCGGATGCACTTGAGGCCATTTCATCGGCGGCTGCAGGAGAGTCTAGTATAAAGGTATGGCCCCTCGAGATAAAATATCCGCAGGGTGCTGAAAAGATGCTGATAAAGGCGGTCAAGGGCAGGGAAGTACCGAGCAAGGGGCTTCCGATGGATGTCGGCGTTGTGGTACAGAATGTTGGGACAGCGATCGCAGTTTACGAAGCGGTGCGCTATGGAAAACCGCTGATTGAACGGGTCGTGACCATTACAGGGAAGGGTATACAGGAACCCAAGAATTTGCTGGTCCGTATCGGAACACTTATGTCCGAAGTTGTTGAGCAGTGCGGAGGACTTACCGGCGGGGCCGTGAAAGTAATAGCAGGGGGGCCGATGATGGGCTTTGCCCAGTGGACCCTGGACGTCCCTGTTGTGAAAGGCACTTCCGGCATTCTGGTACTTTCTGAAGAAGAGTATGTTGCATCAGATGAGTATTCAGCCTGCATCCGGTGCGGCAGTTGCATAGATGTATGCCCCATGGGGCTCAACCCTTCCATCCTGAGCATCTATGCAGAAAAAGGCTTTTATGAAGATGCAAAGGACAATAACCTGTTTGACTGCTTTGAGTGCGGATCATGTGCGTATGTCTGTCCGGCAAAGAGACCGATGGTCCAGTTTATGCGTCTGGCAAAATCACAGGTCAAGCCGTGAAGAATATTGTAGGGACACATCGCGACGTGCCCTTATTCAAATAAGGAGAATAAATGGGATCGGAAGCGAAGACACATGAGCTGGTAGTATCGGTAAGCCCTCATGTCAGAGGCAAAGAGACGGTCGGACGCATAATGTGGACGGTCAATCTCTCGCTGCTTCCCGCATTTATAATGTCTGTATACTATTTTGGCCCGCTTGCAGCCTATGTGACCGGGCTGTGCGTTCTGTCTTCCGTATTTTTTGAACATTTATATCAGGTGAGTCTCAAGAAAAAAACAACCATTGGTGACGGCAGCGCGTTTCTGACCGGGCTTCTCCTCGGGTTGAATCTGCCGCCGACCGTACCCTTTTATATTCCTCTCATAGGATCGATTGTTGCCGTCGTGATTACAAAATTACTTTTTGGCGGTCTCGGATACAATATTTTCAATCCTGCGCTCATAGGGAGGGCGTTTCTGTTGATATCATTTCCAAAGCTCCTGACTGTCTGGTCGGAGCCCACCGCCAAATTCATAGCGCTTGACGCAAAGACAACAGCTACCCCGCTGGGTATTCTGAAAGAAGAAGGGCTGAATCAGCTTATAGCCGTATTCGGTGATAAGATGACTCTCTATAAAGAATTGTTTATGGGACATACGGCAGGATCGCTTGGTGAGACATCTGTTATTGCATTGCTTCTCGGAGCGGCAATCCTGCTTATCAGGGGATATATAACATGGCATATTCCGTTCTCGTTTCTGGGTACGGTCGCTGCGCTTGCATGGATTTTTGGCGCTAAAGACATTGAAACCGGGAACATCATTTTTTTCGCCGGAGATCCGGTCATCCATCTTTTCAGCGGCGGTTTGATCCTCGGCGCATTTTTTATGGCGACGGATTACGTGACCTGTCCATCGATCAGAAAGGGGCAGATCTTTTTCGGAATCGGGTGCGGGGCGATTACCATGTTAATTCGATTGAAAGGCGGTTTCCCGGAAGGGGTGATGTTTGCCATACTGCTTATGAACTGTTTTGCGCCGCTTATTGACAGAAACGTGAAATCGAAAATGTTTGGCGCGATCAAGGAGCAGAAAAAATGACGCCGTTGGATATGGTTAAAATTACATTGAATCTTGTTGTGATCTATCTGGTAGGCGGATTGATCATGGCGTTTGTCTACGCTAAGACCTCTCCCATCATGTTTCAGAAAGCCAAGGAAGAAAAAGAGGCCGCACTCAGGTTAATGATGCCCGAGGCTGACACGGTCGTAAAACTCGGTGACTGGGAACCACATGAGAAACATGCAGAATATTATGCTGCACAGAAGTGCGGTGAGCTGAAAATCATCAGTGTAAACGATGAAAAGACAGGCGAGATGAAAGAGGAGAAGGAGTGCCTTGATCCCCAGGATATAGGATACATCGCTGAAGGCTACGGCAAGGGTTATTCAAGTTATATTCATGTCCTTGCATCGGTTGACAGAAACTTTGTAGTCCAGAAAATCAGTATCCTGAGTCATGGTGAAACCCCGGGGCTGGGAGATGAGATTGAGAAAGACTATTTCCTCAATCAGTTTCAGGGGAAAAGCGCGGATAAACTGCTTGTCATAAAGGGGGAAACCGCAGACAAGATACAGGCCATTACCGGTGCTACCATTTCAAGCCGGGCAGTCACCGAGGACGGAGTGAAAAACGGTGTAACTATGTTGAAAGAGAAATTATCCGGAGGGGTTGAGGGATGAGTATAAAGCCGAAGAGCAACTGGGAATTAATAAAGAACGGCATGTTTGGTGAAAATACGATCTTTCGTATGGCGATCAGTCTGTGCCCGTCAATTGCCGTGACAAATGGAATGAAAAACGGTGTGGCCCTCGGAGTATCGGTCGTGTTTGTGCAAACAATGGTTAATTTGACTGTCTCACTCCTGAGGAAATTTATCCATCCAAAGATCAGGATACCCATATTCATGCTTATCATAGCAGGATATGTCACCATTATCGATATGCTCATGGCAACCTACGCCAGGGCCATATACAGGGAAATAGGACTCTATATCCAGATTATCGTCGCATTTGCATCCATTTTTGCGAGGGCCGAGGTCTTTGCAAACAAAAACAAGGTCTTTTCTTCAATCTGCGATGGCTTTGGAATGGGGGTCGGTTTTTTACTGGCCATGATAGTCATCAGCTTTTTCCGTGAACTGCTGGGCAAGGGAGAGTTATTCGGCGTTTCAATCATTGCCGGGAACCCCCTGCTGATCATGATCCTGCCCGCAGGCGGCTTTCTGGCTGTCGGCCTCCTTATGGGTTTTTTTAACTGGATCGATATGAGATTTTTTGGCGGAAAAGGGGCTTCCGGAGTTTAATACGTTTAAAGGAGTATGCAATGGATTTTGGTAAACTTTTTGAGCTAGTTGTCGCATCGTCACTCATCAACAACTTTGTTTTTACCATGTTTCTCGGTCTCTGCATATTTTTCGGAGTTTCCAAAAAGATGGAAACAGCCGTTGGAATGAGCATCACGTTTACAATGGTTATGGTGGTGAGCGCTGCGTTGAGCTGGGTTGTTTACCAGTTTATCATGATACCCTATGAACTCACGTTTCTTAAGATTATTATTTTTATCGGCGTTGTTGCAGCATTCGTTCAGTCAGCAGACACCATCATGAAGAAAGTCAGTCCAACCTTGTATTATAAACTGGGTGTTTACCTCGCGCTGATTACGACAAACTGTATCATTATTGCAGTTCCTCTGAAAAACGCCGGAGAGCATTATAATTTTTTTGAAAGCATGGCTTTTGCCCTTGGTTCCGGCCTCGGATTTGGACTGGCCCTTGTCATTATGGCCAGCATCAGGGAAAAGCTCGAAGTGGCTGATGTACCCCGTCCGTTTCGAGGGTTACCGATATCATTTATAATTGCGGGACTTATTGCACTGGCGTTTACGGGTTTTTCGGGTCTGATAACATTGTAATATTGCAGGGGCACGTTGCATCGTGCCCCTGCTTTTAAATTGGATTATGAAGGCATATAATTAAAAAAGGTACAACATGCTTGATCTAAACATCGTTCATTTCATTTCAGATTTAATTCAATTCATTAATCATGTCCCATTACCAATCGCCGGGGTCGGGGGCGGAATTGAGGCAAAAGAGTCTGTTGATCTGCTTGAACTCGTCAAGTTTGCGGCGGCCTTTTTACTCGGAATCAGCGCTCTCTTTGGGATCGGTCTTGCCTTTGCTGCAAAGAAATTTGCGGTAAAGGAAGACCCGCGTGTTGATCAGGTATCAGATGTGCTGGCTCATGCTCACTGCGGAGCGTGCGGCTATCCGGGTTGCCGTCAATATGCGGAACAGGTTGTACTTAATCCCGATGTATCTCCAAATTTGTGTACTCCAGGTGGCGCAGCCACAGCAGAAGCTGTTGCCAGGATTACCGGCAAAGTAATGGAACAGCTTGAACCGAAGATTGCAAGAGTCTTCTGCCAGGGAGGGTGCTCAAAATCCGTTAGAAGGTTTAAATATGAGGGAGTGACGGATTGCAGGGCCGCTATCCTGGCCAGCGGGGGTGACAAGTCGTGTATTTATGGGTGCCTGGGTTACGGTTCATGCTCTCGGGCCTGTCCGTTTGGCGCTATTTCGATGAGCGATGATGCCCTTCCGGTTATTGATCGGGTAAAATGCACTGCCTGTGGAGTCTGCGCCCAGACCTGTCCCACGAAGGTCATTGAGATTCTGCCCATGGCCAAGGAGGTCCTGGTCCGCTGCCATTCAAAGGACAAGGGACCTACCACCAAGAAGAACTGTCAGACCGGATGTATTGCCTGCGGTCTCTGTGAAAAAGTCTGCCCCTATAATGCGGCCAAAGTCGAAAATTATCTTTCCAGAATTGACCTTGATAAGTGCAGGGTCTGTGGTCTGTGCGTGAGAAAATGCCCCACGAATGCAATTATGGATTATATCCCGAAGAGGCCAAAGGCAGTTGTTACTGATACCTGCATAGGCTGCCATGCATGCGCCAAGGTCTGTCCGGTCAATGCAGCTTCAGGTGAACTGAAGAAGATGCATGGAATCGATCAGGACAAATGTATCGGCTGCGGCATCTGTGCGACCAAGTGTCCGGTATGCGCGATAACAGGGACATTCAACTACTCTGAAGTATTGCAGGCATATGAGGCAAAGAAAGCTGCGCGGGAAAAGGCCAAAGCAGAGAAAGAAGCCGCTGCCAGCACATAGTCAAACCACCCCTGCCAGATTTATCGTAATTTCTTCGACGGCAGTCTGAAATTGTGATAGACCGCACATATTTTTTATCTTTTTCCCGATACTATCGTTGTAGGATCTAAAGATTTATGCTGAATCGTTCGAATAATTGTAATAGGGGATTTTTTGATGATACAATACCCGTAATGTTAAAGAAAACAATGAGACAGAAATATTTCGTATCGAAGGAACTTCGGATTTCGATTGCGCTCATTATTCTCTGGACACTCCTCATCACAGCTTTCTTTACCTATCTTGCTAGGGAACTTGGAGGAAGAATAGGGCATGGCACACCATTATTCATCATTATCATGTTCGGGTATGTTGCTATTGTCGTTGTGCTGACCATGCTGTTTTCGCACCGTTTGATCGGTCCGTTCCAGAGACTGAAGACAGAAATCAGGCTGATCCTTGGGGGTGACTACGGAAGACGCCTGAATGTCAGGGTCAAGGACGACATTTATATAAAATCGTTCATCGGACAGATCAACAAACTGCTCGACAGAATACAGAAAATGCATGAATGTCAGAAGGACATGATCAATAATTTTGATTCTGAAATACTGGGTATCTTATCTCATATAGAAGAAAAAGATGGGTCCCGGGAAAAACTGAGGGAGTCTGTTCTGGCACTGCATAAAAAAATACGGAACATTGCGGACAAACAGGAAAGAATAGACGACTAGCAGTTGCATTGGATAAATTCCAAATCACAAAATCCCTGCCTGCCGTCAGGAAAATATCAAATACATTACAAAGGTTAAATGACAAAAGAAAAGACCAGACAGTCTCTTATAAAGCATTTAATGTTGGATTTTCTTTATTTTGGAATTTATTTGGAATTTGAGCTTTTATATTTGTAATTTTCTCCGGCCTTCATATCTTATATAAAGCGATTAGCAGCGTTAACTGGTTATCTGATATAGGCTTCGGTCACGTACCTGCGCATCATACGGTGGCTGTTGAAGTAATACGCATTCTTGCCAATTGCATTCTGCATCATCCGTATCCATGTTTTTCGGTCGTTGTAGTAAAGAGGGACGATTACGTTTTCGAGTTTTTCATACAGGTCATTGGCATCAACACTGTTCATGTTGTTGTCGGGCTCTATTTCTTTTGGCGCCGGTCCTATGGCCCAGCCGGTGAACCCTTCGATATGACCTTCTATCCACCATCCATCGAGTACACTGAAATTCATGACACCATTATGCGCGGCCTTCATGCCGCTGGTGCCTGATGCTTCAAGGGGCCTGAGTGGAGTGTTCAGCCAGATGTCTACCCCTGAGACCAGATTCAGGGCGATCTCCATATTATAATTTTGCAGAAACGCAATCTTTATTTTGTCCTTCAGCTGTTTTTTGTAGCTGAATATCTTCTTGATGAGTTCTTTGCCCGGGGTATCTTTCGGATGCGCCTTGCCTGCGTAAATAATCTGAATTTTCCCTGTTCCGATTTTTTCGAGTCTGTCTACATCAGAGAAGAGCAGGTCAGCACGCTTGTACGCTGTTGCCCTTCGTGCAAAACCGATGGTCAGCGTCTCATAGTCCATTCCAGCGTCTGAAACCGAGTTAACATAATCAATCAGTTTCTTCTTTGCCTCTTTATGCGCGTTCCATATTTCTTCATCCGGAATGCACCCGATTCTGACAAATATCTCGGGTTCATTTGCCCATCCCGGAAGATACTTGTCAAAAATTCGCTTAAAGCTCTCGCAGGTCCATGTGTATGAATGGACGCCGTTTGTAATCGCATTAATCTGATAGCCCGGAAACATACTCTGTGAGACCTGGCCGTGCTTCTTTGCCACCCCGTTTACGTATTTACTCAGGTTAAAACCAAGCAGCGTCATATTTACATTTTTTTCGCCGGCAAGGGTCTTTAATATTTTTTCAGGGAAATAGTTTCCAAATACTTTCTCGTACAGTTCATAGGAAAACTTGTCATGGCCGGCTTCCACCGGAGTATGCGTTGTAAACACGCACAGGTCCTTTACGGTTTCAGTATCCCATATATGTGACTCATCCCAGACCGCTTCTATATCCTTTTTATATTCATGTAATAACTCCAGGGTAAGAAAGGCTGCATGGCCTTCATTCATATGAAATTTTTTGATATTCAGGCCGAGTTTCCTGAGAATCCTGACCCCGCCGATTCCGAGGACCATTTCCTGCTTCATCCTGTATGCATTATCTCCGCCGTACAGGTGGTGGGTAAGTGTGCGGTCATCGGCACTGTTCACCGGTAAATCGGTGTCAAGATATATAACGGGAATGCTGCTGGTTCCCCCCGGGCTTTTCACAAAGTAAATCCAGGCCTGAACGTGGACCTCCCTGTTTTCGATTGTCAGTGTAATTGTTTCCTTTGCGTTTGCCATCAGCGTGGAAGGGTCCCATATTGCCGGCAGCTCCTTCTGGTTGCCGTCGCCGTCAAGTTCCTGACGGAAATATCCTTTCCTCGTCAGGAGCGTTACCGCAACAAAGGGAAGGCAGAGATCTGCTGCTGACTTTACGGTATCGCCCGCCAGTATGCCGAGACCCCCAGAGTACGTGGGGATTTCGTCTTTTAATCCTATTTCCATCGAAAAATAGGCTATCTTCGGCTCTTTTTTATATTCTTCCAGTATTGACATGGCAAGTATTATAGCAGATTCCTGCTGGTATTAATATTGGTGCTGGGTTATTTTTTTAAATAGAAAGACTCTCTTTGTTTTATCAAATTTTTCAATGGCAGCGCGAAGCATCGTCCTCGGCATTTTTCTATAGAATTTCAGTAAAAAACTTTCTTCACTCTCAGCGTCTCTCTTCCCGATTTCCCGCAGCATCCATCCTGTTGCCTTATGAATCAGGTCGTGAGAATCATTAAGGAGTAATTCGGCTATTTTGAGAGAATCCTTGAACGCCTTCTCCTATTTATAAGGCAGCATGATTAAATTATCGAGGTCGGACCTCGATAATTGATTATGGTACAATTCTTTTGTTGTGGAAAAGAATTCTGAATATGTTGTCATCGCTGATGCCCTGCTCGCGGAAAACGGTTTTGTCACGGACAGGGCGGTCAGAATAAAAGACGGGTTCATTGCTGATATTACTGCTCGTGCGCAAGCCTCTGACAAAGTATACGTCCTTGATTTCAGCGGTCATAGTATAGCTCCCTGTTTCTGTGATTATCACCTCCACTTTTTTCAAAGGAGTACAGAGAAAATAGGTGAGATAACCGATCATCTGACTAAAAGCGGAATTTCAAAAGTATATGAAGGGGGGGACGCGCACGGTTGCGGGATGGAAGTGAAAAAAGCAGTGGCGGACAGGCTCGCTGTACAGACATCAGGGTATGCGCTCCACAGAAAAGGCTCTTACGGGGGATACATCGGGCGGGAAGTCAGCACTCTGCGGGAAGCGGAATACATGATTGAAGCACTGTATCAGTCCGGACCGGACTATATAAAGGTGGTGAACTCGGGAGTGTTTGAACCTGTTGCAGGAACGATCTCATCCGGAAGGTTCACATTTCACGAATTGAAACACATTGTCGCTTGTGCCGGAGCAAAAGGTCTCGACGTGGCATGTCATGCAAACGGAGACGAATCGGTCCGGGATGCGGTTAAGGCAGGGGTGTCATTCATCGTTCACGGACTCGGCGTATCATCTGCATCTCTGGCCCTCATGGCAGAAAGAGGAACAGCGTTTATCCCGACGGTGAATGCATTTGCCAGTCTTGCAGCGAAGGAATCAGAGAAGATGGCCCGTGAAAACATCCGGGAAGCGGTAGCACAGCATCTTGCCGCGGTGAAGAATGCCTGTGACAGGGGAGTGAGGGTCCTGCCGGGAAGCGATGCGGGAGCTGCTGTCATCCCGTACGGCACTTCGTTTGTCAGAGAACTCAATCTGTTTGAGGAAGCAGGGATGAGTATTGAGAAAATATTATTGTCCGCGGCAGCAGGGACCTTGGAGCCAGAAGCAAAAGCGGACTTTCTGATACTTGAGGGTCTGACAGTAAAGCATGTCGTTCGAGGAGGCGTTTTTTTATGAAATTTCAACCAGTCCCGGATAAAGACCTGATTGAATCGGCAATCTCACGACTCAGTTTCTCAATCGCCCGGCTCATCGCAGCAACAGCTGCATTGTAGTTACCTTCCCCGGTTTCTTCATGAAAATGTGATAAGCTCTTTATGAGCAGTTCTGTTTCACGTTCTCCATAAATAGACCAGTACGCTTTCAGTTCAACCTGCTTCCCCAGCGTTCCTTCAAATCGGTGTATCTTGATCTTTACGTGATATTGTGCAGGGGGAGATTGTCCCCACTGATACGTATAGACATTGTCTGTCGACAGCTGGGCAGAAAGATCTTCGACCAGCACTCTCGAAATGTCATCTTTGAATGACCCTGCCCACTTGTGAAAGTCTGATATCATGATTTCGTTCAGACCGGTCCGGGTAACTAGATGCGGACGGTCAAGGTAATCCGGAATTTCAACAGGCCCGATTATTACAGAGAGATTGCCGCCGGTCTCGCGTTCCTGCTGGTGAACGGTAGAACTTAAGGTATAGAATTTTGCCGGCCCGGTTGTGGCGCATCCGGCAAGGGACAGAAGAATAATTGCAGCGGTACAGGCCAGAAATTTTGGATGAAGCAAGTTCGTCATATCATTCTCCCTGCGGTGTTCCCTTGCCTCTGAGCAGAGATTCGGGATGCCGCTCAATATAGTCTGCCATAAATCGGATGGAACGGGCTGCGGCCGAGAGTTCTTTTAAAGTTTTATTTAATTCACTGGTCAGGCCAGAATCTTCAGAAGCAAAACTTTTCACCGCAGCGAGTGTCTGTTCCGCCTGGTTCAGTGCATCACGGGCAGCTGCGAATGTTTCGTTAATGCCTGCAGCAATCTCTGAGGGGACACCCTCTTCAAATGAGAGTGTTTTCTGAACCTGCGTAAAGGCATTGCGGGCTGACGCCGAGGTGCTTTCCAGGCTGTTAAATATGGGACCTATCTGTCTGTCTAAATTGTCCAGAACTCCCTGGGCATCTTCCAGAGTCTGTTTTAACGACTGAATAGTGTCGATTATATCGGGTGAATTCACAATTTTTTCTATTCCGTCAACTGCCTGAACCAGTTTGTTGAAAAGATCATCGAGCGGAAGCTGTTCAATCGTTTTTGTCAGACGCTCCAGGCTTGACGGGATTGTCGGAAGTTCACTGTATTCACTTTTAATCCCGATAAGCCTGGCTGGTTTGTCCGGATAGATATCAAAATTTACCATTAACTGGCCGGTGACGACACTCTGCAGCTCAAGCTGCGCCCGTAAACCGCGCTCAAGCAGCTGCTCCATATATTTCTTCGGGTCCCTGAGTCTGCTTACTCCGCTGATCCGGTCGGGCTCGACTTCAATAATGACGGGAATGTGCAGCGACATGTCGGAAGGATCAATACGGAGCAGGATGTCTGTAACCTGTCCGACCTTGACGCCGCGAAACATGACAGGAGATCCTATGTTTAAGCCCTTTACCGACCCTTCAAAGTACAGGACATAGGTGAGGGTCTCCCTGAGGAACTTTCCCGAGCCCAGGATTAACAGCGCAGCAATGACCAGTATGACAGAACCTGCAACAAAGGCGCCGATCAGAGTTTTGCTTGCCTGTTTACTCATTGCCAATCTCCTATCTTATACTAATTTATCAAAACAATTCATGAGGCCTGACCCCTGTTTCACCGCGGGTTAAAAACATTCTGACCCTCTCATCAGTGGTTTCTGCAAGAAGCTGTTTCGGATTCCCGGACGCAATAATCGTCTTTGCATCCCCATCAAGGAAGATTGAGTTATTTCCAACCGCAAAAATGCTGGCCAGTTCATGGGTCACGATAATGATCGTTGCTCCGAGACTCTCACGAAGTTCAATAATAAGGTCATCAAGCAAACGCGCGCTTAAGGGGTCGAGTCCTGCAGACGGCTCATCAAAAAAGAGGATGTCAGGGTCCAGCGCCATTGCGCGGGCCAGGCCTGCGCGCTTTTTCATGCCCCCGCTGATCTCTGACGGGTAGAAATCTTCAAAGCCTGCAAGACCGACCAGTGAGAGCTTGAACGACACTATCTCCTGGATCCGCTCCGGATCCAGGGCTGTGTACAGCTGCAGCGGCAGGGCAATGTTCTCTGCGAGCGTCATGGAGCTCCACAGCGCCCCGCCCTGGTAGAGGATTCCAAAACTCTTCATTACCCGTTCCTGTTCCGCTGGTTCAGCGTCCCAGAAACTGCATCCATTGTAAAAGACCTTCCCTTTGGACGGCTTGTTTAAGCCCACAAGATGCCTCAGGAGCGTACTCTTGCCGCATCCGCTGCCGCCCATGATAATGAACGTGTCTCCGCGATTGATCGTAAAGGTAAGGTCCTGCTGAATGACCGTACTTCCATAGGCCATGGTAAGGTCTTGCACTGTTATGCAGGGTTCCGGATTATTCATTAAAAATAAACTTTCACAGCCAAGCAGACATGGAAGCCTCTTCCAGAATTTCTCTAATCGACAAACATCATTTTAATTTTTTGCTTAAGGGTAGCCATACTTTTTTCTCTTCTTAACTCTTAACGCCTGACTCATAACTCTAAACTCTCTACCTTATATTCCCAATACATCACAGATAACAGTTATGGTTGCTGTTGCGACAACGATGCTGACAATGCCGGTTACCACAGCAGATGTTGTTGCCTCTCCAACCGCTGAAGCACTGCGGCCGCACTGCATGCCGCGCAGGCACCCCGAAAGTGAAACCAGAATGCCGAAGACGGCTCCCATGAAGACACCGATCGAGAAATCGGTCAGGGTAAGGATCGATAACGTTTCATTGTAATACTCCATGAATCCGAGGTCCAGCATTGAAACACCGACGATCAGTCCTCCCAAAAGGCCCATCAAGTCAGCGTAGATCGTCAGAAGAGGCATCATGAGGAAAAGGGCGATCACGCGCGGCAATACAAGAAACTCAATGGGAGAAATGCCCAGGGTCGTGAGGGCATCGATCTCTTCATTGACCTGCATGGTGCCGATCCGTGCGGCAAAGGCGGCTCCTGTTCTCCCTGCCATAATGATTCCGGTCATGATAGCGCCCATTTCACGTACAATGCCGATTCCAACCAGATCGGCAACGTAAATCTGGGCCCCGAATAATCTCAATTGAATCGCACCCACAAATGCGAGGATCAGTCCGACAAGGAGACTTATCAGCGAGACAATGGGAAGCGCCTGCGCGCCCGATTCCTGAATAATGAGGACAAGCTCGGAGGTCCTGAAACGGGCCCTGCCACGGATCATCTTTAAAAAAGAAACAGAGACTTCACCGATGAACCCGAGCGTGTACTTCACTGCGTCACCGAAGCGCAATGTACTCTCACCGACACGCTCTGGAAGAGAAATGTATTTGTCTGCGCCGGTTGCCGCCTTTCTTTCGGGAACAGTCGAAGCAAGAGCGATGAGTTTTTTTATGCCTGCCGGAAGGCCATCTGTTTCTGCCCGGATATTACCCGTTTTGCATTTGTTAAAAACAGTGATCAGAAATGTCAGCAGGCTGCTGTCCCATCCCGAAAGAGCGTCTGCATTGAACGTGACGCGATGCACGGCTGGTGCGGACTCAAAATGCTGTTGTACGTCGCTGAATGACGGGACCCTTCCTTCGATCGTGCAGTTTCCGGATAACTTGATGAGCAGGGTGTCATCTGAGGGACGACTGAAATTTATTTCGCACTGTGTCGCCATTATTTCTGTGCCTGCGGGGATATGCCCATTTCAGCAGGAAGAATCAGACTGGCTGGTTGTTTATACAGTAAATGCATTTTTCTGTAAAACTATAACAAATCCCCATCCATACATCAATGTAATTCATTATCAAGGAGAGTAATATCTACCAGTTGACATGGAATCCTGTGGTAAGCGGAATCCTGATCGGGTTTGGACACCATATAGTCCTTGATGTATGGAACAACAAACCGGATTCATGGGCGAAAACATTGTTGGGCTATTCATTGCTGTAGCGGTGGAAAAACAGTCCCTGAAGCGGTCAGGCTTAAAACCATCTCCCTGTTACTCCTCCCTTCCCGGCTTATGATATAATCTGCAATCATGATCTGGAAATCATATTCCTCAGCTGCGGGAAGACCCTTGTCCCGGCTCTCAATGATTGCTGTCTGTGCGCTCCTCCTGGTTATCAGCGCCTGCAGAGATACGGCAGAGCAGCCCGAAACGGCCAGGTCAGAGCCGGTCAACAAAGATCGGGCTGAGAAGGCCGCTTTCGTTCAGAGGGAAAACTGTATCGAGTGTCATAATGAACAATATATGGAGTGGGTCGGCTCCCGTCACGATCTGGCGATGGATGTTGCGAGTGATGAAACAGTAAAAGGGGATTTCAATAATTCGACATTTATCTATCAGGGAGTGCAGGCAACATTTTACAGCAGCGGTGGAAAATATTTTATTCGGACAGAAGGTCCCGGCATCGAGCGCCGTGATGATGAGGTTGCGTATGTCCTCGGGGTGTCCCCGCTTCAGCTGTATATGACTGCGTTTCCGGATGGGCGGATACAGCTCTTTGATATCGCCTGGGACAACCGCCACATGAGCATGGGGGGACAGCACTGGATTCATCTCTATCCTGATAAAAAAGCTGCTGCATCCCGCGATTCAGGCCGGACACATCATTTTCTGAACTGGAACTCGATGTGCGGAGAGTGTTATACAACAAATTTCAGGAAAAACTATGATCTGAAAACAGATTCGTTCAAGACGCAGTGGACCATGACAGGCGTTGGGTGTCAGGCCTGCCACGGGCCGGGATCGAACCATGTCGAGTGGGCCCGCTCCGGAGAAGAGGAGGCAGGTGGAAAAACTTCAGATGATACCATGGGTCTTGAAGCTGATCTCGGGGCGGATGATGCCAGCATTCAGGTAGAGGCGTGTGCCCGCTGCCACTCCAGCCGTTTGGTCTTACGCGATGATTATGAATACGGAAAGCCTTTTATGGACTTCTACATTCCCCAGGTATTAGTTGATCCATTGTATTATGCCGATGGCCAGATTCAGGATGAAGTTAACGTGTATGGATCATTTCTCCAGTCAAAGAAATATCAGCATGAAGTTCGATGCACAGACTGTCATGATCCGCATACTGCCAGACTTCGCATGTATGGCAATGAACTGTGCATACACTGTCACAGTTCCCCTCCTGCCCCGCAGTTTTCATATCTGAAGGATAAAGACTATGACTCGCCGGTTCACCATTTTCACAAAGAGAATTCTCCGGGGGCACAGTGTGTTGAATGTCACATGCCAAAAACTGCATACATGGTTGTGGATTCGCGCCGTGATCACAGCTTTCAGATTCCCCGTCCGGACCTGTCGGTGCAGCTGAATGTACCGAATGCCTGCAACAGATGCCATACCGATAAGTCAGCTCAGTGGTCAGCGGACAAAATTAATCAGGTCCATCCCTCAACGCGGTCAGGGCGGGAAAAGGAGGGGCACTTTGCAGAGATATTCAGTGCAGGACGGGAGGGGGAGTCCGGAGCAGTGCCCGGGCTGATCACAGTAGCCGGAAACAGAACTGCGCCTTCCATTGTCCGTGCAACCGCCCTGAACATACTGTCAAAGTTCAGGAGTGAAAAGGCGACAGGCATGACTGCTCTGTCTCTTCTGGATGAAGACCCCCTTGTGCGGTACGAAGCAGTGAAAGCTCTATCAGCGTTGATCCCTGCAACAGCCGGAGCAGATGAGCAAAAAAAGAAGTATTCACTCCTTTCATCGCTTCTGAAAGATCCTGTTCGGGCTGTACGTGCAGAGGCTGCCCGTGCAGCAGCTGAAGTTCAGCCTGAGTTCCATGCTCCTGCAGATACAAATGACTTTGAAAAGGCCCTTGAAGAATTTAGAGTGCAGCAGGAAATCATTGCAGAGCTTCCCGGGGCGCATCTCAATCTCGGAATTCTGTATGAGAACATGGGACAGGATGAAATGGCCGAGAACGAATATAAAACCGCGATTAGACTGATCAGGGATTTCTATCCCGCACGGTTTCAGCTTGCAGATTTATATAAAAGGACCGGACGCAGTAATGAGGCTGAACAGCAGTACCGGGAAATTATCGGGCTTAAACCGGAGTATGGCGAAGCGCATCACTTGTTAGGGTTGCTGCTGTCTGAAGGCAACCAGCTTGACGAGGCTGTTGCATTTCTCGGAGAGGCCGTCGAGCTTGTGCCCGGAGATGCCCGTGTGCGATATGATTATGCACTTACGCTCAGACATCTTGGGCGCAATGACGATGCCCTTTCCGAGATGCTCAATGCGCACAAAATCGACCAGAGGGACCCCTCGATTGTTCAGGCAATCGCGATTTTCTATATTCAGGACAAACAGTGGGAAAGCGCCCTCCATTATACTGAACTGCTCGTGCAGTTAGCCCCTGACGCAGAGAGACCGAAGCATATGCTGAAGCAGATTCAGGAGGTCATGCGTGCCGGAAAAGACAATATCGAGTGACAAGGGAAGCAGGGCTGGCGTTATTACGGTGAAATCCTGGCAGGCAGGATAGCTATAAGAATTAGCTGTGAATGTGAATATTTCGTCATGCATCCTCAGAGCCGCATTTTTATAATTTCATTTCTCTATGAGTCTATTTAATAAACATATTAAACTTGCATATAAATATTGATTTAATGCTGCAGGTTCTTTAAAATACAGCGTTTGAAATTGCAACGGCCATGCTTCTATTTCGAACAGTTCTATAACAACAGCATACCCAATATATTTAGACAGGAAAGGATGAATGATGCGTCTTCACACATTGAAAAACATTAACGTTTTTGTTCTGATCACAGTTTTAGTATCAATTTTTATTCTATCTGCTTCTTCATTTGCATCCACTGAAGCAGCGGCAACAGCAGAGGCCGTTGCGCAACATGCATGGTGGTACTGGCCACTGATACTGCTCATCCTGTCATTTGCTCTCGGTGTCTTTGCCGTGCTGGCCGGAGTTGGCGGAGGTGTCCTTTATGTGCCAATCGTTAGCGGTTTTCTTCCCTTTCATCTTGACTTTGTCAGAGGAGCAGGACTTATCGTGGCACTTGCAGGTGCTCTGGCCGCAGGTCCCGGACTGCTCAAAAAAGGTATGGCTGACCTGAGACTCGCCATTCCGATGGCCCTTATTGCATCAACGTGTGCAATTGTTGGCGCCATGATCGGTCTTGCACTGCCAACCAATATTGTACAGACATTGCTCGGCGCAACCATTCTCGGTATTGTTGTTATTATGATCAAGGCAAAAAAATCAGAATACCCTGAAGTGCCGAAACCGGACGCTTTGTCGCAGTCATTGAGAATTATGGGGGTCTACCACGAGCCGACTTTGAATAAGGATGTGAACTGGCAGATCCACAGAACCCCGATTGGACTGGGGCTGTTTGTTGTCATCGGTGTCATGGCAGGCATGTTCGGACTTGGTGCAGGATGGGCCAATGTGCCGGTATTGAATCTCCTGCTGGGCGCGCCTATCAAAATTTCGGTTGCAACCAGTAAATTCCTGCTTTCCATTACTGATACTTCAGCTGCATGGATCTATCTGAACAACGGTGCTGTTCTGCCATTGATGGTCGTCCCTTCCGTAGTTGGTATCATGCTCGGTTCATTTATCGGTGTTCGAGTGCTTGCAGTTACGAAGCCGGCAATCATCAGGATACTGGTAATCGTTGTCCTTGGGATTGCAGGACTGAAGGCCCTTTTAAAAGGTTTGGGAATAGGGTAAACAAATTACGAATTACAAATGAAGAATTTAAAAATAAAAATAATTTAATTGTTATTAAGATTTGAGCTGACAGCTTATTGCTGAACGCTAAATGGGAGGGATAGATGGCGAATCAAGCTACAGAAGAACAATTACTCTATGCGAATATTTTAAACAAGGGAATGTTAATCGGACTGCTTGGACTTGTTGTAACCTTTATCATCTATGGCGCTGGAATCCTTGAACCGAAAATCCCGCTGGAGCAGGTCCAGAATTACTGGGTCATGCCGGTCAGCGAATATCTTCAGTTAACGGGAATCCATGCAGGATGGGCATGGCTGGGTAATCTGGGTCATGGTGACATGCTTAACTTTCTGCCAATTGCATTTCTGTCTCTCTTGACAATAATTTGTTATATAGCTATTCTCCCCGGCCTGATGCGCAAGAAAGATACTGCTTATGTGGTACTGGTGATTATAGAGGTAGTTGTGCTCGTAGTTGCAGCTTCAGGCGTTCTGGGTTCAGGAGGGCATTAGTTTCCGCGTTCTTAATATCAGGCATGCTTCGTGATTCGGACCTGTTGCTGGCTACAGCAAATATTCTGGCTGATTAATATCTTATACGATTAAGGCACTAACAGCGTCGGGAGTTCAGACACTTTGCTCACCTGATATGAGAGACTTCTGTCCAGTATATTGCTCAGCAAACGGTCCTTTGAAGTGTTGCCCACGATAATCATGCTGGCCTTTCTTTCACGCGAGACACGTATCATTTCATCAAGCATGCCGCCTGCTCCAATATGTGGTTCAGCTTCAATTCCGCGTGCTTTGAGTCGATCGCAGTAGTCCTGAAGTTTTTCTGCTATGTTCTCCCTGATTAAATCAATTTCTGACTCTGCTGATTTTTCGAGGGTCCTTTCGTCTATATTATAAAAAAGGAATACCTTGCGGATGACCCCTTTCAGTGAGGCAATTACATCAAGGACACGGCCTGAGCGTTCTGTCCAGTCTGCAGCGAACAGCGGCATTTCAAAAGGGGCCCTGTTGATCTTTGTCAGTGTCGCATCCTGATCGTTATACTGGACCATGTATTTGCTGACGAGCGTCGGGAATTTACTGCGGGTAATAATCTTGTGTGCATATGAACCGATGAACGTTGCCGGCCCGTCGACCCTCTTTTTCCTCCCGATCACAAGCAGGTCAACCTTCTCTGCTTCAGCTGCCTTGAGAATTTCATGGACGGTTTCTCCCACATTGACGATCACCTTACTGCCGATTCCTCTCTCTGAGAGTGACTTCTGCCAGTCCGCGAATCGTATCACCGCTTCTTCCCTCAATTTATTCGCCTCTTCCTTGAGATAACCGCCGTACGGGACAAATCCGACATCTTCCCTTGATATGACATGACAGAACACGACTTCCTTCAGCCCTGCGTTTTTCAGCGGGAACAGCGTTTCAAGAGATTCGTACGCAAGCTCCCTGAACCTTGACGGAAACAATATTTTTTCGATAGCCATAATCCTTCCTCTCACCAATAAAAGACAAATGTTATAAGTGCAAAAACCGGGATCAATACTGGTATGGAATATTTTATCATGAATCCAAAGAAACTCGGCATGGGGGTCCCAGTCTCTTCAGCGATTGAACGGACCATGAAGTTCGGCGCATTTCCGATATACGTGTTGGCTCCGAAAAAGACTGCACCGGCAGAAATGGCCTTGAGGTAGATACCGTGCTCTTCAATCAACAATACAACTGCTTCCCTTGCTTCCACTCCCGGATAAAATTTGCCGAGCAGTGAACTTAAAAACGTGAGGTATGTCGGTGCATTATCAAGAAAGCTCGACAGAAGGCCCGTCATCCAGAAGTAGTGAAAGGGCTCACTGACTGCCCTGATCAGAAGGGCGAGTTCGCCCTTCTCCCCTGCCTGGAGTATCTTGAGGCACGGCATCATGGTGAGGAATATGCCGATAAACAGAATGGCAACTTCCTGCATTGGATACCAGGTAAATTCATTGTCTTCGCGTATCTCTTTTCTGGTGGTCAGCAATGACAGTACTGCCATGAAAATCAGCATTGCGTCACGCGCGACGTCCACGGTTGCGCGATGAACACCAAGGATGGTTATTTCTCCCCAATGAAGGACGCCGCTCATTAAGACAGCCCCGACTATTCCTGCCAGAAAGAGAAGGTTGTGAAGTCCGTCGATCCGTAACGGCTCCTTATCCACGTTTTCTGATGCAGCCCTGATGCCCTCTTTTCTGTAAAAATAACTGTCAATAATGAAATACATGACAAGCAGGATAAACACGACAAAAATCATCTGGGGCAGCAATTCAAACGTCCAGAAAAAAGGGACACCTCTCAGAAAACCGAGGAAAAGTGGCGGATCGCCAAGCGGCGTAAGAGAACCCCCAACATTTGCCACCAGAAATATAAAGAACACGACCATGAATGTCCGGTTTTTCCTGTGGCTGTTCGCCCGTAGAAAGGGACGGATGAGCAGCATCGCTGCCCCGGTCGTGCCCATCCAGGAAGCGAGTACCGTCCCGATTATCAAAATTCCTGTATTGACAACCGGGGTGCCTACCAGGGTCCCCCTGAAAAGAATATTCCCTGACACCGTATACAGCGCGGACAAGAGGATGACAAACGGTACGTAATCAGCGAGAACGATATGAAGAAATTCATAAACCGCCTGTCCTTTGTAAAGAATGGTGAACGGCACCACTGCCATAAGTGTCCAGAATGCAGAGGTCTTCCCAAAGTGGTTATGCCAGAATTTCGGTGCAAAGAGAGGGAACAGCGCAATTGACAGGAGCATCCCGACAAACGGAAGCGTGCTCCACAACGGCAGTATTTCTCCTAGGTCAGCATGCATAGAAATTTCAGTATATTAAAAGGTGAAACGACCGAATCCAGCTCAAATGCCTTTATAGAGGCAATATTTAATCATAATAAGTATTCAACAATCAACAGTTGGGAGATTCCGGGGTGCACATTTTTATTGCAGCGTCGGGCATACACGGCCACAGGGGGGCTCGTGGGAACCATCTATTCGTCAAGACCGAACTTCTTAAGCTTTCTCCAGAGAGACACCCGGTCAATTCCGAGTGTCTGGGCAGCCAGTGTTTTATTGCCGCCAACCTCTTTGAGCACCCACTGGATATATGAAATTTCCTGTTCTTCAAGGGAGGGGATTTTGCCGTCCTTTCTCCGGAACGTCCGGATGCTCAATTCTTTGAGGTCTTCTGACAATTGACCCAGTTCGATCATGCTACTGTTTGACAGGGCGACACCCCGTTCGATAATATTCTCAAGCTCCCGGACATTGCCCGGGAAGTCATAGTTCATGAGAATTGCCATTACCTCAGGAGAAATTTCACGGATATCTTTTTGCATCAACGCCGAAAATTTCTTGAGAAAGTAATACGACAGCAGGGGAATGTCATCCCGCCTCTCAGACAGCGGCGGTATTGTAAAAGAGACGACGTTTAGTCTGAAAAAAAGGTCTTCGCGAAAATCACCCGTTTTAACCAGCTCTTTTATATCTCTGTTTGTAGCGGCAATAAACCGGACATCTACTTTCACTGTTTTTGTAGCACCAAGCCTCAGAACCTCCCGCTCCTGAACAACTCTGAGAAGCTTGACCTGCATCGACGGGGCCATTTCCGTGATTTCATCAAGGAAGAGCGTCCCATGAGAGGCCATTTCGATCAGCCCCTTTTTTGTGCCTGCAGCGCCGGTAAACGCTCCTTTCTCATACCCGAAGAGTTCGCTCGTCAGAATGCTCTCTGTAAACGCCCCGCAGTTGATGGCAAAGAGGGGCCCTTCCGCCCTCTTGCTGCATGAATGGATAAATCGGGCAAACAGCTCTTTCCCTGTCCCGCTTTCACCTTTGACTATTACATTACAGTCGGTTGGACCTATCTGCTTTGCCGTCTGAAGCAGTTCCTGCATCCTTGCATCCTGACTGATGATCTTCACCTTACCCTTGAAGCTTTCTATCTGCTCTCTCAGTGATGCGTTTTCTTTCTTCAGTTTTACCTTCTCAAGGGCCTCTTTCACCACTTTTCTCACTTCATCGAGTTTAAACGGTTTTGCAAGGTAATAATATGCCCCCTTTTTCATTGTTTCAATGGCCGAAGGCAGCGATGCATATGCCGTTATCATGATGACTTCTGAATCCGGATACCGTTTCCTGCATTCGGCAAGTACCTGCATGCCGTCCACCTCATCCATACGCAGGTCGGTAAGAACGACAT
>Ga0209536_100004000_pt1 | contig 23419 bp, 23 predicted proteins | sample DeeMarSeWOR28_12_FD_187461 | JGI IMG/M metagenome (GOLD analysis project Ga0209536, IMG submission 187461) | Marine sediment microbial communities from White Oak River estuary, North Carolina - WOR-2-8_12 (SPAdes) (version 2) | ecosystem: Environmental > Aquatic > Marine > Intertidal zone >...
CGCCGGGCTGTGCGGTTGCTCAGCCCAACGATCCTGTTAGTCGAAGTTGCAGCGAGGTGGGTGGCCCGTGTGAGACGCATGGGACCCGCTGCTGCGCGGGCCTCGTATGTCGCACTACCCAGGGCTCAATGCCGACGTGCGTCGATGATTGAATGGTCTGGAGCCATTCGAGAGAACGGGAGACGGGTCACTCCTCCCGGTTTCTTCGTTTGATCAATATCTTGTGGTTTCAGGCCTGAGCGAAACGCAGCCAAATTCAACCAGCCGGGGGACCGATGAGTGACCTTGCTGAAATCTTGATCGTAGTCATGGCCGGCCTGGTCGTGTTGCTCCCTCTTGCGGGCCTGACCGCTCACTTCCTATCCAAGCCCATAAACCGCCCGCGGACCTCTCTCAGATCGAACAACAGTTGGCGCTTCTGCAAGATCAACAGGAGGAATTGGCAGCGGAGGTTCTCAGGCTGAGGGCGGCGCAAGAGTTCCAGGCTCAACTCCTCGAGCCGCCGGTGAACCAAGAACAGGACTAGCCCTTCCTAGCGGTCCCAGTTCTCCATCAGTTCGGAGAGGCCGGCCTCCAGTTCCTGCATGTTCTCCACTTCCGAATAGAACAGCGGCGACGCGTCGATGTCGTACTCCTGGTTGTGACGCAGCACCTCGCCCAGGGCGCCGGGAGGCGAGTAGCCCGAGGCGAAGAAGGCGACGAACAGGGCCAGAACCGAGAGCCCGATGAAGAAACGGATCCAACGGCTAATGGAGTCGCTCGTGTAGCGGCGCAGCAGTTCGCGCATCGTCTTCTCGTTCCGCTATTGAACCGCGTTCGGGAACAGGACAAGGAACGCCAGCCAGGCGACCAGCAGTGTGAGGACCAGGTTAAACGACTGACCGACCACATATAGTACGAGCGGCTTGCCGCCCTCCATGCTCCCGACCAGGTCGCGGAAGTTCGATTCCAGGCCAATCGCCACGAAGGCCAGGCAGAAGAACCAGCCGCGGGCTATGCGGGTGACCGGGTTGATGTAGGTCGACTCGACCAGTGCAAAATCACCCTGCGTCATCGGCACGACGATGAACGAGAACAGGAGCGAGGCGGCCACGAAACCGATGACGAACTTCGGAAAGCGATACCAGATCTCCCGGGCGTCGGCTTTCCGTCCCGGCTCGCGGTCGACGCGGGTCACCCAGTAGAGCGCGATGGCGAACGCCAGTACGCCGATCATCACGTTCTGAATCATCTTGACCACGGCCGCGACCTGTTCCGCGGTGGGCCCCAGCATCGATCCCGCCGCCACGACCGCCCCTGTCGAATCGATGGTGCCTCCCATCCAGGCCGCGCCGAGTACGTGGTTCATGCCGATCCAATTGATGCCGAGGGGCATGAAGAACATCATCAACACGGTGAAGATCAGCGTCATTCCCACCGCGAGGGTGAGGTCTTCCTTCTTGGCGCGGCAGGCCGCGGCGGCGGCGATGGCGGCGGACACACCGCAGACGCTGGTGGCGGATGCGATGATGATCGCCAGCTTCTTGTTCTTCATCTTCAGAGCGCGGTTCGCGAACATGAACATGAAGATCACGACGGTCGGTGTGACCAGCCATGCGACCATGAGCCCCGGCACGCCCATGGAGACGATCTTCTTGAACAGGATCTCGGCGCCCAGCAATACCAGTCCGGTCTTGATGAACATCTCGGTCTTCGCGCCGGCGAGAAGCCACTTCGGCGTGCCGACGGTGTTGGAGATGAGCAGGCCCACCAGCAACGCCCAGAGCGCGTAGCTCAGTCCCCAGTACCGGATGTTGGCTTGATTCGCGATCCAATAGGCGAGGCAGGCGAGAACGAAAACACCGGCGAAGCCGAGGGCGTAGCGGCCCGGCCGCTCGGTCTTCATGACCGCGACCCCCACCGCCGTCAGCACTCCCAGGCCCAGCATCAGGGCCAACAGCGGCAGCAGGATCGTCCCGTCGTCCGAGCCGATTCCGAACGCGGCCAGGGGATCATCGGTCCAGCGACCGATCCGAGGTACGTGGGTGACGATACGGGTGAGGCTAGCGACGATGAGCAGGAACCCGAACCAGACCGCCCACCAGTCTTCTTCCTTCCATAGAGCACTGATGCCCTTGGTCATAAAGAAACCCCCGTGCGGCGATGGCAACCGGAGACGCTGGCACCTGGCGCATCGAAGCGCTGCCGGTCTCTCCGGCCGCAGGGCCCAACCGCACGAGGGTAGGCTCCTTGGCTACAGACTTATCAGCTTTCACGACGGTAGTAAAGTGTGGGCTGGCTAGCCCAGCGATTTGACGTCAGCGCTCGGTCTACCTAATCTGCGATCTTCACCTGCCCAGTTCCTTTGGCGATCTCGTTCGAGGTGATAATGGTTCGTTTCTCGTGCCGAACCCTGCTGGGAATTCCCTTCGTTGCACTCGTACTCCTCGGGGCCGACGCCGCGGGTCAAGAACCCGCCCGCGACTCGCTTCGGGTCGTGCCCGGACCCGACTATACGGCGGGCGGATTCCACCGTTTCTTCTGGGGCGACCACTACCGCGACGCGTGGACGACGGAGATCCGCGTGCCGGTGCTCGATCTGCAGACGTTCGCGGGTGGACTGACCCCCATCAGTGCCGGCGGCGGCTTTCAGACGAAATCGCTGTGGTTGAGGGGGGCGGACGGGAAGATCTATGCGTTCCGGTCGGTCTACAAGAAGGCCACCGAGCTGGTACCCCCGGTGCTGCGCGACACCTATGTCGAAGACCTGCTCCAGGACCAGATGAGCTCGCAGCATCCGTTCGCGCCGCTGGTCGTCGAGGACCTGATGAACGCGGCGGGTGTGCTCCACAGCGAGCCTACTCTGTACCTGCTGCCCGATGATTCGTCGTTGGGTGAGTTCCGCGCCGACTTCGGCGGCATACTGGGCATGCTGGCTGAGCGGCCCATCGACTACGACGGAGCGATCGCGTCGTTCGTCGGCGCCGAGGAGATCATCGATGGGTTCGACGTCGTCGATCGGGTCATGACCAATCCATCGATGCGCGTCGACTCGCGTGAGTTCCTCACCGCGCGGCTCATCGACGTTCTGGTGGGGGACTGGGATCGGCATGCCGACCAGTGGCGTTGGGCCGACTTCGGCTCGGATACGATGCCGGGCTGGCAGCCGATCCCCAGCGATCGTGATCAGGCGTTCGCCCGGCTGGACGGAGCCGTGCTCATCGCCGTCCGCAGCCGCACCCCGATGCTCACGAGCTTCCGCACTGGATACGACAGTCCGTCGCGCTATCACTATCAGGCCCGGTTCGCCGACCGTCTATTCCTCACCGAGCTGGACCGTGCGGTCTGGGACTCTACCGCGGCCGACCTGACGGCCCGGATCACCGATGATGTGATCGAGAAAGCCGTGGCTCGATTGCCAGCCGAGGTTCAGGCCATCGACGGTGACTTCTTCATCTCGACACTTGAAGCGCGGCGCGATGGGCTCGCGCAGATCACGAGTCAACTGTACGAGTTGCTCGCGCGGGAGCCTTTCGTTCATGCATCGGCCGTATCCGACGTCGTGGAGATCGTCGCCGCTGCCAGCGGTGTGACGGTAACGATTCGTGCAGCCAACGATCCAAGCGCTGGGCCCTACTTTCAGCGCACGTTTCTCGCGGACGAGACGAAGGACTTGCGGATCTATCTACACGGGGGAGATGACCGGGCGGTGATCGGCGGAGGAATGTCGCCGATGCGCATCAACATCATCGGAGGTCCCGGCGATGACACGTTCGCGTTCGACTCTCCCATAGGAAAGGTCCACCTCTACGATCAATACGGGACGAATCGCGTGACCGGTCCTTCGGACGGCACCGACATCAACGGTCGGAGCTATACCGAAGCACCGCTCGTGCCGGAGAAGGGGACACAAGCTCCGCCGCGGCATTGGGGTGGCTTTGGGTTTCCGTTTTTTGTTGGCGGGTTCACCCCCGATGTTGGGCTGTTCGCCGGCGCGTCGTACGAATGGATCGACTACGGATTCCGCAAAGATCCCTACGCGTCGGCTGTGTCGGTGTCGGGTGCGATCTCGACCAAGCTGAAATTCGCCTTGGCCGTCGATGCCGAGTTCCGCTTCGAGAACTCGCCGCTTCTGATAGGCCTCGACGCCATGGCCAGCAGTTTCCAGACGGTGAACTTCTACGGGATTGGCAACGACCGCGAGTTGATCCCGGGGACCTCCAACAAATTCTACAAGGTCGAGAACACGCGCCTCGAGGGCGAAGCGACGTTGAGGGCCGATCTTGGCGGAGTCGTCGACGTCGGCGCGGGCCTGCTCGGCGAGTTCTCGAACACGAAGGACGACCCGAACACGTTTTTCGGGCAGAACCCGGACAGGTACGGCGCCGGTCAATTCGGCCAGGCTGGGGCCGTGGTTCGGTTCGACCTTTATACGCGCCGGCCTGGAGCTTTGGTCGAGGCTGGCAACGTGGCTCGGGCCTCGCTGCTCTTGCGGGCGGAAGCTTATCCTGAGCTGATCGATGTGGTTGAGACCTACGGATTACTCGACGCGGTGGCGGCCGCCTCACTGCCTCTGGGTGTGCGTCGTTGGGAAGTGGGTCTACGCGCAGGAGGTCGGAAGGTCTGGGGGCAGGCCCCCTGGTTCCAGTTGGCGTACATCGGCGGGATACGCAGCGTGCGGGGCTTCGTCCAGGAACGGTTCGCCGGCGACGCGTCGCTGTACGGGAACGCCGAACTGAGGTTGGACCTGTTTGACTACCGGCTCGTCTTCCCCTCGACGTTCGGGATTCTGGGTCTGATCGACGCGGGCCGCGTCTGGGTGGACGGAGATTCGCCCGGAAATTGGCACACCGCCTGGGGCGGCGGCATCTGGCTGGCCCTGAGAGGCACGCGCAGTATCATGTCGGTAGCCTATGCCAACAGCGATGAGGACGACCTTCTCTATATCACCTTCGGGTTTCCGTTCTAGCCACGCCGCCAAGAGCGCCGCGGTGCTGGCGTGGGCGCTGCTGGGACTGCCGATGGCCCGTCCCGCGCATGGGCAGACGCTGCCGGCCTTCCAGCCCAATAGCGCGGCGCTGTGGGAGTCCTCGGATTGGGCCGCCGTCGGTGTGGTGACCGCCGCCGCCGCTGGCTCGTACCTTATTGAAGAACGGGTTCGGGTCGCCTTTCAAGAGAATAGAAGCGGGTTTGCCGATGTGTTGGAGCGGATCGGCTGGTGGTACGGGACCCCGCTGTTCACAGCGCCGGCCGCGCTGGTCACGATCGGCGCAGGCGCCGCGTTCAACGAACCGGACGTGCGCGATACCGGGATTCTGATGGCGGAGGTGCTGATATCGGCGTTGCTCATACAGCAGCCGTTGCGGATCGTGGTGGGCCGAGCGCGGCCGTACATGAACGAAGGGCATTTCTCGTTCAATCCTCTCACGTTGAGCAACGATTACGCCTCGTTCGTCTCGGGGCATTCGTACAGCGCCTTCGGCATCTCCAACGTCGTGGCACGACAAGTCGATCAAACGTGGGCTTCGGTAACTCTGTACACGCTGGCCACGATCACGGCGTTGAGTCGAATGTACGCCGACGCCCACTGGCTGACCGATGTTCTGCTGGGTTCGGTGCTCGGTTACGTCATCTCGACGGCGATATGGAGGAACGACCAGAACGACAATCAGGACCAGGCTACCGCGATGTCGTTGTACGCGCCCGACCGTCGCTGGCTGTCGGTCAGCCTGAGCTTCTGATGGCGGGGTCTCGGGGAGCGTCGCCGTGCTGATACTCGGATTAGCCCTCGCATTGCTGGTTGGTCTCTCGCTGGGACTGTTGGGTGGGGGCGGGTCCATCCTGACGGTCCCAATCTTCGTCTACATTCTGGGCTTCGAGGCGAAGGCCTCCATCGCCATGAGCCTGGCGGTAGTAGGCGCCACCAGCCTGGTCGGCGCGATCCGGCACGGACAGGTCGGCAACCTGAATCTGCGCGTGGCTCTCGTCTTCGGTCCGGTCGCCATGGTGGGAACGTACCTGGGTGCGCGCCTATCCGTGTTCTTCAGCGGGGGGGCCCAACTGGTGCTGTTTGCCATCGTCATGCTGGCCGCCGCGGTCTACATGCTCCGCGATCGAAAGGTGGAGGGAGGCTCTCGAGAAACGTTCATCGCGCACCCGGTCGCCCTTCTCACGGTGGTCGTGGCGGAGGGGCTGGTCGTCGGCGTGCTCACCGGACTCGTAGGCGTCGGTGGCGGTTTCCTCATCGTGCCCGCGCTGCTGTTGCTCGGGCTCTCGATGAAGGAGGCGGTGGGCACCTCGCTTCTGGTGATCGCGCTGAAATCCTTCGCGGGCTTCGCCGGCTACCTGCCGCAGGTCGAGGTGAACTGGGAGTTCATGGCCGGGTTTACGGTGGTGGCGATCGTGGGGATCTGGATCGGCGCCTACGTGGCGCGCTTCGTGTCTCAGAATGTGCTTCGGAGGGCCTTTGCCCTGCTTCTCTTCGTGATGGCGATCGCCATCCTCTACCAGAACAGAGCGCTATTCTAGCTGGAAGTCGAAGGGTTTCGGAGGGTCAGGCTCGCGGTCGTGAGGCGGACTCGGATAGCTCGGGCGCCGGCGCTTCCGGCTCGTCCCAGCTGCGGCGCGTGATTTCAGTGTCGGCGTTGATGCAGCGGCAATAGCCCCACCGCCAGTGCCACTTGCCCCACGGGCACCGCCGCCACAGGAATAGACTGTCCAATCGCCTGCCCAGCATGGCACCTCCCCTGGCCAGCAGGTGGCGAGTTCACATTATAATATACACAGGAAATCGCAGGAGGTCCGCCGGCGCCCCCACCGGCGTGCAGACACGGTGTTGAACGGGAGCGACCCATGACTGTTCTGGCGGGCAAGAACGTCTTGATCACCGGCGCGGCCAACGGAATAGGACGCTTGTTGGCGGAGAAGATCGCGGCGGAGAACGCACACGTGATTCTCTGGGACGTCGACGGCAAGGCACTTCGAAATCTGAGCCAGCAGCTCAAGTCTTTGGGCCACCGGTCGTCCAGCTACCTCTGCGACGTCGGTGACCGGGAGGCGGTGTACGGTCGTGCCGAGCGCGTGCTCGAGCAGCACGGCAGCGTCGATGTCCTGATCAACAACGCGGGGATCGTGACGGGCAAGCTGTTTCTGGCCGCGTCCGACGAAGAGGTCGAACGCACGTTCAGGATCAACTCGCTGGCGTTGTTCTGGATCACACGCGCCTTCTTGCCCTCGATGGTCGCTCGTAACACCGGCCACATCGTCACCGTCGCGTCGGCGGGCGGCCTCGTCGGCGCTCCGCGACTCACCGACTACTGCGCCAGCAAGTTCGCCGCCGTGGGGTTCGATGAAGCGCTACGTCTGGAGATGCAGCACCTGGGCTATCGAATCCGCACGACGGTCGTCTGCCCCTTCTATATAGACACCGGCATGTTCACCGGTGTGAAGACGCGGTTCTCGTGGCTGCTCCCCATCCTCGAGCCGGAATACGCAGCCAATCGCATCCTCAAAGCGATCAAAGACAACCGTCGCCGTCTGATCATGCCGCGATTCGTCGGGCTGACACCGCCCCTGCGTCTGCTGCCGGCCTCGTGGTTCGACGCCGTGGTCGGGTTCTTCGGCGTCTCGCGGAGCATGGATGGGTTCGTGGGCCGGGAAGGCGAGCTTCTCAAGGCTGAAGACGCGTCCGCTGCTCTGCCGGAGGCGCCCGAAGGGAGTGGTGGAGACACGGATCACTAGTCTCTGATCATAGCCTGCCCCGTGACAATCTGGCCGGGAGGCTTATCTTTTGCCGAAGCTGGAAGCCAGATGAGCATCGGAGAGGTGGCCGAGCGGCTTAAGGCGGCACCCTGCTAAGGTGTTGGGGGCGCAAGCCCCTCGTGGGTTCGAATCCCACCCTCTCCGCTTCGTCAAAGATATGGGGCTGTGCCTCCCACCAGGGGGCGCGGCCCCGAGTTCTTGGGGCTGGACACGTTTGGCGGACGAATACCGCCTGAAATCTCAAACAGTCAAAACTTGATAGGGCCGTATGACTGATACCCCTCGCGTGCGCTTCGCGCCCAGCCCCACCGGATTCCTTCACGTCGGCGGTGCCCGTACCGCGCTATTCAACTGGCTGTATGCCCGGCACGAGGGCGGCGCCTTCATCCTGCGGATCGAGGACACCGACCGAGAGCGGAGCCAAGCGAAGCTGACCGAGGCCATCCTGGACGGTCTGACCTGGCTGGGGCTCGACTGGGACGAGGGCCCATTTCACCAGGCGGATGGTCTCGAAAGGCACCGTGCCGACGTCGATCGACTGCTGGCGAACGGGTCGGCCTACCGCTGTTTCTGTCCGCCCGAACGGCTGGAGGAGCTTCGAGATGCTGCCCGAGCCGACGGTAGAGCCGCGGCCTACGACCGGCTCTGCCGGGGCATCGCCCCGGCAGACGTGGCGAAACGGGCGGCCTCCGGTGAGCCTTGCACGGTCCGGTTCGCCATGCCCGAGGGTGCTACGGAGTGGGACGATGTCGTCGGCGGCGTGACCCGATTCCAGAATTCCGATATCGAGGATTTCATCCTGCTACGCAGCGACGGGACGCCGACCTACAACATGGCCGTTGTGTCCGACGATTCCGCTACGGGGATCACGCACGTCATCCGCGGTGCCGATCACATCTCGAACACTCCGAAGCAGATTCAGATCTACCGGGCGCTGGGAGCGCGGGAGCCGGTGTTCTGTCATGTGCCGCTGATACTGGGCCCTGATGGTAAGCGTTTGTCAAAGCGTCACGGTGCAACGGCGGTTGGACAATACCGGGAGGCGGGGATCTTGCCCGAAGCGATGGACAACTTCTTGGCGCTACTGGGTTGGTCGCCGGGCGACGATCGCGAACTGATGCAAGTCGACGAGATCATCCATCGATTCACTCTGGAGAGAATCAACAAGAAGTCGGCGGTCTTCGATCACAAGAAGCTCGAGTGGCTGAACGGTCAACACATCGCCGCGCGGAGTGGCTCGAAGTTGCTCGACTGGGTGGGGCCGCGATTGATTGATGAAGGGATCGCCAAAGCAAGGGACATCGATGCACGACGTGAGTGGTACGAGCGCACAATCGATAGCGTGAAAACGAGGGCGCGCACTTACTCCGAGTTGTTGCAGCGCGTTCGTTTCTATTTTCTGGACGCCGTGGAGTACGATCCCGATGCCGTGGCTAAACACTGGAAGGACCCCGAAGCGGCGGCCGAGAAACTGAGTCGTCTCAGAGCGATTCTGGAGGGTCCAAGCGACTGGAGCGAGGAGAGCCTGGAGGCGCAAGTCCGTGTGTTGGCTGAAGATATGGGGCTCGGGGCGGGGAAGCTGATCCACCCGCTGCGGGTCGCGCTGACGGGAACGTCGGTCAGCCCGGGGATCTTCGAAGTCATGAATCTGATGGGTCGCGAGCTCGTCTGCGCTCGCATCGATGATGCGTTGACTCATCTAAATGCATCCTTCGACTAGAGAAGATCCGATTTCTTGCGTCGAATGTGCGAGGAGCACGTTCTTGCGATGCCGTCGCATGGATGTGCACCGATTAGTTTGTCTCTTCCGTTGACTTCGAGCGCACGTTCGTCTTCTCTCACAAGCGAAGTGATGCTGAACTGATGACTTCATGGCGTCGTGTGTCATCTGGAACGCGCGTTCGAATCCGCGTTTCGCGGGTGCTTGACAGAATCGATCCGTACGCCCTAAACTAACCCTTCACACTTTTTTTCTACGTGCCGGGAGAGTGGACAGGCGAAGTCGCCTGTGAAGTCTAGAACAGAGTCGTCTCCCCCCTGAACGGGACTCGATCATAGCGGACCGGTCGCTCATTGCGATCGCGCCGATGAGTTGACCTTCCGGAATCCATTTCCGGACGGCGTCGGTGAAGTTTCCGCTCCTCGGGTTCGGGAGGTAAGAATGTCGGAAGTGCTCACGCCCATCGAGCGACGCATCTACAACTATCTCGTCGACTACCTGAAGCGCGAGACGTTCCAGCCGAGCATCCGTGAGATCGGTACCCGGTTCGGCATCCGCTCGACCAAGACGGTGACGGAGCACCTCCAATCTTTACAGCGTAAAGGCTACCTGGACCGCACGCCCTCGCGCTCACGCGCGCTCAAGATTCTCGGCCTGAACCTGTCGCCGGACACCTACACGATTCCGCTCTACCGGAACGCCGAGCCGGTGGACGATGATGTGGAGGCCCGCTTCGACATCGACCGTTCGTTGGCCTGTTCCGCGGACTGCTTCATGGTCCGCGTAAACGGCGACTTCCGGGAGCACGGCATTTTCCATGGCGACTTGATCCTGGTGGAACCGTGCGCCGAGGTCCAGGATTCCCAGGTGGCGGTCTACGACATGGACGGGGCCATCGAGCTGCAAGGAGGCGGTAACGGAGGCCTTCAAGACCAGTCTGGTAACGGCCCAAAACCGAACGGCGCGCGCGGGAACTCTCCCTCTCGCTTCATCGGCGCCGTGCGAGCCGTGCTGCGCGTATTCCCTCGAGACTGACTCGCGAGTCGGACCTCCAGCGCAACCCACGACGAACCAGGCCTGAGGTTTGATGAGCCGCGATGACGCGGGCTGGATGGCGATGGCACTGGATGAGGCGGCCAAGGCCGGCTTCCAGGGCGAGGTCCCGGTGGGCGCCGTCGTCGTCAAAGGCGACGAGCTGATCGCACGCAGTCACAATCGCACGCGCCAGCTGGCGGACCCCACCGCACATGCCGAGGCGCTGGCGTTGCGGAAGGCGGCAGAGGCCGTCGGTGATTGGCGTCTGACGGATTGCACGCTCTACGTGACTCTCGAGCCTTGTGCCATGTGCGCGGGTGCGATCGTGCTATCCCGTATCGAGCGGCTGGTCTTTGCGGCACAAGATCCCAAGGCTGGAATGTGCGGGAGCCTGGGCAACATCGTGCAGGACGAGCGGCTCAATCATCGCGTGACGTTGGAGAGCGGGCTGATGGCCGAAGAGGCGGGAGCCCTTCTGCGCGAGTTTTTCAAGGAGAGGCGCTAGGTTGTCGGGCTCGAGGATTCGAGTGCTGGTCGCCGAGGAAGTTCGCGATTTTCTACCTCACGTCGAAGTGCCGGCCGACGTTGAAATCGTTTGGCTGCCGGCGTCTCAGCCGGTGCCGGAAGGTGACCACGCGGGACTGCTGCCGCTGCTGTCCCGACGCATCGACGCCGAACTGCTCGATCGGCTTCCAGACTTGAAGGTCGTGGCGAACTACGCCGTCGGCTACGACAATGTCGATCTGGACGCGGTCCGCGCCCGCAAGGTTCTCGTATCCAACACGCCCGATGTTCTCACCGAAGCCACCGCCGACCTCACCTGGGCTCTGATCCTCGCCGCATGCCGGCGATTCCCCGAGGCGATGGAGGTCGCTCGTCACGGGCGGTGGGGTTGGCAACCCACTCTGCTGCTGGGCATGGAGATGAGAGGACGGTGCTTGGGCCTGCTGGGCGCCGGCCGTATCGGCCAGGCCGTTGGTCGTCGAGCCTTACCGTTCGGGCTGGAGGTGGTCTATTGGGATCGGCAACCCCAACCGGAGTTCGAGGCTGAGATCGGCGCTCGCCGCATCGAGAGCCTGACGGACATACTCGCCGTCTCCGATATCGTATCGATCCACGTTCAGCTGAGCGAAGAGACGGCCGGGCTCATCGGCCGCGACGAACTGGCCGGCATGAAGGACGGGGCGGTGCTGGTGAACACGGCCCGGGGTGGAATCATCGACGAGGAGGCTCTCTGCGAAGCGTTGGAGTCGGGCAAGTTACTCGGAGCCGGGCTCGATGTTTACGAGGGCGAGCCGAACATTCGCGAGTGTCTCAAGCAGTTGCCCAACGCCGTCCTCTTACCCCACATCGGCAGCGCCACCGATGTTACGCGGCGGAAGATGTTCGAACTGGCTTGGGCCAACCTCATGAACGGAGTGCGAGGCGAACCGCTGATCACTCCCGTCTAGATGGGCGAAGACTACAGTTCCCCCTGAGCCTTCGATGTTGGCTGTTCGGACGTCCTTCGCTCTGTCTCCTCGGGCCCTTCTGGCCCTTCTGCCCCTTCGACCCTCTCCATCGTAATTCCCGTGAACCCGTAGAACATCGAAACAACCGGGTTCAGCAGGTTCACGAACGCAAAAGGCAGGTAGGCGAGCGGGTACACCCCGAGCGTGGCCCACATGAACGCTCCGCAGGTGTTCCAGGGGATCAACGGTGAGGTCAACGTGGCCGAGTCCTCCAGGGCGCGCGACAGGTTCTTGGGGTGAAGGCCTTGTTTCTCGAAAGCTTTGCGGTACATGCGTCCCGGTATCACGATGGCCATGTACTGGTCCGATGCGACGGCATTCATGCCGATGCAGCTACCGATGGTGGTTGCCGTGAGGGAGCCCGTGCCCGTCACCAACTTGAGCATAGAGCGGGCAATGACTTCGAGCATGCCCGTCCGCTCCATGATGCCCCCAAAGGCAAGCGCGCACATGATGAGGGCCACGGTGTCCATCATGCTGAGCAGGCCACCCTGGGTGAGAAGATCGTCCACCATCACGATACCGGTCTCCGACAGGTATCCCGAGTAGGACGCGGCGACGACGTCAGCGAGAGAGTCGGATTGGGCTACGATGGCGCATATGCCACCCAGGGCGGTCCCGGTCAATAGCGCCGGCAACGGTGGAACCCGTTTGACGACCATGGCGATGACGAGCACTGGGGGCAGGAGCAGCAATGGGTGAATGGTGAAGTTGCTCTGCATCGCGTCGAGCATGACAGTGATTTCCTGCACCTCGAGCCGGCCGCCTGCGTAGCGTGCGCCGATGATTCCGTAGAGCACGAGCGCGATGATATATCCCGGAGCCGTCGTATAGACCATGTGTCGAATGTGAGTGAAGACATCCGTACCGGCCATCGCGGGTGCCAAATTGGTCGTGTCCGACAGCGGCGACATCTTGTCGCCGAAATACGCTCCGGAGATGATGGCTCCTGCCACCATGGGCAGCGGGATCTGCAGCGCCGCGCCCACGCCGATGAGGGCGACGCCCACGGTCCCGGCGGTGGACCACGACGAGCCCGTCCCGAGAGCGACGATCGAGCAGATCAACAGAGTCGCAACGAGGAAGATCCCGGGCGAGAGCACCTTGAGCCCGTAGTAGATCATTGTGGGTACCACCCCACCCAGGATCCACGTCCCGATCAGCGTCCCCACCACCATGAGGATGAGGATCGCCCCCATGGCGAGGTTGATGCCGCCGATCATCCCCTTCTCGATTTCCTTCCAGCGTACTCCGTAGAACGCGGCCACAATGCCGGCCACGGCGGCGGCGCTCATCAGCGGAATGTGCGCGTCCAGTTTGAATACCAGAATCGTGACGGAAAGGGCACCGACCAGGAAGACGACCGGAATCAGCGCGATCCAGAGCTTAATGTCGGGCTGGGCCTTGGCTTCGGTCATTGGCAGTCGGCTCTCAGGGGTCGGTTTTCGGTCATTCATCAAGCGTCAGATGTCAGATGTCAGATGTCAGATAGTCGTCTGGGGCCCGCAGCGGCAACCACTCGAACCGGCCATCGGCCCGGCGCTCCATAAACAACTCGACGTCTAGATTGGTGCCGAACGCGACGAGTTGGTGCATAGGATTGGGTCCAGGTCTGAATGGCCGGGGGATCATAGGAGGCGGGCCGGACCCTGTAAAGGCGAGCCGTGTGGAAACCCCTTGAAAGAAGGGTCTAACACGTTGACACTTCAGCAGGTAAGGGGCTATACTGGCGGCGATCCACCATAAAGAAACGGGTGGCATGGGGGGAAGAGGTGCACACCGAGACGAACACGGTAGTGATGGACGAGCGAGCCGTGCGGCGCGCCATAGCGCGCATGGCCCGCGAGATCGTCGAGGCGAATGCCGGGACCGCGGGCCTGGTGCTCGTAGGAATTCACCGGCGCGGGGTTGAACTGTCCGAGCTGCTGGCCGACGAGATCGAGAAGAGCGAAGGGCAGGAGGTTCCCCGCGGTACTCTCGACATCACGCTCTACCGCGACGATCTGAGCGTCATTGGCCCGCGCCCCGTCATAGGCGCGAGCGATATCCCGAACATAGAGGACCAGGCCGTCGTCATCGTCGACGATGTCTGTCACACCGGCCGAACCGTGCGGGCGGCCATGGACCACCTGGGCGACTACGGCCGGTCGGCGCGGATCTACCTGTGTGTTCTCGTGGATCGCGGTGGCCGGGAGTTGCCGATCCAGCCGGACTTCGTAGGTCGGCATTTCGAGGTTATGCCGTCCGAGGATGTAGCCGTGCACGTCCCGGCGGAGGATGGACGGCTATCAGTGGAACTCCACAAGATACGATAGCGTGACGAGCAACGTAGAGTTCGGGAAGGACCTCACAGGCCTGGAAGGGCTGAGCAAGGAACAGATTCTCACCCTCCTGGATGTGGCGGAGCCCTTCAAAGAGATCAGCGAGCGGGCGATCAAGAAGGTGCCCGTCCTTCGCGGGAAGACCATCGTCAACCTCTTCTACGAACCGTCGACGCGGACTCGCGTCTCGTTCGAGTTCGCCGAGAAACGGCTATCGGCCGACACGGTGAATATCGCGGGGTCCAGCTCGTCGATCGTGAAGGGAGAGAGCCTGGTCGATACGGCGCGGAATCTCGAGGCGATGCGGATCGACATGGTCGTGATGCGACACGGCTCGTCGGGCGCCGCCCAATTCCTCGCAGAGCGGATCCCGTCCAACGTGATCAATGCCGGCGACGGGCAGCACGAGCACCCGACCCAGGGGCTGTTGGACATGCTGACGATCCGGGATCATCGAGGCCAAATCGAGGGTCTGAAGGTCTGTATCGTCGGCGACATCAGTCACTCGCGGGTGGCACGCTCGAACATCTGGGGGCTCACGAAGCTGGGCGCCGAGGTGGCGGTCTGTGGACCGCCGACGCTGGTCCCCCACGGCATCGAGGAGTTGGGCGTGCACGTGTTCAAGCGCGTCGAAGAGGCGATCGAGTGGGCGGACGTGCTCAATGTTCTACGCCTGCAGCTCGAGCGCATGGAGGCGGGATATATCCCGTCGCTGCGTGAGTACAACCGGTTCTTTGGCGTCTCGATTCCACGCTTGGAGCGAGCACCCCGCGATATCCTCATCCTGCATCCGGGCCCGATGAACCGGGGGGTCGAAATCGACTCGCACGTGGCGGATGGGCCGCACTCGGTGATACTCAACCAGGTCACCAACGGAGTGGCCGTGCGGATGGCCGTCCTCTACTTGTTGGCGGGCGGCAAGCCGGAACGTGCCGAGGCGGCAAAAGGGGAGAAAGCACAATGAGCCGACCGATCCTCATCCGGGGCGGTCGGGTGATCGATCCCTCTCAGAACATAGACGACCATCTCGATTTGCTCTTGGTGAGCGGACGGGTGGCCGGGCTGGGTAGGAACCTGCAGGCCTCGGACGTCAGCGAGGTGGTGGACGTCGCGGGCCTGGTCGTGGCTCCCGGACTGGTCGATTTGCACGTGCACCTGAGAGAACCCGGCGACGAGCATAAGGAGACGATCGCCTCCGGCGCCCGCGCAGCCGTTGCCGGAGGCTTCACGTCGATTTGCGCCATGCCCAACACGCGGCCGCCCATCGATGATCCGGCGGCGGTCGGATTCGTTCGCGCGGAGGGTGCACGCGCCGATTTCGCTCGTGTCTATCCGGTGGGCGCCGTCTCGGTGGGCCTCAAGGGCGAAGAGATGACCGAGATCGGCGAGCTGGTGGCGGCGGGTGCCATCGCCGTCTCGGACGACGGTCGCCCGGTCTACGACTCCGGACTGCTGCGACGGACCATGGAGTACATCGTCGCTTTCGATATCCCGTACTTCTCACACAGCGAAGACCTGGGGCTGAGCGCCCAGGGTGTGATGAACGAGGGCCCGGTATCGACGGCGCTGGGGCTGCGAGGGATCCCCAACGCGGCGGAAGACGCCGCCATAGCCCGAGATGTTATTGTCGCGGAACTTACGGGTGCCCAGTTGCATATCTTACATGTCGCGACCCGCGGGGCCGTGGAGATCATTCGGGCGGCCAAGGCGCGGGGGGTGAGCGTCACGGCGGAGGTCACGCCGCACCACCTGGCGCTGACGGACGAGGCGGTGCGCGGCTACGATACGGCGGCCAAGATGAACCCGCCGCTCAGGTCGGCGGCCGATGTGTCGGCGGTCCGCGACGCCCTGGTCGAGGGCGTGATCGACTGTATTGCCACCGATCACGCACCTCATCACTATGAAGACAAGGAGCGCGAGTTCGACTTCGCCCCGTTCGGCATCGTCGGCCTCGAGACCGCACTGGGCGTGTGTGTTCGCGAATTGGTGGTGGGCGGCCGCCTTGACCTTTCCGAGTTGATTGCCAGACTGTCCTGTAAGCCCGCGGAGATCGCCGGCTTGGAGGGGGGTTCGCTCAAGGAAGGATCGCCCGCCGACGTGGTGGTGTTCGATCCGGATGAACGATGGATCTGTCGACCGGAGAACTTCCTCAGTCTGAGTCGGAATACTCCGTTTGCCGGACAAGAGCTCGTGGGTAGGGTGGTGATGACATTGGTGGACGGCCGACCGGTATTCAGCAGGTTGGGTGACCGGGAAGCCGCACCAGCGGGTGTGAGGTGAACAAGATGGCCGATGACGTAATGAAAGAAGTCGATCAGCTTCTCAAGGATCGCGAGAAGTTCGAGGCCTGGCTGGACAAACTGGAGTCGGAGAAAGGCGCCTCTTCGAGTCCGGCGTACGAAAAGGTTCGGGGCGACTATCAGACTCGTCTCGAGGAAGTGCTGGACAAGCTTCGGGCCCACAGCGAGTCGATCCAGAACAAGTTGCAGGGTCTGGAGACAAAGGTCAGCGACCTGGATGCGGAGCGGTCGGGTCGGTCCGAGAAGCTGGACGAAGCTCGTCTGCGCCGCAGCGTCGGTGAATACGAGGACGACAAGGAGTGGAAGGCGATGGAGTCCAGCCTTCTGGGCTCCTTGAAGGAAACCGAGAATGAGCTGGGGACGGTGCGTGGCGAGATCGACCGACTCGAGGAAATCGTCGCGCAGGTGAAGGGCGCGCAGGCCAAGCCGGCGGTGGAGCCGGAGCCGGAACCCGAGCCCGAGCCCGAGCCCGAACCCGTGGCGGTGGCGCCCGAGCCGGAACCGGAGCCCGAGCCGTTGCCGGAACCCGAGCCCGAACCCGAACCGGTCCACACTCCGATACCCGAGCCCGAGCCTGTGACGCTGGAGTCGGAAGAGAGCCTGGGCGACGACGACGGGCTGATCTCCCTCGAAGAGCTGGTGCTGGAAGACGAGGACATGCAGGAGGTCACGGTCAAAGCCGAGCCCACGCCGCCCGAACCTCCAGCCGAAGAGCCCAAGGCCAGCGCGAAGGCGGAAGGCGGCGAAGGCGTCGGCGACGAGCTGGCCTTCCTCGAGTCGCTCTCGCTAGGCAATACCGAGGAGGCGGAGTCGTTCACGTTCCTCGAGCAGCGTGGCAGCGGCACGCCTCAGACGATCATTTGCCCCCACTGCTCGGCGGCGAATGATCCGGCCGAGTGGTACTGCACGGAGTGTGGGGAAGAACTGCCCGCTGAATGAAGGGTGATTGGGAAGTGGGGATTGGGGAATAGCGATTGGCATTGGGAATCTCGATCGTATGCTCTGAGTTCCCGCAAAAAAGCGAGCCCAAAGTATCGGAGCTCGCTTTCGCATAGGCACTATCCAGGGAGAACGATTCTAGACGGTTCCCCCCACCTTTTGGACGTGCTTGGCCAGACGTCCTTTGGATCGGGCCGCCTGATTCTTGTGGATCAGTCCCTTGCTGGCGGCTTGGTCCAGCATCCGGGCCGCCTGGCGGAACGCCTCGGTGGCGTTCTGGGGTTCGGACGCGGCGCGGACCTTCTTGACGGCGGTCTTCAGCTCGCTGCGGGCCGCTTTGTTGCGGGACCGGCGGCGCAGGTTCTGGCGCAATCGCTTGGTGGCGGACTTCGTATTCGGCACGTGCTCTCCAGATCATTCGAATTCGAGTTTTCACAGGCCCAGAGACAGCAAAGGCCGGGTCTGAACGCCCCGGCTGCGTGCTACCAGCTCTGGTTGTGAGGCCGCGTAAGGATATTCGGGGCCGGGGGGAGTGTCAAGCCGCGGAAGCCTTGCTTTGACAGGGTATTTGGCCCCTTTTAAGTTCAGAGCGATCATGAGACATAAGCGGAGGGTGAGGGGATGAGGCTTCCAACGCCGACGGGTGCGCGCGTTGCCGGTGTAGACGACCGCTTTGTCGTCGATCTCGAGCGCTTTCAGGGGCCTCTCGACCTGCTGCTTCACCTGATCCGCTCCCAGGACATCGACATCTTCGATATCCCGATCGCCGACATCACAGCACAGTTCGTGGCAGCGATTCAGGGAGTGGAACAGAAGCTGACCCTGGAGCGCGCCGGCGAGTTCCTCGAGATGGCCGCCACGCTGGTCCGCATCAAGGCGCAGATGCTGCTGCCGCGGCGCGACGACCTGCTGGAGGAAGAGGATCCCCGCTCCGAGCTCGTCAGACGTCTGTTGGAGTACGAACTATTCCGCGAGGTCGCCTACACCCTCTCGAACGCCGAGGCCGAGCGAGCGCTGCACCGCGGAAAGGGCTACGTGCCACCCAGACCGCCGCCGAAGGTGACTCAGATGCCGCTGGAGCTGACCCTGGACGAGTTTCTCGAAATCGCGCTCGAGCTGCCGGCGCCCCCGGCGAAGCGGCCTCACCGGGCTCCGGTCCGGCCTGTGACGGTCGACGAGAAGATCGACTTGTGGCTCAACTCGTTGAAGCGAAAGGCGCGGGTTCCGTTCGACTGGTTCGTGCAGCGTTGGAAGACACGCACTCATGCGGTGATGTCGTTCTTGGCTTGTCTCGAGCTCGCGAAGCGCGGGAAGGCGTTGCTTCGGCAGGAGCGCCACTTCGGGACACTATGGGTCTATCCGAGTGAAGACGACGAGAATAGTTGAGGCCGTTCTGTTCGCCAGCGAGGCGCCACTCACGGCGGGAGAAATCGCTCGCGCCAGTGGCGACCTATCGTCGGCGGATGTGGAAAGCGCCATCAACGAGCTGCGCTTAGAGTACGAAGGCGAGGAGCGATCGTTCCAGATCTATCCCCTGGGCGATGGATATCAAATCCTGACGCGGCCCGAGTACGCTCCGTACCTCGAGCGACTCGATTCGGTCACGCGTACACATCGTCTGTCGAGAGCCGCTCTGGAGACGCTGGCGATCATTGCCTACCGGCAACCGGTCAGTCGTCTGGAGGTCGAAGAGCTTCGGGGTGTGAACGTGGCGGGAGTTCTGCGCAGCCTCCAAGAGCGCGGCTTGATCGACGTGGTGGGCCGGGCGGAGGGGCTGGGACGGCCACTTCTGTATGGGACGACGCGCAAGTTCTTGGATCATTTCGGACTCCAATCGCTCGAGGACCTGCCGCGCCCCGAAGAGCTGCAGATCACGTTGCGCGCCGAGGGATGAGGGAAGCGACTCCTACAAAGCAGAAAGTCCGTTTACAGAAGTACCTCTCTCGCGCCGGCGTCGCGTCGCGCCGCGAGGGAGAACGGCTGATCACGCAAGGGCGCGTGAGCGTCGACGGTACGGTCGTGACCGAATTGGGCACCCGCGTGGTACCCGGCGAACAAGTCGTTCACGTCGATGGCCAGGTCGTCGACTTGCGGCCGTTTCGCTGGATCGCGCTGTACAAGCCGTCGGGCTATTTGACGACGCGAAGGGACGACCGAGACCGTCCAACCGTCTACGCGATTCTGCCCGATGGGTCCGATGAGCTGTCCTACGTCGGACGTCTCGACCGTCTGACGGAGGGCCTGTTGATCTTCACCAACGAAGGTGAGACGGCTCACCTTCTGCTGCATCCAAGCAGTCAAATCCCGCGCCGCTATCGCGCGGAGGTGAAAGGAATGGTCGGCGCAGAAGAAGTCCGCAGACTCGAGCGGGGCATCGCTCTTGAAGACGGACTCGCTCGCGCCGAAGATGTTCGAGTAGTCGCTGAATCGTCACCCCGTCAACGGACGGGAGCGCAAACAACAGAGATTCATCTCACTCTGCGGGAAGGCCGCAAGCGGGAGGTGCGTCGCATGCTGGACGCACTGGACCTGCGCACGTTGCGCTTGGTCCGCACCTCGTTTGGACCCGTCGAGTTGGGCTCGTTGAAGCCAGGTGAATGGAGAGAGCTGACCGCCGGCGAAGTGGACGCACTCCGGGCGGTGGTTGGCACGAGAGAATCCGATGGAGATACGTGACACACGCGTCTTGATACTGGGCGGCTCCGGTCTCGTGGGGATGGCGATCGCGAGGCGAATGCTCAAGCGGCAACCGGCTCGTCTCACGATCACGGCACTGACCCAAGAGGAGACCGAGGCCGGGTTCGAGGAGCTGCAACGGCTGGCAGAGGGAAAGACCGAGATCGCCCGAAACTGGGGCGACCTGATGGTCGCGACCGAGTTCAAAGACGAGCGACGCGACAAGCTGGCAGAATCGCCAGAGAAGCGCCGCCGGCTCCTCGATGACATCTATGGGATGCTGACTCCGGAACTGCTAAAACGCTCGTTCCTGTATCAGTTGCTCGTGGATGAGAAGCCGGACATCGTCGTGGACTGCGTGAACACCGCCACGGCAATCGCCTATCAGGATATTTTCAGCAGCGTCGCCGGGCTGCGGAAGGCGCTGGATGCCGGAGAGGATGTGGCCGAGATGGTGGAGCAGCACCTCGCGCACATCTATATGCCGCAGCTGATACGACACGTTCACACGTTGCTGGAGTCGCTGCGGGCCGCCGGTACCCAGTTCTATCTGAAGGTCGGCACCTCGGGCACGGGCGGGATGGGGCTCAATGTTCCGTTCACGCACTCGGAGCAGAGGCCGTCGAACATGTTGCTGGCGAAGTCGAGCGTCGCCGGCGCCCACTCTCTGCTCCTGTTCCTCACGGCCCGCACGCCCGGCGCGCCGGCGGTGAAGGAAATAAAGCCTACCGCGGCGATAGCGTGGAAGAAGATAGCGACGGGCCCGCTGTCCTGGCGTGGGAAAGAGATGGAGCGCTACGACGCCGAGCCGGTTCCGTTCGAGCAGGCTCTGGACGACGAATCGAACGCCTGGCGAAAGCTGGGCGGGCCGCTCGAGGCTGTTTACATCGACATGGGCGAGAACGGCCTGTTCAGCCGTGACGAGTTCGAGACGATCTCGTCTCTGGGCCTGATGGAGCTTGTGACCACAGAAGAGATCGCGACAATCGTCGTCCGCGAGATTCGCGGTAAGCCGACGGGTCTCGACATCGTGTCCGCCCTGGACGGGGCGGCGATGGGTCCCACGTATCGCGGTGGTGTGCTACGCGAGCTGGCGCTTCGGCGGCTCGAAGAACTGGAAGAGGAATACGGCACGCGCAGCGTAGCCTTCGAAATGCTTGGGCCGCCGCGACTGAGCAAACTGCTGTTCGAGGCTCATCTGCTCGAGCGTCTGTTCGGCACGTTAGGCAAGGCTGCGAAGCTCGATCCGCAGAAGACCGCCGAGGCCGCCGAAGCCCTGCTGATGGCGGACGAGGACCTGCGGGTGAACATCGTGTCCATCGGCATACCGATCATCTCCGCCGCCGGTGACAAGGTCTTTCGTGGGCCGGTCTTGAAGGTGAAGCCCGAGGCGGACGGTGCGGTCGATGCACGGCTGATCGCTCGCGGCTGGGTGGACTTGCGGCCGACGAATTGGGAGCTGTGGCGCGACCGAATCGGCCGTTATCTAGAAGAGGTGACCCATGCGCCGAGCCCGGACGAAGGATCGATCGCCGACGTAGACCTGGCGAGCCGAAAGAACGATATTCGGCCTGGGGCGGCTGCGGCCTGGATCTTCAAGAAAGAGGACGGCGGCGAACGCGTGAAGCGCTGATCGCGAGCCGCACAACATCGAGGTACTGGCTACCGAGCATGACAGACGAGATCAAGTTGGAAGAGACGCAGGGCGAGGATCAGGAAGCTCCGGAAGCGGTGGAGTTGGAAGAAGCCGCGCCCGCACCGAGCACCGCGGGGCTCGAACTGACCGAGGCGATCGTCGCCGAAGTCCGGAAACGCATCGTCGGGCAGGAGTACATGGTCGAGCGTATCCTCCTCGGTCTGCTCACGGGTGGCCACGTCCTGTTGGAGGGTGTGCCCGGGCTCGCCAAGACGCTGACGATCCGCACCATCGCGGAAACAATCGACACGAGCTTTCAGCGCATCCAGTTCACACCCGACCTGCTGCCGGCCGACCTGGTCGGAACGATGATCTACAACCAGAAGACGGCCGAGTTCGAGCCGAGGCGCGGCCCGTTGTTCGCCAACATCATCCTGGCGGACGAGGTGAACAGAGCGCCGGCCAAAGTACAGTCGGCCCTTCTGGAAGCCATGCAAGAAAAGCAGGTCACTTTCGGCGGCTCGACCTTCGAGTTGACCGAGCCTTTCCTGGTTTTGGCGACCCAGAACCCGATCGAACAAGAAGGCACTTACCCGCTGCCCGAAGCTCAGGTCGACCGTTTCATGCTCAAGGTGACCATCGGGTATCCGTCGCGGCCCGAAGAAAAAGAGATCATGACGAGGATGGCGTCCGGTGACCTGATCGAAATCGACGCCGTGACGGAACCGGAGGCGATTCTCAAGGCGCGACAGGAAATCGTTCGTTTGTACATGGATGACAAGATCGCCGACTACATCGTCGATCTCGTCCACGCCACGCGCGAGCCCGCGGAATACGGTGTGCCTGAGTTGGTGCCGTTGATCGAGTACGGGGCCTCGCCGCGGGCGACGATCTACATTGCACAGACCAGCCGCGCGCACGCGTACTTGCGTGGCCGCGGCTACGTCATTCCCGACGACGTCAAGGCCGTGGCTCCCGATGTCCTCCGCCACCGCATCATCACGACGTACGAGGCCGAGGCAGAGGAAGTCACGTCGGAAGAGATCACGCGCCGTATCCTGGAGGCCGTAGAAGTACCTTGAGCTTTCATCCGGCCGGCGATCGGCCGTTGCGTTGAACGTCGAGCGTAAGAAAGTCCGTCGAGCGTTGAACGTTGGAAGACCGATGAGCTCATCGCCCACCACGCAGGCCGTCCCGAGAGAGGTGTTGCGGCAGGTGAAGTTGATCGAGCTGCGCACCCGCGGCCTGGTCAACACCGTCTTCAGCGGCGAGTACCAATCCGTGTTCAAAGGGCACGGAATGGAATTCGCCGAGGTGCGCGAGTATGCGGCCGGGGACGAATACCGATCGATCGACTGGAACGTGTCGGCCCGCATGGGCCACCCGTACGTAAAGAAATACACCGAGGAGCGGGAGTTGACCGTTCTGTTCGCGGTCGACCTGTCCGGCTCGAAGCAGTTCGGCACGCGCGGGCGGTTCAAGGGTGAGGTCGCGGCGGAGATTGCCGCCGTCATAGCGATGGCCGCGATCAACAACAACGA
>Ga0209536_100004001_pt1 | contig 23419 bp, 21 predicted proteins | sample DeeMarSeWOR28_12_FD_187461 | JGI IMG/M metagenome (GOLD analysis project Ga0209536, IMG submission 187461) | Marine sediment microbial communities from White Oak River estuary, North Carolina - WOR-2-8_12 (SPAdes) (version 2) | ecosystem: Environmental > Aquatic > Marine > Intertidal zone >...
GCATGCACACTCACTCGTTCAGGGTGGGACTGCGGGCGGCCCTGCGGGAAGACCCTGACATCGTCTTGGTTGGCGAGTTACGTGACCTGGAGACGGTCGAGACGGCGATCGAAACCGCCGAGACCGGTCACCTCGTGTTTGGCACCCTGCACACCACGACCGCCGCCTCCACAATCGACCGCATCATCGATCAGTTCCCCGCCGATCGGCAGGCTCAGATCCGGGTCATGCTGTCCGAATCACTGCGGGGCGTGATTGCTCAGATCTTGTGTCGCAGGATCGACGGCGGCCGCGTGGCAGCGCGGGAGATCCTCCTCACGAGCCCGGCCGTGAGCAACCTCGTGCGCGAAGGCAAGACCTTCCAGATACCCTCGATCATCCAAACCAACCGCAAGGTCGGAATGACGACGCTCAACGACTCGCTGGTCGATTTGGTAGAACGGAATGTGATCGAGCCCAAGGAAGCCTACATGAAGTCCGTAGACAAAGCGGGAATCCAGTCAGCGCTCACCGCGAAGGGACACAGCTTGTCCTTCCTCTCTTAGAACAGCCCCTTGCGTGGCCGGGCTTACGGACGACCTCCCAGCTGCGGTCCTCACCGCACCTCCCGCTGCCGCGCGGGACGCGTTACCGCAAGACGCCCAGAGCGAAAGGCATCGGCGAGGGCCAGCGGCACCTCAGCCTCGGCCTGGACCACTTGCGCCCGCATCTCTTGGACTCTAGCCGTCATCTCCTGTTCCTCTGCCACCGCCATCGCGCGCCGCTTCTCGGCCTCAGCCTGTGCGATCCGTTTGTCGGCTTCAGCCTGATCCGTCTGTAACTCGGCCCCGATGTTCCTGCCGACATCCACGTCGGCGATATCGATCGAGAGAATCTCATAGGCAGTGCCGGCGTCCAGCCCTTTTCCGAGCACCGTTTCGGTAATGTGGCCGGGGTTCTCGAGCACGTCCCTGTGAGAGTCCGCCGAACCGATAGTCGAGACGATACCCTCGCCGACCCGAGCCAGGATCGTCTCTTCGCCAGCGCCACCGACGAGGCGCTTGATGTTCGCCCGGACCGTCACGCGCGCGACTGCCATCAACTGAATGCCGTCCTTGGCCATGGCCGCGACTTTCGGTGTCTCGATTACCTTCGGATTCACGGAGACCTGGACTGCCTCGAGGACGTCCCGTCCAGCGAGGTCGATGGCAGCCGCAGTCGGGAACTGAAGTTCGATGCCCGCCTTGTCCGCCGAGATGAGCGCTTGTGTGACGCGGTTGACGCTGCCACCCGCCAGGTAGTGCGCTTCCAGTTCGTTCACATTCAAATCGAGTCCGGCCTTCGTCGCGGCAATCAGGGGACGAATGATGGCCGGCGGACTGACCTTCCTGAGACGCATGCCGACCAGGGTCCCCATCCCTATACGCACGCCCGCGGACCAGGCCTCGATCCAGAGCCGTACCGGAATGAAGGAGAACAACACGCCGACGGCGACAACGCCCAGGAGAAGAAGTACTGGCACGAGCCAGGTGAGTTGGGTCAGGTCATTCATGATGCGTTCTCTTCCTCCTCAGTCGTTGCAGCACAACCCGCGCGAACGTCAGAACGACACGCGCAGACCCAATCCTACCCCGCTCGCTCCGAACACCCCTATTGCCATCTGGCCTGCCGGAACGCCAGTCCACAGTTCCGACGCGATAAACGCCCCCCACGCCAGCGCCGATCAGACTACTGACCGCGGCCACCGCGTTGGCCTTGACAATCAACCCTTCTCATGGAAGCTACGGTTGGCGGCTGGAAAGGGCCAGGATGGCTCTGAACAAGCAGGCGGCGCGCGCTCAACGCTACAGTGATGAGGACTACTGGTCTAGCGACTGGCTTGCCACGGACCGCCGAACGCTACCGCCTGCCCAGCAACGCCAAAGCTGCACGTTTCAGTGCCGCTTATGCTGTGAGGCGGGCTACCGGAAATCGTTCCCGCGTAGTGACAAAATGGTGCGGTGAATGTGACGTGGTTGCCGTTGATCCGCCCACCGGTCAGTTGCAGCGAGCCGGGATTGATGACAACTCTCCCATCGTAGAACGCGCAAGCACCAATCGCTGCTACCACGGTGCCCGTGAACTGCGCATCGGTTTGCGCAATTGCGATTGTGCCGGCGCTGGTGCAGGCCGCGTAGCCCTGTGCCGTGATGCCGTCCCAGAACTTCCACAGGCCACTAATAGACGGGATCGGGGAATCATCCTCATCAGGTCCCGTGCTATCACCGCACCCCACAAATGCGGCGCATGTAAGAGCACTGGCAAGTGCGAGACGGCGCATCATTCCTTCCTTTTGGGTTAGCAGGTTGCTCAGAAGACTCGCAAGGTATGTGCCGGGATGGGGAGCGCTGGTAGGGACGGTGAAATTCGGTTTGCGCAGCACACAAGAGAGGAGTGGTTGGGTTGACGGGACTCGGGCCACCACCCCTTCTGTACTACCGCAACGACGGCGACCACGAACGACCCCGTCGCCGGGCACAAGAACAGCAGTGAGGGTAGTGTGGTGCCGTACCAGGTAGTAACTATTCAGCTGCGTGCTGTTTCCTTTCCCTATAGTCCAGCAACAGGAACGAGCCCATGTCACGAACCATCCTCCAGATAGGTGTGGCTATCTCGATCGCGGCGTCTTCACTCCAAGCCCAGTGGAGAGGACCAGTACACCCACTGGGCACACTCCGTGAACAGGCGCAGCTGCAACAGTTGTGGTTGCAGGAACGGCTCGAGACAGTACTGCCACGACTCATGCGTGAACAGAACATCGAGATGTGGGTAGTGGCCATGCGGGAATACAACGAAGACCCCGTGTTTCCAGCCCTCGTCTCTGCCACAACATTCGCAGCCAGGCGCCGCACGATCTACATGTTCCACGACCGTGGCCCCGCGGAAGGTGTGGAACGGCTAGCACTCGGCGGGTCGTCTCAAGGTGGCCTCTACGAGGTCGTCAGAGGAACACAGCAAGCAGAGGATGGCCGCCAGCAGGAACTGTCGGGTAGAGGCCAGTGGGACCTCTTCGCCGCCATGGTTCGCGAGCGAAATCCCCGCAACATCGCCGTGAACATCTCCGAGGATCACAACTTTGCCGATGGGTTGTCTGCCGGTGAGTGGATGCAGATGGAGGCGGCGCTCGGCGCAGATCTCGCAAGCCGGGTAGTCCGCGCCGAACTGCTACCGATCAACATGCTCTATGTTCGGGTACCGGGCATGAGACCGACGTTCCGTCGCATGCAGGAACTGGTGTGGGAGCTCATCGCAACCGCATTCTCCAACGAGGTGGTCATTCCCGGTGTGACGACCACGGACGACGTCGCGTGGTGGATGCGCCAACGAATCAACGACATGGGACTACAGACCTGGTTCCAGCCGTCGGTGGATGTACAACGACCCGGTGGCTTGAGCTCTGGAGGTCCGACAATCATCCAACGTGGTGATGTGCTGCACTGTGACGTCGGCATCACGGCATTGGGTCTCAATACTGACACACAGCACTTGGGGTACGTGTTGCGCGCCAATGAGACCGACGTGCCGACGGGCCTCAAAGAAGCTCTGCGAATCGGCAATCAACTGCAGGACATTCTGCTCGCCGAGATGAGGCCCGGTCTAACGGGCAATGAGGTGCTGCACTTGGCGCTCGCACGCATGCGTGAAGCTCGCATCGATGGGACGATCTACAGTCACCCTGTGGGAGACAACGGCCACGCCGCTGGGCCGCTGATCGGGCGGTGGGATAACCAAGCAGGCGTGCCGGGCCGTGGCGACGTGCCGCTGCGCGGGCCCACATGGTACGCAATCGAACTGCAGGCAACCTCGCCTGTGGCGGAGTGGAACGGCCAGCGCGTACGGATCGCGATGGAGGAAGACGCGGAACTCTCGGCCGAGGGCACGATGCGCTGGATTCTCAGCCGCCAGACGGAGTTCCATTTGGTGAGGTAGCTGGGCAGCGATCGGCGATCGCAGAATACCGGGCGTGCTGCGCAGCGAGATCCGGCTAGACTCGCACACTCGAGACGAGCTTGATCCGAACCCGCTAGGCTCCCTCCAGCAGCGTCTCGACATGCGCGGCCGCCGCGAGGGCTTGCCCGTCAACGTTGTACCCGCCCTCGAGCAGCGATACCACCCGGCCTCCGGCATATTCGTCTGCGAGGTCCAGGGTCATGCGGGTCATTCGTCTGAAACCGTCGTCCGTGATATTGAAACAGCCCAGCAGGTCGTCCTTGCGGCTATCGAAGCCGGCAGAGATGATGATGAAGTCTGGTTGAAAGCGGCTCACGGCCGGGAGGAGGCGTTGATCCCAGTGCTTGAGCATGTCCGCATCGCCGGCTCCGCACTCCAGGTGAATGTTGATGTTCAGGCCAGCTCCGTCGCCCTCTCCGGTCAGTGATGGATCGCCGGTGCGAGGGTACGCTTGCCAGTCGTGCGTCGAAAAGAAGAGTACGGTCGGGTCATCGTAGAACGCGTTCTGGGTACCGTTCCCGTGGTGGTAGTCCCAGTCGATGATGAGGATCCGCTCGTAGCCGTGGACCTCCTGAGCGTACCGCGCCGCGATGGCAGCGGTGCTATAAAAGCAGAACCCCTCCTCGCGGCCAGTGTTGTTCGCGTGATGACCGGGAGGTCGGAGAGCACAGAAGACGTTGCGCGCAGCGCCACGGGCAACTGCAGCGACGGCCCCCAGGGCGCCCGCCACCGCCAGCTCCGCTACTTGGCCCGTCACATCGATCTGCCGGATCGATGCAACATGCTCGGGAGTGTGAAAACTCCGGATATACGGTGTGGGATCAGGAAGGAGCGGCAGGGACGTGAGTTCCTGGTCGAGTCCTCGAGCGGCGAAGGTCTCGATGATTCTCTTCAAACGGAGCGGACGCTCCGGGTGGGTCTCACCCCTTCGCAACGGGAGAACGTGATCCAAGTAACGGGCGTCGTAGATCAGGCCCGTACCCCGTTGACTTCTCCCGAACAGGGCCGGCCGGGCAAGAGTGGGCACTGCCCCGAGCGCCGCAAGCCCCTTGGCTACGCTTTGCACGAATTGTCTTCTGGTCTTCACGAGGTGATCTCCTGTAAGGCTGTCACACATTGAACTGGTGACCGTGGTGTGCGGCCCCTAACCCTCAGGAGCCCCGGCCTCGACGCCAAGCGGTTCACGTTCTGTCGTCACTCGCGCCGCCACAGCGTGAATGCCACACCCTGCTGGGTCAGGATGACCGACCGGACCACGCCACCACCACAAGGCGGTTACCGTATGCGATTGATCACGAGTCACCAACGCGGCTCCGGCACCTTGCACTCCAATCCCTAGCCGAGCCCCTGTAACAAAGGCAACTTAAGCAAAGTTTCCGTTAGCGTTCTTTTGGCGTCCTTTTCTCAGTGGCGCAGGACCGGGAGATCTCATGTTGAAACAGCTCGTATGCTCTACCAGTGTGCTGGTGTTGGCCTCGTTCCCAGCGCTCGGGCAAGACATCAACGACACAAGGCTACTCAGCCAGCCGGCGCTCAGCACCGCGCACGTTGTTTTCACCTACGCTGGTGATCTATGGGTCGCCGACCGGGATGGCACCGGAGTCAGGCGAATTACCACGCACCCAGGCAACGAGACCAGCCCACGGTTCTCACCGGACGGCCAGTGGATTGCGTTCAGCGGCCAATATGACGGCAACACCGACGTGTTTCTCGTACCGGTGACCGGGGGGGCACCGCGCCGTCTCACGTGGCATCCGTCGGCGGACGTAGTACAGGGGTTCACACCGGACGGATCGGCGGTGCTGTTCTTCTCCCAGCGCAACTCGCATACGGGTCGTTATGCCCAACTCTACACGATCTCCGTGAACGGCGGACACCCCGACCAGTTGCCGATTCCGAACGCGTTCAAGGCGAGCTACTCACCGGACGGACACAAGATCGCCTACACGCCGCTGCCCGAGCCGTTCAATCAATGGAAGAACTACCGCGGCGGTATGCAGACGCGGATCTGGATCTACGACGTGAACGATCACTCGGTGGTCGAGATCCCGAAACCGGACGAGGGAAGCAACGACACTGATCCCATGTGGGTCGCCAGTAGCGTCTTCTTCCGTTCCGACCGGGCGGGTGAGTTCAACGTCTTCTCGTTCGACCCCGCGACCAGCCGGATAGAGCAGCTGACCGATTACCGCGACTTCCCCATTGTCAACGCTTCTGCCAACGGTACAGACATCGTCTTTGAACAGGCCGGCTATCTGCACGTCTTGTCGCCCACGTCTGATGCAGTTAGGCAGCTCGCCATAGGAGTGGCCGCGGATCTCATAGAGACGCGACCGCGTTACGCAAAGGGCAATCGCTTCATTCGCGACGCCGACATCTCACCCTCAGGCGCCCGCGCCGTGTTCGAGTTTCGAGGCGAGATCATCACCGTGCCGGGAGAGAAGGGTGACCACAGGCAGCTCACCTCGAGTTCCGACTCACACGAGCGCTCGCCGGCCTGGTCGCCAGACGGGAAGTCGATCGCCTACGTTTCGGACGCAGGAGGCGAGTACCAGCTGCACATCGCGCCATCCGACGGCAAGGGTGATACCAGACAGCTCCCACTAGAGGGTCACGGGTTCTATGAGGACCTCGCCTGGTCGCCTGACGGCTCGAAGATCGCCTACACGGACAACTCATGGAGCCTGTACGTGCTGGAGGTGGAATCAGGTCGCAGCACACTGGTGGCGAGCGAACCTCTCTACGGACCATTCAAGCAGATCCGCGGTGCCTGGTCACCCGACTCGCGCTGGATCGCGTACACGCTCGGCACCGGCAGCGGCTTCAGACAGGTGTTCATCTACTCCGTCGAGGACCGCGAGTCGCACGCCATTACCCAGGGACTAGGCGACGTGAATGAGCCGGTCTTCGACGCAGGCGGAAAGTACCTCTACTTCTTCGCTTCCACGAACGCGGGCCCGCTGCGTGACTGGTTCGCCATGTCCAATAACGATATGGAGGTGTCGGGCGCGCTGTATCTCGCGGTGCTCACCAAGGGAACCGAGTCTCCCCTCAAGAAGCAGAGCGACGAGGAGGCCGGCGCTCAGCCCAGTGAGGAAGAGACCGGCGAGAGCGGGGACGACGAAGAAGACGCAAGCGTCCGCATCGACTTCGATGGTATCAATCAGCGTGTGGTAACGATCCCGGTCGGCGACGGTTTCTTCACCGGTCTCGAACAGGGCCCCGAGGGCACGCTCTACTACCTGCGGGGCGACGGCTGGAGCCCGTTTGCAGGAGGCGGCGCCACGAGTCTCCGGAAGTACGATCTCGCAAGCCGAGAAGAAGAGACCCTGCTCGATGACGTAACCGTTTTCACTCTGTCGGCAGACAAGAAGAAGGTGCTGGTGCGAAGCGGAAGCTCGTGGCACATTGCGGCTGCCGGCGGGAAGATCGATCCGTCAGAAGGGAGGCTTTCGACCGACGACCTGCAGGTGAAAATTGATCCGCGGCAGGAATGGCAACAGATGTTTGACGAGGCATGGCGGATCAACCGCGACTTCTTCTACGACCCGAACATGCACGGTGCCGATTGGCCGGCGATGCGGGAGAAATACGCGCAGTTCCTGCCGCACCTAGCCACCCGAGCGGACTTGAACCGGGTGTTACAGTGGATGTGCTCAGAGCTCTCCGTCGGCCACCACAACGTAGGTGGTGGTGATTACCTGAACCAGGCGGAGACGATTCCGGGTGGGCTGTTGGGTGCGGACTACTCGGTGGACGGCGATCGGTACCGCTTCACAAAAGTGTTCGGCGGTCTCAATTGGAACCCCGAGCTACGCGCGCCGCTCACGGAACCAGGCGTAGATGTGGCGGCGGGAGAGTACTTAATCGCCGTGAACGGAGTAGACCTCCGTCACCCGGAGAATCTCTACAGCCGGTTCGAGAACACCGCCAACAAGGCGGTCGAACTCACGGTGGGGCGCAATCCGGATGGATCGGACGCGCGCACCGTGACCGTGGTCCCGATTGGTGACGAATCGGCGCTGAGGAACCGGGACTGGGTCGAGGGCAACATCCGTAAGGTGCATGAAGCCACCGACGGTAGGGTGGCATATGTGTACGTGCCCAACACCGCGACGCTGGGGCACACCTATTTCAAGCGTTATTTCTTCCCGCAGGCTGACAAAGAGGCGCTAATCGTGGACGAGCGGTTCAACGGTGGTGGACAGGCGGCCGACTATTACATCGACATGATGCGGCGCCCGTACACGGCGCACTGGGCCATGCGCTACGGTCAGGATCTCAAGATGCCCACCGCGATACACGGTCCCAAGATAGTACTCATCGACGAGACAGCGGGCTCCGGCGGTGATCTCTTTCCGTGGATGTTCAGGCGGTTCGAGCTTGGCAAGATCATCGGGAAGCGCACCTGGGGTGGCCTCGTCGGGACCCTCGGCTTCCCCGTCCTACTCGACGGGGGTGGCATCACGGCGCCGAACGTGGGCATCTGGACGGAAGACGGAGGGTTCGTGGTCGAAAACGTCGGCATTCCGCCCGACATCGAGGTCGAGCAATGGCCGGCGGAAGTGATCGCGGGCCACGATCCGCAGCTCGAGCGCGCGATTGCAGAGATCATGAGTGAACTCGCAGCGAATCCGCCGCACAAACCACAGCGGCCACCATTCCCAACCAGGGTGAGACGACCGTAGTACGGTTCCGCCCGGCCAGACCGTGGCCCCACAACAGCGCCGCGTGCAGCCGCCGAGTGTCAGAAGTCGACCTGGTATCGCAAGCTGGCTCGTCCGGCAGGACCGACAATCACCGTCGGGGGACGTAGCCCGAAAAGACGCCAGCGCCCGTTCACCAGCTTCGCAGCGGCAACCCCGTACAGAGTGCCCAGGGCGACATCGGTAAACCAGTGGCGGTTGCCGTATACGCGTGACCACGAGTTCAGCACTGCACCGCCATATAGCGCGACCGATACCACATTGTTATCAGCCGCGTCAGCCACAGTGGTTGCCAAACTGAATACCACCGCCGCACTGCCAGAGGGGAACGAGCTGTTCTCGTCGCCGTCAAACCAATCGAATTGAATGTGATCGTCCGGCGTATCGCTCGGCCTCGACCTTCCGAACAGCCACTTCGTGGCGATCATCATGCCGGAAGAAAGGCCGTAGGCCGCTACGATCTGAAGCCCGGTCTGTGCGACTACCGGCTCATCCAGCATGAGGCCCAGCGCCATCGCACCCGACCCCGCAGCGATGAACACCTCAGGCTCCTTGAACTGTTTGGCGACATCGGAGATGTCATCCAACGTCCCGGAGCGATTGTCTTGCCAGAAATCATGGATCGGCTGATCGACCACGACAAGCGCGGCTACTCCCAGTGAGGCAACCACTGGGTGCCACCACTTGATCGCGGCGTATTCTCTGCTCTGGCACGCGAGGGCGGAAGACATTGCGACGCAGAACAGCATTGTACCGAGGACCAGACGTTGGAGCTTGTGATTGGTCATCCGAACAAGCAAGCAAGGGAAAGGTCCGTGACATCGCTCACAGGCCTGCCTTCTTCATTCTACCGTAGCCCTCGCTCCGGGCTTCCCCTCCAACCGGTTGTCATAGAATCGCTGCGTCGGATAGGCGAAGTCGATGTTGTCGTACCTGGCAAAGGCGTCCAGGACATCTTCCCAGATCTCCTGAGCCGTACCTCGCCTCTCTTGTGGGTCGCACAGGTAGCGAATGGTGAGCTCGACCCCGATATCTACGACCCGGGTGTACACGATCGGTGTCAAGTTGGTGTAGAAGATCATGAACTTGCGGGACGTTTCCTTGATGACCCGCTGAGCGGCCGCCGAACGGCGACTGCCATGTCGGTTTATGATCTCCTCGAGGACGGACTTCGCCTTGCGCCAATCGCTCTCGAACGTCACCACAACCGGAAGCTCATTCCAAATGTACTGAAAGCCCCTACTGTAGTTCGCGAGCACCTCGCTGAGCACCTTGCCATTTGGCACGTGAATGACACGCCCCGTGCTCTGATCGGCGGCGACCCAATTGCCGATCTCCATGAGGGTGAACTGGAAGATACGGACGTCGATGACGTCGCCCATGTGCTCACCGATCTGGATCCGGTCACCCAATTGGAAGGGGCGCCGCCAGAGAATGAACCCCCACCCCGCCAAGTTCACTACGAGGTCCTTTAGCGCTATGGCCAACCCTGCCGACACGAGGCCCAGGAAGGTCCCCAACGACCGTATCGCACCCGCCCAGATACCGACCACCATGACGAGTCCCAAGAGGAAGACCACGTAGCTCGTCGACTTGTGCCAGCGGTAGCGCTGCCGCACGTCTTCGGTACGCCGGTGCACCATGGACAGCACCACGCGTCGCACCCCGAAGAGCGAGACAAAGACGAGCAGCGTAGCGAGAAGCTTCCACTGAGCCGTTGGCCCGAGGCCCAGCACGTCTTGCATCCAGGATGTGAACTGCTCCATGTCTCAGCCCCCTGAGCCCTACGCCTCCGCGAGGAACATCTTTGCGATCGTTTGGAGCTGCATGTTGCTCGTGCCCTCGTAAATCGCGCCGATCTTTGCGTCGCGATAGAACTTCTCTACCGGATACTCCTTTGTGAATCCGTAGCCGCCAAACAAGTCGACGCAGAGACTCGTCACGCGCTCCGCCATCTGCGCGGTGTAGAGCTTCGCCATTGCGGCTTCAATCACATATGGCTGTTTGGCATCACGGAGCCTCGCAGCGTTGTAAACCAAGAGGCGTCCGGCTTCGAGTTCCGTGGCAGCCTGCGCGAGCTGGAACTGCACGGCCTGGAAGGCGGCAATGGGCTTGCCGAACTGCTGGCGTTCCTGCACGTACGCACGGGTAGCGTGGAGCGCGCCGCGCGCAACGCCAACCATCTGCGCACCAATCCCGATGCGACCGACGTTCAGCGTCTCGATCGCGACTTTGTAGCCTTTACCGACTTCGCCGAGCACGTTTTCACCGGGCACGCGGCAGTTCTCGAGCACCAACTCCGTGGTGCTCGAGGCACGAATCCCCAACTTGTTCTCCTTCTTACCAACTGTGAATCCGTCGAAGCCCCGCTCGACAACGAATGCAGTGATACCTTTGTGACCCTTTGATGGATCGACGGTTGCGAAGATGACGAAGATCTCGGCCTCGCCCCCGTTGGTGACCCAAAGCTTCGGTCCGTTCAGGATCCAATCCTCCCCAGCCTGCTCGGCACGACACGCTAGCGCGAATGCGTCCGATCCCGAACCTGCCTCGGAAAGGGCGTACGCTCCAACCGCGCCCGCACAAAGCCGCGGCAGGTATTTCTGCTTGAGTTCCTCACATGCCCAATCCAGAAACGGGGTGTTTACGAGAGTGTTGTGAACATCTACCAAGACCGACGCGGATGCGTCGACGGCGGCGAGCTCCTCCACTGCAAGCATCGTCATGAAAGACGTCCCGCCGGCGCCGCCGTGGTCCACGTCGACGTCGATTCCCAAGAGACCCAACTCGGCGAATTTCGGTATCAGATCCGGGTCGTATTCGCCGTCCTGCTCCATCTTCTCCACGCGTGGTCGCACTTCGGTTTCCGCGAAATCCCGCACGACATCACGGAACATGGTCTCGTCTTCCGTCAGCGCGGTGAGTGGTACGCCTGGCATATCGGTCATCTGATTCTATCCTCTTGAGTTGCGGTGCCTGGTGGCCCTGACCACTAGTCCAACGGACAGCGCCGGTTTGACCTCCACCTGGTCGAATGATACCCAATCTCCTGCCAGTTGGAGGGTCGAGTCTCCGTCGGCCTACTACATCGAGTTAGGCCCAGCTTGGTGGGGGCAAGGCACGCTTTGGCAGCATGATTTCCTTGGTCAACGGTGCTGCCGTGAGGGGACAACCCCCGGGCTTCCCGAACAGCCCAACATCTTGGACACCCTGACCCTACCCGGCATCTCCCACAGCAGTCTCCCAGGTAGCCCAATCGCCGCCAAACAGTCTCAGCCCGAGATCTGAGGGACTGGTGGGCGGTGGAACCAGTGCTTCGTAGACCTGCATAGCGTGGGCCTGGCAACGTGTATATGCTGTAGCCGCCTTGGCAAAATGCCGCAGGGATTCGTTGCCACCGCTCAACGTGGCCCGATCGAAGGCGACATTCCCCTGATAGTACTCGGCATTGGCTTGCGAATAGAGGTCCTCCAGCGCCGCGTATCCCGTGTCCCGAAAGTTGAGCTGCATCAACTCCGTGTAGGCCGTGGCGAGGTCGTCTTTCGCGTCGTCCCTGGCCTGGTCAACGACGACCTTTGGATCTGCAGCCAGCCGCAACCGATAGAACGTGTGGGTGCCGTCGACATACTGATAGTTGGACCGCAGATCCTCTCCGTCGGAAGCAATGGACGAATGGATGACGCGGCCAGCCGGTCCGGTGCAGACGTGCGCGACGCCTTCGTCACCGTCATGGGGAACAACCACAGATACCCAACCGTTTGTAGGACGGCAGATCTTGGCGTCCCAGCCGTCGGCTGGAGGAAAGGGAGGCGGATTGCCGGGAAAACGCAGCATCATCTTCATGAACTCCACGTCTACCTGGCCATGATAGTTATGGAGCATGTCCCACAGCATCAGATTTCTAGGGGATGAATAGGCATCAAAGCCCCCATGCTGTTTGACAAAGTCTCCAAACTTGGTGACCCGCATATCCTTGTGCAGGTAGGTGTTCGTGGAGAAGAGGAAATCCTCCTCGCCAAAATCGCCGGAGGTACGGGCGGCCTGGATGGCAGCAGTCTTTTCCACCACAAAGGACTCGCCCTGCTGATCCACGAAGTGGAAGTTCTCCGGGAAGTTGATCGGCCATGACAGCATCATGTCCCGGGCCTCGACGGCATCATTGGCAAAGCGAACGATGTGGGGCAGTGCGTTCGCCCAACAGAGTCCATAATTGCTGTCGATAGCCCTGGGCGATCTGCCTCCCCCGCTGTTGCCGATGAAGAGGCCGGTGTTGTTCATGTAGAAATGCTCGCCAATCTCTCCGGCAACGGCGCCGCACATGTAGTTGTGTCCCTCATCGGGAAACGCAACAATGATGACCGCGCGAAAAGCCTCTCCCGCTCCATCGACGGTGTCCAAACCTATGAGGCGACCATCCTTTGTCGCGCTTCCCCAGGCAGAACACACAGAGCAGCTCTTCCTTGGGGGCAGCTCGCTCTGATCCGCACCGCTTGGGTATTGTGACGTTGTGGGATCGGGCAAGACACAGTTCATCATCAATGCATCTTCATAGGAGACGTCATAGCCAGCTGTGGTTGCTCCAGCGGCCATCCCCTTCATGATCTCGATGTTCTCAGGTGTGTGTTCCTGAATGAAATGCTGATTGGCCTTGAGGGCGTTTCTGATCTCATCGTGGCTGAACCTCTGCAGAGCCGACGCCCAAGACGCTTCTGTATTGAGAAAGATGTGAGCAGCCGCCTGCTGCCCGTACTGGAGTCCCATTTCATAATCGGAACCGCTGACAATAATGACGGGAAGAATGTCGGGCGGCAGCACATCATTCTCCTGTATACCGGGCTTGCGGGCATACGCAAAAGGCGACAGACCGGCGAGACCCAAACCAGCTCCAGCCACTGCTGTGCTTTTCAGGAAATCCCTACGACTGCTCATCATTGACGCCTTCCTCAGGAACGGGGGAATCTCGATCGCCACGCTCCAAGTATGTAATTCGGCTGCATGAGTGTCCAGGCACTCGGGAAGGGCGTTTCGTGCACCTGCGCATCTCACGAGCACTGCGCAGGGCGACGCCTGACATGATGCTTGGGGTCCGCCGCGAGATAGACGTAGGTCATCCCGCTACTAGCGAGTTCCCGCTCGTCAGAGGACCTTCACTGCGATCTTTCGGTCGTACTTGAGGTAGCAGACCGATGGTGCCCGTTGCCGCCCGAGACTGATGCCCCCTTGGAAGTCTGCCGCGAACCTCGACTCCAGATACACTCTGGCACCGAAGTCAACGCCAGGGAATGGAGTCCAGTTCGGCCTGAGTGAGCGGTGGCAGCAGTGCGTCCCCAGGTTCCATACGATGCCCCGTCGCATCCTGGACGCAAAACCCCAGGCCCGTGATAGTGCCGTCCTCCCCCAGCCGGCCTCGCAGGGCGCAACATCCGTATGCACCGTTCTTGTTGAGGGCTACCAGCTTCAACCCGAACATGGGGCGGCCGCCGTGACGTGACGCTACAGTCTCGCACACCAACCGACATGCCGCCGCTGGGGAGAGGCCTTCTCTCATCTTCTCCACCACGATTCGGCTTGCCGAGATCTTGACGCACTCTTCCCCGTGGCCGGTGGCTCCTGCTCCGCCGATATCGTTGTCCACGTACAGGCCGGCTCCAATGATCGGCGAGTCGCCGACGCGTCCCACTATCTTGAAGTGGTGCCCTACCGTACTGGTAACACCGGCGATATGGCCATTCACATCCAGTGTGAGGACGTTGATGGTGCCGCCACCTTCCGGCTTGTCGGGGTCTCGCGGCGGGAAGTAGTAGTCCCGATTGCTCAGCGTTTCTTTCCACTGCAGCCAGTTCCTGCGCGCTTCATTTGTCAAGAGGTCTTCCTCTTTGAACCCGTGCATCTTCGCGAAACGAAGAGCGCCCTTCCCAACCAACATCCAGTGATCGGTCCGTTCCATCACAAGGCGGGCCACCGAGCTCGGTGTCTTTATGTTCTCCAGCGCAGCCACGGCACCTATGTTGTTGCCGTCTGCCCCGTTCATGACCGACGCGTCGAGCTGAAGAAATCCGTCTTCGTTTGGGTCACCCCCGTAACCAACCGTCCGGTCCCGTGGGTCGAGTTCCGAGACGTTGGTGCCCTTTTCAGCCGCATCCAGTGCAGAGCCGCCCGCCTCCAGTACCTCCCAGGCAGCGCCGGTGACAGCCTCCCGCACCGAGTCGTTGGTCTTGCTGGTTACCACAAGGGGGCGGTTAGCCGGGCCAGCCGGATGGTCCACGGCGTGCGCGGTCTCGCTGTTCAGCAGAGGGAGCGCCAAGCCACCGCCAAGGAGAGTCGAGATGAAGGTTCTACGATTGGGATCCTTGTGAGCCATGTGGGTCCTCCGGTTATCGAATCAAGTGGAAGCTCGTCTGTCGGTTACTAGCAGGACCGTCCGATGCCCCGGGAAGGCAATGTCCGAGCGTCTTCACGTTCTCGTGGACAATTCAGGAAACCGTGAGATCAAGTGGATGGTCCGGCGCAGGAGTAGCGGGGCTAGCAATTCTCGTTCGGTACTCCAAATGCGGTTCGCACTGCTGATCATTGCAGATCGGGTCGCGGGCGCGGCCAGGCGGTCGTCACTTGAGGATATCGGCGATGATTGCGAGGTGATGTCGGGTGTGGATGTGGAGCAGCTTGATTGCCGCGTCCCGATACATGACCCCGAAGACGAAGTGCTCGAACCACGCCTTCGGATCCGAAGCCTCAGCGGCGGTCAGCAATTGGCGCGCACGGGCCAAGAGCCCCTCGAGTTCCTCACGCGACGCCTCCGCCGAGGGCCGTACCTGCTTTGGGGCCTGCGCGCGCCCGCGGGGGATTCTGCCGCTCAGCAGGGCATGGTGCATCTGCTCGCGCACCGACCACTGCGACACCGCGGGGTTCCGAGCCTCCAGATTTGGCAGGTACTGCTCGCAGGCGTCCAATGAGGACCGCATGGCTTCACCTCCTCATTTGCTAATGACGAGGGCAATATACGCATGTGCTGGCCGCGTGGAGGGTGCAAGCGGTCACAACAGTTCTAGGCATGGTCATACTTGTAAGATAGTTGCGGCTGCTCGGGCCGATCTGCCGCTAAGAGGTGGCAACGCGTGTCGCCGCTATGGACGACTTCCCGCGATGGTCCTCACTGCCCCCCGCGCTGCGCGCGGGGGGCAGTCTATATATCCTAGCGTCAGATCTCTTCGCAGACGAAGCGCGGCTGGAAGTGGTAGCGGCTGTTGCGCCACGAGAACGCCTGATTGAGCATGAACTTGAGGCTGACAGTGGTCGTCCCGCCGTCGCCCACGACAAACGGGCACATGGGGACGATGGCCGTCCAACCGCCGCCCGGAGGCGTGATAGCGATAGTGGTGCCGTCGAGGGTCACCCCCTCGACCCACGTCATGACGACGACGACCTGGTCGTAGGTCGCGGCCGGGAGCTGCCCTTCCGGCAACATTATCTCCTTGCCACCGTCCATCGACACAACGTCCACTGTAATCGGTGGTGGTGGGTCCAGAGTCACGTTTTCGAGCACGCCGTCCACATTACGTGCCAGGATGCTCGAGAACGTAACGCTGGCAGACTGGAAGAACTGGTGATAGCCATGGCCGTGGTCCCCGTCGGTCGCGACCGGACCCTCTGGTGACGCCGCGTTTGGCACCGCGGCCTCGGCGTCAGATGACAGGAGGAATTGTACACGCCCTTCGTTGACGCCGAGCACTCCGTCGCCGCTGCCACAGCCCTCAGCGACCAGCACGAGTCCGACAGCGAGTACCATCACCACACTGCTGAGACGTCTTCTGTTTAGCATGTGCCTCCCTTGAGAAAGATCCTTTTGATCGATCCAGTACGAGTCGCCGCTCGCTGGATACGTGCAAGACCGATGAAGCTAAGTCATTGCTCCATCGGCCTTTACCGAGTCGGGACGGCGGGATTTGAACCCGCGACCCCCTGAACCCCATTCAGGTGCGCTACCGGGCTGCGCCACGTCCCGATGATCACCTGCAACATAGTGGTATCTTCTGCCTGCTGGTAGGCCCGGTTGGGACAGCACAGCACAGCCTCCCATTAGCGACTCTGACCTGTCGGTTTCATCGCCTGATTCATCTCCTTGGCCATCAGCTCCAGGGTCGCCTGCATCTCTTGGGCCATGCCTACGCGAACGCCACAGTGGTTCGCTGTCGCGGAGCCATTGGCTTCCCATTCGCTGTCGTATAGAAGGACGGTCCTGGCCAGACCGCTCGAGGTTACCGGCCAGACTGCACCATACTCGCAGAGTGCCAGCGGTTCTGTGAGCTGGCTCACATGCCGCACCCGATGCTCTACGCCTTCTAGGGGCGGTCTTGGCCGCCGCTAATTGCCTCGCTTCAGGTTGACTGCAGGGGGGCGGGCTGGAGCCGGGAGTCACAGCCTGCAGAGCAGTGAGAGTAGTAGGACCAGCGGCAAAGACTGCGGCCAAGAGTCCAGCTATCAGAGTTGTAATGACCCTTCCAGAACACGCTTATTGGGTGGTCATGGTGCCGTCCTGGTTCGAAAGAGACCTTGGCCGACATGCTTCCAAGTACGGGAGCTGGGAACCTCACCGACCCTGCAAGATTGCCGCGACCGTCGTACCAAGCACTGAGAGTCGGTCGCGCCCCAGGTCTACCCTCGGGCTCACAGCATAGGTCGTGAAGTGGCAGTAATCACCTCAATTACACCACCCGCCACACCCGTACCCCACCGTGTGGTCGCATCAGCGGCGTCGAAGAACCGAATCTCGCTTACCCTGTCGAGCGGAATACCCAGCAGGAAGTCGACACCACCCGCTCGTACATTGTCCATGTAGACGATCACCGGTGCGGCACCCGAGAACGACGCGGGCCCCCTGGCGCGAAGCCACCGCGGGCGCAGATTCTGAACGGCCTCGTACGCGTTCGACAGCCGCTGGTGGGACGCGAGCTCCTCCACTGTGATCGGAGCGCGGGAACTACGAGTCCGCTCAGCACTCCCCTGCGTTCCGGCAGCACACGAAGCCGTCACGCACAGTATGGCCACCAACGCAGTTGTGCTCTGCACGCTACACATGATGTCCCCCTACAACGTAAAGAGCCAGCCGCAGCACCACGGGCTGGCGTGAGGGCGCCGCGCCTGCCCCATCACACTACTCGATGTGCGGCCCCGACTCGAGCAGGGGCGGCATAGGACAACGAGCAGAGCCTCGCCGGGACCGCCGCAGGGCGCTCTGACTCGGCCGCAGGTTACCGAGCGTCCGGTGTCTCCGGCGACACCTGGTTGCCAGGTTGGGCCAATCCAGGCATCAGCGCCGCGACGGCGTGAACCGAGAGCAGCAGGAATGGCAGCGGTATCGACGAGCGGTTCATCACGTCATAAATCCTGGCATTGCGCAGGCACAGGTAGGCAAAGCCTTCCGCTTGTGCGGGATCGGCGTACAAGTCCTGCTCGATGTCGGGCCAGGCGGTGCGCGTCTCAGCCATGTCTTCTTGGTTCATCGGCGGCAACTCGAGTGAAGGCAGCTCAAACCTGCCACCGGCGAGTTCGGTACGCTTGAGTACTTCACGCTCCCACCGCTCGTAGCGCTGGGTCGGTACGAGCATTCCCGTCACGAGCCTTCCCGAGACCAACAGGGTGATAGCAACTTCCACTGCGTTCTCATGCACGAAGCGAATCCAGGGGTCGATTACAGGGTTCATGTGCTATCTCGCATGGTTAACCATTGCTCGGCTTCGTCGAGTGAATAGAACACAGCTATCTTCGTCTCGGCGGCATCTGCTGAAAAGAACTCGAACATGCGCGACAGGCCATACTCCAGTTCTCTACCGGCCACGAACGCTACCTTCACATCGTTGACACCGGGAGGGAACCTGGTTGAATACCGGGCCATTTCCGCTATCGTACCCGAATCCAGCAGCGACAGATCTGCCGTGCGGAAATCCCACAGCCTGCCCATGCCAGGCTGGTGCCGCTCGTGCGAGACCGCAGCATCAAATGCCCGCAGGATCATGTCCCTACTCAACACGCCCGTGAGCTTGATATGCGCAAAGTGCTTTACTTCGTCTATCTGGATGTCCATCATCTCTCTGCTCTCCGCTCCCCCCTACCCCTGCGTCCTCAATGCAGGCGGCAGCGAGACCTCATCGTAGTAGTCCACCTTGTGCAACGGCAGCACAACACTGGAGAGGATATTGAGCACGTGACCAGCGATCCGCTTGTAGTATCGTGTGCCGAGCACAACCGCAACTGTGGCACTGGCATCGTATGAACTCTGGGCCGTTCGCGTGAGCAAGCTCTCGCAGCGACGTACGAGATCTTTGCCCTGCTGAATCAAGACAAGGGCCGCTTCCTGGTCTGACCGGTCCAGCAACTGAGACAGGCCCGCAAATGTCGAGTCGACACCAATTCGGATCTGGTTCAGCTCAGCGACCAGTTCGTCGTCAGGCAAGGGACCAGTATAGAAATCACCGATCTCTGTCAGGTTCTTTGCGTAGTCGCCGATACGCTCCACGTCCTTTACCAGGCTGATCAGGAGCAGGCAATAGGGCAGGTCCAGAGTCTGCCCGGAGAGCGAGAGGTGGGCTATGACCTGCTTACGGATCTGCCGCTCGAGTTGGTTGACTCTGACGTCCTGATCGTAGATCCACGTCCGCTCGTCCGGGGATTCCTTGCCTTCAAACAAGATCTTGCCCGCCCGGAGGCTGAGCTCCTGCGCGATACCTAGCATCTCAGCAAAGTTCTCACCCATTTCCCACAACGGATCACTGGATCGAAAGACGCTAATCAACCGACGAAGCATTACGCCCCCCCAATCACTTGAGAACGTTGTTGAGCACCGCAAACACTGCCGGGAGTCCGTAGAAGAAGGCAGCCACGTATATGATGGCCCAGCGGCGTGACTCGGCAACCGTGTCGGCCAACCAGCGGGCCGCCGCCAGCGGAATCCCGCGGATGCGCGAAACTGGATATATCAGTAGAGTGCCGCTCAGATTGAAAAACAAGTGCACCAGGGCAATTGAAATCCCCGCCGTGGCGTTCACACCGGTGGCCGCCAGCGCCGCCATCAACGCAGTCACCGTCGTACCGATGTTGGCCCCTATGGTAATGGGAAACGCCCGTTCTATAGTGATGAGGCCGGCACCGGCCAGCGGCACCAATAGCGAAGTCGTGATGGAACTCGACTGAACCACGGCAGTCACTACGACCCCGAGCAACATTGCCACTACCGCGTGCTGCCCGAACGCCCCGGAAACGATGACCTCAATGCGGGTTTGCAGCACCATCCTGAGAATCCTGACAAGCAACCACAGAGCGGTGAAGATCATCGCGCCGCTCAATAGGACCAGCACGATCCCCGCCACTTGCTCGGACGGTACCACTAGTCCAATCAGATGCTTTATTGGTTCCAGGGCAGCCTTGAGAGCACCCTTGATTGGGCTCTCGTATGCCATGCCTCCCATTCCAGTGAGCAGTGACGACAGTGCCGTTGCAGACCCCCGCAGATAGCCGGTCAGTAGCTCCAGCGGCAGCAAGACGACCACCGCCATCAAGTTGAAGAAGTCGTGGCAAGTAGCCACGCCGAAAGCCCGCCGGAATTCCTCCCTCCGACCCATGTGCGCCAGCGACACGATCATGTTGGTGACCGTCGTGCCGATGTTGGCTCCCATCACCATCGGCACGGCATTTGCAATGGGAAGGGGGTTCACCGGCGCGGCGACCAAGGCAACGATCATCGACGTGGTGACCGACGAACTCTGCACCAGCGACGTCGCAAGAATGCCGACCATGAGCCCAACAAACGGGTTCGCGGTAGCCGCAAAGAAAGAATCCAGCAAGCCCCCGCTAATCGATGTGAATCCCTCGCTCAGCCCGTTGACACCCAGTAGAAAAGTGAATAGGAGGACGACAACAGCCGCTGCGCGAACCAGTGATTGCAGTGGCGCCGCTCGTTTGGCAGGTCGGACAGGCGGTGATTTGTGTTTCACCGTAATTGATAACGCGTCGTCACTCGATCCGATCCATTCCGTTCACTACCGAAACTGGCACGAATCTGCCGTGTGTCGGTACAGTTGGCAACCTACGGCCTCTGTCACACGGTACGTCGATCCGAACCCGAGGCACGCTGACACCCGCTCTCCGCTCCCTACCCACCAAGACACATCTCCCCGCACTCAAGTCCTCCGCAGCCATGCCGATACTGACAGATGTGCTGTAGCGCCCACGAAGGACCACCTAGAGAGATGGGATGGAACGACCTAGTACGGCCAGAGCAAACCTGATCGCTGAGTCGGCGGTGCTCCGCAATGGAGCCAGCGAGTTGGAGCCGGCTGCGGGGGAGTGCAAGCGAGACGAAGAGTCGTTGCGTCGTTCGGAAGCGCGACACCGGGCTCTCGTCGAGCATGCTGCCTGCGGCATCTATCGATCGATCCTGGAAGAGAAGTTCCTGACCGTCAATCCCGCACTGGCTCGGATGCTCGGCTACGAGTCTGCCACCGAGCTACTCCAGGTCGATCTCGCTAAGGACGTCTATGCCCAGCCATCCGACCGCGAGAAACTCCTCCAGCAATTCGGCAACGGCGCCCACACTGCGGCTCTAGAAGTCGTATGGAAGCGCAAGGACGGTAGACCGATTGCAGTTCACCTCTCCGGACGGCGGGTACCCCAGAACGTCGACTGCTTCGACATCACGGCCGTGGGTCTATCAGACAAACAGAACCTCGAGGCGCAGCTCCGCCAGGCGCAGAAGATGGAGGTGGTAGGACAGCTGACTGGCGGCATCGCCCATGACTTCAACAATCTGCTGACCGTCATCCAGACAAACATGGGCATTATCGACTGCGTGGTGCCTCCCGATTCGCTTGAGCTGCAGGAATGCCTCGAAGCCATCCGGGTTTCCACCCAGCGTGGCGCTGTGCTCATCAAGAAGCTCCTCAGCTTCAGCCGGGAACAAAGGCTGGAACGCCGGCCTTTGGACCTGCCCTCCCTGATCGAGGAGCTGTCGGCCACGGCTCGCCGCATCGTGCCCGAGACCATCGAGATCCAAATCCGTGCCGATCAGCCTGTCCCTACCGTCGAGGCTGATCCAAGTTCCATACAGCAGATCCTCTTCAACCTGATCACCAATGCCCGCGACGCAATGCCGGACGGAGGGGTCCTCACGATCGAGGTCGGAATCACAACACTCGATGCGGAGTATCACGCAACCCACCCGTGGGTCGTCCCGGGGCAATACGCCTCGGTCGTGGTCAGCGACAGCGGTATGGGTATGGATGAGGAGACACAGCAGCGCGTGTTCGAGCCGTTCTTCACAACCAAGCGGGCGGATAAGGGGACTGGCTTGGGCATGGCAATGGTCTACGGCCTCATGAAGGAACATCGCGGTTACGTAGATGTCTCCAGCGACCCGGGCGCTGGCACCACTGTGGAGCTCTACTTCCCAGTCAGCGGTGCGGTTACGAAGGCTGCCGATCGGCAGTTGCCGGCTGAGAAGGTCCAAGGTGGCACAGAGACGATCCTCGTAATAGAAGACGAAGCCGCGATTCGACATGCAGTCAAGCGAGCGTTGGAGAGCCACGGCTACAGTGTTCTGTTGGCAGCGGATGGACAGGAGGGCCTTGATGTGTATCGTGCGCGGCGATCGGAGATCCGCCTAGTTGTTTGTGACCTGGTGATGCCTCGACTGCACGGTCTCGGTTTCTACAAGGCGCTACAGCACGACGGTGCCTCCGTGAAGGTGCTGTTCACCAGCGGTTACTCTGCCAGTGACATGTGTCAAGGCGGCGAGTTGGAACCAGGGTTGCCGTTCCTCCAAAAACCGTGGCTGTTCACCGAGCTGCTAGCGCGAATACGTGATCTGTTGAACTGATCGTGACCGCCCGGGCCTGCCCCCCTTGACCGAAGCTGCGTGCGCCTCTCTTCAGCTCCCCGCTCTCTGCTCCCGGCTCACCGCTACCAGCTGGGAGGTGGGCTGGGCCTCAAAGCTCGGTTCGCAGGTCCGCAACTACGTCTTCCTTAGCCCCGGCTTGCGCTGACGCCGCCCACGACGGCACCGAACACCAGACCCAGGGCTATGCCAACCGGGATATTCTCCAACGCCACGCCCAGGCCGGCACCCAGCGCAATTCCGATAACCATCCAAGATCCCCGAGATCTCGCAGCTCTCCTATCCATGTTTGCCCCTCTCCACCAACTACACACCAGCGCCGTCGCCAGGTGATTCGAGCCACGCTTCAGCCGGTGCCATGCTGTCGAACACGCGCACATACAAAGGCATGTCTTCCACCATTACCGAGAGCATGCGAATCATGCCGTAAGACGCCGGTTTGGTCGTGACCACCGCCAATCGCGAGCCTGCAAATTCAGCCGACAGCTGCCTGAGATGACCCGTCATTTCCTCCAACTGGGCCGTGGTTATCGGTTCCCCGATCTGCCTATGATCCGACAGTATGTTGCAGCCGCGCTCGAACTCCGGATGCGCAACAACGTCGCTTATCACCCGCAGGATGTCCTCCGTGGAAAAATCTCCCCGCACCTCGGTGCGGACGCGGTGCCGGTCCCGCTCGATCCAGTAGTCGATAGGCATGGCTGTCTCCGTTACGGGCTAGCCTGAGGCGGCCGCACGGTCGCCGATCTGCGGTCTGACGCCGCACACCACTTCGCAAGGGAACGTGAGCTGGCTGACAAGTTCACGTTGTGTGTCCTGAAAACCCATTGCCTCCACGTAGGGCAGCAACTCAACCCCA
>Ga0209536_100004002_pt1 | contig 23414 bp, 18 predicted proteins | sample DeeMarSeWOR28_12_FD_187461 | JGI IMG/M metagenome (GOLD analysis project Ga0209536, IMG submission 187461) | Marine sediment microbial communities from White Oak River estuary, North Carolina - WOR-2-8_12 (SPAdes) (version 2) | ecosystem: Environmental > Aquatic > Marine > Intertidal zone >...
GCGCGATAGCGGCCGTTTCATCTTTGAAGGACGGGAGGTGGAATACCACCAACCCAGCCAGGCGCAAGATGCCGGTATTGCCATCATTCACCAGGAATTGTCCATGATGCCCTCGCTGAACGTCATCGAGAATGTGTTTATGGGTCGTATGAGCGGCAAGGCTGGTATCCTAAATTGGAGAGAACTGGAGCGCAAAACCATCGAAGCCATGCGCGTCATCGATCTCGACGTCAATCCCCAGGCCACCGTACGTGATCTGACTATCTCTCAACGACAGATGATCGAAATCGCCCGCGCTTTATCTACCAATGCCAAACTCATCATTATGGATGAGCCTAACTCCTCATTATCTGAAGCGGAAACAGAGCGCCTTTTTGAAGTGATTGAATCCCTCAAGGCTAAAGGAATCGCCATTATCTATGTCTCTCATAAGATCGAAGAGGTCTTGCGGATCTCCGATCGCATCACCGTTTTCCGTGATGGACATTATATGGGCACCATTTCCAGCGATGAGGCTGACGAACAAATCGTCATCAGCATGATGGTGGGGCGCGAGCTAGACCGCAGCGCCCTGGCTGGTAGCGACACGCTAGGCTCGACCTTGTTGGAAGTGCGGGGTCTCACCGGGCCAAGCTTTCGGGAAGTCTCCTTTGACCTACGACGGGGGGAGATTCTGGCTTTTTCGGGGTTGATTGGCGCCGGTCGCAGCGAGGTTATGCGGGCCGTTTTTGGGGCTGATCGATTCGATCAGGGTGAAATCATCCTGGATGGCCAGCCAGTTCGCTTCAAATCGCCAGGTCAGGCGATCAAAGCTGGTTTAGCCATGGTGCCGGAAGATCGCAAGGTTCAAAGCCTGTTTATGAACTTGACTATCTTGAAAAATGTATCGATGGCTGAGCTGCCGCTTATGGTTAAAGGCTACATCAACGAACGCGCCGAGCGGCGCCTGATAGAGGATTATGTGGAGCAGCTGGATATCCGCTTAGCATCTGTTGACGAGCCGGTCAGTAGCCTGAGCGGCGGCAACCAGCAGAAGACGGTGCTAGCCCGTTGGTTAGCGACCAAACCCAAGCTGCTGATCCTGGACGAGCCAACTCATGGCGTTGACGTTGGGGCTAAGTCCGAGATATATGAGCTGATGCGTAATCTGGCCCGCGGAGGCGTGGGTATCATCCTCATTTCATCTGAATTACCCGAAGTTTTGGCCATCGCCAGCCGTATTGTCATCATGCACGAGGGACGCGTAACCGGCATCATCGAGCATGATGGAGCCACGGAAGAGACACTGATGGCTTATGCTACCGGCCTGAAAGACGACTTCGCGCCGCTAGATAGCGCTCAAGAGGAGGCTAAGGCCCCAGCATGAGTGAGAATATGGCCTGTCGCGCCCGAAAAGCCGATTTTCGGGGTTGGCCAGCTTGTTACCTGGAAAACGAGTTCATCACTCTGGTTGCCGTTCCAGATATCGGTGGCCGGGTCATGGGTTATGATCTCGGCCCTTATCCCTTCCTTTTCGTCGATCCAGACCTGGCTGGCAAGTTGTTTTCACCAGAAGAAAATATGGGCGACGGCTCATTGGCAGCTTGGAAGAATTACGGCGGCGACAAAACCTGGCCGGCGCCCCAGGGCTGGGAAACCGACGAGCAATGGCACGGGCCGCCGGATCCGGTGCTAGATACCGGGCATTATAGCCTGGACGCCTTAGAGAGCGATAGTGGGTCAGCCCTGGTACGCATGGTCAGCCCGCCCGATCCGCGTACCAGCGTTCAGGTCACCCGCCAATTCTCAATTCGCCCGGGCAGTAGCCGGGTGCAGCTCGATCTAAGCTTTCGCAATATCAAAGACAGCCCCGTCCGTTGGAGCATTTGGGATGTGGTGCAGCTTCGGGCCGAACGGCCGTTGCCTGGTGGCGGCTGGACCTATGATCCAACCTGTACCGTCACCACACCGCTCAACCCAAAAAGCCGCTTCCCCAAGGGTTTTAACGTGATGTTCGGCGATGAAAAGAACCCCCAATGGCAAGCCGATCGCGAAAAAGGGCTCTTTACAGCACCGTATTTATGGGAAATCGGCAAGGTCGGCCTCGACTCGCCGGCCGGCTGGATCGCCTTCAGCAACGGCAACGAGGGTTACGCCTTTGCCGAACGCTTCGATTACGATCCAGGTGGCGACTATCCAGATGAAGGTGTCACCGTCGAGTGCTGGACGGTGGGTGCCGGTGTTGTGGCTAACCTTAATTATGCCGATAGCGGCATCTATCTGATGGAGACGGAGGTGCTTAGTCCGTTGCGCACCATCCAGCCGGGCCAGGTGACGACCTTCTCCATTGAGTGGGGTGCTTGCCGCTGCCCTGGTCCCATCGTGGACGTCAGGGCGGCCGGTTGTTCGGCAAAACCTCTGAAGGCTACGAAGGTTAACGACCATATTCAATTGATGGGTCAATTTGGCGTCTTCGATGCAGGCGATTTACTCCTGGTCTGGGGTAATGGCCAGGGCAATGATTTGGGCCAGCAACGCCTCGGTCCTGTCGATCCCATGGCGGCCATCCACCTGGATCGCGTTGCCCAACCCCCGTCAGGAACACGAGAAGCAGAGTTAAGGGTCCAGGATCTTCACGACGGCGATGAACGGCTCTTAGCTGTGGTTGGATGGTGAGCGATCATGCGATCTCGCCAGATTCACTATTTAAGACCCCAAGAAGTACTAGCCGAGATAGGCCGGTTTCCCGTCGTCTATTGGCCTTTGGGACTGATTGAATGGCATGGTCCGCACTTACCGCTAGGTGTGGATGCTTTCAATGCGGAGGCGGTTGCCTTGCGGGCGGCCGAGGCGGGTGGGGGGCTAGTAATGCCCCCCACCTATTTTGGCACTGAACGCGAAAGGTCATCTGAGATGTTAGATTGGCTGGGCTTTGCCGGCGACGAGTGGGTAATCGGCATGGATTTTCCGGCCAATTCCTTGCCCAGCATGTACGCCTATGAAGATCACTTTGCCCTGGTCGTGCGGGAGAACTTGCGCATGATGGCCAATATGGGTTTCAAGATCATTGTGGCTATTACTGGCCATGCTGCCTCGAACCAGATCGATACCTTAGAGCGGGTAGCGGCCGAGTTTAACGCAACCGGACAGGTGCAGGTACTGGTTGTTCTGCCATTTGTTGCTAACGAAGAGGGCATTCTAGAAGTCGGGCATGCCTCGCGCATCGAGACGTCCGTCATGCTGGCCTTGCAACCAGAGACGGTTCAATTAGAGGTTCTGCCACCATTGCCCGAACCGCTCAAAAATACGGAATGGGCTATCGTCGATTATCCTACCTTCCTGGGACGGCCGACCAAGGAGCGAACGGTCAGCGAAGGCGATGATCCTCGCCGGGCCACGGTCGAATCGGGGCAGGAAACGTTGGCTCAGGCAACGGAACAGATCTTGGAGAAAGTAAAAGAGGCGTATTCAGCATATCTCGGAAGGCTCTAGCCGGATGAAGCGGCAATATGCCGACCGGCGGACTCTCGTCCACCTAGAGCCCTATTTGAACTTCGACGTATGAAAATCCAGGTGCATGCAGACACTAGTTAACAATCCTGTAAATCTTGTCTATTTTTAGGAGGAGGTTGATTCATGAATTCTCGCGAACGGGGTAAACTGGCTTTGAATCACAAGGAGCCAGATCGAATTCCTTTTGACTTGGGTGGCACTGTACTCACCAGCATTCATGTGAATGCTTACCGTAATCTGCGCCGGTACCTGGGCTTACCTGAAAAAGACATCGGGGTTATGGATGTGTTCCAGCAGATAGCGACCATCGACGAAGATGTTCGGCAAAAATTGGGTTCTGACATCCGCAACGTTGCTCCGCGCTCGTCGGCTACCTTTAAGATCGAAGTGAACACCACTGACCTACTAGGCTACGATTTTTTCTATGATGAATGGGGCATTGGCTGGCGCAAGCCACAAGACGGTGGTTTCTTCTATGATATGTTCGACCATCCCTTGAGTCATGCCACCAGCATCGAGGATATCAAGAACCATCCCTGGCCAGATCCCACTGACCCGGCTCGCTTCGAAGGCCTGGCCGAACGCGCCCGTTACGTGGCCGAGGATCGTGGCGAAGTGGTTATCCTGGGTGGGTTGGCCGCTGGCTACGTCGAGCTGACAGCCTGGACCCGGGGATTTACCAAGTTCTACCCGGACTTCGTGACCAATCTCGATATGCTCACCTATCTGATGGACACCATCATCGACCTGAAGCTCGCATACTGGGACATCGCCCTGCCCATGGTTGGCAAATACGCCGATGTAGTCCAGGAAGCAGACGATGTGGCCGGGCAATATGGCCTGCTCATGAAGCCGGAGACGTACCGGGAGATCATTAAGCCACGCCACAAAAAGATCTTTGATTTCATCAAGGCTCGTTCTGAGGCCAAGATCTTCTTCCATTGTTGCGGTTCAGTTCGCGAGATCATCCCTGACCTGGTTGAAATTGGGGTGGACATCATCAATCCGGTCCAGGTCAGTGCCACCGGCATGGAATCGGCCGGCTTAAAGCGCGACTTTGGCAACGATATCACCTTTTGGGGTGGCCTGGTTGATACGCAAGGCGTCTTCACCGATGGCACGCCTGAACAGGTTCGCGAGGAAGTCCGCCGCCGGGTCGACGATTTCGGACCTGGTGGTGGTTTTGTGGCTGCGGCCGTGCACAATATCCAGGCCAATGTGCCGCCTGAGAATATCATGGCCATGTGGGAAACGCTGCAAGAGTATGGCGATTACGGTCCCGGCGGTGTCGGCCAGCGGCCGGAAGAGTATGTTTATAGCGAGCCGCCTGAGAAACCGTTGGTGGTTAGCGTCAGTCCAGATTCGATGCCGGCCCGGGCCTTGACGGCTGAACAAGCAGCCGCCCTGGCTGAACAACAAAGGGCAGAGGCACCGGCCTTGCTTGAGTTGCGTACAGCCATCATCGAGGGCAACGCCCCAGCGGCCGTCGATTCGGCCGGGCAACTCCTTTTAGAAGGCATGGAGCCACAAGACATCATCACTGGCGGAGTCATGCCAGCCATGGAAGTCGTGGGCAATAACTTCGAAACCGGGGAATTTTATTTACCTGAAATGATGGCCTCGGCCATCGCTACCCGAGGTATCATGAATCTGCTGCGGCCGAAGCTAACCGAAACTGACGCCAAGCCTGTCGCCAAAGCAGCTCTGGGCACGGTAAAAGGTGACCTGCACGATATTGGCAAAAACTTAGTGGGGATGATGTGGGAAGGGGCCGGTTTCCAGGTTTTTGACCTGGGGCCAGACGTACCGCCGGAGAAATTCATCGCCGCTATAGAGGACGATAAGGTCGACTTGATCGGCATGTCGGCCTTGCTGACCACGACCATGCCCATGATGGGGACTACCATCGAAGCTATCACGGCCGCGGGCGTCCGTGACCAGGTTAAGATAATGATCGGTGGTCCTGGCACCAATGAACAATTTGCCCAGGAGATCGGCGCCGACGGTTATGCTCCCGATGCGAGCGTGGCCGTTCGAAAGGCAAAGGAACTATTGAGAGTTTAAACCATGTCTGAGAATTACACACCGAAACCGGAACAAAAATTCACCTTTGGGCTATGGACTGTTGGCAATGTGGGACGTGACCCCTTTGGCGAACCTGTGCGTCAGAAATTATCCCCAGTCGATTTGGTTTATCTCTTGGTCGAGGTTGGCGCTTATGGCGTAAATTTTCACGATAACGATCTCGTTCCCATCGATGCTACGCCAACTGAAAGGGACCGGATCGTGGCTGACTTTAAAGCAGCCTTGAAGGATACTGGCCTGGTCGTGCCCATGGCTACCACGAACCTTTTCGGCGACCCGGCCTTCAAGGACGGTGCCTTTACCGCCAACGATCCAAAAGTCCGGGCTTACGCGCTGCAGAAGACGATGAAGGCTATCGACTTGGGCGTGGAACTAGGGGCAAAGGTATACGTCTTTTGGGGCGGCCGGGAAGGGACGGAGACCGATGCCAGCAAGAATCCGGCAGAATCGGGCAAACGTTTCCGTGAAGCCATGAATTTCCTGTGTGAATACGTTAGAGATAATGGCTATGACCTGAAATTCGCCCTGGAAGCCAAGCCCAACGAGCCCCGAGGAGACATCTTTCTCCCCACTACTGGTGCCATGCTGGGCTTCATCGCCACCCTCGACCACCCGGAAATGGTGGGTGTGAACCCGGAAGTGGCCCACGAGCACATGGCTGGCTTGAATTTCACCCACGCCGTCGCCCAGGCCTGGGAAGCGGGCAAACTCTTCCACATTGACCTGAACGATCAGGCCTTCGGCCGCTACGATCAGGATTTCCGGTTTGGTTCCGTGAGCTTGAAAAGCGCCTTCTTTCTGGTCAAATTCCTGGAGGATGTTGGTTACGACGGCAGCCGCCACTTCGATGCCCACGCCTACCGTACTGAGGATTACGAGGGAGTAAAGGATTTCGCCCGCGGCTGCATGCGCACCTATCTCATCCTCAAGGATAAGGCCGAGCAATGGGATCATGATCCCGAGATCCAGGCCTTGCTAGAGGAGATCAACGCCGATGATGGCTCAACCGATGCATATAAGGGAGCTTACAGCACAAAGAAAGCCCAGGAGCTAAAGGCAGCACACTTCGACCGGACGGCCCTCGGCGCTCGCGGATTGCCTTATGAACGCCTTGACCAATTAACGGTTGAGTTGCTTCTAGGGATCCGCTAACGATTGCCTGCTGGATGGACCCACAGACTGTCGATATCCTCAATCGTGTGCTGCCAATCCTCTTACTTCTATTCCTAGGGTACTGGATCCGGCGCACACGATTTCTTGGGGACGATCTCATCGAAGGGTTGCGTAAAGTTGTTGTCTATCTGGCCTTGCCGGCAGTTTTGTTTCTATCCTTCGTGCAGGTCGAATTGAAACCATCCTTCCTGGCGGTTTTTTTTGTGATCTTCTTTCTATGCGTGCTACTTTTTGGCCTGGGCCGGCTCGTGCGTCCCCGGTTAGCGCCGAAACAAACGTATTTCCCCTTCCTTACCACCGGCTTTGAATATGGCATGCTCGGAATCAGCTTGTTTGCCAGCGCCTACGGACTACAGAATATCGGCTACATTGCGGTGATTGACCTAGGACACGAGATATTTATCTGGTTTGTGTTCCTGGCCCTACTGATGATGACCAGGGATAGGGACCAAAGCCCTGGCCAACTTTTTCAATCATTTCTTAAGTCGCCCGTGATCTTGGGTATCTTGGCCGGGATCTTGTTGAATGTAGCCGGGGTAGGCCATTTGCTGACTGATTGGCCTGTTACCGGAGGGATAATGGCGGCGCTGGAATTTTTGGCCAGTATGACCGTTCCCCTGATCCTCATCATCGTCGGCTACGGCATCCAATTGAATCGGGAAGGGTTTGGCAGTGCCTCGCGAGTCGTGCTTTTCCGGCTTGTGATCCTTATACCTCTGGCATTACTCTTGGGCCAGGCCTTGATCCAGGATCTTCTTCAATTGGAAAAGGGATTTGCCGTGGCCCTATTTGTGCTCTTGATTTTACCACCGCCCTTTATCGTGCCGCTGTTCATGGACCAGGATTCCATCGCAGATCGCCGGTATGTGAATAATGTGCTCACGTTGCATACTGTCGTGACGATAGTGGTGTTCGCCATTTTTTTCATTCTCAACCCATCTATTTGATGAGAATCTAATCGCCGGTTGCCTCCTTTACTAGAGATTTTGGAATATATGCTTTTAAGCGAGCCGTATTATATATGTACAGGCTTTTGGTATACCCCTTCGAAATGAAGGGGTACTTTTGATTCATATATGGGCGTCATTTTATGCCAGACTAATATCGCCTTTAGGGCTTTATATGTTGGGAAGCCAGCTCTACTACTGGCAATTGACCCACCAACCGTTGCCAGAGCTTGTGGGTATACCAAATCTGAGTAAATGAGATAGCCCCCAGGCTTAACTACCCGGACCATTTCTTTCACCACCGCCTGCCAATTCGGAATATGATGCGTCACTTTGTTTGTGATAGCTACCTCAAATTCCCCATCATTAAAGGGTAGTTGGGTACCGTCAAGGGCTAAGAATTGAACACCATCCATCCCCAGGCTGTTGGCCTTGGCTATGTCGATCTGAGCCTGATCGATGTCAATGCCTGTCACATCCAGACCGTATTTTTTAGCCAAATAAATGGGGACGGCGCCATTGCCCGTGCCTAAGTCAAGTAAGCGCTGGCCCGGCCGGACCTTTGTATGCTGCAACAGCTTCTCGGCGTGCTGACTAACGCTCTGGCTATGCCCGTCGCTGTTGACAAATAATTTCTCGAGTTTTCCCATCTTCATCTTTAATCTCCTATTGCCCAGCGATAAGCCTTTCTTTTACCATCTTTGACGAAGTGGGCTGTGAAAGCTACGGCAGCTACAATAGCCGCCCATTTGCCTAGTCGGGCAAAACCTCTGCGCCGATTCGATACCTGACGTCTATTCTTGTACATTGTGTTACCTCCGTTTCAATATCTTGTTCACTGTGAATACCATAGAGGCAGGGATGGATCATTGTCATGATCCAAATGGATCAACCATGGATCATTTGAGCGGCAGAATGCCCAACGTTCGAGCTTTAGCTGTGGCCTCGGTTCGGTTGTGGACGCCCAACTTCTGGTAAATATTGATGGTGTGCCGTTTGACAGTGTTTGAAGAGAGGTAAAGGCGTTGGGCGATCTGTCGATTTGTGAGTCCCAGGGCCATCAAATCAAGCACTTCCAATTCACGCTGGCTCAGCGGTTCGAGAAGATCTGAGGTTTGAGGTCGAAACAGAGTAGGGGAGACTGGCTGGCCCAACTCGCCAAATGCTACCAATAACTTATTTACATATAATGGCGTGATTCCCTTTTTGGCTGCCCGTTGCAACAAGCGGGACATCGGTTCCCCTTCGTCAAGGTAGACGCGGATGTAGTCTTCGGGCTCTGCTAAGGATAGCGATTCTGCCAGCATGCCGAGGGAGTCATCCAAATCCCCTTGGCCATCCAGAGCCAAAGCCTTAAGCGCAAATATCTCGAGCAGTGATCCAGTTCTACCGGCCTGGGCGGCCGCCTTTTGTAAGCGCTGGAGCAAATATAATGCCTGGTCATACTTGGCCTGGGCGATCAATACTCGGGCCAGGGTTAAGTGGGCGACCTCTTTCCAGTCACTAAGTGGGTCTTCGATGCTGAGCTCGCTGTCTTGAGCCCAGCGCGTAGCCGCGGCAAGATTACCCTGAGCCAACCACAAGCGGGCCCGAAACAAAGAGACTCTTTCCAGCGGCCGGACACGCCCCCATTTCTGTGCTAGCTGCTCAGCATGATCAAACGCTTCTGACGCCCTCTCCCAATTGGCCTGCCCGCCCATGATCAAGGCCAAGGTGATCTGGCTATCCAGCATCACATCTTCAAGTCCATATCGGCGGGCCAAATCCATCGCCTGCTTCAAGAAATCTGCCGCCTTGTCCAGCTCATTCCATTGGCGGTAAAGCTTTCCCAGGCCAACCAGGGCAAAGCTGGCTGCTGGTAACCGGGTGCCATCTGGTTTTGTTGCCTGCCTCAAAGCCTGACTCAGAGAATTTTCTACTTGGTGTAGCTTGCCCTGGGCTTCGAGTAGACCTCCAAAAGCAGCCTGGGCATTGAGGGCGACCATGATATTTCCGGCTTTTTGATTGATGTTGATAGCCTCAGTTAGGGTTTGGCTGGCGGCTTCCAATTCATCATTGGTCCGATACATGATGCCCAGTATTAAGGTGATCATTCCACGCAAAACCAAGTCATCTTCTGGTAATCCAGCCAGTGCCTGTTTGCAAAGTGTGATGGCTTTGTTGACGTCTTCATTGCTCCAGAAAGCCAACAAAGCTCGAAAAGCGGCCACTTCCGCTACTAGACGAGAAGCCACCATACTAGGCAAAGTTACGCTTCTAGGAGAGTCTAGAAAGGTCTCAACGTCGATCAGACAGGTCTGGATACCATTCAAGTCCCGCACGGAAGCAAGAGCCAATGCCTGGGCTAAACACAAGTGGGGTCGCGAACGAACCAGCTCAGGAGGAAGGGCTCTAATCCATCTGCGTACAGTCATATTTTCGCCGAGCATCAGGAAACTTCTGGCCTCAAGCTCGATAAGATCCGCCGCGTCTTCAAAGGCGTCGACCGCCAGCATATGCTTGACAGCTTCGGCGGTCATGTTATTTTCTTTATACCAGTGAGCGGCCCGAAGATGGAATTTCGGCATCAAATCGGGCATCGTTTGCCGCAACCGATCCTGGAGCAACTCCCCAAACATCCGGTGATAACGATACCAATTTCGTTCATTATCCAGAGGTAGGATAAATAAATTGGCCTGTTCCAAATATTCGAGCATTTCTTGACCAGGATGTCCTATCTTAGGGAAGTCCCCGATTCCAGATCCCCGGTCCCAGGTCCCTGAGCCCCGATCCCCAGCCCCCGTCACTGCATCACACAACGGTCCTGAAAGCTGATCTAGAATAGATGTCGGCAAAAGAAAATTCTGGATTTCGATTGGTTGCTTATTAAGCACTTCATCGGTCAGATAGTCGAGGACAAATCGATTGCTGCCTTTGAAGGAAGCCACAAAGCCCGATATGTCATCTGCGCCCTGCATGGTGATGGCAGCCAGTTGTAATCCAGCGATCCAGCCTTCGGTACGCATTTCTAAGGTGTTGATATCGTTCGCTGATAGACTGAGCCCCACAAACTGATCCAGGAATTGGGCCGTTTCTTGGGCCGTAAATCGTAATTCTCCGCCGTGTATTTCGACCAAAACCCCCCGTGCTCGCCAACGAGACAAGGGTAGAGTAGGTTCAGTACGGCTGGTTATGACTAGATGGGCATTATCGGGTAAATGGTCGACCATAAAAGTGATCATGCCGTCGATGGTTGGTGACTCGACCATATGATAATCGTCAAGGAGGAGGACGATTGGCCTGGCAAATGCTTCTATGTCATTCAATAAAGATGTAAGGAGAGGCTCTAGCGACCTCGTTGTTACGCCACGATCGGACGACAGGAGCGCTTCTAGAATGTCAGACCCGATATTGGGTACGCGATTCTGTAGAGCCGCGATGGCGTACGTCAGAAAACGGACCGGATCGCCATCACTCTCGTCAAGGGAGAACCAGGCAAAGGGCGAGTATTTGCTTAACGATTCGGATAACCATTGGGCCACTAATGTCGTTTTGCCAAATCCGGCTGGAGCTGATACAAGGGTGAGTTTGCGGAGGAAGTAGTCTTCGGCTGATAGCAGGTCGGCATCAAGCTTTTTCAGAAGATGAGGCCTCGAAACGAGGTTCGGTCGTAACCGAGGAGGGTATAATTTCGTTCGGAGCAGACTCTCGAGCACGTTTGCATTATACACCACTAGCCTTCCATTCATTTTGACGGGATCATGTTCCTGTAGTGGGACACGGTGCTTCCAGAAACCATAAACCGTGTCATTTGCCATATAAGTTAGTGACATTTGTCACTTTGACTCACCATGGTGGATGGTTATAATTCGAACATTGTGTAGTTTTGTATAGATTTAACAGGGTTTGTCGTCATTTTCCCTTATGATTTGTCTCGTTTTGCATAAGGGAAGCTACTCGTGCAACCGATAGTGGCCACCGACGATGGGTAGCGTCGGGTCAGGTCGAAATGCACTATAGGCTGCGCTCCCGTATTAAATAAGTTTAAACTTGGCCAAGCCGGTCATTTCTTTGAGGAGAGAAGAGTGAACCAAGCTGCTTATCCACCGCCCCGTCTTGTCTTTTGGGAGTCGACGGCCGGCTGTAACCTGGCTTGCATTCATTGCCGCCGGATCACGGTGGCCGACCAATTGCTTCCCCAGGATTTATCGACCCAGGAGTCCTTCGATCTTATCGATCAAATCGCTGCCTTCGGCCGGCCGATCTTTGTCCTATCCGGAGGAGAACCGTTGTTCCGGCCGGATATATTCGACATCGCTCGTCATGCGACTGATGCTGGTCTCATTGTGGCCCTGGCCACCAATGGCACCCTGATCGATGCCGAAACGGCCGCGAAGATCAAAGAAGCCGGCATTCGCCGGGTTAGCGTTAGTTTCGATGGCGCCGACGCCGAAACCCATGACATCTTCCGGGGACAGGGAGCCTTCGACTTGGCTATTGCTGGCATGGGACACCTGCGGGATATCGGCGTGCCTTACCAGATCAACACCACCGTTGCCCGGCACAATGTGCACCAGATGCCGGAAACGCTGGCCCTGGCCAAGGGACTGGGCGCGGTAGCATTGCATCTCTTCTTGTTGGTTCCCGTCGGCTGTGGCGTCGAAATTGCCGATGATCAACAAATTTCGGCCAGTGAGTATGAAGATGTATTGAATTGGATGTATGACGCCGAGATAGAAGGGGGGATTGAGCTCAAGGCCACTTGTGCGCCCCATTACTTCCGCATCGTCCGCCAGCGCCAGGTTGAAGAACGCCGCCAGGGTATTTTCCGCGAAAGGCCCCAAAGCATGCACCGCCAAAAACACGCCGGAGGTGGGCATCCGGGCAGCGGTCAGGGGCACCCAGGTGGTAATGGCCATCCAGGCAGGCGGCATGCCATGAACGCCATGACCAAAGGTTGTCTGGCCGGTACCGGCGTGGTTTTTGTCAGCCACCGGGGCGAGATCTTCCCATGTGGTTATTTGCCCCTGGAAGCAGGCAATATCCGGCGCGAGCCTTTTCAGAAGATTTGGGAACAGTCGCCACTATTCACCGACTTGCGCGAGCCAGATCTATTAGGCGGTAAATGTGGTATTTGCGAATTTAAACGAATTTGTAGCGGTTGCCGGGCCCGGGCCTACGGGATGACCATGGATTATTTAGGCGAAGAACCTTTCTGCACTTACGAACCACGGGAATTAGCACAGGGGGAAACCAGATGACGGGCCGGCAAAAGAAAACCGCCGTCATCTTGCTGGCCTATGGTGGGCCAGAGTCGCTGGACGACATCCCCGAATACCTGTTGGATATCCGGGGCGGCCGGCACACTCCCCAACATCTCATCGACGAAATCACCGAACGCTACAAACTGATCGGATCTCGCTCTCCTTTATTGGAGATCACACAAAACGCAGCCATCAAGCTACAGCAGCAGATCGGCCTGCCGGTCTACGTAGGGATGCGTCATTGGCCTCCCTTCATAAAAGACGTCGTGGCCCAGATGTCGTCCGACGGTATCGAGCACATGGTGGCCATCTGTATGGCTCCCCATTACAGCATGCTCAGCATCGGTAAGTATAAAGAGCAACTCGACGCTGCTGTATCGGACACAACTGGCCCAAATGGCCGTGGCATGACCGTCGATTTTGTCGAAAGCTGGCATCTTCAGCCAGCCTATTTACAGGGAATTGTCGGTAAGGTACGAGCGGCCTTATCGCGTTGGCCTGGGGCAGAGCGAGATCAAGTCTTGGTAGTTTTCACCGCCCACAGTTTGCCCGAGTTCATCCTGGAACGGGGCGACCCATATGATGACCAGTTGCGGGAGACGGCCGCCTCGTTGGCCGATCTCCTGGCTTTGCCAAAAGAGCGCTGGACTTTTTCTTACCAGAGTGCGGCCCTGACAGGCGTTCCCTGGCTTGGGCCACAAATCGAGGATCTGGTTCGCCAATTGGCTGACCAGGGCCAAAAGGATTTACTGATCGTTCCTATCGGTTTCATCGCCGATCACGTCGAGATCCTCTACGACATAGACATCGGCGTACAGATTATCGCCCAAGAAAAAGGTATTCGTTTGGAGCGGACGGATATGCTCAACGACGATGATTTGCTCGTCGAAGCGTTGGCCACATTGGTAAACGATGCATTGGCGCCAACGATGGACCCAAGCGTCATTCGTGAAATATGAGTTGAATTGGATAACACTATGCACATCGTACTTGTAGGCTTAAACCACCGGACGGCTCCAGTCGCCTTGCGCGAACAACTCGCGCTGGCTGATTGCGGATTGCGCATGGCCTTGGAAGATCTAGATCATCGCCGAGAGCCTGGCAACGGAAGAAACGGCCAACAGCCTGTCACCATCCGGATTAAAGAAAGCGTGATCCTCTCTACCTGCAATCGCATGGAGGTTTATGCTGTGGTAATTGGTTCTGCCGTCGATGGCTGGCAACAGCTTGAGGTATTTTTAGCTGGTTTGCAAGGCATCCCAGTCGACGAATTGCACCCTCACCTCTATTTCATGGAAGATCAAGAGGCTGTCGTCCACCTCATGCGTGTAGCGACCGGCCTGGATTCGATGGTCCTGGGCGAGCCTCAGATACTAGGCCAGGTATCAAGTGCCCAAGGGGAAGCGCATACGGCCGGTACCATTGGCCCGGTGCTATCCCATCTCTTTGACTTAGCCGTCCATGCTGGTAAACGAGCTCGTACCGAGACGGATATTGGCCGCCATACAACATCCATTAGTCATGCCGCCGCCAATTTAGTAAGGGAAAAAGCAGGTGACCTGAGCCAACTCCACTTATTGGTCGTTGGTGCAGGTGAGATGGCCGAAGTCGCTGCTCAAGCCTTATTGTGTCACGGCGCACATCAATTAAGCTTTATTAATCGCACATATAACCGGGCTGAGAGCCTGGCCCAACAATTTAATGGCCGGGCTCTGAATTGGTACCATTTGCCGGCCGCGTTGACCATGGCCGATGCCGTCATTTGCGCAACCGGCGCACCACACATCGTCATTCATGCCGACGACGTGCGGCCGGTTTTGTCTGAGCGGAACGGCCGGCCTTTGCTCTTCGTGGATATTGCCGTGCCCCGCGATGTGGAAGAGGCTGTGGGACAACTTCACGGCGTTCGGCGCTTGGATGTCGATCAGCTCCAATCTGTGGTAGACGCTAACCTGGCTCAACGCCAAACGGCCATCCCTGAGGTTGAGGTGATCATCTCCGAGGAAGCAGACTGCTTTGATGCCTGGCTGAAAGGGCGCCAGGTATTACCGGTTTTAGTTGAACTGCGCCGCAGGGCGCAAGAGATCGCCAATGAGGAACTAGAACGCAACCAACACCATCTCGAAGAACTAGCGCCGGAATTCCAGGAGAAAGTTAACCGGATGGTACACCGCATCGTCAATAAAATGCTGCATGAACCAACCGTACGCCTCAAAAACTCGGCTGCTGAGGGTAATGGCGTGGCCTATGCCCATGCGTTGCGCGAGTTGTTCGCCTTAGATTCGACGTCTGTTGCCGAAACCATGCCGGTCGAGGTTTTAACCAGTGATTTAGGGGTTCAAGCAAAAGACGTCGAGGAAAAAGGCTCGCCAAGCTCCCATTCTACTTAAATAAAAGAGATCATGATGAGCAAGGGTACTTTGTCTCAAACGGTGTACCGCCTGGGTAGCCGGAGGTCAGACCTAGCCTTGTGGCAAACCAATTATGTGCGCGAACTTTTGCAAGAGGCCTGGCCTGATCTACCGGTGACGGTGGAAACCATCACCACCAAGGGTGACCAGGTTTTAGACACCCCCTTGCCCTTAATTGGCGGCAAAGGATTATTTACGGCCGAACTGGAAGCTGCTCTGAAAAGTGGGGCCATTGACGCCGCCGTGCACAGCTTGAAAGATTTGCCAACCGAAGAGCCGCCCGGTCTGGCAGTTGGCGCAATACCTCCGAGAGCCAATCCAGCAGATGCGTTGGTTAGCCGAGAAGGTCACACTTTGGAGACGTTGCCGCCAGGCGCCACCGTGGGTACCGGTAGCCGGCGCCGCGCTGCTCAACTCCAGAACCTACGCCCTGACCTGGTAACGGCCGGTATCCGGGGCAACGTGCCGACCCGCATCCGCAAAGCAATGGATCCGGATGGTCCCTACGAGGCCATCATTCTAGCCTGTGCTGGTCTGGAACGCCTTGGCCGGATGGATGAAATCAGCCAGGTCCTGCCTCTAGAATGGATGCTACCTGCCCCGGGGCAGGGTGCCTTAGGCATCCAGTGCCGGGACGAGATCGATTCCCGGGAAAGGCTGGCTCCGCTGAATCACGAGGCCACCAGTGCCGCCGTGACAGCCGAACGCAGTTTCCTGGCTGGGCTGGGTGGTGGATGTGCCCTGCCCATTGCCGCTTATGCAACGCTGCAAAATGGACACCTCACCCTTCAAGGGCGGGTCAGTTCCTTAGACGGCTCGCGAAAGATTGATGTCCAGGGCAAAGGATCTTTGGAAACAGCCTGGGAACTGGGTATTAACCTGGCTGAGCAGGCCCTGGCCAGGGGTGCTGGCGATCTCTTGGAAGGGATTCCATGAAGAACGAAACCAGGATATCTACTGCCAATACCTTCGGGACGCCAGACCAAGGTTTTGGCTTGTCTGGCAGGCGGATCGTCGTGACCCGCGCGCCACATCAGACGGCCGAGATGGTCGATCTATTACGACGGCAAGGGGCAATACCACTTTTGTATCCATGCATCGACATCGCCCCACCGGCTGATGTAACCCGGCTGGACGACGCCTTAAAAAAAGCTGCAGATGGCTATTTTGATTGGCTCGTGGTGACCAGTACGAATACAGTAACCGTTATTGCCCAACGGCTGGTCACGCTTCACCTTTCAATGGCAGATTTTTCCGTGGCGGCCGTGGGGCCACAAACGGCCCAAGCGATCAAGGACGAGCTTGGATTAGATGTACATATTGTGGCCGAAAAGCACGTTGCTGAGGGTCTGATAGCTGCCCTCCCGCCAGTTTCCGGCTTGCATATCTTTTTGCCCCAATCGGCGATCGCTCGCCCTGTGCTGGCCGATGCTTTGCGGGAAGCAGGCGCACAGGTCACCGCCGTAGATGCTTATCGAACTGTGATAGGTCAGGGGGGTGATGATGTGCCAGAAATGATGGCCAACAAGCAAGTTGATGCCATCACCTTTACCAGTTCCTCCACTGTTCGTCATTTCCTGAAGCGTTTGGCGAATGAGGGCGGCCATCGCCAGGATCTGCAAGGCGTCTGTCTGGCCGGCATTGGCCCCATCACCGCCAAGACCATGGAAGAAAACGGGTTGCCGGTATCAGTCGTTCCACTCGAGTATACCATGCCGGCACTCGTCGATGCCCTGGAATCGTACTTTTTAGAAAAGAGATCATGACCCATTCGCCGACATATCCCATCCTAAGGCCCCGCCGCCTGCGCCTTAACCAGGGGCTGCGACGCCTTGTCCAGGAAACCACCTTAACTCCCGCCGATTTGATTTACCCGCTCTTCGTACGGTCGGGCCGGGATATCCGGCGGCCCATCGCCTCGATGCCTGGCCAATACCAGTGGTCGCTCAATAAATTGGTTGCCGAGGTGCGGGAAATTGCCGACCTGGGCATCCAGGCCGTCATCCTCTTCGGCATTCCAGAAGTGAAGGACTCCAGGGGTAGCGAAAATTATGATCCCGGAGGGATCGTGCCCCAGGCTATCAAGGCTGTAAAAGATGCTGCTCCTGATTTGATCGTCATTTCTGATATGTGTTTTTGCGAGTACACCGATCACGGCCATTGTGGCATCATCAACACGGCCGGCCAGGATCATTATGACCCTAAGTTACCGGACGGTTATTTATTGAATGATCCGACGTTGGAGTTACTGGGCCGGGCATCGGTGGTGCATGCCGAGGCTGGGGCCGATGTGATCGCGCCATCGGGCATGATAGATGGCATGGTGGCTGGGATCCGTGGAGCTCTGGATTTGGCCGGCCTACAGCAGGTGTCAATCATGAGCTATGCAGCCAAATATGCCAGTGCTTTTTATGGACCGTTCCGGGATGCGGCCGAAAGCCCCCCTGCTTTTGGCGATCGCAGCCAGTACCAGATGGATCCTTCTAACCGGCGGGAAGCGATGAAGGAAGTGGCTATAGACGTCGCCGAAGGGGCCGATGTCCTGATGGTAAAACCGGCGCTACCCTACCTGGATATTTTAAGTGACTTACGCCGGAGCTATAGTCTACCAACGGCCGCCTACCAGGTCAGCGGTGAATATGCCATGATCCACGCGGCAGCGGCCAATGGCTGGCTTGACCTGCAACGTTGTGCCCTCGAGAGCCTGACGGCTATCAAACGGGCCGGGGCCGATATGATATTGACCTATTTTGCCAAAGATGCTGCCGGATGGCTGAGTTGAGGATTTGAATAGATGACCCTTGAGACCACAGAACATCTTGATATTAGTGAAAAAGGCCAGGCGGCCGACGGGCAGACGATCTCGTCCGATCGCCGGCTTTTCATGCAGTTAATGGCTTACGGGGGCTGCCGTAAAGAAAAGGCCCTGATCCAGGCTTTGAAACAGGCCGGCGTAGACGGCGTCCTTTATGCAGACATTAACGATCCGGAAGGGGTGGCCTTGTTGACGGTGAGCGAGGATCCGGATTACTTCGTTTCTGAGCACCGTCACTTTCTGAACCAACCCCCATTTGGCGAGCTCAGGCCAAAACCGGAATACACCATGTTGGGTCGGACCTATGCGCTGGGTTATGAACCTGACTTGGAACAGGCCCTGGTCGAACGGCCGCGCCAACGAGTATTAGATCCGAACTTGCCCTGGGCTATCTGGTACCCGTTGCGCCGAGCTGGTTCCTTTGAACAACTATCGGCCCAGGAGCAACGGGTCATTCTGATGGAACATGGGGGTATTGGCCGGGCCTTTGGAAAGGCAGGCTTTGGCCATGACATCCGCCTGGCTTGCTACGGCCTGGATAAAAATGATAATGACTTTGTGATAGGTTTGCTTGGTCCTGAACTATATCCACTTTCTGCTATCGTCCAGCGGATGCGCAAGACCAAACAGACCTCCCTCCATCTGGAGAGTTTAGGCCCATTCTTCATTGGTAAGGCAATCTGGCAGGGGGAGGTGGATTAACATGGCCGATCAGGAACCAACAGGCCGCTTTTTACGCGCCTGTCAGGGATTACCAACCGATGTGACCCCAATCTGGCTCATGCGCCAGGCCGGCCGCTATATGGCCGAATACCGGAAGCTGCGCGAATCTTATGGCATCCTGGAGATCATCAAGAAGCCCGAACTGGCCTGCGAAGTGACTCTCCAGCCTATCAACGCCTTTGATCTGGATGCGGCTATCATTTTCGCCGATATCCTTCCGCCATTGGAAGGAATGGGGTTGAGCCTGGAGTTCGTGAAGGGAGAAGGCCCGGTTATCCACAATCCTATCCGTTCGGCGGCCGACGTGGAAGCTCTGAAAACTCCTCCCCCGGAAGAAAGCCTGGACTTCACTCTGGAGGCCATCAAGCTCGCCCGCCTGGAATTGGATCAACGGGAGATCCCGTTGATTGGTTTCAGTGGCGCGCCGTTCACCCTGGCTTGCTACGCCATCGAGGGCGGTAGCAGCAAGAATTTCCGATATGCGAAAGGTTTGATGATGGGCGAATCGGCCGTCTGGCACCAAATGATGGCCAAGTTTAGCGTCGTCGTCGGCCGTTATCTTTTAGCCCAAGCCCGGGCCGGCGCCCAGGTGTTGCAATTGTTCGATAGCTGGGTTGGAGCGTTAAGCCCGGCCGACTACCGGCAAATGGCGATGCCTTATACCCAGCAGGCTATCGCCATTGCCAGGCAGGCGGGCGTGCCCATCATTCATTTTGGCACCAATACCAATGGCATGTTAGAGTTGATCCGCGAGGCTGGCGGTGATGTGATCGGCGTGGACTGGCGTATCGATCTGGAAGTAGCCTGGCGTCGACTGGGCACTAACATCCCCATTCAGGGCAACCTGGACCCGGTGGCCCTCTTCGCGCCCTGGCCCGACCTGAAGGTACGGGCGCAATACGTCCTGGATCAGGCAAATGGCCGGCCAGGACATATCTTTAACCTGGGCCATGGTATCCTGCCCCAAACGCCGGTAGATAACGTGCGCCGCCTGATTGATTTCGTTCATGAATATAGAAGGTAACAAGTGACAGATACCAAACGAGACACGAAACATATCGTCATCGTCGGCGGCGGAATAGCCGGGCTGAGCACAGCCTGGTATTTGCAGAAGGCAGCCCAAGAGCATAACCTCGACCTGCATTACACGCTCTTAGAACAAGCCGGTCGGTTTGGCGGTAAGATCCTCACCGAAACCCTTGAAGGTTTCGGCGACGGCCCTTTCATCGTCGAAGGCGGCCCGGACTCGTTTCTGACCCAGAAGCCTTGGGCGGTACAACTGGCTCGCGAGTTGGGATTGGGTGACCGGCTTTTGGGCACAAACGACGAGAATCGCAAGGTATTTGTCTTGAATAAGGGCCGGCCGACGCCATTGCCCGATGGCGTGTTGTTGATCGTACCCACCAAGATTAAACCCTTCGCGCTTTCGCCCCTCATTTCACCCCTGGGCAAGCTGCGAATGGGAATGGATCTCTTTATCCCGCCAAAAATGGATGGCCAAGACGAGACGCTGGCCGATTTCATCACCCGGCGACTGGGAGAAGAAGCCCTGGATAAAATTGCCGAACCGCTCATGTCTGGTATCTACAATGCCGAGGCCGAACGCCAGAGCCTTCTGGCCACCTTTCCCCGCTTCCGGATGCTAGAAGAGAAACACGGCAGCCTGATCCGGGGTATGTTAGCATCGCGACGCGTTCATCGTAATGGATCTGGGCCCGAGCCCCAAAGCAAACATCCTGATAGGCCGGAGTTGTCCATGTTCGTCTCTTTGCGAGGTGGTACGGAGGAATTGGTGGGGGGATTGGTTCCTAAGCTCAAAGGCGATTTACAGCTCAAGACCTGTGTGGCAGAGATGAGAAAGCTCGACGATGGCTATAGGCTGACTATAGGTAACGGTGAAAAAATCACGGCCGATGCTGTCGTTTTGGCTATTCCTGCTTATACGGCCGCCGGCCTCGTCCGCAAGATGTCGCCTCAGGCGGCCGAAGGCCTGGACCGGATTCGCTACGTGAGTACCGGCACAATCTCGATCGCCTTCCGCCGCCAGGATGTTGACTTGCTGGATGGTTTCGGCCTGGTGATCCCCCGCAGTGAGAAACGGCTGATAAACGCCGTGACGATAACCTCGACCAAGTTCGACCAGCGAGCGCCGGCCGACCACGTCCTTCTGCGGGCTTTCTTCGGCGGCTCGCGCAACCCGGGGATGATGGATTTGGAAGATGATGGGCTGAAAGCCATGGTGCTGAACGAGCTCCAATCGCTCTTAGGTATCGACGCCCAACCGCTTTTCTGCCGGGTCTATCGTTGGCGACGGGCCAACCCCCAGTACGATGTCGGCCATCTGGAACTGGTCGAAGCGATTGAGGAGGCTTTACCGCCTGGGGTTTACGTGACGGGCAGCCCCTACCGGGGTATCGGCATACCCGATTGTGTACACCAGGGCCAACAAACGGCCGAACGCCTGGTAAATGAGCTGGTCGAAACACGCAACCAGAAACAGCTGGCAATTACTGGCGAGCAATCCTAAACAAACGAATTGAGATAAATGTACAGCGATGGGCACAGATTTTTACAAGAAATGCCTTTTTTCATCTTGTAAATCTTGTCCAAGTCCTTTAAGAGTATAAAGATGGAAACGACGAAATCAGAGAGTCTATTTTCAGAAGCACAGCAGTTAATACCGGGTGGCGTCGATAGCCCGGTTCGAGCTTTTCGCAGCGTGGGGGGTACGCCTCGCTTCATAAGCCGGGGCGAGGGAGCGGCCGTATGGGATGTGGATGGCAACCGCTACATCGACTATGTACTCTCTTGGGGGCCGTTGATCCTGGGCCATGCCTACCCGACCGTGGTCGAAGCCCTGCAAACAACAGTTCGGAAAGGAACCAGCTATGGCGCACCGACGGCGTTGGAAAATGAACTGGCCCAGTTGGTGATAGACACCGTGCCCTCTGTTGAGATGATCCGCTTCGTAAACAGCGGGACAGAAGCGACCATGAGCGCCCTACGTTTGGCCAGGGCATTTACCGGGCGAAACAAAATCATAAAATTCGCTGGATGTTACCATGGTCATGCCGATATGTTGTTGGTGCAGGCGGGCAGCGGCGTGGCCACCTTAGGCTTGCCCGATTCGCCGGGCGTGCCGGCTGCTGTGGCGGCCGATACCCTCACTGCCCCTTTTAATAATCTGGATGCTGTGCGCTCTTTGTTCGAAGAATATCCGGACCAAGTAGCCAGCGTCATCGTCGAGCCCATTGCTGCCAATATGGGTTTCGTCTTGCCAAAACCCGGCTTTTTAGGTGGATTACACGAGCTGTGCCGCGAATTTGGCGCTCTTTTCATTTTAGACGAAGTGATGACCGGCTTCCGCGTCGCGCCCGGTGGTGCCCAGGCCTATTGGAACCTGGATCCAGATATCACCTGCCTTGGTAAGGTGATTGGCGGTGGCCTGCCGGTGGGTGCTTATGCCGGCAAGCGGGCCATCATGGAGACGGTAGCCCCGGCTGGGCCTATGTACCAGGCCGGCACTTTGAGCGGTAACCCTTTGGCCATGACGGCCGGGTTGGCCACGATCCAGAAGTTGCTGGAGCCAGGGATCTTCGAATCGATCACTAGAAATACGGTTGACCTGGTAGCGGGTATCACAGCCGGAGCAGACGAAGCTGGCGTACCCATCCAGGCCAACTTTGCTGGCACTATGTTCGGCTTTTACTTCTTGAATGAAGCTGGAGCCATGATCGACGATTATGGCAGCGCCAAACAATTGGCCGATACGGAACGTTACGGCCGTTTCTTCCACGCCATGTTAGATAGAGGCTTCTACTTCGCCCCCAGCCAATTCGAGGCCGGCTTCATGAGCCTGGCTCATAGCCAAGAAGACGTTCAGGTTACAGTTCAAGCCGCGCAGGATTTACTGCCTAGTATTTGAACCACAGGACCCTATATTTTCCCACGCCGTTTCAGGTCCCGTACAACATCCTCGAATGATAGATTTGATTCGTGAGCTCTTTCCTCAAAAGCTGCCAAATCCTCAGCATCCTCTGCCAGGCTTAACCTCACGGCCTCATTCCTATCCAACCACCAGGCTTTTAGATCTCGCATCCCTTGGGCGTTCAGCCGGTGACCTGTCTCATACTCTCGATAGGTCAGGTCGGCGCCTGACTCCTTAAGCGTCTGGGCGCAGTTTTGTGCGCGGGTGAAGGGGATGTAGGGATCCTCTTTGCCCACGGCCATGAAGATGGGTAAGCCTTTGAGCACTTTCGTCTCCACGGCCGCATCGCACTCGACGGGAACGAACCCCACCAGCCCGGCGATCCCTTGCACCAGCCCTGGATGGCGCATGGCGGTGGTATAAGCAGTAGCCGCTCCCTGGCTGAAGCCCATGAGATAGATACGATCAGAGTCGGCATCATACAATTCCGGCAGCGTCTGGATGAAATCCACGACGGCCGCCACGGCATCATCAAATTGTCTTAAGGGTGGCCATTCATCTCGCTGGCGCGGGTGCCAGGCGAAGCCACCCCCGGGG
>Ga0209536_100004004_pt1 | contig 23413 bp, 20 predicted proteins | sample DeeMarSeWOR28_12_FD_187461 | JGI IMG/M metagenome (GOLD analysis project Ga0209536, IMG submission 187461) | Marine sediment microbial communities from White Oak River estuary, North Carolina - WOR-2-8_12 (SPAdes) (version 2) | ecosystem: Environmental > Aquatic > Marine > Intertidal zone >...
TGCTTCGTGAGAATGCCCATCATCGTGTCGGCGTCGTGCGGGACGTGTCCGGTCAGCATCTCGTACAGGAGCACGCCCATCGCATAAATGTCGGTGCGGTGGTCGACGTCCTCGCCTTCGCATTGCTCCGGCGACATGTAGTGCGGGGTTCCAAGGACCTCGCCCTTGCGCGTCAGACGCTTCGGGCCATTGGCGACCTTGGCGATCCCGAAATCTAGAATTTTCACGAAGTCGCTACGGCCTTCACGAGACGTGAGAAAGACGTTCTCGGGCTTGAGGTCCCGGTGAACGATGCCTGCGTCGTGGGCGGCATTGAGCGCCTGGCAAATTTGAGAGGCGATGTGAAGCGCGCGATCCTCCGGCATCCGCTGCGCGCGATCCATCGCTTCGATCAAGTCCATCCCCTCGAGGCACTCCATCACGAAGTATGTCGAGCCGTCAGGGAGCACGCCGAAATCGTTGATGTCGACGATGTGCTGGTTGCCAATCGCCGATGCGCTCTCCGCTTCGCGCCGAAAGCGCGCGAGCACCTCTTCGTCGCGCGTGTTCTCACGGCGCAACACCTTGATCGCGAGCGGCTTGTTCAGGCGCGTGTGTCTCACACGATAGACCAACCCCATGCCGCCCTCGCCGAGCAAGGCCTCCACGCGATAGCGCTCGTCGATCGTTTGGCCGATCAGTTCGGGTGGGGATTGAGACACTCCGGAATGAGGCCTGCTCGCCCCTCCGTCGTCAAACCCTCTCGCGTCGATCGACATACACTCTTACCGCAATCTTCCAGCAGTACTCATTTCAACACGAGGAAGGCGTCGCAGCAACCGCAATTTCAGCGGATTCGCGCCTGCGCGGCAGCCAATCGGGCGCCAGGAAGCTGCGAAAGAGGCGCGCAGACGAAATCGAGGCCCAAGCGCTCGCAGGCCTCGATCGAGGCCGGACTACCGCCCTGGTCGCCGCACAGACCCGCGACGAGGCCCGGCTGGGCCGCTTTCCCGCGGTCGAGCGCGAGGCGCATCAGCTCCACGACCCGCGGGTCGAGGACGGTGAACGGATCTCCAGCGACGAGGCCGAGCTCGTTGCGGTAGCCGGCCAGGAACCGGTCGGCGTCGTCTCGGCTCACCCCCAGCACGAACTGGGTCAAGTCGTTGCCTCCGAAGGAAAAGAAGTCGGTGTGCTCCGCGAGCTCGTCCGCGATGAGACATGCGCGCGGGAGCTCGACCATCGTCCCGACGCGGCAACGGAAGAGCGTTGTGGGGCCCCCGAAGACTTGCGCGCGCACGCGGTCGAAGACGGCGCGCAGCGCGACCACTTCGGAGGTGAACGCAACCATCGGGATCAACACCTCCAGGTCGACAGCGATCTTTCGTTCGGTGCATTGATGCGCCGCGATGAGCATCGCCCGCAACTGCATGTCGTAGAGGCCGGGGATGGTCAGCCCGGCACGAACGCCACGATGTCCGAAGGCAGGATTCGACTCGCGATGGCGCGCTGCCGCCTTGGCGACCTCGTCGCGCTCGAGGTCGAGCGCATCGGCAATCGCTCGAAGCGATCGCTGGTCCTCTGGCATCAGCTCTTGTAGCGCGCGGTCGAGTAAGCGAATCGTGACGGGGCGCCCGTTCATCGCATCGAAGATCTCGACGAAGTCTTCGCATTGGGCACGTTCGAGCTCGCCCAGCCAATGGTTTCGCTGCTCGTCTTCGACCGCAAGGAGCGCGCACTGCATCGCGAAGAGGCGATCGGGCGCGAAGAACATCCTTTCCGTTCGGCAAAGGCCCACGCCTTCAGCGCCGTAGCTCAATGCAGCCCGGGCTACTTGGGGCGTGTCTGCCTCGGCGTAGACGCGCATGCGACGCGCTTCGTCTGCCCAGGCCATCAATTCGCCGAGCTCGTCGACCGTGGTCGAGGCGACGAGGTCGAGCGCCCCCGCGTAGACCCGGCCAGTCGAGCCGTCGAGCGTGAGAAGATCGCCCTCGTGAAGTGGCTCCGCGTCGTCGTTCAGTCGAACGGTGCGCTGCTCGAAATCGATGCGGAGACCGGCGCATCCGACCACGCAGCACTTGCCAAGCCCGCGTGCCACCACCGCCGCGTGTGAGGTCATGCCGCCGGCAGCGGTGACGACCCCTTTGGACACCTTCATGCCGTGGATGTCCTCTGCACGTGTCTCCTGGCGCACCAGGATCACTTCCTGGCCTTCAGCCGCGGCTCGCACCGCGTCGTCGGCATCGAACACGATGTGGCCTGAAGCTGCTCCCGGGCTTGCGGGTAAGCCGTTGGCTGCCGTACGGACGCCGCGTGCGGCCAACTCGCCTTCACTCGGGAGCCGTGCCTGCAGGAGCTGTTCGAGCGAGCTGGCATCGACGCGGAGGAGCGCCTGCTCTTTCGACAGAACCCCTTCCCGAACCATCTCGACCGCGATCCGCACGGCTGCCGCCGCTGTACGCTTCGCTGCGCGGGTTTGCAGGATGTACGGCCTGCCGTCTTCGATGGTGAACTCGATGTCCTGCACGTCGCCGAAGTGCCGCTCGAGGGTCGCGCAGTGCGCGGACACTTCGGCGAACGCCTCCGGCGATGAACCCTCGAGGCTGGCAGCTTCCTTGCCGGGAGCGGCTGCTCTCGCCGTCAACGATACCGGCGTTCGAAGCCCCGCCACGACGTCCTCTCCCTGCGCGTTCGGGAGGTACTCCCCGTAGAGTTGCTTCGTGCCGTCCGATGGATTGCGGGTGAACGCAACGCCGGAGCCGCTCGAGGTGCCCGTGTTACCGAACACCATCGCTTGAATCGTGCAGGCGGTCCCGGTGGCCTGTTGGATGCCTTGCATGCGCCGGTAGCGGACCGCACGCGCGTTGCCCCAAGACGCAAAAACCGCGCCGATTGCGTCCCACAGCTGAGTGTCGACGTCCTGTGGGAATGGTGAGCCCGACGCCTCCTGGATCAGGGAGAGATACTCGGCGACGAGCTCTTGCATCGATTTGACGTCGAGATCGGAGTCCGCCATGCGTGGGCGGCCGAGCTTGGTCTTGAGATCGACGAGTCGAAACTGGAAGCGATCGATGCCGATCTGGCGCACGACGGTGCCGTACATCTGAATAAGCCGGCGATACGCGTCGAGTGCGAACCATTCGTTGGCGTGTCTCGAGGCTAGGCCGGCGAGCGTTGCCTCATTTAGCCCGACGTTGAGGAGCGTATCCATCATGCCCGGCATCGACACCGGCGCGCCCGAGCGAACCGAGAGCAACAGCGGGTTTGCTGGGTCGCCGAACCGCCGGCCGACTCGCTCCTCCACCTCTGCGAGCGCGCAGCGGACCTCCCCAGCGAGCCCATCCGGCCACTTGCCGCTCTTCCGGAACTCCGCCCCGACTTCGGTGGTGATCGTGAACCCTGGCGGCACCGGAATGCCGAGGGTCGTCATCTCGTTCAGGCCCGACGCCTTCGTTCCGAGCAGTCGCAGGCGGACCTCGGGGTCCAGCTCTGCGTCAAGCGGATACAGAAGGGTCACGGCCTTGCAACTTTGTCCCAAGCTGGTGGAAGTGCGCAATGCCGTTCACCGTGTCGGCAATTTCACCAAGCAAACGTAGGCGGTTCTCTCGAACCTTGGCGTCATCGACCATCACGAACACCTCGTCGAAGAAGCGATCGATCGGCGCGCCGAGCTCTTTGGCGACGAGCTTGAGGGCGTCCGCGTAGCGGCGCGCGCCAGTCGCTTCCCGGATCTGATCGCGCACCGTGCCGAACCTCTCGGCAAGCGCGCTTTCGGCGCCGTCCTCGAGGAGGCCCGGCTCGATGGCGCCGCGCGCGCTATCCTTAGTGATGTTGAACGCGCGCTTGAACGCGACCGCGAGCGCCTCGAACTCGGGCGCCGCTCGGAGCTCGGAGACCGCCTCGATGCGCGTCCGCAGGTCGCGGACCGACGTTCCGTCCCAGGCGCCCAGGCAGGCGTCGACGACGTCTGCGTCGTGCCGATCCTTGAGCATCGCCCGAACGCGACCGCGGAAGAAATCGTCGAGCGCCGCGTCTACCTCGGCGGCGGGCTTGAGATCGGCATCACCGGCGTAAGCTGAATGAGCCTGGGCGATCAACGCGTGGAGGTCGACGTCGAGCGGACCCTCGAGCGCGATGCGAAGGATGCCGAGCGCGGCTCGCCGAAGCGCGAACGGATCCGCCGACCCGCTCGGAACGAGACCGATGCCAAAGCAACCGACCAAGGTGTCGATGCGATCGGCGACGGCCACGACGGCGCTCACGAGCTGGTCGGGTACGCTGTCGTCCGCGCCTTGGGGCCGGTAGTGGTCACGGATCGCGTCGGCGACGGATTGCTCCATGCCTTCGCGAAGCGCGTACCAGCGCCCCATCTCCCCTTGAAGCTCGGGGAACTCGAAAACGATCAAGGTCTCGAGGTCGGCTTTGCAGATGCGCGCTGCGGCTTGGCACGCAGCGGCGTCGGTCCCTGCCCACTCGGCGATCGCATTGGCGTTGGCCTCGAGGCGGCGAACCTTGGCGCCCATGGTTCCGAGCTTCGATTGGAAGACCACAGATTCGAGCTTCTTCAGCCGGTCCGCGAGCGGCGCCTTGAGGTCCTCTTCGACGAAGAACCGGGCATCGGCGAGTCGTGCTCGGAGAACGCGGTCGTTGCCCTTGGCAATGGTGTCTGGATCCTGTGCCGTGTTGACGACATTCAGGTACGAAGGAAGCAGCGCTCCTCCTTCGGAAGCGCGCACCGCGAAGTATCGCTGATGGTCGCGCATCACGGATACCACGACCTCGTCGGGAAGCTGCAAGAAGGCTTCGTCAAACCTCCCGGGAACCACGAAGGGCTCTTCGACGAGCGACACGCACTCGTCCGCGAGGAACGCGTCTGGCTGCAGGACCCCGCCGAGAGCTTTGGCCGAAGCGAGCAGGCCTTCCAGCATGCGCGCCTTTCGCTTCTCGGTATCGACGATCACGTGCGCGTCTTCAAGGGCCTTTTCGTAGTTGCGCGCATCCTCGATTTCGAACGTTGCGGGCGCGAGGAAACGGTGACCGCGCGTGGTACGCCCGGCCGCAATGTTGGCAAACTGGAAATCGATGACGTCGGTGCCGAGTAGCGACACGATCCAATGAATCGGGCGGCCGAACGCGATCTCGCCCGGGCCCCAGCGCATCGACTTTGGAAAGGTGATCCGCTGGCAGAGCTGTGGGAGCAACTCCGCGAGGACATCGGCGAGCGGCTTGCCATCCTCGTGGACCTCGGCGCTTACGTAGTCGCCCTTATCGGTGCTCTGCTTGCGGAGCGCGCTGATCTCGACACCGTGCTTCTTCGCGAAACCGGTCGCCGCCTTTTTGGGCTTGCCATCCTTTTCAAAGGCCGCGCTCCAAGGGGGGCCCATGACCGTCTCGTTGCGATCCGGCTGCCTCTCGGCGAGCCCGCGGATGCGCAGCGCGAGGCGCCGGGGCGTTCCCATCGGGTGCACGGAGAGCGCCTCCGTGCCAAGCCTCGCCTGCGCGATCAGCTCGAGCGCGCTCCGGTCCAACGAGCGGAGGGCATGTCGCACGAATGACGACGGGAGCTCCTCGGTCCCAATTTCCACTAAAAACTCGGCGGACATGGAGTGGCGTTGCTACCAGACCGGATCCGGGGACGCAATGAGGCAGGGCCCAAAACCGCTCATTGGGCTGCGGTGGCGGTCTGCAACAATGGGAAGCCCAGGGCTTCGCGTTGAGCGTACCAGGACTCGGCGACGGCGCGCGCGATGAGCCGGACCCGACCGATATAACGCTGCCGCTCGGTGACGCTGATCGCGCCTCGGGCGTCGAGTACGTTGAAGTAGTGGCTGCACTTGATGACCGCGTCGTAGGCCGGCAGCACCAGGCGCTTCAGGGGCTCGCGGTCAAATCGCAGTGCGCCACCCTTCCCGCGTTTATCGCCAAGCCCGAGCAGCGCCGCGACCTGCTTCTCGTACTCCTCGAAGAGCTCTTTCTGGAGTCGCGTATCGGCTTGCTCGAAGTTGTAGGTGCTCCACTCCCATTCCGCGCGCTTGTAGAGGTCGCCATATCGGATGCCGGGCGCCCACAGCAGCTCGTACACGTCGTCGACGTCCTGCAGGTACATCGCGATCCGTTCGAGGCCGTACGTGAGCTCGCCGCTGATCGGCTTGCAGTCGATCCCGCCACATTGCTGGAAGTAGGTGAACTGACTGATCTCCAGGCCATCGAGCCACACTTGCCAGCCGAGGCCCCAGGCGCCGAGGGTCGGAGACTCCCAATCATCCTCGATGAAGCGGATGTCGTGGCGACTCGGGTCGGTGCCCAGCGCGCGAAGCGATTCCAGGTAGAGGTCTTGGATGTCGAGCGGCGACGGCTTGAGGATGACCTGGTATTGGTGGAACTGCTGCAGCCGGTTCGGATTCTCACCGTAGCGACCGTCCGTGGGCCTTCGGCTCGGCTCGACGTAGGCAACGTTCCACGGCTCGGGGCCGATCGCGCGCAAGAAGGTGTGCGGATTGAACGTGCCTGCTCCGACTTCGGAATTGTACGGCTGCACGATCAAGCAGCCGTGCTCCGCCCAGAAGCGCTCGAGCGCGAGGATGATCTCTTGGAAGGTCATTCCTCGTCCTCGTCCTCGTCCTCGTCGTCCTCGTCGTCCTGGGCGTCTTCGTCTTCGTCTTCCTCGTCAGCTTCGGCCTCGGCGGCGGCCATCGCCGCTTCCTCTTGCGCCAGAAGCTCCTCCTCCGCCTCTTCCATCGCTTCGGCTGCTGCGATCTCGGCGGCGGCGATGTCGATGGGCTGCCCCGTCGATTCCTCGAATAGCGCCTTGTGCTCTTCGGTGAGGTCGCTGAACTCCTGGAGCGTCGGCAGGTCCTTCAGACTGCCCAGACCGAAAAACTCGAGGAAGTGTGCGGTGGTACCGTAAACCAGGGGGCGCCCTGGCTCGTCCTTGCGCCCGAGGATCTTCACGAGGCTTCGGTCGGTCAGCATCTTGAGCGACGAGCCGGAATCGACCCCACGGACGTCATCGACCTCGGGCCGCGTGATCGGCTGGCGGTACGCGATGATGGCTAGCGTTTCGAGCTGCGCGCGGGTGAGTCGAATCGGTTTTGGGGCGACGAGGGTCTTCACGAAGTCCGCCGACTCGCGCCCAGAGCGGAATTGGTAGCCGCCCGCGACGAAGTAAAGATGGATGCCTCGGTGTTGGTAGTCCGATACGAGCTCGTCGAGCAGAGGCTGGACCTCCGCGATCGTTGAACGGGCCGCGCGGGCAAGGCGCTTCGCAGTCACCGGTTCGTTGGAGACGAAGATCAAGCTTTCGAGAACGTTCTTCAAGGCTTCGCCGCTTGGCGCGATCGCTGCGCCGGCTCCGTTCTCGGCCGCGACATCGTTGGTTTGCGCGTCTGCTTGGGTCATGGTGCTCACTCGTCCTCACCCCATTCGTATGCGGCCGTCGTTCCGGCGGGCACGACGACGGACTCTCGTCGCTCTTTCGGAGCGGGCATTGGTTCGTCGAGGTTGATCGCCTCCTCGGAAACATCGGCGGTGACCCGTTTGACATCCGCCGGAACCACCGGCTCGCCGCCCGCATCGAGCAGACTGTACTCGAGATAGATCGGTTCTTCGTGGTCGGTTTGGTAGATGCTCGCGAGTCGCATCTTCGCCATCTCGAGAAGCGCGAGGAACGTGACCACCAGATCGTATGAAGTGCTCACGCCTTCGAAGAGCTCATCGAAGCGGCAACGCCGCCGCTCGCGGAGCAGGTCGACGAGGTCGCCGATGCGGTCCTGGATGGTCATCCGCTCGGCGTCGACCTCCAATGCGATGTCCGCATTGATCCGCGCTGCGATTTTCTTGAGAGCGTCGAGCAGCTTGAAGACGCTCACTTCTTTGAGCGGTGGCGGCCCATCGGCCGACGGCGGCGGTGCGCCACGCGAAAATACGTCTCGGCCCGAAATGGCTCGTTCACCCAGATCTGCGGCGACGGTTTTGTACTTCTGGTACTCGAGCAAGCGGCGGATTAGCTCTGCGCGGGGGTCGAGCTCATCGAGAAGCTCATCGTCCTGATCCTCCGGCGGGCGGGGCAGGAGCATCTTGCTCTTGATGTGGGCCAGCGTCGCCGCCATCACGAGGTATTCCGAGGCGATGTCGAGGTTCATCCCGTGGAGCAACTCGAGGTATTCCAGGTACTTATCCGTGATGAACGCAATCGGGAGGTCGAGAATATCGAGCTCGTGCTTGCGGATCAGATGCAAGAGCAGGTCTAGCGGCCCCTCGAAGTTGGGCAGCTCGATCCGGAAGTTGGGGTCCAGAGCCTCCGGGCCGTCGGGCACCGGCATGGGGCTGGGCTCGCTCATCGCAGGGGAACCATGCGCCGGGGTCATCCCAAGTGTCAATCGCTACGGGCTTCGTTGAGAGCTTCGATGACGGCGTCGACGTGCCCGCTCACCTTCACCTTCGGCCAGTGCTTGATGACTTTGCCGTCAGGTCCGATGAGCACGGTGGAGCGGATGATGCCCATCGACTTCTTGCCGTACATGTTCTTCTCGCCCCACGCACCGTACTTCTCGAGCATCTCTCCGCTCGGATCGCTCAGCAGCGGAAACTTCAGCGCGTATTTGTCAGCGAACTTACAATGCGACTCGATCGAGTCCTTGCTGACCCCCACGACCACGGCGTCTCGGGCCTTGATCGTGCGAAGCGCCTTGTTGAAGTCGTTCGCCTCGGTGGTGCACCCGGGAGTGTTGTCCCGCGGGTAGAAGTAGACGATGACGTACTTGCCGGCGAGGTCTTTGAGCGCCAGCTTGTCGCCGGTGGACGAGGGGAGATTGAACGCGGGAGCCTTGCGGCCTTCTTGGATCATGCAGGGGGCTGTATTGCGGGTTTGCGGCGCGTGTCAACGGCTTCAAGCCGTCACGAACTTGGATTCTCGCGCCCTGGTACCCAAGATCGTCCCATGAGCACCCGCACCCTCATCGTCGGCGACATCCATGGTTGCCGCGAAGAGCTCGAGGATCTTCTCGAAGAATCGGAGTGGGCAGAGGGCGACCAGCTGGTGTCGGTCGGAGATTTGGTCGCCAAGGGTCCGGATTCGCTGGGGGTTGTTCGGCTCTTCAGGGAGCTCGATGGACTGGCAGTTAGGGGGAACCACGACCAGCACTGCCTCCGATGGTGGGATGCCAAGCGCGCCCACGCGAAGCTCCCGCAGATCAAGCCGGCGCATCAACGGGTGGCGGACGAGCTCGGGGAAGAGGATTGGGCCTGGCTTGCGGCGCTCCCCTTGTGGATCGAGCTCGAGGAGCGCGACGCATTGGTCGTCCATGCCGGCTTGGTGCCGGACCTTTCCTTGGAGGATCAGGATCCGTACGACCTGATGAACATGCGGAGTATTCTTTCCGACGGCAGCGCCTCGCGTAGCTACGAGGAAGGCACACCTTGGGCCGCGCTTTGGACGGGACCGCGGCTGGTGGTGTTTGGTCACGACGCCGTGCGCGGCCTTCAGATGCGGCCCCACGCGATTGGGCTCGACACGGGATGCGTGTACGGTGGTTGGCTCACCGGCGTGTGGCTCCCCGGGCGGGACTTGGTGTCGGTCCCGGCTCGCGGGACCTACGCGCAACCTGGGAAGGACTGATCGCGTGGAGGTTTGGGTCTGCCGAGAGGACGAGCTGACGGCGGGCGTGGTCCGGACAGCGCAGCTCGGGCGCGATAGCGACGGGCTGCCGATCCAGGCAATGCTGCTTCGCGACGAAAGCGGGGTCATCGTCGCCTACCGAAATCTCTGCAGGCATCTCCCGGTCCCGCTCGATGGTGGTACGGGCGAGCTCCTGAGCGAGGACGGCATGCACCTGGTTTGCGGAACGCATGGCGCGACCTATCGCGTGCACGACGGCTACTGTGTCGAAGGCCCGTGCGAGGGAATGGCCCTGCGGCCGCTCACGGTTCGGGTCGCGGAGGGCGGTCTCTACGTGTCGCTTTGAGCCGCGTGCTCCTTAGCGACCTTTGGTGAATTGGGGTTCCCCGATCCGGCCTGGCTATGCTGTGCGCTCATCGAAGGGGGAAACACCCGCGCCGGAGTTTCCTGGCGCGAGCTACTCGGTTCAGGCAAAGGTTCTGACCGAGATCGACGTAGTCTCTCCGTGGTCAGCGGAACGACGGGCTGGCGACTTGTTCGTCAGCCCGTTTTTTCTTGGCGGGCGCTCCACGCAGCAGGCGCCGAGAGCGGCCCGACGTCGGCCCAGGGCTTGTCCTCGCTGTGCCTGACGATGCTCTTTCGGGTAGTGAGGACCTCGCAGCCTTCACGGGTCACTAACACAGTGTGCTCGAACTGCGCAGAGAGCGAGCGGTCCATCGTCAACACCGTCCAATCGTCGTCCATGACCTCGGTTTGATAACCGCCGATATTGATCATCGGCTCGATGGTGAAGACCATCCCGGCTTTCATGCGCTTGTCCTTACCGCGACGGCCGAAGTGCGGAATCTGCGGCGGCATGTGGAACTCGCGGCCGACACCGTGGCCGACGTAGTCGCGAACGACCGAGCAGCCTCGCCCTTCGGCGTACTCTTGGATCGCGGCGCCGATGTCACCGATGCGCTTGCCGTGCTTCACCTCGGCCAAGCCCAGCTCGAGGCAGCGCCGGGCGGTCTCGACGACGTGGATCGCCTCCTCGCTCGGCTCACCGACGTAGAAGGTCACGCTGGTATCACCGTGGTAGCCGTGCTCCTTCGGAAGGTAGGTGGTGACGTCGACGTTCACGATGTCGCCGTCCTGAAGCAGGTAGGGCCCGGGGATACCGTGGCAGACGCAATCGTTGACGCTGGTGCAGACGCTCTTCGGGAACGGTGGTCGCCCGCCACCGCCGCCATACTCGAGCGGGGACGGATGCGCGTCGTGCGAAACGATGTAGTCGTGCACGAAGCGGTCGATGTCGTCGGTTGCAATCCCCGGCCGGATCATCTCTCCGACCGCGTTGAGGCAGTTCGCTGCCAGTTGGCAGGAGCGGCGCATGTCTTGGAGCATGCGCGGGGTCATGAGCTCGATCGCGGACAAGAAGAAAACCTCAGGCGTTGAGGTACCTTGTGTAAGCCGGCCCCGCAAATTGTCTAGTGATCGGCCGATCCGCTGATTTGACCCGCCGCCCCGATGGCACTAGGAAGCCTGCCCGAGAGGGTTTACGAGGCTTTTTCGATGTCAGACACCTACAACAACGTCCCCATGAGCGACGGTATGGCTGCCAAGACCGAGAAGGAAGACGGCTTCTGGACCGGCCCCAAGCTCATCATATTGAGCTTCTTGACCCTGGCGGTGGCGTTTTCACTGCTCTGGTCGATGGCTCAAGGCATCATCGGCCCGACCCAGCACAACTCGAACGAAGGCCACGAGGTGCACTTCCTGCAGCCTGGCGGCGGTCCGTTCGACTGAGTCAGAAGTCGAAGTCGAGCTCTTTGGGCTCGTCGTTCCTGAGCGAGTCGTCCTCGCCCGGGTCGAAGGCGGCTTCGGAATACAGATCGTCGAGCGACCAGCCGGCTTTGTGGTGGCGGCGCAATTCCTCACGCTCGAACTCGGCCATTGTGTGATAGCTCTTTGGTCCTCTAGGGCGCATGTCCCCTCCCTTTTGCCACTCGCCACCCTCGACTTGGGTGTGTCGCGTGCCTACTTTGTCCTACACTGCAGCACACCCTACCCATGCGGATCTAGATGGCAAAAAAACAGACGAGATTGAAACCGTGCACTGGCGCTGGTAGACGCAATCCATGAGTCGGGTGGTGGCGATCGCCAACCAAAAGGGCGGCGTGGGGAAGACGACTACAGCGGTCAATTTGGGCGCGAGCCTCGCTGTGGCCGAGCAGCGCGTGCTGTTGGTCGACCTCGATCCACAAGGCAATGCTTCCACAGGCGTCGGCGTGAGCCCGGGCGACGAAGAGGTCGAAGGTTCGTACGAGGTGCTGCTAGGCGAGGTCGAAGCAGCCGACGTCATCTACGAAACCGAGATGCCGTACCTGCACGTGATCGCGGCCACGCAGGACCTCGTGGGCGCTGAACGCGACTTGTTGCAAGCGGATGACAGCGCGACCCGTTTGCGTGACGCGCTCGATTCGGTGCGCGACGACTACGACTTCATCGTCGTCGACTGCCCCCCCTCGCTCGGCATGTTGACGATAAACGCGCTCACCGCGGCGGACATGGTGATCGTTCCGCTTCAGTGCGAGTACTACGCGCTCGAAGGGTTGTCGCAATTGGTTGGGACCATCGAACGTGTGCGGGCATCGGTGAACGAAAACCTCCAAATTCACGGGGTGCTGCTGACGATGTTCGACTCGCGAAACAACCTCGCCAACGAGGTTGCCGACGAAGTGCGCCGCCACTTTCGGGTGTATGAGACGATCATCCCGCGCAACGTGCGGCTGGCCGAGGCGCCTTCCCATGGAAAGCCGGTCATTTTGTACGACGCGTCGTCCCGTGGGTCGTACACGTATTTGAACCTGGCCCGCGAGCTGCTCGATGATCTGGAGGTAGCGGCATAGTGGCCCGCCGGCGCTTGGGGCGTGGTTTGGACGGCTTGCTTCCGGCAGCGCCGCCTCCTTCGGAACGCCCGTCCAAGAACAACGCGGCGATCGAGGAGCTACATCCCGGTCGCATGCAGCCGCGTGTGCGAATCGACGCCGAGGCGTTGGCGGAGCTGGCAGCGTCGATTCGCGAGCATGGCGTGCTCGAACCGATTCTCGTCCGCAAGCGGTCGTTGGGAGGCTTCGAGATCATCGCAGGCGAGCGGCGGTGGCGCGCAGCGCAACAGGCCGGTCTCAAAGAGGTTCCGATCTTCGTCCACGACCTCGACGACGAAAAGGCGTTCGAAGCGGCGTTGGTCGAGAACCTGCAGCGTGAAGATCTGAATCCGATGGAAACGGCGCGCGCGTTTCAGCGCCTCGTCGATGACTTCGGGTACACGCAAGAGACCATCGCCAGCAAGGTTGGAAAAGAGCGTTCGACCGTCGCCAACGCGTTGCGTCTCTTGAAGCTCCCCGAAGACGTCGCCGGCCTGATTGAAGGTGGACAGCTCAGTGAAGGCCACGGTCGCGCCCTGCTCTCTGCGCCCAGTGTCTCGACGATGAAGAAGCTCGCGCACTCCGCGGTGAGCAAAGGCTGGAGCGTCCGCGAGGCGGAGCGACAAGCTCGGCGGGCAGCGCGCGGAGACGACGCCCCCTCCAAGAAGAAGTCGTCGGCGAAGAGCGCCAACGTTCGCGATCTCGAGCGGCGCCTCTCTCGCGCCCTAGGCTCGACGACGACCATTCATGAGTCAGGCAAAGAACGCGGCCAAATCCGAATCAACTACGCCAGCTTCGACGAGCTGGATCGGTTGATCGAGAAGCTCACATAGAGGACGGCGCGGGGCGACTACATGATGCGGGCTTCAGCTGCGTCGACTGTGTTGCTCAGGAGCATGGCGATGGTCATCGGGCCTACGCCGCCGGGTACGGGCGTGATGTAGGCGGCGTGCGCGCTTGCACCTTCGAAGTCCACGTCGCCTGTGAGCTTGCCGTCCTCGCGCCGGTTGATGCCTACGTCGATGACGACGGCGCCGTCCTGAATCCAGTCCCCTTGGACCAAGTTGGCGCGGCCCACCGCAGCAATGACGATGTCTGCTTCGCGCACTCGCTCCGCTAGGTCTTCGGTGCGCGAGTGGGCGATCGTGACGGTGGCGTGCTTCTCGAGAAGCATCATCGCGATTGGTTTGCCGACCAGGGTGCTTCGCCCGAGAACAAGAGCCCGCTTTCCTTTCGGGTCACAACCAATGTGCTCGAGCATCCGCATGCAGCCGCTTGGCGTGCATGGTCGAAGCCCCTTGCGGCCGACCGACAGAAGGCCCGCGTTGAACGGGTGAAGGCCATCCACGTCCTTGGCCGGGTCGATCGCGTCTACGATCGTCTGATCGTGAAGATGATCGGGCAGCGGTAGCTGTACCAATATCCCGTCGATGTCGTCAGCTCCGTTGAGCTCGAAGATCAATGCGAGGAGGTCGGCTTCGGAGGTCTCGGCCGGCAAGCGGTGGACCCGCCCTTGGATCCCCGCCTTCTCCGCGGCACGCTCTTTGTTGCGCACGTAGACCTGCGATGCAGGGTCATCTCCGACCAGCACCACGTCCAAACCGGGAGCCCGGTTGTGTTTGGCCCTGAACGCTTCCGCCCGCGTCTTCACCTCTGCTCTCACCGTTTTGGCGAGCGCCTTCCCATCGATCAACTGAGCCATGGGCGGGGTCTAACAGGAGCGCACCTAGTTCTCAAACCAGCAGGTCCCGGTGGAAATCGCGGCCTGTCGTGGTATGCCGCGGAGCCATGTTCGACCCCGTCTCCCCGCAGGTAGCTTTCCCCGAGATCGACGCGACCCAGCTCACGTTTTGGGAGAACGCCCGCATCTTCGAAAAGACGCTGGAGGACGGCCAGGACAAGAAGCCCTTCATCTTCTACGAGGGGCCGCCAACAGCCAACGGGATGCCGCACCCCGGGCACGTGCTCACGCGCGTGATGAAGGACGTGTTCCTCCGCTACCGGACGATGTGCGGCTACTACGTCCCGCGCCGTGCTGGTTGGGACACCCACGGCTTGCCGGTCGAGGTCGAGGTCGAAAAGGAGCTCGGCATCAGCGGTCGTGAGGCCATTCAGCAGTACGGCGTCGAAGCGTTCAGCCGCAAGTGCATCGACTCGGTGTTCAAGTACATCGGCGAGTGGCAAAAGATGACGGAGCGGATCGGCTTCTGGGTCGACTTCGATTCCGCCTACGTCACCTTCCACAAATCGTATGTCGAAAGCGTCTGGTGGGCTCTCTCCGAGATGTTCAAGCAGGGCCTGCTCTATCAGGGCTACAAAGTCGTTTGGTGGTGGCCGCAGGGCGGTACTGCGCTATCCGCAGGTGAGGTCGGCCAGGGGTACAAGATCATCGACGATCCGTCGGTGATGATTCGGTTTCCCGTGAAGGGCGAGCAGAAGACCTCGTTCCTCGCGTGGACGACCACACCTTGGACTCTTCCTTCGAATATCGCGCTCGCTGTCGACGCGAAGGTGGACTACGCGACCGTCGAGCTCGATGATGGTGAGCGCTTGATTCTCGCTGCGGCCTTGGTTGGCAAGGTGCTCGGTGAAGACGCCACGGTCATCGCGACCCGCAAGGGCGCAGAGCTGGTAGGTATGCGCTACGAGCCGCCTTTCCGGTACGCCGAGCCCGCGGGCGGCCCCGCATGGCAGGTCGTGGACGCGGATTTCGTCTCGCTCGACAGTGGTTCCGGCCTGGTTCACCTCGCTCCGGCATTCGGCGAGGATGACTTCCGAGTCTGCAAGGAAAAGGGCATGGGCTTCCTGCAGCTGCTGAAGCCCGACGGCACCTTCCCCGACGAAGTCACGGATTTCGCTGGCCGCTTCTGCAAAGAGGCCGACCGCGACATCATCCGCAATCTCAATGCTCGCGGCGTGCTTTTCAAGGAAGAGGTCTACCGCCACGACTACCCGTTCTGTTGGCGCGCCATGGAGGACCCGCTGGTTCAATACGCCCGCCGCTCCTGGTTCATCCGCACAACGCAAGAGATCGCGCGCGTCAAAGAGAACAACCAAGAGGTCCACTGGGAGCCCGAGCACATCAAAAACGGGCGCATGGGGCAGTTTCTCGAGGGCAACGTCGATTGGGCTTTGTCGCGGGAGCGCTTCTGGGGAACGCCGCTTCCAATCTGGAAGAACGACCAAACCGGCGCCGTCGAGTCGGTGGGATCCGTCGCAGAGATCCTCGCCCGCAATCCAGATGCCTTCGCGCATTTCGATGAAGCCAAAGCCGCCGACGCAACGCTGCAAGATCACCTGATGGTGCACAAGCCATGGATCGACGAGGTCACTTGGACAAAGGACGGTGAGCCCGGGGTCTACCGCCGCGTGCCCGAGGTCATCGACTGCTGGTTCGATTCGGGCTGTATGCCGTTTGCCCAATGGGGTTTTCCCCACCAAAACGACGAAGCCTTCGATCGGAGCTTTCCCGCCGACTTCATCACCGAGGCTGTCGATCAAACGCGCGGCTGGTTCTACTCGCTGATGACAATCAGCTCTCTGATGTTTCCAGAGCGCGACCTTCCCCACCCGTTCAAGAACTGCGTCGTGCTCGGCCTGATGACCGACGAAAAAGGGAAGAAGCTCAGCAAGCGGGACAAGAACTACACCGACCCGCTGGTGCTGATGGACCGTGTGGGCGCCGACGCCGTGCGCTGGGCGCTCTATGCGGGCACGGTTCCCGGGCAAAACACGCGATTCTTCGACGACGCCGCGACTGATGCGGTGCGCGAGTTCCTGCTCAAGATTTGGAACGTCTACAGCTTCTTCGTCACCTACGCGAACATCGACGCTTGGGACCCGACCAGCGAGCGCCTCGCTCCCGACGAGCGGCCCGACATGGATCGATGGGTCCTCGCCGAGCTCGACGCGACCGTTCGCGCCGTACGGGTGGAGCTGCACGACTACAAAAGTCACATGGCGGTGCGTCACCTACTCGGTTTCGTCGACGGGCTGTCGAATTGGTACGTCCGCCGCAGCCGTTCGCGTTTCTGGGCCGCCGATGATTCGGCCGACAAGCATGCTGCTTTCAGCACGCTCTACGAGGTCTTGGTGGATCTCACCAAGATGGCTGCGCCGTTCATTCCGTTCATGACGGAGACCTTGTTCCAGAATCTCGTCCGCAAGCACGACGCTGCGGCCCCCGAGTCCGTGCACCTGGCAGCGTTCCCCGAGGCCGCCGCGGCACGAGTCGATGAGGAGCTACGCCAGACGATGGAGCGGGTTCGTAACGTAGTCACCCTCGGCCAGCGCGTTCGTAACGAGAACAAGCTGAAGGTGCGCCAGCCGCTCGCGGAGGCGATCGTCGTCGTTGCGAACGACGTGGAACGCCAGGCGATCGATCGTTTTTCCGACGCGATTCGAGAGGAGCTCAACGTGCGCGAGCTCGGCTTCACGCAGGAGCCGCACAAGTATGTGGAGTTCCAGCTTCTGCCGAACTTCCGTGTGCTGGGACCGAAGCTCGGCAAGCAAGTGCCGGCCTGCAAGAAGGCGCTCGCCGAAGCGGACGGCTCGGCGCTGTATGTCGAGATGGAAAACAAGGGAAAGATCGTCGTCGAGCTTCCGGACGGTCCGGTGGACCTCACCGCGGATGAGGTCGAGGTGCGGCTGAGCGCGCGCGAGGATTTCGCGGCGGCATCTGGCGCTGGCCAGGTGGTCGTGCTCGACACGCGTCTCGACGATAGCCTTCAGCGGGAAGGCCTCGCGCGAGAGGTCATCAACCGTATTCAGCGCGCGCGAAAAGCGATGGACTTGGCGTACGAGGCGCGTATCGAGGTGAGCTGGAGCGCCGATGGCGAGCTTGCTGCCGCCATCGAGGAGCATGCCGAGCGGATTGCTGGTGAAACCCTGGCAACGGGGTTTGCGCGGGATGAGGCCGCCTCGAGTGATCACGATACGGAGATCGAGGGGACCCCGCTGGGGCTCTTCATCAGGTCTGCGTAGCGAGTGTCGCTAGATGCCGTTCTCCGATCCGGGAACGCAGCTTCGAGTCGCTGAGCTCTGAGAACTGGGATCCGAGCGCTGAGTGCAACCGGTCAAGCATTCGCAGCTCTGGCCCGTTTTTCATTGCGGCCGTCTACAAACCCCTCGACCAAGATTAGAACCACCCCAATCGTGATCCAGGCGTCGGCTACGTTGAAGGTGGGGTAGGCCCAGCGATCGTTGAGGTGGAAGCGGACGAAGTCGACGACATAGCCAAGACTGACTCGGTCGACGAAGTTGCCGATCGCTCCCGCGATGATCAGCGGGACGCTGATGGCGAACAGGCGTCCGCCGCGGCCGGTGATGAACATCCAGAGGAGCAGCACGACCGCGCCTCCGGCGGCGACGTAAAAGACGCCTTTGCGCACCAAGCTCGGCATGTCGCGCATGAAGCCGAAAGCCGCCCCGCAGTTCTCCGCGTAGCGGAGCTCGAGGTAGCCGTCGATCAGGATCACTGGGGGCCGCTGCGCGCGCTGAGGAGCGATGCGTCCATACGCATCCGCCTCGCAGACCGGGTCGGACCCGAGCGTCGAGGGCTGTGACAGCCGGTCGAGCGCCCAATGCTTCGAGCCGAGATCCATCGCGGTTAGCGTAGCGATGGCAGCTAGGCAGAGGACGATGGCCTTGGGCGAGCGGGTGGTTCGAGACACGGCGGCGGACTCTAACAGGTCGGTTTGACACGTCAAATCAAGTATTTACAAAATGTGACACAAAATCGCTGGCTCTTGTATCACGTTGTGTTACAAGACTCTCATGAGCGATGGGGACCGAGAGAAAGATCGCCGCAAGGGCCGCAAAGAGCGGGTTCTGCACACGCGGGTGCCGGCTGTGCTCGAGCAGGAGCTCAAGCGGGTGGCCAACGCCTGGCGGGTTCCGGTTTCCAACGTCGTCCGGGCCCTGCTCGAAGACGCGCTCGATACTCTCGATGTCGTTGGGGCCAAGGCGGAGGACGAGCTCCGCGAGGTGGCGGAAAAGCTAGCTGCCGAGCGCCAACGCATCCGTGAGAAATCGACGGGCCATCCGAGCGGGGAGCCTCCTCCGACGAAGGTGGATTCGGCCGACCCGCTGGCGGGTGCCGTGGGTGCCACGCCGATCACGCTCGTTCATGACAGCGTCTGTGGCATCAGCGGAGCGGAGCTCCCGGCGGGGTCCGAAGCATTGATGGTTTTGTTCGACGACCCCCGTCGAAAACTGATTACGGGCAGGAACGCCCTGCCCCAAGCATCGACACCCAACGAGGAGAAAGCCGATGACTGAACAAGAACGAATTCAAAGCAACGTAGAAGAAAACGTCAATGCAGCGGTCGAACATGTGACCGAGGCTGCAGGCGCCGCCGTGTCCCTTGGCCGTCAGGTCGCTGGGCTGTGGATCGGCGTCTCGCGCACCGCAATCGAGGCGGCCGCGAAGACACTCACCTCCACCTCCGAGATGATCAGCACGCTTGCCAACTCGATGGGCGATCTCTCAAAGCGTATCGAAGGCACGACCAAGAAGGCCTGACATCCGGCCGACGGGTTGGCGGTATCGGCCTGCCACCACCACCGCGCCGTCGACCCGTCGGCTCCTCCTTTTAGCGGTCCATCGGACCGTGCGGCAATCGGCGGCCCTCCCGCAAATGGCGGACGGCGTTGATGCCCCATCGGGTCAGAAAATACGTCGGCAGCGCCACGACGATTCCGCACAGCAACCCGCCGATCCAGAGCTCGGCCCCCGTGCTGGCGAGAAGGCGTCCCGCTTCCTGCCAGAACTCCGCCTCGAGGAGCCTGCCGAGCCCATCGTTCTTGAGGGCGCGTCCGGTTGCCCCGAGCCATTGTTTGATCGTCGCCGGGGTGACCTCTGTTTCCGGGCGCAAAACGAGAGCGCCGACCTTCCAGGTCATGTAGTAGAGAGGGACTGCAGTGAACGGGTTGCTGACGAACAGGATTGGAATGCCCGAAACCTTGTTCGCTCGAAGCAAGGCGGCGATTGGAATGTAGATCAGAATCTGGAGCCCGAGCGTCGGGGTAAACGCGACAATCGCCCCGATGAATACGCCCCAGGCAATCCGGTGCGGTGTGTCATCCAGATGAAGGATGTTGTGGACGACGATCTGCTGCAGACGCCGCGACAGGTCTCGGAGGTTCATGGCGCGTCACCCCATCCGCCGCCCCCCGGCGTTTCTACACGCAAGACGTCTCCAGGGGACACATCGATGGTGACGCGGTGTTTGAGTGGCTTGCCGTTCAGTAGATTCATGCCCCGCGCCCCTGGGCCGCCGCCGCGCATACCATAGGGCGCGTTGATGCGCCGCTCGGAAACCACGGAAACGCGCATTGGCGCCAAGAATTCAAGCTCGCGGATCAATCCGTCGCCCCCGGGTTGTGCGCCCCGGCCCCCGGACCCGGACCGCAGCGAGAACCGACTCACTCGGATCGGAAAGCGCGTCTCGAGAACCTCGGGGTCGGTGCACTTCGAGTTGGTCATGTGCGTGTGGACGCCCGATGCGCCGGGGCGCGAGGCGGTCGCTCCCGAGCCGCCGCCAAGGGTCTCGTAGTACGCGAGGTGCTCGTCGCCAAAGGTGATGTTGTTCATCGTTCCCTGGCTGGCCGCGGCGAGGCCAAGCGCGCCGAGCAGGACGTCGACGATGCGCTGCGATGTTTCGACGTTGCCAGCAGCTACAGCGCGCTGAGGCTCGGGCGAAAGAAGCGACCCTTCGGGGATCCGAACGGTCACCGGACGCAGGCAGCCGCTGTTGAGCGGGATGGGCTTGCCGACCAGCAAGCGGAGGACATAGAGGATGGCTGCCATGGTGACCGCATGCGGTGCGTTCAGGTTGTCATCGACCGCGCCGTCGGTTCCGGCGAAGTCGATCTCCATCGTCTCGCCCTTCACGGTGATGTGGACAGCGATGCGTGCGCCGCCGTCGAGATGGTCTTCGAAACGAAGCTCGCCGTCGCGCAGCTCCGAGATGGCTCGCGCCGTCAGGTCCGCCGCGTTGTCTTGAATGTGCTGCATGTAGGCGTCGACGATGTCCAAGCCGTAGCGCGCGAGCAGGTCCTCGAGGAGCTGTGTGCCCTTTTCGTTTGCGGCGATTTGGGCCTGGATGTCCGCGATGTTCTCCTCCGGATTGCGGGCCGGATACGGTCCTTGGCCGAGCGTGGTGCGAAGGAGCGCCTCATCGAAGGTGCCGTTGCTGACGATTCGGAGGCTTCGTAGGACGACGCCCTCCTCGTCGAGTCTGCGCGAAAAAGGTGGCATCGATCCAGGTGTCAGGCCGCCCACGTCGGCATGATGCCCTCGAGAAGCCACGACGAAGCGCAGGGCTCCGGCGTCATCGTGCACGGGTGTGACCACCGTGATGTCCGGAAGATGGGAGCCGCCCGCCGACGGGTCGTTCGTGACGAACACATCGCCCGGTTTCGCGTGCGGGTGGGCCTCCATCACCGCGCGAACGGATTCGCTCATCGCGCCGAGGTGTACCGGTATGTGCGGCGCATTGGCGACCAGGCTCCCCTCTGCGTCGAAGACCGCGCAGGAGAAATCTAGCCGGTCGCGGATGTTGGTGCTCATCGCAGTGCGCTGGAGGACTACGCCCATTTGCTCCGCGATCGACGCGAATTGGTTGTTGAACACCTCGAGCAGAACTGGGTCGACCTCGGCGTCGGCGTCGACGCGGCTCCGAGCAGCCACCGTGTCACGAAGAACGAGGTAGTCCTGTGCGTCGCGAACCGCCACAAAGCCAGCGTCGACGACCACGGTGCCAGTGGCGTCGAGGATCAACGCCGGCCCGGCGACCTCGGAGTCGAGTGGGACGTTTTCGCGCAGGTAGACGGGCGCCTCGACCAGCGCCCCGCCCGACCAGAGGACCGTCGTGCGTTCGGGGGCGCCAGTACCAGGCTGGACTGTGAGGAGCTCGGGCTTTGCGCCTCGAAGCTCGACAGCGACCCGGAGCGTTGCAGCCTCGATTGGGTGCGAAGGGCGCGTGTACCCAAACTCTCGTCGGTGCAGCATCTCGAACGCCGCGCGCATCTTCGCGGGCTCGCTCAAGTCGACGTCGAGCGCGGTTTCGGTACCTCGATAGCGAAGCGCCACGCGTCGGTGAACGCGCCATTCGGGGTCTTCCCCTGCGTCGCGTTCGAGCGCGCGCCGTCCGGTTTCCTCGAGCGCGGAGAACGCCCCGTCCCAGTCTGCGGGCCCTGCTTCGTCGAGACTCGCCCGTCCCGCGTCCCGCTCCCCATGCCATTCGAAGTTGGCGACGCCCATGCCGAATGCCGAGAGCGCGCCCGCGTATGGGTGGAACACGAGCTGCCGCATTCCCAGCCGTCGCGCGACCAAGCATGCATATTGCCCGCCCGCGCCACCGAAGACGACCATGCCGTGGGTTCGCACATCATGGCCGCGGCCGACTGAAACCTTCTGAATGGCGGCCGCCATGTTCTCCACCGCCACGCGCAGGAACCCATCGGCCACTTCCGTGGGAGTTCGCTCGACGCCGATCTCGCGAAGCGATTCGGTGATCCGCTCGAGCGCCCGCTCCACCGGGGCTTGTTCGAGCGCGAATGGAAAGCGGTCGGCCGCAATGCGCCCCAGAAAGAGCGAGACGTCCGTCAGCGCGAGCTCGGTAGCGTGCGCCTTGCCGTAGCACAATGGTCCCGGATCTGCGCCGGCGCTTCGGGGACCCACCGTCATCCGCTTGCCCTCGAGGGCGCAGATGGAACCGCCTCCTGCGGCGACTGTGTGGAGCTCGATCATCGGCGCCCGGATGCGCACCCCAGCGATCTCGCTTTCGAACACGCGGGTCACTTCGCCCGCGTATCGTGAGACGTCGGTGGAGGTGCCGCCCATGTCGAAGCCGATTACTTCGGCCAGCCCGAGCTGATCGGCGACAGCCCCCGCCGCGACTGCGCCCGCGGCGGGGCCCGACAGCACGGCGTTGCGCCCAATGAAGCCACTGGAATCGACGAGCCCCCCATTGCTTTGCATCATTCGAAGACGGCCGTCCCCGAGGTCCTCTGCGAGTCTCGCCATGTACTGGGTCAGCAAGGGCGTGAGGTAGGCGTTGGCCGCGGTCGTGTCGGTTCGGCCGAGCAATCCGAGCTCGTTGGAAATCTCGTGCGACAGGGAGACGTGCTCGAAACCGACCTCTCGTGCGATCTCCCCGGCCGCCCGTTCGAGAGCCCCGTCGAGGTAGGCATGAATCAGCGACACCGCGACCGAGCTTGCGCCTGCCTTCTGCGCCCCTCGAAGTTCGTCTCGGAGCGCGTCGGGGTCGAGGGGCCGGAGCAATCTGCCATCAGCCGCGGTGCGCGCGCCCAGCTCCACCACCGTTTCGGGGAGTCGCGGGGGCTTTTCGATCGCCAAAGCGAAGAGCTCCGGGCGTGTCTGGTCCCCGATGGTGCCAAGGTCGCCGAGTCCCTCGTTCGCCACCAGGACTGAGGGGCAACCGGCCCGTTCGAGCAGTGCATTGGTGGCGAGCGTGGTCCCCATGCGCACCTCCGCCGGCGGGATCGGATCCCCCTCGCCGAGACCCAAGAGGGCCCGAATCCCCCTGATTGGCGCCAAATCCGAGGAGAGGACTTTGGTCACCCGTAGGGCTCCGGTCCGCAGGTCGCGATGGATGCAATCCGTGAACGTGCCGCCACGGTCGATCCAGAACTGGTGCCGGGGGGCTCGCTGTGCCATCGAGGTTTGCATCGAAGCACGGCCCTTGGCCGGGTCAAGAGCGCGCCGACGATCTACGGTTTTGTGTGCAGAAATCGCCCGGAGAGCCTACAACGATGTCTGAAATGGCCGGGACGAGAGCAGACGGGGCGCAATTTTCTGGTTTTCAAATGGGTTTCCTGGACTTATACAGGCGAGCAAGTCAAGGAACTTAGGACGATGGACACGGAAGAATTCACTGTCTCGTCC
>Ga0209536_100004006_pt1 | contig 23407 bp, 26 predicted proteins | sample DeeMarSeWOR28_12_FD_187461 | JGI IMG/M metagenome (GOLD analysis project Ga0209536, IMG submission 187461) | Marine sediment microbial communities from White Oak River estuary, North Carolina - WOR-2-8_12 (SPAdes) (version 2) | ecosystem: Environmental > Aquatic > Marine > Intertidal zone >...
CGCATGCGTCAGGACCATTCAGCGTGAGGGCCTCGAGCCGCGACGAGACGAGCCGGAGCTGCCGCTGGAGTAAAAAGAAGATCCGACAAAATGAAGATCCAAAGAAGATCCGACCGACGTTGCCCAAAAGGATCCCAGCACACGGCGATTTGATTGTGTTGTCGTGAGCTGGCGGCCGCCGGCGTCCTTTGGCGAAAAGAAGATCCGACCGACGTTGCCCAAAAGGATCCCAGCACACGGCGATTCGATTGTGTTGTCGTGAGCTGGCGGCCGCCGACGTCCTTTGGCGAAGCGCCATCGCCAGGCCCGCGCTTCGAGACGAATCGTTCGACAGAGCTCGCTGGCACGGCGGGCATGCTTTTCGCACTGGATCGTGCCATGACTCGACGACGCATCATCGAACCCGGAAGGACCTGGGCTCTGTCTCGGCGTACCACCCAACGCTACTTCCTCCTCAACCCCGACGAAGCTCGGGAGCTCGAGCGATGCTACTGGTACTGCTTAGGTCTGGCCGCGCAGCGCTTCGGGGTCATCGTGCACGCTGGTTGCCTCATGAGCACCCACTCGCATGAGGTGGTTACCGATATCCGGGGCGAGCTGCCTCGATTCCTCCAGGAGTTTCACCGCCTACTGGCGCTCACCACGAAGGCCTTTCGCGGGTGGCCCGGCGAGGTCTTCGACAAGCGGAGCACGGGGCAGCATGCGCTGTTGACAACGGAAGCCATCCTCGAAGCGCTGAGTTATCTCATCGCCAACCCCGTGGAGGGGGGAGGCGTCCGGTATGCCAAGGATTGGCCTGGTGCACATACCTTACCCCGCGACATCGGAGTTCGCGTGGTGAAGGCCGAGCGCCCGCCGCACTACTTCGACCCGGACAATCCCGGCTGGCCCGACGAAGTCGAGCTTCGACTAGAGATGCCGACGACTCTGGAGCTCGACTACGGCACGAAGCTTGCGCAAGCGCGCATCGCGGAGCGCGTGCGGGAGCGGGAGCATCGCGCTTGGCAGGAGTCAAAGCGCACGGGCATTGCCTTCGCAGGGCCGCGCCGAGTGCTTCGGCAGGTCCATACCAAGCGCGCCCGGAGCTATGAAGTGTTTGGAAGCCTCAACCCGCAGTTCGCAGTAGCGGGGCATCGAGGGGCGGCTCGGGAGGCCGTGCGACGCCTTCGCACGTTCAATGCACAGTACGACAAAGCCCTCGCGGCTTGGACGGCCGGCAAGCGCACCGTGCCGTTCCCATACGGGACGTGGTGGATGCGCGTGTGCCACGGGGCACGCTGTGGGCCTGCGCCGTAGCGTTGTGTGAGAAGCGCGGTGGATGGACCTGCGCCCCGACAGTGGGCGCGATACGTCGAAGTGCGCCCAGGCAGGGGGTCTAAGGCGCTACGAGTGTCTGACGAGCTTGAAGCGCGCTCGCGCGCCGACGCGCGCCCCGCCGATGGTCCACTCAACTCTTCCTAACGGTCGCGAAGCGGCGCCTCAACGACCACGTTTGTCGTCTGCGCCGATCGCCAACCTCGGTCGGATCTTCGTTCGTCCCAGGCACTGTCTGTAGTACAGTCCCGAGCACCATGGCCAATGGCGCACACGCTCTGATTCAGACGCTCGTCAACGCGGGCGTGGACACGTGTTTTACCAATCCCGGCACTTCGGAGATGCACTTCGTGGCAGCGCTCGATGACGCAGACATGCGAGGCGTGTTGTGCCTGTTCGAGGGGGTAGCCTCCGGGGCTGCCGATGGGTATGCGCGCATGGCGGACAAGCCCGCCGCCACTCTGTTGCATCTCGGATGTGGTCTCGGCAACGCCCTCGCGAACCTGCACAACGCGCGCAAGGCACGCGTGCCCATGGTCAACATCATTGGAGATCACGCGACCTATCACACCCAATACGACGCGCAGTTGCAGTCCGACATCGAGACGGTCGCGAAGAACATCTCCAAGTGGATCAAGACGACGCCTAAAACGAGTCAGCTTGCTGCCGATGCCGCCGAGGCCGTGGCAGTCGCCAAGGGTCCGCCCGCACAGATCGCCACGCTCATCTTGCCCGCAGACGTGTCCTGGAATGATGGTGCCGAGCCAGCGCAAGCGCATGTACCCGCGCAACCGCCGCCGGCCTCTGACGCGACCGTGCGAGCCCTCGCAGATGTGATCAAGAAGTCAGGCAAGAAGGTTGCGTTCCTGTTGGGCAATCGAGTGCTCCGCGAGCCGGGGTTGCGCGCGGCATCGCAGATCGCGGAAAAATCGGGCGCCAAGCTTTTCTGTGAGGTCTTTCCGACACGGTTGGAGCGAGGCGAGGGGCTACCTTCCGTCGAGCGCATCGCATATCTCGCCGAGCTGGCCTCGGTGCAGCTCGACGGTTACGACCACTTGATCCTGGTCGATGCCAAGGCACCCGTTTCCTTCTTCGCGTACCCAGGCAAGAAGAGTTATTTGGTGCCCGACGACTGCACCGCCCACGCCTTGGTGCAGCCCCATGAAGATGCGTTGGCCTCGTTGCGGAATCTGGTCGAGGCCGTTGGCGCGTCCGATACCACCCCCAATCTGCAGAGCGCCGCGCGTCCGGCTCTGCCAAAAGGCAAGCTCAACGCCTCCAAGGCGTGTCAGGCAATCGGGGCCTTGTTGCCGCCGAATGCGATCATCTCCGATGAAGCGCAGACTTCAGGTATCAAGCTGCCAGCGTTCACTGCGGGCGCGCCTCGGCACGACGTGCTCACCTTGACCGGTGGCGCGATCGGGCAAGGCCTACCGGTCGCCTTGGGCGCGGCAACGGCCTGTCCGGACCGTCCCGTGCTTGCACTCGTGGGCGACGGCTCCGCCATGTACACGGTTCAGGCGTTGTGGACGATCGCGCGTGAGGGTCTCAATGTGACCACCGTCATTTTCAACAACCGCTCGTACGGAATTCTCAACATCGAGCTCGAGCGCGTCGGGGCAGAGAAAATCGGCCCCGAGGCCAAGGCGCAGCTCGACCTGTCGGAGCCCGCGATCGACTTCGTCTCGATCGCCCAGGGCATGGGCGTGCCGGCACGACGCGTGGCGCGGGCGGAGGACTTCAGCGCGGCCCTGAAGGACGCATTCGCGTCGCGGGGTCCGTTCTTGATCGATGCAATTGTACCGAGCGAGTACGAAGGCCTGAAGCTCAAAGCGCTGCCGCACATGCTGAGCGCGCTCGGCAGTGTGCCATCACCGGTGGCAAAGGCGATCAAGAAAAAGATCGCACCCTGAGCGACCGGAGCTACCCCGCGCTCGACAAAGGATCCGAGCTCTTTTTCGGCGAGAGACAATCGGCTGACGCTTCTGATAACGTATCGAGCATCGTTCAGACGAGGAGGTTTGCCATGACCGCGTACAATGTCGTTCGCAACCGCGTTAAGCCGGGCCGAGAACGGGACTTCGAACACGCCATTCGCAATCTCGACCGCGACTATGCCGGCATGCGAAGGTTCACTGCGATCAAGACCGGTGACCGCGCTTATTGCATGATCGGCGAATGGGACAGTATGGACGCAATCGTCGCAGCGCGTCCGCAGATGATCAAATCACTGGACACCTTCCGCGACATGCTCGAGGACCTCGGTGGGGATCTCGGTGTCACCGATGCGGTATCTGGTGAGGTGGTCGTGGAAATCGCTGGCCGAAAGTAGCACCGCAACCTGTGTCTCGCCTGCAGTGGAGAGAAGCGGTCTGGTGTTCGATGGGGTCTGCTTCGTGCCCACCGAAGGCCACTTCAGAAGATGGGCACCGAAAATCTTTCGTGCAATCGGACCCCCGTATCCTAGAACAATCCCATGGCGAGGTTCCTGAAAGCGCTCGGCCTGGTGACGTTCGTGTTCGCGTCCGCGGCCGGAGCCTCTAGTCGCGCGAGCGCTCAGAATCGCGTGATCGTAGAGCCGTCCCCGGCACCACCCGGGGACTTCCAGATCATCGTCGAACCGCCCACCACCGCGGCCGCACCGCAGGAGCTTCCGCGCGCTCCAATGAGCGAGGCGGATGCTTATCGCCATGCGGAGCTGTCCTGGATGACGTTCAAATCGCGGAACGTCCTCATTGGCTCGTCCGTTGCGACTGCCGTGGGTGCAGCGTTGGTGTTTCCGGCGGAATTCACCCAGTGCCCCGGCGAGGAAATGTCCCTGAATCGATGCACCCCAGGAGGCAAGGCCATGGTGGTCATCGGCTATCCACTGCTCCTCGTCGGTGGCATCTCCATGCTGGCCAGCGGAATCGCATTTGGCGTCATGAAGGGGAAGCTGCGACGATTCGAGCAACGCGCGGAACGCCGCGAGTCGCGAGCGGTACGCTGGGATCCAGCAGGACCCCGCTTCGTATTCTAAGGAGCGGCAGCAGAGGCTGCGGTTCCTACTTGGACCGGCGTCCCTCGAAGCCGCTTCCACGCCCGCCGCTCGAGGAGCCGCGACCGCTTCGGCCCGTCGAAGGCGCCGGCCGCGTGCGACCGCCGGTCCGCCCCCTCGACGTGCCGGATGACGGTCCTCCTCGTGAGCGTCCCCCGGAGAACCCGCGAGAACCACCGGAGGGTCGCCGTCCGCGGACGTCGGGGGCCGGTCGCGGGTTGAATCGAGGCTCGGTCACAATGCCGACGCCCTGCCGGGATCGCGGTCCCCGGTCGGATATCACCGGACCCGTGCCTGCTCTCCCAAACGAGATGGGCTGTGTCGCTCCTGAGGGCGTCGTATGGATGACCGTGGTGGGATGCTTCGGTACACGGGTGACGCTGGGCACGCGCGGCGCCGGTGCGGGACGGGCAACCGTGGTGCGCATCGGAGCGCCCCGGGTCACTGGGACCGCTCGACCGCTGCGGTAGTACGGACGAGGGTGGGGCGGGAACCAATGCCATGGTCGGTAGTACCCAAAGCCTACGTACGCGTCGCATGGTCGGTAGTAGCCGGGGATGAACCACCAGATGTCCCAATAGAAGTCCCAACGAGGATGAACGAACACATAGTTGACTCGCACCTCGACGCAGTGCCCATCGACCCAAGCGTATTGTCCGTCGCGGTAGTCCCAGTACCCATGGACCCAAACCCCGGTCGGGCAGTCTTGGACCTGCTCGTCGCTCGGCGCGACCCTCGGCGGCGGAGGCGCTTGCATCGTGGCGGCGACGGGCTCTGGTTCCTGCACCACGACGACGGTCTCCCCCTCGACTTCCGTGGTCGTGCCCGCTTCCGCTTCTACGACCACGTAGCTAGGAGGTTCCGCCGAATCCATTGCACGGCCGACTCCGCCGTAGCCGTCATGGGCAACGTCGAACTGGTAGTTGGGCTGGCTCGTTCCGTAGCCGGAGGCCCCCTGGTAGTCGTCCGCTACCGCTACCACCGACGAAGCGGAGCTCAAGCACGCTGAAACCGCGAAGAAAAGAAAATGCCGCACTACATTACCCAGACTGCCCGCAGCCACAGTTCACCACAGTTCTACGTGCGTCGAGCTTTCTTCGACGCAGGCGCCCAGACGGCGCGCGAGAATGATCTCGACGCTCCAAAGACGATGGATCGCCACGTCGTGCCGAGGGACCATCGTCAACGTTTCTTGGGTTGCACTTCCATCAGATGGGTTCCCAGCGGAGGACGAATCTGGCAGTGTTCCAACGTTCCGATCGTCCGCCGTCACGATGCCTCTTGGAGGCCGTTGCCGCCGCCGAATTGCATACAGCCCGGAGACCACCATGAACACCTCACATCAACGCCCACTGCGCATCGGGCTCCTGCTCCCATTGTGCATCACATTCATCACGGCCTGCGACCAGGAGAAAGCCACGACGGCGCGGGAGAGTGACGCCACGGCTGCGGCGCCCGACGAGACCGCCGAGGTTGACGCTACAGGCTTCCCCGGCTTCAACGGCGACATCGAGCTCGACATCCGCGACTCGACGCCGGACTGGACTCCGTTCACGCCCAAGCGTGCGAGGGAAGGCTCGCCCAACATCCTGTTCATCCTCTACGACGACACGGGCCTCGGCGCGTGGTCGCCATATGGCGGCCGCATCAACATGCCGACACTGGACCGCATCGCCGCCAACGGTCTCACCTATACCCAGTGGCACACGACGGCGCTCTGCTCGCCGACCCGTTCGACGCTGTTGACGGGTCGCAACCATCACCTGAACGGGATGGCCGCCATCACCGAAGCCGCAGACGGGTTCCCGGGTGCGAGCGGCAGGTTCCCCGACCAGGTGACGACGATTGCGGAGGTTCTACGCGACAACGGCTACAGCACGTTCTGGATCGGCAAGGACCACAACGTGCCGGAGCCGGACGTCGCACCGGGTGCGAGCCGCAAGCAGTGGCCGACGCAGATGGGCTTCGACCGCTTCTACGGTTTCATTGGTGGCGAGACCAACAACTGGTACCCGGACCTCGTCGAGGACAATCACTTCATCGACGCGCCGTATGGCCCAGAAGACGGTTATCACCTGTCGAAGGACCTGGCCGACCAGGCGATCCAGATGCTCCGCAACCAGAACGCGACGAACCCCTCGAAGCCCTGGTACCTGTGGTTCAATCCGGGCGCGAACCACGCCCCGCACCACGTGGCGAAGGAATGGGCCGACAAATACAAGGGCAAGTTCGATGACGGCTACGATGCGTATCGAACATGGGTCACAGAGCGCATGATCAAGAGGGGCATCCTGCCAAAAGGCACGGTCAACACGGCGATGAACCCGATGCCCGAGGACATGGCGAACCCCGCGGACGCCGTCCGTCCTTGGGATACGCTCAATGACGACGAGAAGCGGCTGTTCGCGCGGATGGCAGAAGTCTACGCAGGCTTCTCGGAGTACACGGACGCGCAGATCGGCCGGATCATCGACTATCTGGAAAGGACGGACCAGCTCGACAATACGCTCATCATCTATGCCGCCGACAACGGCGCATCGGGCGAGGGCACACCGAACGGCTCCGTCAACGAGAACAAGTTCTTCAACAACTATCCGGACGACCTCGAGGAAAACCTCAAGTACATCGACGAGCTAGGCGGCCCGGACACCTACAACCATTACCCGACGGGCTGGGCGGCAGCGTTCTCCGCGCCTTTCAAGATGTTCAAGCGCTACTCGCAGTACGCAGGCGGGACCAACGACCCTCTCGTCATCTCCTGGCCGAAGGGCATCGAGGCGCGCGGCGAGCTCCGCCACCAGTACCACCACTCCGTGGACATCGTGCCGACGATCCTCGAGATCACCGGCACGGAGATGCCAGAGCTCAACCACGGCGTGGAGCAGTATCCGCTGTCTGGAGTCTCGATGGCGTACACGTTCGACGCCGAACCGGACGCACCGACGAAAAAGGACGTCCAATACTATGCGATGCTCGGCACGCGGGGCATCTGGAAGGACGGCTGGAAGGCGGCCGCCGTGCACGCCCCGCTGACCGGCAAGGGCCACTTCGACCAGGACGAGTGGCAGCTCTACAACGTGGCGGTCGATCGCTCCGAATCGAACGATCTCGCCGAAGAGAACCCGGAGAAGCTGCAGGAGCTGATCGACGCCTGGTTCGCCGAAGCGAAGAAGAACAACGTCCTTCCGCTCGACGATCGCAGTGCCGCGGAGGTCCTGGGGACCGAACGTCCATCCGAAGAGCCGCCGCGTGATACCTATATCTACTATCCGAAGACGGCGCCGGTACCGGAAGGTGTAGCCGTCAACGTGCGCGGCCGGTCCTACAAGATCCTCGCAAACGTCGAGATCACCGACCGGGATGCGTCCGGCGTGATCTTCGCGCACGGCTCGCGCTTCGGCGGTCACGCGCTCTTCATCAAGGACCGGAGGCTCCACTACGTCTACAACTTCCTCGGCATCAAGCCGGAGCAGGTGTTCAAGTCCAACGCCCCGCTGAAGCCGGGAAAGTACACGCTCGGCATGGAGTTCGAGAAAACTGGCACCGGCGACAACGGCGAGTCGCGGGGCCAGACCAAGCTCTACATCGACGATAAGGTGGTGGACTCCGGAGAGATGCGGACACAGCCAGCGAAGTTCACGCTGTCAGGGGATGGGCTGTGCGTCGGCTACGACAGCGGCGACGCGGTCAGCTCGCTATACAAAACGCCCGGGGAGTTCGAGGGCGGCACGATCCAGGGCGTCGGCGTGACAGTCAAGGGCGAGCCCTACCGGAACCTAGAGCTCGAAGCGAAACGCATGCTGATGCAGCATTGACGCGATGAGCCGGTGTCTGCATCATGGTCGATGCGTGCCCAGCGACACAGATCGGTATTCCCAGACCTCGAGGCTCCAAAGCCGAATGCCTCTGTCCACGCAAAAGCGGATCTCGCGGATGCGGAAATCCCTGCTCCGCCGCGGGCGCGGCGCAGGGGGGGGCTATTCTCCGAGCGGCTCGAACTTGAACTTCTGACCGCCGCCGGCTGCTTCGGCCATGGCACCCTTGAGTGGCAACACCATGATCGCCACGCCGTCTTTGTACTTGGCGGTGGCCGCCGCGCCCTTCTTGCCTCCGATCGCCGTGGCTCCCGCGGCGCCCTCGAAGCGACTGTTCTTGAAGCGGTCCAGGGCCTTCTTGTTCTTGAACAGAATCACCTCGGCATAGGTCTGGCCCCCCACCTGTGCACCCACGGTGGTCTGCGTCAGCTTGGCGTGGCCGATGAGCTTGCCTTTTTCGTAGACCTCGCCCTCACCGTGGGCGGCGCCCACGATGAACCCCCCCTTTCCAACCTCCGGAAAGATCGCGTAACCATGGGCCTTTTCTAGTGCGGCGTTGAACGTGTCGTCCTTGGCCTGCCAGTCCTTCTTGATCTGCTGGACTTGCTGGCTGAGCTCTTCATGTTCTTTTTTTGCCGAAGCCGTGTTGATGGCGAGCACCAAACCGGCGCCCAACAGAATGACACTAAAGAATCTCATGAAACAATCCTCCATGGCTTCGTCGTAGCGCTCGAAGAACGGAGCGCAAGGCCCGGCGCAAGCTCAGTTCGTAGCGAGGTCTTCGCACGCGCCGAGGGAGTTGACCGACGCGGGCCGCGTCCAATACTGCCGACGGGACTCGCATGGCGGTACACGATTTCAATCCGTTCGGCGCTGAGACGATCGAGAATCCCTACGCGTTCTACGAGGCGCTTCGGGAGGAGGCGCCGCTCTTCAGGCCGAGGGGCGCGGACTGCTACTACCTGAGTCGCTACCAGGACATCAAAGAGGTGGCGATGGACCCGGAGCGGTTCTCCTCCAACATCGTCGCCATTCTTCTTGCGGGGGGAAGTGGACGGCTCTCGACATTCGTACCTCCCCACTTACCCATGGCGCCGCCCGATGTCTTGGCTCTTCAAGATCCACCGATCCACCGGATCCAGCGCAAGATTGCGACCGCGGGGCTCGGCAAGGGTTTCGTCGAGGTTCTCGAGCCTCAGATTCGCGCACTGGTAAACGAGCGGATGGATGACGTCTTGCGAGCGCGTGAGGTCGACTGGATGGGTGCATTTGCCTTTCGGATTCCGATCGCGCTCACGCTCGACATTCTCTCCATCCCGCGTGATGACGCGATGCAGGTGAAGTCGTGGGCTGACGAGGCAATCTCTTTGCTGAGCGGTGTCAACACGCGTTGGCAGCTCGCTCGAAAGGTGTGGAACGGCTTTGGTTTCGTGAAGTGGTGCCGCACGCAGCTCGAGGAGGCCGAGACGCGCGAGCCTAGCCCAGGTTTCATGATGGGCGCGTTGATCGATGCCGTCCGCGAGGGAACGATCAGCCGAAGGGAGGCCGCCGCCATCGTGCTGCAGATCATCATCGCGGGGAGCGATTCCTCGGCCAGCCTCATGGGCAGCATGGTTCGGCTTCTGGCGCAGAATCCACGGGTGCAGGAGCAGCTTCGCGCGCAACCCGAGCTCGTTCCGGCATTCGTCGAAGAGACCTTGCGGCTCGAGTCACCGTTTCAAGGGCACTTTCGAAAGACCAAAGTGCCGGTCGAGCTTCACGGGCAAGAGCTGCCCCTCAACTCGAGGATCATGCTCCTGTGGGCTTCTGGTAATCGTGACCCGCGCAAATGGCCACATCCCGACGAAATCGACCTTCGGCGCGACGGTCCTCGTCAACATCTCGGCTTCGGCTACGGCATTCACCTGTGCCTCGGAGCGCCCATCGGCCGGATGGAGGGCCGCATTGCCCTCGAACAGCTACTAGAGCGAACCGAGTGGGTCGAGCTCGCCAGCAATGACTTCTCGCACCGGCAAAGTGTCTTCGTCCGTACCCTCGAGCGCCTACCCATCAAGGTACGCCCGAAGACGAGGATGATCGTGCACGACACGGCGGCTTCGGTGAGAAGCGGTTGACTCGCTATGGTGCTTCGGTCTGGACGACACCTGGCTGCGAGGAGAAGCGGACGAACCCTCGGTACGCTCCGATGTAGATCGAGTTGCGTGGTCCGAACGTGAAGGTGGCCCAGATGTTGCCTCGGCCCGGGAGATCCACCTGGTCGATAATCTTTGGAGCTCGTGAAACGTCGATGACGAGAAGAGTTGCAGCATCCCGCCCGAATGCGATCGAGACGACCGTGTTCTCGTCCAGGAACTCGTAGAGCGGCGCCATGCCGGTCAATCGCTCGCCCTTTTCGAGGATGTGCACGTACTCGACACGCGGCCCGTTTGGCGTCGGTCCAGCGAAGGCGCCCACGTCGGTCCACAGGCTGTCCTCGTGCATGGTGCCGGCGTATCGACCTGAGAGGATCGGGTGCTGCCAGTGAGGGGCTGGCGATACGGCTCAGACGCCGTCCGCAACCCTACGGGGCCGAGCCGTCCGGAATCCGAAAGATCCGCATCGTCTGAACGAGCCAGACGATGACGAAAACGAAGTAGAGCGCGAGGAAGAACAGAAAGGTTCCTTCGTCGAGGTTCCGCTGTTCGAGGTTGGATTGGATGGTGAGCTCGGTCGCGATGACGAGCAGTGCGGTGGTGGCGGCTCCGACCCAGCCCATCAAACCTGCGAGTCGATCGAGCGCCGCGTCGCGCCGCTCATCGTTTGCGAGCCAGTACTCGCGGTTTGGTAGATTGATGAGCCTTCGCGGCATGATGCGAAGCAGGATCGGTGCTGCAAAGACCGCCGCGACCGAGCCCCCGCCGACCAGCGCCATCGCGAGGAAGAACGCGGCTCGACTCATGAAAGCATCGGGCCGGCCCCCGGCGCCGAAATGCGATGCCATCGAGTCCGGCAGCTGAGACCAAACGAACGCGATGCGCACGGTCAGCACCAGCACCATCGCCACCGCAAGCCACAGCGGCAAAACCCAACTCTTGGCTCGATCTTTCACCCCACAACCAGTGTTCCACTTCGACCCTGCTCGAAGCAAACCTTCTATCCCCAACCGCTCAAAAAAGCACGGGGGAGTAGACGTTGATGCCGACGGTGATCGTCCAGATCTCGGTGGTGACTTCAGAGTCTCCGCTGCCAAACGCGGCAAACGTTGGAAACCGGAAATTGAAGAAGGCATCGAGCATTACCCGACCAGCATCGACCGAGCCGCCCAACCTAAATCCGAGGGGTAGCACGGTGACGACTGGATCCGTCGTGATGTCTGGAAGGCTGACGCCTGTCTGCAGCTCCAAAAAGAGATTGTCCGAGACATTGCCAACAATCTGAAGTGGCACACCCACGCTGAGAACGTCCAAGCCGCCCGGATCGTCAAACGTGAGGTCGAAACCGGTGTCGATCGCGACGCTGTCGCCCGCATGGATTCTCACCGGGAGGCCGAACGCAAGGCCGAATTCGGATAGAGTCGGGATCCTCAGACGGAACTCGAGCGCTACGTCCGCAGTTCCGCTCACGGGCTGGTATCGTATGTAGAATGGAATGTCGCCGAAATCGCCTTCAGGCGAGACAAAGGCAGAGATGAGCCCTGATCCTCCCAAGTTCACTAGGTCGATGAAGTTAATGCCTGGGAAGGAGCCCATCCGGTAGCGTGAGAAACCGAGCTCGAGGTCGTCCACCGGCGAGATCGCTGCCCCGAAATTGAGCGAGACGAAGTTTTCACTTCCGAAGAAACCCAAGTCAAAGTGCAAAGTACTCACGTCAAACGTACCTCGGACCATACCGCGCGGCATCGTCAGCTCTCGCCCGGCATAGGCGAGCCCGTAGTTGTCGGCAGCGTCCTTGCTCGGGGGTTCTGGACGTGCTGCTTCTACTGGTGGAGGCGGTGTTTCGCCAGCCTCTTCCTCGGCGAACGCCAGGCTTGGAATCGCATAACCGGCCAAGATCGTGGCAGCGCACAGCGCAGCGATCCACCTCCTCATCTCGTCCTCCCCCCTTTGGATGTGTCTCTACCCGCAGCCAAGATATCGTGCGTAGGTGGCCGTGCGCAAAGTAGTGCCACTTCGTTCTGCGACGGCGTTGCGCAACAACCGCCATTGGTGAGTGTGGGTCTGATCGGCGGCGCCCCACCACATTCATTGCCGTGGGCTAGAAGCGCAGACCGCTGGACTCGACGTCCCAACGAAGGCGCGCCGTTTGGCGCTTCTGTCGAATCAGCTCTTCGGTCTTGCGTTTCTGCCTGTTCCGAACACCAAGCATAATTCCCGTCGTGAGCATGCCGATGGTTCCGGCTCCGGAAAAAAAGGCTCCGACGCCCGCGAGGGCTTGTTGCTTGCTGGTGTCGCAGCTGAATATGTCGCCGCTACCCTCGCAGTTGAGCCCGCCCCACGTGCCGCTGAGGATCGCGCCAACGGCGAAGGATCCAGTCATGGTCAGAAGAGCGATTCGCACCCGCCTGATGCCATCGATGTCCTCTTGAAGTCTTAGGTCCAGATACTCGTCGAGCGGATTCGGTTGAGCTCCCGCCGTTTCTGTCTGAGCGGCTGCGTGCGGCGAACCCGCGAGCCCGAGAACAAACAGCAGGAGGCCACACGAAACGAAGCGTTTCATGGAGTCGGTTGCTAGCATCTTGTTACCCTCCGCAGGAGTGTTGCCCGACGTTAGCGCCACCCCCGAATTCCTGTCAATGGGCTCTGGGGTTCAAGAGTCCGTCTCATTCTGCTGTTGGGTTGATGGTCGTGAGCGACTAGAAGCTCGAATCGGTGAAGCGCGTCGGCACCGGGCTGGCCTTCATCGTGTCCCGGCTTGAAACCTCATCAGTCGACCGGCGCGCGGCCCCGCGCCTTCTCCGGGTCGCGCATATCCAGGAGAGACACACCGACGCCGTACGTCGCGAAGTGACCGGTAGGGCGGATCTCGATGATGCAGTTCTCTTCGATGATCCCGTGCCGTTCGATCATCCGTCCCAGGATGGTTTCGAGGAGCTTTGGTTCGACGTCGTTCATCGGAACCACGCGCGCAGTGCCGCTGAACGCGATCGTCGCGTCGGGGATTTTGATCCAGGGCACGAACGGAACGCGTTTTGCGATTGTCACATTGAGTGCGACGTGGGGGTTGAGCCGGATGTGCTTTGCCTTCCACGATTCCTTCGCGGCGCGAACGTATAGAACCCGGTCTATCGGGACATATACGATGCCTGCGGAGCGCGCCCGGCCTTTGGGGTTCACATAGGAAAGGACGGCGAACGAGCGCTTTTCGATTTCTCTCCAAACGAGGTCCGAGCTTACGGGAGCCGGCATGGAGGTGTCTTAGATCTGCGTCGGCTGCCGTCAAGGAGAGCTCCACGGAGACCGACTTCAAGCCCGCGCACTGGAGCGCTGGCCGAACGTCGTCTTATTCATTTGAGCCCAATCGCCCCGACACCGCCCAGCCACGAGCGATGAGATCAATCGAGCTGGTCGGGCCGACAGGAAGGCGTTTCAGAAGCTCTTTTCGAAGCGCTTCTCTCTGATCCGAGGTGAGCAACGCGACATACTGCGGCGCTGGAAACTGTCCGCAGAGAAAAGGTTGCCAGCAATCGTCGAAACTGGCGAAGCATGTTGGGACGTCCACTGGACGAACTTCGACCTCGTTGAATCCAGCCGCCTGAAATAGGTCGCGAAGCGGCTCCTCTGCACAGATCGGGAAGCGCTCGCCCTCGTCAAACGCTCGAGCGGTCGAGTCGAGCGCAGTGGCCGCATCCCAGAAATGGCGCAACCACTCCATCTTGTCGCCGTAGTCCCAGACATAGGCGGCCACCACGCCACCAGGTCTGGTCACGCGCCGCATTTCGGCGAGCGCTTCCGCCGCCGGCATGAAGTTCAGAGCAAGTCCAGACACGACGACGTCAAAGACACCGTCCGCAAAAGGCAATGCGGCCGCAGATGCCACCTCGAATGTCGCGCTATCGCTCCCGACGTGCTCGCGCGCATACTCGATGAATGCGGCGGATGGATCGACTGCCCGCACTTCCTGGGGTTCTGTGTGATCCAGAATCTGCTGCGTCAATGCGCCCGTACCACACCCAACATCGAGCCAACGCTTCCCCGGCGCAATCGTCAGTCCGGCGATGAAGGCGCGCGCGATGAGCCGGCTCCACCGGCCCATGTAGGCTTCGTAAGCATCGCCGCCTTGCCACTCATTCGAACGACGATCCAATCTTTCCTCCCGGTTGCAGTTTAGCCGGGTTCGGGAGCCAGTGCGATACAACGTCGCTTCGAGTACCCCGAATCGTCATCACGGGATTCGACGGAGGATCGCAAAGTTTGGAGCGAGGTGATGCTGCTCAACAAAGTCGAGAAGATCTTGATGAACAACCCCGTGCGCGAGGCGGCGCAGCGCTACTACGAGGCCAAGCGCCTCCGCCAGCTGGGCGGCACCATGAACGGGGGCCGGGTGCTCGAAATCGGATGCGGCCGGGGCGTCGGTGTCGAAATCGTTCTCGAGCAATTCGGCGCGGACGCTGTGGATGCTTTCGACCTCGACCCGGATATGGTTCGCCGCGCGCAAGCCCGTCTTGAGCGTTTCGGCGACCGGGTGTCGCTATGGGTAGGCGATGCAACGGACATCCGGGCTGACGATGGCACCTACGATGCCGTTTTCGATTTTGGCATCGTTCACCACATTCCCGACTGGCGAGCGGCGCTCAGGGAGGTCCATCGCGTCCTCAAGCCTGGGGGGCGCTTCTACGCCGACGAAATTTACGAGAAGTTCCTCAAGCATCCACTGGCGCGCGCCCTGCTGCGGCACCCCAAGGAAGATCGATTTGATCACTCGCGATTCGCCCGCGCACTTGAGGCAACGGGGCTACATGTCGAGGCGTCGCATGACGAGGGTCACTTCGGTTTCTTCGTCGCCTGCAAAGCGTAGCGATACCGAAGAAGATTTTACAGAAGTTGGCCGCGGTCATGTACCGACGCGAACACAGGGACAGTCGTTGGCAGCAATCGAACTATCTTGCGGACGACGAACGGCGGGGCACAATCGCCGATTTCACTCTACTCAGACGCTGTGAGTAATAGACGGTCAAAAGCGCGTTTCAAAGCCGAAGCTCCCTAGGGCGCGACGATATTGACGGTGGCCGACGTGTTTGCGCCCAGGGCTGCGCCCATGACATTGCTCACTACCACACGAAACGACTCCATAGGCTCTTCCATGCCGTCGTCGGCGATGGCGACACTGATTGTGAGGTTGCCGGACAAACCAGCCGGCCAGGTCAGTGTGCCGCTTGCGGGAGTGTAGTCGGAGCCTCCCTCTGCGGTTCCGTTCACGGTTTCATAGTCCACGCTCGCGACGCCCTCGCTGCCGCCGCTGCGGGCGACTCGGATATTTACGATCGTCCCTTCGGTTGCATCGAAAGAGGTCTGAGGCAACTGTACGGTTCCTGGCGAATTGCCGTCGGCGCCGCCGTCTCCGCCACACGCGGCGACCAATGCCAGACAAGCCAGGACGAGACAGCGCCGTTGGTGTGATTTCCTACCCACAAGGACTCCGAGTGAGCGCATCCTACGCGCATTGGTCAGTGTCCGCTTGCGCCGAATCCGGCTTTTTCGCTCCCGCGAGTTCGGTCTTCGCGCGCGTCGTGACGTCGGCGCCTTCTAGAGCAATCAAGTGGGGTAAGGGCCAACCACGGCTACAAGGCTGCCAATATTGACGAACTGGAGGAACCCACAATGGCTACCATGCTCAGCCGATCGCCGGAGCCAGTCCAACCGGGCCTAGTCGAGCGTTAGGTTCATGTTCGCTCGGCGCCGCGTCGGTTTGGGTCCCAAACACGAAATCGTATGGAGCCACCCGGCGAGACAATCCTGTCCTGGCTTCTGCCCTCCGGAGGCAGAAGTCGAGTGTTCGAGTCACTCCGCGTCCGCTAAGAATTTCAAGAAAGTTGGGCGATCCGGGTTTTTCGATTTCGGTCTCGTGTGCCCCGAAGCGTCCAATTGCGCCTTCAAAGATCGTCGTCGGCGAGGGGTCCATCGACGACGTCGACCACCGTCGTGTGGTACTCGACTTGGATCCACTCGTGAAAGAGCGCCAGCGAGCGGTCGGTCGGCCACAAGCTCTCGTCCGTGTACCAACCTGAGAGCTCCTCGTCGAACAAGACTTGATAGTGTTGAGCAAGCCAGGCGTCTAGGTCTTCTCGGTTCTCGATTTCGTGGATGAGATACACGGTGCATTCGTCCGGTTCGACGTCAATGTTCGGCTCCTCGACAACCGGGTCGGCTTCGTTGATCCACCGGACAAAGGGCTCCCGGTAGCGAAGGATAATGGCAGTTCGATTGAGCACGTCCCCCCTGGTTTCATTTCAACCGGCGCTCGACGATGTCATAGATCTCGCGACGGTGCCCGACGGCCACTACGAACACCACCACCCGGTCGACATACACCTCGTAGACCACGCGGTAGCTGCCCACGCGGATCCGGCGTGCGCTCGTGCTGCCCTTGAGTGTCTCGGCGTTTCGCGGATAGGGGTCGCTACGGAGGGCCTCGATCACCTTCGCCACGCGCTTCTGCACGCTTGGTCCGAGCTGAGCGAACTCCTTCGCCGCCGCCTTGTGAAACGAGACCTCGTAGGTCAAAGGTCAAGGCCAGCTTTCAGTTCTTCCCACGACACCCACGGGCCTGCTCGACGTTCCTCTACCAGGGCAAGGTCTTCGGCGTCCTCGAGGTAAGCCGCCAGCGCCGCGTTGATTACGCGCTGCTGCTTCAGGCCCCGAGCCTCGCAATGACTCTCGAGCAGGCTCTTGAGCTCGGGTTCGATGGGAAGAGTGATCTTGGGCATGCCCTTATTGTAAGGCTCACTCTCAACGAGCGCCAGGGTTTACCATCTTTTGCCATAATACTGTTATTATTGATGTTTCAGATGTCCGCTGCTATAATTAGAGGGCTGAGGCTGTCACGGAGAAGCGTATTTTTACGGCTGCCGAAGAGCTTCCAGATGACGTCACACTCGGCGAGGCCATGGCCTTGGAGGTGGTTCATGAAACATCGTGAGGAGGAGGCGAGGCTGCTCGGGGCCATCAAGGCGAAGCTTCCGCAGCTCGAGGCGGTCTTGGCACAGACCGAGGACCCTTGGGGATACGAAGACGGCGTCTATCGCTTCTACCACCAGAGTTTCAAGGTCTATGGCCTGCAGCGTCTCACGATAGACGTCGTAGACGCCCTCCAAGCGATCGCCCCAGAACGGAAGCTCGACGCCTGGTTCCTCGAGATCGTGAGCGAAGGTACGAACAGAACGTTTTCGATCGCCCACAACCAACGGTGGTTGCTGGAAACGCGCCCAATCCTGGAAGCCTTTTTTCATGCCCACTACATGCTCTCGATGGTCTGCAAGTATGGCCGCGAGCTCGAGACACCACCGAAGTTGCTCCCAAGCGGTTGGGCGGCGGCCCTGAGCTTGTACGGTATGAGGTAGCGGTGTCTCTCCAGCCTCTGCTTGCACCGACGGTTCCGGCGGCGAGCGTCACCCCGACGCCAGTACCCGCTTCGCAAGCGCTATCGCGCGCGCGGCGCTCCGCTCATCGTCAAGAATCGACCTCACAAATCGAGGAGACGTCTGCGACGATGGTGGTGCGCCACGGCGTGGACCATCCGCACGCCTTCGACGGTAGCGACGATCAAGGCCTAGCGGAACGTCTTGAAGTGGAAGGCGCGCACCTCTAGCTCGGGCGGATACCCAGGCAAGAGTCCACCGCTTTCGGGAAACTGGACGACGCGCTCCACAACCGCATCGAGCTCGGCCTCAAGCTTGCGCCCGTAGCCTGGACGCTGAAGACTCGTAGCATGTAGCCGCCTCGACGAGCTCAATCCGAGCCGCTCGGTGAAAGCGCAGCTTGCTCATCGACCCGAATCAAGAGCGTCCGACAGCGTCATCGAGGGCAGAACCCTCAAAAGGTTTTCGCTGCTCTTCAACGCGATCAGCGCGACTCTTATCGCACCCAATTCCGTGATCGGCTGGCTTCCCGCCGACGCGGGGAACCAGTACTCGATCCGAGCTCAGCTGCAGTTCGGGTTCTACGAGCTGGAGGCGTATTTGCCGGATGTCTGGTAGATCTCTGGCGCCACAACCATGGAAAGGAATGCACCAAGATGAAGCGTCACTACGTCGCCCTGCTCGCGAGCTGTGCCATTGCCTTCGCGGGCTGCAAGCCCACCTCGGAGCCACCGGCAGCGAAGCAAGAGGCGTCTCCCGAACAGGCTGAGCCCCCACCCAAAGCTGTCATCCCTGAGGATCTCGATCTGGTCATCCTGAACGGTCGCGTCATGGATCCCGAGAGCCAGCTCGAGGCTGTGCGAAACGTCGGAGTGAAGGACGGCAGAATCGCGGTCGTTACGGAAGAAACCCTTGCGGGCAAAGAAACCATCGACGCAAAGGGCCACGTCGTGGCTCCCGGCTTCATCGACACGCATGTTCACGTCATCGACCAACCGTTTGCGCAGAAGCTCCTGCTGCGTGACGGCGTGACGACACCGCTCGACCTGGAGGTCGGCGCCGCTCCGGTCGATCTCTTCTACGACACCATGGAGGGCAAGTCACAAACCAACTATGGCGCCGCGGTTTCGGCGTTGGGCATTCGGGAAAAGGTCTTCAACCCGAAGTACGAGTCGAAGACCGGTATCATGACGACCGACATCTTCGCCAAGGACGAGCATTCTTTCGTCGACATGGAGTGGTCCGCGACCGTTCCGACCGGCGAGCAGATCGCGCAAATCAATCAGATGGTCGAGGAGGGGCTCGAGCGCGGCGCCCTCGGGATCGGCGTGCCAGTCGGCTACGCCGTTCAAGGCGTCACATCGCAGGAAACCACGGCGTGGCAAGCACTTGCTGGCAAGTATGGCAGGGCTGCCTACGTCCATGCCCGCTTCTCGAGCCAAGAGCCGCCCACGACGGGGATCCTCGGCTTCGAGGAGTTCATCGCAAACGTCGGGATCTATGGGGGCGGGCTCATGCTGCAGCACATGCACCAGCAGGCACTGGGCCTCTCCCAAGACGCACTGAAGATGATCGATGATGCGCGGGCCAAGGGCCTGTCGGTCGTCGCGGAAATCTATCCCTACAATTTCGGAGCCACGATCGTCGGAGCCGATTACCTGCAGCCAGACAACTACGGACCCAACATGGGCCGCAGCTACGAGGACATCATCGAGACCGCGACGCTCGAGCCGTTGACCAAGGAACGCTACGACGAGCTCATGAAAAAGAATCCGGGTACGTCGGTGATGTTCTACGGCGCCACGGACGAGGACATGCTGGCGGCTCTGGCTCATCCCGGGACCACCGTCGGAAGCGATTCCTTCCCGATGACCGTGAGCAAGACGGGCGCGATGGCCGTGGATTGGGACCTCGCCTACAAGGACGTCCAAGGGCATCCGCGGCTCGCTGGGACGCATTCGATCGTGCTGCGTCTGGTGCGCGAAAAGAAGCTGATGCCGCTGATGACGGCGATCAGCAAGATGAGTTACCTGCCCGCCAAGTTCCTCGAGGAAAACGGCGTCGCGCAGATGGCGAACAAGGGGCGCATCAAGGTAGGCGCCGACGCCGACATCACGATCTTCGACCCGAAGACCGTGAGAGACAACTCCACGATCAAGCAGGGCGGACTGCCAGCCACCGGCATCCCCTACGTCGTCGTGAATGGCACCGTGGTGGTCAAGGACTCGAAGGTCTTGAAGGGCGTGTATCCCGGAAAACCCGTCAGAGCCCCCATCCGCTGAAAATTCTTCGAGCCAACTCGCTCTGGCGCGGAGGCAGCTGAGACAATGAGGCTTCAGTCACTAGACGACCCTGATCGCGCGGCACAGCGCCAGCGCGAGTACTTCCGCATCGCGAGCAACCCGGCACGGTGCCGGGTTTGGTGGCGTTTCGGTGCATCCAACTGCGTCTTCGGGCACTTGGCCAGATTCACTTCGCCCGGAAAACGCGGGATAAGCTTGCATTCGCGATTTCGTCTCATCCCCTCCTTGGCGCGACCTCAGCGGCGACGCTTCCGCGATCGCCGCCAAACGAGCACGCCCAAGACCAAGAGAGCCATCCCGAGGTTGAAGGCTCCTTGGCCAAGACCGTGAACCCGGCAATTGCATCCATCCTCGGCGTCGACACCCGAACCGCCGCCGGTGCCACCCGTACCCCCAGTACCGGCTGAGCCGCCGACACCGCCCGTACCGTCGTCACCCCCGGTGCCACCCGAACCGCCGGTGCCGCCCTCGCCGGTGTATGTTTGTCCACCGGTCTCACAAGGCGCCATCGTGAATTCGACCGTGTCTGCATTGCTCCCATCCTCTCGATGAAAGGCGGTGACTGTCCCGAGCATGTCGTCCTCGTTGTCGCAGGCGACGGACGAATAATTGAACGGTCCCAGTTCCGGGAAACAGCCTGTGACCTGACCCATGAAGAGGATGTCACCCGGACTTGGCCCGCGCGCGTCGACGAACACGTCGACGCCGGACTCCACTCCCAACTCACAGCCCGGCGCCGCGGTCCAAGTCACTTCATAGATCGTGATGTCCTGCGCGGCCGAGAGAGAAGCGCTACTCCAAAAAAGCAGACCCCCCATTAGACCAATGATTCGTGTTCGCATGCCTGGCGTAAGAGCAAATCTCAGGCCAGCGAGCCACTATTCGTTCTTTTAAATCCAATCGGCCACCGGAGCAGGCAAAACGGCAATGGATTGCGTAGGGAGCAAGGCGGTTCGGGGAGAGAAACCGCGCACACTTTGCGCATTCGAACGCGAAAACGAAGGATTTGCGGTCAACTCAAGGCGGACGAGGGAGACCTGCCCACCGCCGACACCTTGGGACGTCGGTTGGATCTTCTGGAACCTACGCGTCCGTCAACCCCAGGTCACAAACGACCGTGAGCGTTGTGTCTTCAAAGTACACATTGACGAACGTTTGCAGGTTCGTTCCCACGCCCGTGTTCGCATCCGACGTGACTCTGCACGTCTTCGAGGCAGTCGCACCCCCGCGTTCGGCGTCGATGGTAATCAGCGCGCCAACATCGGCTTCGATCAAGAAGTTCGGACCGGTGCAACACATGTCAGCAACTTCCAACTCGCGCGTGCCGTAGCTGTCGCCGTCAACGACCGATACGGTAACGAAGATGCCGGAGATGTTGTCGCCATTGATGATGTGAATCCGGTTGTTCTCCGGGCTCGAATCCTCACCGCAGCTCGCGACGAGGGCCCAGGCGCTCATCAACACAACCCATAGTTCCTTCCATTTCATGAGAACAGCCTCCCATAGGCCCAGCCCAGCAAGTATCGTGCCAAGGCTGCGAAAGTTCTTTCCTGTCACGCGCAGACATGGCACTTATGGCACTATCGTCGCTTCCAGGGGTGTTTCATCAGCGACAGATGCGGTGCGCACCTCGTGCGCGTGCCCGCGATGCAGTGCAGAGCATGCGCGCGAAAACGGGCGTCGAAGCGCGGCCAAAGAAGCTCGTTCCAAGCTCGCCGAAGGTTCGGGCGACTTGTCTCTATCGTTTGACTTGTTTGGTGGAGGTGGTGGGAATCGAACCCTGTCGTCAGCGATACGCTAACCCTGCGCGGACACTCGGTTTTCCCGCGTATTGCGTTGAAGGCATGCAACCCGACCTCTTACCCACGTACCCTGCGGTACCGCTGCCCTGGGCTCTGGTCACTATTTGGTCACTGAGGTTTGGCCCAGCTACCGCGCGTGATGGGTCGCAGCGGTCGTCGTTCATGGTCACCCGCGGTTCACCGCAGGCCTTGATCTCGTCGTGGATTTGACGCCGACCAACGCATGTGTTGGGTGCCATTCTACCACGGTTGAGGAGGTGACTTAGATGGCAAAGATCGAAGAGAGCATCGAGATCAAGCGCCCGGTCGACAAGGTATTCGCTTACACGACAGATGCCAAGAGTTGGCCTAAGTGGCAGTCCATGTTGCCCGAAGCAGAGCAAACGTCTCCGGGCGAGGTGCGTGTCGGCACCACGTTCAAGGGCGTTGTTCGCCTAATGGGGCTCCGCATGAAGTGGACGGCAACAGCCACGGAATACGAGCCGGACAAGTGCTGGGGCAAGACCATCACCTCTGGCGGCATCGTCAACAAAGAACGCATGATCTGCGAACCTCTCGAGGGAAGAACAAAGTTTACGATCATCTATGACATGAATGTGGGCGGTTTCATGAAGCTTTTCTCCACGATGATAGTGTGCTCGATGCGCAGGGAGACAAAGAAGAGCCTCGGCAATCTGAGAAAGGTTCTCGAAGCAGCCCCTAGGGCTCCTGTGGAGAGCCCAATTGCGCCGAACTAATCGTCATGTCGCGTGGGAGGCGAACCGCCCGCGCTCAACGCCTTCGGCTTGTTCGTAGCGTAGCCCTTGTGTGAAGACACCTGGCCCGGCCGCCGCGTTTCCAAGATCGAGGAGCGACCATCGCCGCTACGACAGGCGTGGCGATCCCAAGCGGCGGGCCCCGGGTGCGCAAACCATCGTCGCGCGGCGCCGGACCTCCGGCAAATAGCCTCTTCGTGCCCATCTCGTTCTCCTCTCGATGGCAGCGAAGTCCAATTTTCTCCCTGCGTCAAAGGCGGGGCACCCCAAAGCCTTCGGTAAAGCCGGGCCAAGTTGCTACCTGCAGAGCCTGCCCTCAAGGACCAACCGCTTCCGAGTGCTCCTCGTCCTCTTCGACTGCTGGGACACTTGGGGCAAGTCCGACCGGCCCCGATGCAGTGGCCATCCAACTGCCCTCAGTCGCAAGGCGTCAGGATGCGAATGGCGACGCTGCTGGTTACGCTTGGCAAGTGGACGCAACGTTTCTGGCGACGGATGCTTCGAAGGCGAGGGAGCGCTGGTGTCGCTGATTGACGCGCCGTCGGAACACCGGCAGGTGATCCGCACGCCGGATCAGCGTTTGCGGGTGTTTGTCAGCTCGACGCTGGATGAGATGGCGTCCGAGCGGGCGGCGGTGCGAGCGGCGATCGAGCGGTTGCGGCTGACTCCGGTGATGTTCGAGCTGGGGGCTCGCCCACACCCGCCGAGGGCGCTGTATCGCGCATATCTCGAGCAAAGCGATGTCTTCATTGGCCTCTACTGGCAGAGCTATGGGTGGGTCGCGCCGGAGATGGCGATGTCGGGGATCGAGGACGAGTACGAGCTGGC
>Ga0209536_100004007_pt1 | contig 23405 bp, 23 predicted proteins | sample DeeMarSeWOR28_12_FD_187461 | JGI IMG/M metagenome (GOLD analysis project Ga0209536, IMG submission 187461) | Marine sediment microbial communities from White Oak River estuary, North Carolina - WOR-2-8_12 (SPAdes) (version 2) | ecosystem: Environmental > Aquatic > Marine > Intertidal zone >...
AATCGTAATCATTGTCCAACATGAAAAGGATACCCAGCTATGAGTTCAGACAAACAAGCCAGCACAAGGCCGTTGCGAGTACTGAGAATTGACGCCAGCAGCCGTTACCAAGGATCGGTAACCCGCAAATTAGTCGACGACTTTATCAAGGAACTGGAAACCCGCGAGCGGAAAATACAGATCACACATCGCGACCTTGCGGGGGAGCAGCTGCCATTTATTGATGAGCAATGGATCGGCGCCAACTTTACACCAGTGGATCAACGCAACCTTTCACAAAAGGCCATTCTGGCGCAGTCTGATCGCCTGGTTAAGGAAGTGCAGGACGCGGATATCCTGGTTGTTGGTGTGCCCATTTATAATTTCGGCGTTCCGGCAGCGCTAAAAGCATGGATCGACCTGGTAGCCAGGGCAGGATTGACCTTCCGCTACACTGAAAATGGACCGGTTGGCCTGTTAAAGAATATAAAGGCCTTCCTCGTGTTTGCGTCAGGTGGTACACCCATTGGTAGTGAGATAGATTTTGCCAGTGATTACTTGCGTCATGTGCTGGGATTCGTAGGCATCGATGACGTGGAGCTGATCAGCGCGGAACGCTTGAACGCCAACAACGCTGACAGTACGCAAGCGGCACAACATCAAATACAACAGGTAGTGAAAAGACTTCAGCAAGCCGAGAGTGTTGCGGCATAATTCTATAAGCTGCGCAGAACAGAGGAGCCAACTATGAGCACGCGACGTGTCAAACAAACGATTCGGGCAATGGAGGTAACAGAAGGCGCGGGTGTTACCGTGCATCGCACCATTGGTACGCCTGCGTTGCGCAACCTGGATCCTTTTCTAATGCTGGACCATTTCAGCAGTGACGACCCGGATGACTATATTGCCGGATTTCCTGACCATCCACATCGCGGTTTTAATACCTTTACCTACATGCTGGATGGGCACATGTTGCACCAGGATAGTATGGGTAATAAAGGCGACTTGCGCGCCGGTGGTGCGCAGTGGATGAAAGCCGCCAGTGGCGTGATTCATTCAGAAATGCCGCAGCAAATTGCCGGGTTGATGCGTGGTTTTCAGCTGTGGATTAACTTGCCGGCCACTGCAAAAATGACAGAACCGGCATACCAGGAATATTCACCAGAAGCGTTCCCGGTGGTTGAAGATGCTAATGCCCAGGTCAAGATCCTGCTCGGTGAATATCAGGGGCAGCAAGGCCCCATCATCGATCCCTATACCGGGGTGCAGTATTTCGATATTACGATCAAACCTGGGGCCAGCTTTACCTGTCCGCTCGCTGAAGAGCTGCACGGTTTTGTCTACGTGTTCGAAGGTGATGCGCGCATGGAGGACACAGCGTTGCCGCAACATACCTTTGCCGTATTGGGAAACGGAGGAAACGTGATGGTGACGGCTGGTGCGGCGGGTGCCCGATTAATACTGGTGGCAGGTCGGCCATTAGACGAGCCCATCGTGCAATACGGCCCGTTTGTGATGAACAGTCCCGAGGAAATTCAGCAGGCTTTTATTGATTATCGCGAAGGTAAACTGGTGCGGGACAAAGCTGCTTTCCACACAGGCTAACTCACATTAAGCTACGCTACTGACACCTTTCATTCACCCATCAGCTCCATTTGGTCGCTGTACCCGCGTATTGCGGGTACAGTTGTTGACTTCTTGTGTGTCAAATCGACAGCAGTAATGGCAGTTAAATAATCAGTTTCGCGTTTTTCGATAGGTTTATACAACTCTCAGGCATTACAATTGCTTATCAAAGTCATTGTATTCAGCGTCAGAAAAATGACCATAGCGGAAATAAAGGATTTCGCTTATCTTCCGATTACCTATAGAGGTGCGAAACTCGTTTACCATCAATGACAGCATTTGTGCGCAAATTATTTACTAATGCCAATTACGTAATCGCTGCTGGCTCAACATTAATGATCGCATTAATGATGAGTCTGGCGATTAATGGTATTTCCCACATGGGCGCCATCAAGGATGCGATGGAGACCATCACCACAGAACGTGCAGAACGCATAAACATTATTACGGCTATGCGCCGTATCGTGCGCGAACGTTCCCTCACGATGTATGCGATTTACCTCACAGAAGACCCGTTTTTACGCGATGAAGAATTCATGCATTTTAATGCGCTGGCGGAGCAGTTCATCAAGCTGCGTCTGCAATTTGAGGAGGCGGGTGTTTTGCCTCAGCAAAAAGCCATTTTTGCCGAGGCGCTACAGCTGATCAGCCGTAGCGCTCCCCTGCAGGAAAAAATTGTCGACTTGATGATTGAAGATAATAAAAAGAATATTTATTCATTGATGTCGGCCGTTGATTTACCGTTGGAGAAGAAAATACTGGCGGCGTTTGACAAGCTGATCGAGATCGAACAGGAAATTACCCGCAACTCCAACGCCATGGCCAAGCAGGAATATGAAACAGCCTATTTCATGATGGTCGCTATTGGTATCACCGTGACCTTGCTCGGCGTATTAATCACATTGCTGGTCATTCATCGCACGCGTCAGATCGAAGGTGCTTTGTTCGAGGCCAAGGAAGAAGCAGAGGTCACCTTGCACGCTATTGGCGACGCCGTGATTACCACGGATGATCAGGGCCGGGTAGTGTACCTGAATCCGGTTGCCGAACACTTAACAGGCTGGAGCTGTGCCGATGCCGTGGGCAAAGAAATTTCCCAGGTGTATTGTGTCAAGGAAGAGCTGACAGGTAACAATGTTAACCATCCAGCGTACCAGGGCAAAGTCGATGGGCAGGTGATGGGCCTACACCAACACTATATGCTAAACAGTCGCGATGAGCTTGAATATATGGTGAAAGACACCACTTCACCACTGTTCAAAAATAATGGCGATAAATTTGGTGTTGTCATCGTATCGCGTGATGTTACCCATGAACGTAATCTTGCCCATCAGTTGTCCTGGCAGGCGCGCCACGACAGCTTGACGGGGCTGGCCAATCGTCGTGAATTCGAACAACTATTAAGCGCTTTGCTCGCGAACAATGATCCGCAACGGCCCAAGCATGCTTTGCTATATCTCGATCTGGATCAATTCAAGCTGGTCAATGATACTTGTGGGCATGTTGCTGGTGATGAACTGCTGAAACAGATTGTGGTGTTATTGAAATCCAATATTCGTGAAGCCGATCTGCTGGCGCGGCTTGGTGGTGATGAGTTTGGTCTTATTCTGGAAGCCTGTCCGTTACCGAAAGCCGAACGAATTGCCACGCAACTGGTGGAGTCAGTCAGGGACTTTCGTTTTGTCTGGAAAGGCAAGGTGTTTTCGCTGGGCGTGAGTATTGGCCTGGCTATGATAGACGAGACTTGCCGCGATCCGGAGGCTATTCTTAGCGCCGCGGATGCAGCTTGCTTTATTGCAAAAGACAAAGGTCGCAACCGAGTCTGGATTCATCATCTGGACGATGAGGACGTTGCGCAGCGGCATGGGGAAATGGAGTGGGCATCCAAAATCAATACCGCGCTAGAAAACGATCGCTTCCTGCTTTACTACCAGAAAGTGCAGCCGCTCACGCAGAATGACGGCAGTAATTATTATGAATTTCTGGTGCGCATGGTGAGCGAAAACGGGGAGATAATTGCACCCATGGCGTTTATACCTGCGGCGGAACGTTTCGGCACCATGGTGGCGATCGACCGTTGGGTAATTCACCGAGTGCTTGGGTGGTTGAACAAGAAAAACGGCAGAACCAGGGGTAACGATGTGTATTCCGTCAATCTCTCCGGTCAGTCACTTTGTGATGATGGATTTCTGCAATTTTGTATTAATGAACTGGATCAGAGCCGCATTGATCCAAAGCAGATATGTTTTGAAATTACTGAAACCGCCGCAATATCCAACTGGAGTCATGCCAACCAGTTTGTCTCGGCGCTGAAATCCCGTGGATGCCAGTTTGCCCTGGATGATTTTGGCAGCGGCATGTCGTCTTTTGCTTATTTAAAGCATCTGGCGGTGGATTACATCAAGATCGATGGCGCGTTTGTCAGCGATATGTTATCGGATCCAGTGGATCAGGTTATGGTGACGGCCATCAACCAGATCGGGCAGGTCATGGGTATAAAAACCATTGCCGAGTTTGTCGAGAATGAAGATATTCTCAATCTCTTAAAAACCATTCAAGTGGATTTCGCGCAGGGTTATGGCATTCATATACCGGAAGCGCTGGAGCCGCTCAATTTTAAAGTCCATTACTTGTCAGACGATAAATTTCAAATGAACTAGTGCCTCAGTCGGGCTGAAAACTACAGGAGCATTGTTGTGGAGCGCGTGATTAGACGAAACGATTTTTCAATCTGGACAGTTATGCTATTTGCACTAGTTTTGATAACGTCGGCGGTTAATCTCGCGCACGCCGACATGAGTCTGGCCAAACATAAAGTGGTGGTGCAAAGTTCCAGTTCCGATCCGGAGTTGCAGGGCCTGGCGCTGGTAATTGCGGGAAACCTGCAAAAACACTATGGTATGGACAATGTTGATATCGAGGTAGTGGCTTATGGGCCGGGGCTCGGTATTCTCACGGTAGACAGCCCCAACGCTAAAAAAGTAAAAAATTTACTGGAACACAATATAAAGTTCAGTGCGTGTGAAGGCACTTTGAAATTCATGGAGGCGAATAACGGTAAACGGCCCAAGCTGGTTTCCGGGGTTGGCGTCGTGGAAGATGGCGTGGTACGTGTAATCGAACTGCAGGAACAGGGCTACGCTTACGTTTATCCACGTTAAGATGTTGGTGAAATAACCACAAAAAATCCCGGCGCCAGATGCTGGGTTTTTTTTACGAAATTTTTCGCGTGATGTTCCCAGCCTGAGGTCAGGCATCGCTGTGCAATACCTTAGCTATGTATGGTTTATTTGACTTCACCTATCCAGAAAAAGCATATTCTTATCATAATTCAGTAAATCTTTTTTGGTGCATAGAAATCGTGTGGTTATAGGTGCTGGGATTCGCTCTACACAAGTCATTGTTTTGGATTGCTATTTGAGCTTTGCACCATGTCGGCACACATTTGCCGGGCTATGTATTAGTCTGAGCAAGTGGTGATGCTGAATAATGCCCAAAAAGCTGGTTGTCTCTAAAGCTGGATTGAACAAAGTCATAAGTAGATCGTCCAACAAAAAGTAATTGTTAAAACTTTATTTGTAAAAATAAAACCGATGTTTTATAAAAGACGGTAAGTCGTATCAGGCCGATGTTTCATACCTAAGACGGAGATATCTAAATGATGAAAACACGTTTAATCCAGTTTATTGTGATGATGGCAGTAATGCTTCTCCCTTTCGCAGTGTTTGCCGGTGGGGCAGGATGCAAATCCAAAGAAGGCCATGGTAAGCATGAAATGTCGGCTGAAGCCATGCAGGAGTTCAAGGATAATCATGCCTGGATTTTCTCGGATCAGGCCGATGGAGAGAAAGCGATTCCTGGCCATGAACAGTCTGAAAAATCCGGTCATGACGCCAATGTCAAAACGGATAAACTGGTTGAAATCTGATTCAACGAGCAACAACATGCAAAAAAAGAGGGCTAAAGCCCTCTTTTTTTTGGACCGATGATTGCTAAGGAAAGAAGTTATCGGGCAAATCATTCCGTTATCAGCGCAGCGGCTATAATTAAATCCATCGTAGCGGCAGGTTTGGACACGCATAAGTGTGAAACGGTTAACGCAGATTTTTATAAGCTTTTACGATAACGATAGGTGGATGGCTTTTTAAGAGATTTTCTGATATGGCGACATTACAAAAACTGGGTGACGATGCCAAATGCCTGCTGGACCAGGTACAGATGCGTATTGGTCGATCCCCTGATAATGAGATTATTCTCGAAGACGAGGCGGTGAGTGGTCATCATGCGCTTATTACTATCCGACCAACGTTACATGACGAAAGCCAGAACGACTATATTATTGAAGACCTTAATAGCACCAATAAAACCTTTGTCAACAATTTGCAGATTTCCCGGCATATTCTGAAAGAAGGGGATATTATTCGGGTAGGAAATACTCGGCTAAAGTTTTCGACGAAAAGCTATACGCCACCGCAAAAGCAGTTCAAGCAGACCCAAAAGCTGGATCCCAAGAAACCACAGGGTTATATTTTTCCTAAATAATAAGCACCGGATGCAAAACAGCCTGGCATGCGGTGTAGCAATACCAGGCTGTCGAAGATTATTCGCTGTTTTTAATGGTGCGTGTGCGCCAGCACATTTTTTCCTTTGCTGCTGTTCACTGACACCATATCCAGGTTGCCGCATTCCGGGCACTTGGTTTTAAAACGCACGATATGATAAACCGTCCAGGCGGCTGGAATCGCCAGCAGCGGCAGCAGGCCGGTCATCAGGGCAACACTGCCCACAATTAACCATACAAACAAATCCACCAAAAAGCTTTCAAAGCATTGATTAACCGCTTCCCCCTTGTAGCCGCAGGAACTACAAACTTTCATTTTCATTCGGTAAACCTCCAGAAATTATCTATGATGGCCGGCATTATAATTTTTAGAATATTAACAGTAACTGAATCTTGCAGAGTCTGAGTTTATGGACCCATAAATGCTTTACTAAAAGAGGATGTTTGTTGTTTGATTTGAATCAAGAAAGTACCGATAGGGAAACCGATATGGCGAACTTTTCAGTGGAAGGTGACTGGTGAAGTCTGCAATTCGGGGTTATTTTATACGGTAAAGAAAGTTGGCAGCTTAGGTGGGTAGCATGATTAACAAACAGCGTATGGAACCACTGGTCGATGAGCCATTTATCGTTTTCATCGTTGGTTTTCGCATTAACAATTACTGGAAAATACATAAATGGTTGCCTGTGGTAAAGGCGTTTAAACGCATGCTAAAGGAGCTGGATCGACATCCTGACATTGGCTGCATGGGCTACGAATATTGGGGAGGGCGCGTACGGGTTTGCATACAGTACTGGAAAACTTACCCGCAATTGCTCGACTATGCCCGCGATAAAGGTGCCGAGCATTTTCCCGCCTGGTTTGATTTTAATTCCAAAGTCAGTCGCAGTGGGGGTGTGGGATTGTGGCATGAAGTGTACGTTGCCAAACCAGGAACGTTCAAAGCTGTTTATAAAAACATGCCGGCGTTTGGTCTGGGTAAGGCGACGCGGCTAACGCCCTCGAAAGCGACAGCCATTAACGTAGATTTGTGATACGAAAATTTGACTATGACTATGCGCACGTTTCAGTATCGTCTATTCGCCTATTGTGAGCCACCGGAAAATACTATTGGGAAATACAAAAATTACTTCTCTACGTGGATGGGCAGCTGGCGCGTAGTGAGCATACTTGATTTGTTTCGCGATAATGTTCTAGGTTGAAACAATTACCCGTAATGAGTCAAGTCGGGGTACCGCAGAATCCAGCGCTTGAACCACTGCTTGATGCTGCGCTTCAAAGTATTCAATTTCATCGTCTCGTACATTGGGATTGACCTGCTGCATGGCTTTGAGGCGATTGATTTCCCCCTGCAATAACTGCCTGGTTTGTTCGCGTGCATTAGTCAGGATCGCCGGCGCGTACTGTTTGGCGAGTTGTTCGCTGCCCTGAATCAGTTGTCGAATTTCCGTTTTATGTGACTTCACCACTTGCTGCGCCACTTCTGGAGGCACGGCTTCCTGCGTTTGATTGATCGCGTCATGAGTCAGGCGCTCACCGATATCTTTGCCGTTGCTGTCTATGACAACTCTGATGGTGGTTAGTGGTAGATAGCGACTCACCTGTAACTGTTCCCTGGCCATTGATTCCAGTATAAATATCACTTCCAGCAGCAGATTGCCTGGTGGCACCTGCCTGTGTTTGATCGCGCAAAGTGAGGTATTGCCCTGTTCATTGGTTAAGATGAGATCGATAGCACCGTTCACCATGGGATGTTCCCAGGTGAGAAACTGCATGTCTTCGTTGACCAATGCAGTAGCCCGATCAAAAGTTACTGTGGTACCTTCTTCGTGCAGGCCCGGAAAGCCTCCCAGGTCCGTGTGTTGTCCGGGATGAAGAATCAAGCTTTTACTGCTATGGATTTCCGTATCGATACCATAGCAATCAAATACCTTATCTAGATAGTCCTGCAAACCGGGATCGTGATCCAGCATATCAATCTGCTCCTTGATACGGCTGGCGATGTCCAGGCGACAGGAGTTGTATTCCAGTAGCCGGTCGCGCCCTTTTTGTAGTTCAACATTCAGTTCCTGATGCAGATTTTTTGTGGTATCGATCAGCGCTGGCAGGTCTTCGATACCTTCATCAATCTGGTGCAATGCCTCCAGCAATGTGGTTTCCACCTGAACGAATACGCTATGGCCAGCGGGGCAGGTATGCTCAAAGGCGGTCAGGCCTTCGTGATACCAGTGAAACATGATCTGCTGTGGGCTATTGTCGATATAAGGAATATGGATCTGGATGGTATCAGTTTGTCCGATACGGTCCAGGCGGCCGATGCGTTGTTCGAGTAAATCAGGATTGTAAGGCAAGTCAAATAATACCAGGTGATGGGCAAACTGGAAGTTGCGGCCTTCGCTGCCGATTTCGGAGCAGATCAATACTTGTGTGCCGGCTTCGCGATCGGCGAAGTACGCCGCAGCACGGTCCCGCTCAATGATGGTGAGTCCTTCATGAAACACCGCGGCATGGATACCATGCTTTTTGCGCAGTTCATCGGCGATGTCCAGTGCCGTACGGGCACTGGATGTAATGACCAGTACCTTCTCCGGTTTCAGTTCCCGGAGCTTGCTGGCGAGCCAGTCGATGCGCGGATCAAGCGTTGTCCATGCGGGAGATTGTTTGCCACCAGTGTTTTGATAAAGTAATTCAAGGCTCAATAATTCCTGTGGATGGTTGATGCCGGTGGATTGAAAATCCGCAAGGCACGTTTCGTATGCGGCGGGCAAAGGCAGGGCATAGGCGCTGACTTTACGTTGCGGGAATCCTTTCACCGCGGAACGGGTATTGCGAAATAAAACGCGGCCGGTTCCATGGCGATCCAGTAAGTGTTCCACCAATTGTTGGCGTGCAGCGTCTTTGATTTTTGCGTCAGTGTCACTGGCTTGTACTTGATCCAGTAACGTCGAATTGTCACCTTCATCAATGGTGGCAGCCAGTGTTTGATAAGCCTGCTTGCTTAGTTTATCACCGCCTAATAGTTCCTCTACCGCCTGGGCCACCGGTTCATAATGGCGTTCTTCTTCCAGAAACTTTTCATAATCGGAGAATCGGTCCCGGTCTAATAAACGCAGGCGGGCAAAGTGACTGGCTTTACCCAGTTGCTCTGGCGTGGCGGTTAACAGTAGTACCCCCTTGGTTTGCTCGGACAGCGCTTCAACAACCTGATATTCAGTGCTAGCCTGTGCGGGCATCCATTGCAAATGGTGTGCTTCATCCACTACCAGTAAATCCCACGCACCGGCCAGCGCCTGTTGAAAGCGCTGTGGATAATTCACCAGAAACTCCAGGCTACAGAGGGCGAGTTGTTCAGTATGAAATGGATTTTCCTGGGTGGCGCTTTCCTCGTCTGCCAGGCAACGTTCTTCGTCAAAGATACTGAAGCGCAGGTTAAAGCGCCGCAGCATTTCCACTAACCACTGATGTATCAGGGTCTCAGGCACCACGATCAAAACACGATGTGCGCGTTCCGTAATTAACTGCTGATGCAGGATCATGCCGGCTTCGATAGTTTTGCCAAGACCTACTTCGTCGGCTAATAAAATTCTTGGCGCAAAGCGGCTCGCCACTTCATGGGCTATATACAACTGATGGGGGATCAAGCTGGTGCGACCGCCAACCATGCCGCGCACATCAGAGTGCAGTTGTGAATTAACATGCAACAGTGTCTGGTAACGCAACTCAAACCATTTGTACTGATCGATTTGCCCGTTCAGCAGCCGGTCGATGGGTTTATTGAGTTGAATAGAATTATCCAGCTCACCTTCTTGCAGGCTGGCGGGCTGTTGGTTGTCACGTGTGCCGTGATAGGTAAGTAAACCAGATTCTTCACTAACAGATGTGATCTTAAGCGCCCAGCCTTCATGGCTGCGAACAGAATCCCCCGGAAAAAATCGGGCGCGCGTCAGCGGCGCTGTTTCTTTGGCGTAGGTGCGAGTTTCACCGCTTGCGATAAAGACAATCGTGACACTGCGTTGATCAGCTTTCATTACAGTGCCGAGTCCATGCTGGAGCTCAGCATCACTGATCCAGCGCTGACCGGGAACAAACTCCTGCATTTGTTTTATTCTCCAGAACGAACGTTAGTTTATAGGTTTTCTGCCGGTTGTAGTCTTGCTATATGCTGTTAGCCTTTTGGGTTTATGGGCGCTACAGGACAATAGATTAATTATGGCACAAATTGGTTGAGTGCGTGAATGCGGTCTCAGCGTTTGCAAAGAAGTGGACTTTATAATAATAAAAAATGTTATTCAGCTGAAGTGATGACTGGTTGTTAATTCACAACGCTACGATTAATAACTGCTAGCTTGCAATCAAATAGCGCGTGATATTAATTTTATATCGAAGGTTTCTTGTTTCGACGGTGAGTGACGTCAGCTATGGGCAACAATTTTTAACATATCCATTGTAGTTACAATGCCAACCAGTTTTTTATCGCGCGTTACCATCACCCGATGAATATGACCCTTGAGCATAGTTTCCGCAGCGTTTTGTACGGTGGTGTCTTCACTGAGCTCAAATACCATGGGTGTCATTATGTCCTTGACGCTTACCATGGATTCAGATTCAAGTTTTAACCGGCTCATATCTTCCTCGGAGATGCCGCTGATAGAACGGGTTTGTTGATAATAGTCATGCCCGGAATCTTCGCTATGAAATACCGGTAGCGTGTTGTTTCTTGCTAGATCCGATAAGGATACCACGCCGACGAGTTTGTCTTTGGCGTCCACCACCGGGGCGCCGGAAATTTGCTTATCGAAGAAAAACTGCGATAAGGTTTCCAATGACCAGTTATCTTTAACGCTTTGTACGTTAGTAGTCATGATGTCTTTTACGGTTTTCATTGTTGTTTTCCTTTACTAGACACTGATTAAGGCAGGGCCGAACATATAAATAATTTAGCGGTTTCGAATCCGTATTTCATTGATGCACGTCAGCTGTGGATATGTACGACATCTTGTGCTTCACTAACCAGGAATTTGGCTCTATATCCTTATAGACCTGTCAAGATAAAATCGATGCGGTAATGTTTGGATAACCGGGTTGCTGTGAAAATATGGAGAACGATGCTACGTATTGGCTGGATGAATGATGTTAAGGCTCAAGCGAGCTAATGTAGGTATCAGTATTGACGAGACGCGTCGCAGGGTTACGTCAGTGAGTAAAGCTTACTGGATGGCTTGTACCAACACCCAAGGCGCAGTCACTACCGCCCAGAAATCCTGCTGTGACTGGTTCCATTCGATGGCATTATCATCGGTTGCGGGTTTGATTAGTCCCCGCTGTAACCAGTCGTTGATCTTGTCCTTGCGGTCTTGCGTCATCAATCGCGCCACCTCGACGAGGTCAAGTTCGTTTGCCACAATGAGTATTACGCCGCGGGCAAAATAACGTTGCAGCTCTGGCCAGGCGATTTTACCGGTTTCCAGATTGAGTTTATGATACAGTAACTCCTGTTGTTCGCGATTGTTATCTCTGCCTGTCATGTGCTGTATTGTAGGATAGACGGCGGGTAATCTCTATAGCGATATCTTATAGCCCTGCTGCAGGAAAGGAGAAACAGATGCTTGAAGAGCGCTTAACTGAAATAGAATCACGCGTCGCCTTTCAGGACGATACTATCCAGCAACTCAATGATGTAATTGTTCGGCAGCAACATGATATCGAACAGCTGACCGAGGAGCTGCAACTGCTCAAGCAGCAAATGCAAAGCCTGGCGCCCTCGCTGGTTGTCGATCAGTCCCAGGAAACGCCGCCCCCGCACTATTAACATGGTCATCGGGCTTTTCTATGAGATTCATTATTTCATTTTATAGTGGTCTTGTTGAGCAATCATAAAAGCGGGTGCCAGTGGCAAGTCGGGAAACAAATCTTTTCGTCAATATGAGTCAAGCGTTCACGACACCAATCCCATGCTTTCTTATAAGAGCTAACTGCCTTGTTTTTCCTCACATTAATCCGTTAAGCGTTGCTTAATTTTCCCATAATTCTGTGCTAATTAGCCTTTGCTTTAATTATCCTCAGGCAAGGAGTTAAGTATAACTACTAATTCATCACGAGAGGATAGCGCAATGAATCACACAGAATTGAAATTGGTTGAACGGGTAAGCCGTATTGTCATTGGAACAGGACTGATCGTTTTCACGTTGCTGATTAACGTTACACCACTGGGGCTTTTCGCGTTACTGCCACTGTTGGCAACGTATCCCATTTTTTCCGGGATCTATGGATATGATCCGCTGGCTCAGTGGATTGGTAAAGAGTTCGACCAACTGGTGCGTGCCAGCGAGCGTTTGCTAAAGCATACGCATACACCGAAACACAGCTAACCGTACGACTAACTAACTGATTGATTTCCCTGTGGGCTGTCAATAGCCCCACCTCAAGCACAGCTTTCCCTAACGGGCTGTGCTTTTTTTATTGGTAAAATGGAAAGCCTCAGAATTGTGCAGCGCTGGTCAATAGAGCAGATTAACCAGGTAGAGACTGAGCCAGGGAATATACGTAATAACGAGCAGTGCTACTATTAACACCATCATCCAGGGAATAGCCGCCTTGGTGACTTCGGTCAAACTCATACCCGTTAGCCCGGCGGCAACATACAGGTTCAATCCTACTGGGGGCGTAATCATTCCCACTTCCATATTGGTGGTCATGATAATACCCAGGTGAATCGGGTCAATACCAAGACTGACAGCGATGGGATGAAACAGAGGCGCCATAATTAGCAGAATGGCGGAGGGCTCCATGAAGTCGCCGGCAAACCATAGAATTACATTGACCAGCAGTAAAAAGGAGAGCGGGCTGGGATCCTGTTCCAGCACTGTCTCCGCCAACGACTGCGGAATGCGCGCTTCTGTCAATACGTGGGCAAAAATCATGGCGCAGGCAATAATGAACATGAGAACTGCGGTCATTTTCGCGGAGTCCAGCATTACCTGTGGTATATCCTTGATTCCCATGTCGCGGTGAATCACCAGAGCAATAAACGCGGAATACACGGCTGCTGTTGCTGCGGCTTCGGTGGGAGTAAAAATGCCACCATAAATTCCTCCCACAACGATTAAAATCAGCAGCAGACCCCAGAACGCGCGACCGAAACACTTTATTAAATGCCCGAAGCCCTTCCATTCCTCGCGCGGCATATTCATGCGCCGCGCGACAATGTAAGTGGTGACCAGCAAAAATGCGCTCATCACCAGGCCCGGCAGGATGCCAGCGATAAACATCTTGCCTACCGATTCTTCCACCGCATCAGCATAAACGATCATGGGTATTGACGGTGGGATCAGTATGCCCAGACTGCCAGATGTTGCAATCACACCGACGGCATAACGTTTGTCATAACCCGCGGCAATCATGCCGGGAATGAGGATCGAACCAATGGCGACAACCGTTGCGGGTGACGAGCCGGATATCGCGGCAAACAACATGCAGGACACGACACCTGCCATAGCCAGGCCGCCATGCATCCAGCCCACCATTGCCTTGGCAAAATCAATCAGTCTTGCGGATACACCACCCGTCGTAAGAAAGTGGGAGGACAGGATGAAAAACGGGATGGCGAGCAGTGTGGTGTGCTCCATGGTGTCGAACAGTTTTTGTGCCACCACTGCGGGTGATTCTTCCGTGGCGATATACATGAATCCCAGGCTGGTCAATCCCAGGCTGATCGCGATGGGCACACCGATTAACAGGAAAACAATCAGCGCGATGAAGATTAACGAAGCCGTCATCGTTGCAGCTCTTCCAGTGCCTTGCTGGCTTCACTGGCGTGAATATGCAGGATGTCGCCTTTCCAGATCATCCATGTCACGCGAACTAAATGATAAAGCATCAGAAATAGTCCGATAGGTATCGCCAGGTAGGGAATCCATTGAGGTATTTGCAGATCCAGTGAAAGATCACCCCAGGAGTAAACCTTCATCGTATATTGAATGGATAATACAAACACCGTGGCAACGAAGAGCAGTGATAAACCCGCCGCAACCAGGCTGATAATGCGTTGAGTTTCGCGGGAGAACTTTTCTACCAGGATATCAATACCAAGGTGGATACCGGCTTTAACACCATGGGCCGCGCCAATCAGCACCACCCAGGCAAAGATATATTGCACGGCTTCCAGTACCCAGGTGATACCGCTATCGAACAGATAGCGCAACACCACATTGGTAAATAACAGCAGGGTACCGGCAGCCATGCCGATAGTAATCACCGCCTTTTCGAAGATGTCGATTATTGTATTTATTTTATCGAACATGTCGCCATGTCGGGCTGTAGTTATTTTGTATTATTTGGCAGCTACATTGGTGTTGCCCAGTAGTTTATGAATGTCATCGAGTAATTTGGCGCCAATTTGCTTTTTAAATCTGGCCTCCAGTTTGGCGGTGGCCTTTTTCCATTGTTCCCGCTCTTCAGCGGTCAATTCCACCACTTTTGCCGGACCGCCTTGCTCGATTTTTTCACGATCACCTTTATCAGCTTCGGCGGCAAACTTGCGGCCTTCCATGGTGGCTTCTTTCAAAATCGCGGTCAGCTCTTTTCTAATATCGGCCGGCAGGTTGTTCCAGAATTCGGCACTGACCACCACCAGGTATCCGAGGTAGGAGTGGTTTGAGACCGTAATATAATCTTGTACTTCGTGGAATTTTTTAGAGTAGACGTTGGACCAGGCATTTTCCTGTCCATCAACTACCCCTTGCCCCAGCGCGGTGTACACTTCCTTGAAAGGCAATTTTTGTGGTACTCCACCGAGGGCCTCGATCATGGCTTCATGTACTTCTGACGATTGAATACGGAATTTCTTGCCCTGGAAATCATCCGGCACTTTGCGTAGTGGTTTGCCGCCCTTGATGGAAAAGACTTTCATGCCGTTGTCCCAAAAGGTTAGTGCCTTGATGCCTTTGCGCGTTAATGGTTCTGTCATGCCATCTGTCAGGTCGGAATCCACCAGTTTGTGCACATCGTTGATGTCCTTGAACAGGAACGGCAGATCAAATGCCTGCAAGGTGCGGGAAAATTTCACGAACTTGGACAAGCTGGGTGCTGCCATGATGCCGGAGGTTTTACTGCTGTTCAGGCGCATGGCTTCCATGACTTTGTTGTCGTTGTAAAGCTGCGAGTTGGGAAAGACTTCCACGCGCACTTTTCCTGCCATTCGCTCGTTGACCATTTTGGCAAACAAATCTGCCGCTTTACCTTTCGGTGTGCCAGGTGCAACCACGTGAGAAAACTTGATGACATACTCTTCGGCATGAAGAGTGTTGACTGCTATCAACGTTAGAAAGAGGGCTACTGCGATCCTTACCTTCTTCATAATCCAACCTCCCTTAGCTGGTATCTTTAGATAAGTTTAGCCGATGTGTCGACTTGTTGTTTTATTTAATTCCATTGACCGGTGCACTCAGTTCCAACGTCAAGCAAGATGCTCTCTATAACACCATGGTTAGTATGGAATTATTTTTAACAAATTTTTATGCCACCCTGCCTGAAGGATTCCTTCCTTAATAATATTAGTATTTTCGTGTCAGAGGTATAAACGCTTATCGCATAAAACATACGCTAAGAAAACAGGCGCTGATTAAATTCTGGTGAGAGTTTGATACAGATCAGGTTGCGGGACAGGCGGTCGGCGGGATGCCGAACAATATAATTCGGGGCCCGCTTAACCCAGGGAGTCTTCCTTGTATTTTTCCTGTATTTCTTCCACCGTCGCACGGTGTTTTTCCATGGCCGCCACGCACTCCGGGTCCAGTACCGGCCCGGCTAACTGCCGCAAGGCATCAAACGCGGTGTCGTTATCCCAGGCTTCCTTGTAAGGGCGGCGACTGGTCAGGGCATCAAAAATATCGGCTACGGCCACGATGCGCGATTCAATAGGAATTTCCTGTCCTTTCAATCCGCTGGGATAACCGGAGCCATCCATTGCTTCGTGATGGTACATGGCGATATTGCGCAGTACATCTACATGATGGAAGCTGTCGAGACCATAGTTACCCAGCAAGTCATCGATAATTTCCCGGCCTTTTTGCGCGTGTAGTTGCATGTGCTGGAACTCTTCAGTGTCGAGCTTACCTTCTTTTAACAGGATACGATCCGGTATGCCGATTTTGCCGATGTCATGCAAGGGGGCAAACAGAAATATATGTTCGATGTATTCATCACTTAACTGGTATTTCTCTGCTAATTCCCGTGCAATCAATTGGGCATAACCGGCAACACGATCGATATGCGAGCCGGTTTCAAGATCGCGTTTATGGGTTACGTCGCGCGCGGTTTTTACAGTTGCGAGCAGGGTACGAATCGCGCTGATGTCATTAATTACCTGCAGTGAGATCAGGTGGCCAAAAACATCCAGGTGATGCAGTATTTCGTCTTTATCAAAAGGATCCAGGGTATAGGAGTTAAAAAATACAAAACCGAACAGGCTGCTGTTGACGTACATGGGCAGGGTATAGCTGGAGCGATAGCCTTGCTCGGTGATGCGTTGAGTATGCTCGCTGTCGCTGGTCTGGTAGATTTTCAGGTCGGCAACAATGCGTGGTCGTTTTTTCTCAATAATCTCGCGCAGCGAGGGAACGTCGGCCAATTTGGCTTCATATTGTTTCAAGGGTTCGTCAGCGCCACTGCTGTCGACAAAGGTCCGTACCGTATCTGTTTTCGCGTCGTAGATTGCAACGGAGATGCGATCTATGAACTTGTAACGGGTCTTCAGTACCAGGTGAACGTAAGCCAGTTTTTCCCGTAACGGGATACTGGAATTGAGCCCCTCCAGCACATCTTTATGTTCAAAAGCGATCACTATATCACCTTATCGTTTATATAAAACTGCGAGTCGTCGATTAATAGTCGTTTTGGTTTTATTAATCACAATCCAGGCCATGTATTTTCTAATTATTGTCACCTGTCCATCAATTTCTAGGTGCTACTGTGTGTTACGTGACCCATGCCCAATTGTAATTACCTGACGCATCAGCGCATGTGTCGCAGCGCGTTAAACATGCTGTTTGTTATAACGCGTCACGTCTGGAAATAAAAGCAGCGAAGATCATGCCAATTCAAGGGATTGGTTTGCCAAATTGGTATCAATTTTTATCTTGAGTACAGATTTTACGCAGGAAAATTACACGATTTTTACGAATTGTAGTTAAGGGCTTGCTAAAGTTTTAACCAGCTCAGTCCGATAAATGAGATGCGCTAGCAATCACAAAATTCAATAGGATTCAGCGAATTATATATTTTAATAGTTTTGGAGTTTACTGAGATGCGTCGATTAAGTGTATTGGTAGTCACATTGCTGGTTTTAGTATTCCAGGCTGCGGCTATGGCGGCAGACAAGGAAAAGGAAGGTTTTCCCGGACGGAGCCATGAAAAATATAAGGATGTGCCTTATATCGAGCTGGAAGACCTCAACAAAAAATTCAAGGACATGGTCGTTGTCGATGTACGTTCGAAGTTTGAGTTTGACACCCTGCAAATCAAGGGGGCTATTAATATACCGGTGGCATTAAAAACCTTTGGTGACGAAGTACAAAAACTTCGCCTTAAAACTGACAAGCCCCTGGTGTTTTACTGTAATGGTCGCACTTGTATGAAGTCTTACAAGGCCACCAAGGATGCCATGGACGTAGGCATAAAAGATGTCTATTCCTATGATGCGGGTATTTTCGACTGGGCCAAAGCATATCCTGATAAAGCCGTGTTGCTGGGTAAAAGCCCGGTGGATGCCCGTGATATCCTGTCAAAGAAACAATTCAAGGCGCGTCTGCTGAATCCGGACAAATTTAGTGATATGGCCACGGATGATCCAAGCAAGGTCATTGTGCTGGATATTCGTGATAAATATCAGCGTGCCGGGGTTGGTTTCTTCCCCATACAGGAGCGCTGGACCAGCCTGAATAAAATGGAAAAAGTGTATGACTACATCCGCAAAGCAAAAGAAAAAGGCAAAGTCCTGTTCATCTACGACGAGGTGGGCAAGCAAGTTCGCTGGCTGCAATACGCTCTTGAACGTGAAGGCGTGAAGGACTACTACTTCATGGACAAAGGTGCCACGGGTTATTACAAAATGATTTCCCAGTTCGACAAGAAAAAGAAAAAGTAACTTTATTATCTATTAACAAAAGGCCTGGTTGATGGCGATATACTCGCATCTGCCGGGCTTTTTTTATTGCCGGAACCCGGGGCGCTATAAAATTCTAGGCTTGAAAAGATGCACCATGCGTTATTACGCCTGATGTCGCTAGTATCCCCGACTTCTCGTAGATCATGCAGTTAGTTATTTGATAACACACAAAATAATTCTCTCAATCCGTTAACCTCCCGTTAAGTTGCCAGTGGCTGCGCCGATATAATATGCAGCTACAGGGAACTGGAATGCTGCGTCTGCAGGCAACCGCTTCCAACCGCTGCGCAGACCGGCCTGGTTACGGGGTGATGCCCAATAAACTCATCAATAATCAAGATATGGAAAAGAAGTTCGACCGATTATGCCAACACCAATTCTAATATGTGACGACTCCAGTTTTGCCCGCAAGCAGATGCTGCGTGCCTTACCGGATGGCAGTGATGTGGATGTTACATTTGCCAGCGATGGCGCTGAAGGATTGGAAGCGATAAAGGCCGGCAAGGCGGAAATTATTTTCCTAGACCTGAATATGCCGGTAATGGATGGTTACCAGACACTGGAGGCATTGCGTGAGGCCGGAGTGTCAGCCAAGGTCATTGTCGTGTCTGGTGATATCCAGCCGGATGCGCGCAAGCGGGTTATGGACCTGGGGGCGGCTGCCTTTATTAGAAAACCCGTGGATAGCCAGGAAGTTGCTGATGTGCTCGATGCGCACGGGGTGAAAGTCTTCAAGCGCAAACGCCTGCCGCGTGCTGCGGTTGATACAGATGTTATCGCCGGTTGTCAGGAAGTCGCAAATGTCGCGATGGGCAGGGCGGCAGATTTACTTGCCCGGTTATTGAACGTTTATATTCACATGCCGATTCCCAACGTCAATACCATCGAGAAAAACGAACTGCGCATGGCGTTGAAATACATCGATCAGGATGAAGCTGTATCTGCGGTGTGCCAGGGTTTCATTGGCGCAGGTATTGCGGGCGAAGCATTGTTGATTTTCGATGACGCCAGTTTCACCGACATGGCAGACCTCATGAACTACCAGGAGCACGTCGACGATGGAGTGGAACTGGAATTACTGATGGATATTTCCAGTATTTTAATCAGCGCGTTTTTGAAGGGGATTGCTGAACAGCTGGACGTGAGTTTTAGCCAGGGGCATCCCATTGTGTTGGGACGGCATGTCAAGGTTGATGATCTGCTGAAACGTAGCGCGTCGCGTTGGGATCGGACACTGGCCATCGAAGTCAGTTTCAGCTTTGAGGACTTGTCCATAAGCTGCGACTTGCTGTTCTTATTCACGGAAGATTCCATTGCCCCGTTGTACGAATTGATTTCTTATGTGATGCCAGAATGATACCCGAGACAGCAAAAATAGAGATTGCCGAACTGCACTGGTTGATGGATATGCTGCAATCCATCGATGTCGGCCTGATAGTGCTGGATCGCGAATACTCAGTCCAGGTCTGGAACAGCTTCATGGCCAATCACAGCGGGGTGCTCGCCGGGGATATCATCGGGAAAAATCTGTTTGATATGTTTACCGACATTTCCGAGGACTGGTTCAAGCGTAAGGCTGAATCCGTGCTGTTGCTGAACTGCCGGTCGTTTACCACCTGGGAACAGCGTCCCTATCTTATTAAATTTAAGAATTATCGTCCTATCACGGGGCCTGCGGAATTCATGTATCAGAACGTTACCCTGATACCATTGACGTCCGTAGACGGCACAGCGAGCCACATTGGTGTCATTATTTATGATGTCACCGATAGCGCGGTCAGTGGCAGTGAACTGGAAAAAGCTAACGGCACGTTGCAGGAACTCAGCCGCACGGACCATTTGACCAGGCTGCACAATCGAGGTTATTGGGAAGAACGCATGCAGGAAGAGTTTCTGCGCGCCAAGCGAACCCATCAGCCCTGCAGCCTGATCCTGTTTGATATTGACTATTTCAAGGACATTAATGACGAATACGGACACCAGGCAGGCGATGAAGTGATTCGGGTTACCGCCGAGCAAGTGCGTAAAAAAGTCAGGGCCACAGATATTGCAGGACGTTATGGAGGTGAAGAATTCGGTATTGTCCTTATTGATACCGACGCCGATAGTGCGCGCTATCTGGCAGAAAGGTTGCGCAAGGCAATAGATGCAATGATTGTCGAATATGATGGCTGCGAAATCAGTTTTACCGTTAGTCTCGGTGTTGCCGAGATTACTGACGTGACAGAAGATTGTCGTCAATGGCTGGAATCCGCTGACCAGGCCCTGTATCGCGCGAAAGAATCAGGTCGTAACTGTGTGATGCTGTGTATGGAAGATGATTAAGCATCTCCTGCATGCGGCGACAACGATCCCCCTCTAGTTAACAATTGCCACTTATCCAAACCGGTCCCCTAAAATCTGCCGAATCACATTAGCAAATCCAGTGTGTGGCGATGTGTTATCGCGCGCTTTTACTCCGTTTCGCGGTCACTAGCGATTGTCGTTGAGGTAATGATTGCCCAATAAGTGATCATAATTTATGATCCAAGCCCAAAAAATATTTATAGGTCCATTTTTAAAAAATGTCTAAATATTTAGCTCTTTATCTCGTTGAATGCTAAATGAAAAACCTGTCATTTCCAGTCACAACTGGTGTTCACTACGTATGTTGAAGTTAAATTGATTAACTCTGAGTTAGTGATTACAGGTAGATTACCGGGAGCACAAATCAAACAACATGAGATTACATCAATTTCTCAGTTGGCTGATGCATCTCGGACTACTTACGTAATAATATAAGTGCTACGTAGTTTGTAGTCGGCAGCAGATTGCGCATTAATTGTCGTAGATGGTTTACGCATGCGTCAATGAGCATGTTTGATGATAAGGCTGCGAAGTACTTGGGTTGCGTGGTAAGTGTATTATCAGTGTAGTGCGGGAGTGCTGATCAAATTTTGTGTTGCGAACTGATTCGAGTTATGACTATTATCATTTCCAGGAGCAGGCATGATGTGTAAGCAATCGAAAGTGACAACAGTCATTAAACAACATAACAACGATTGCCGCCTGTTGCTCACGAGTTTTCACTTGCTACTGTTCGGGGTCACCATAACAACAATAACAAAGGTGGGGGAAGTCGTTGCTTTTAGTGTAAGTCTTGTTTCTGCTGTGCGAGCAAAATTGGATTCCTGCTATCTGCAACGACAAATTTCCCTTTTCTTATCCACTCCAGAATTTCACCAACAACAATATCCGTGGCCAAATCGCTTTAGACTAGCGCCAATTGTGATTTCGAGACGTAGAACTTTATCCTGTCAGCGTCGCGATCAATAAAAATCGGAGCCTGACATGCTAGCGCGTATACCGGTTTATTCAGACGAAAACAACCTGCATTACATTTCCGTCTTTGTGGAAGAGTCTGATGGAACATTCAAGCGTACCCAGGAGGAACCTTTGCGCTTGTTGCGCGATAACTTCGATGGTATTTCTATTACCCAGGGCAGTGTCACAGCAAGCAAGTTTGACAAGAACGCACGGCGCTGGGATACGCCAACAGTATCCTTTCATTATGGACGGCCGCAGAGTATCTATCAGTTCTTGCGCGAGAAAGTGGCGGTCAATAAATATTATGTGTTTTGCAAACCCAACCTTTCCGGACGCATTATCCAGTTTTCCTTACATGAACTGAAACTCAAATCATCCACATCACAACAAAAACTCAAGCTGTTAAAAGAGAAATATGTTGAGGCGCTGGATCTATGGTCAGCTGAGCAATATAAAAACCACCTGTTGCGGAAAAAAGCTGTGGGTGGAGGTATAAAAGCGCGCCAGCAACGCCTGCTGGAAAAGAAAAAACAGGCGTTCCAGAAACTGAAATACAGCAATCGTGGGATCGACAATGCACGGGAGCGGGTAGAAGATTTTATTCGCTATGATAATTTGAGCGCCGTAAGCACGGAACAATCCGTCGCGCACCGCAAAGCCAGGAAGTCTCCTATATCAATCTTCAAACCAAGAAAAGCGAAGAAGTCCAGTGAGGCAGCAGATCGAGATCAGGAAAGCCGCGCTTACCAACGTTTTACCTTTACTTTAGACTAGCTCGCCAAACAGGTTTGCAAGTGAAATCAGAATTATCTGCGTTGCGTAACGCAATTCGATCGTCTAGTGAATAGTCTGTCTGGAGTTGCGGCTATTTGGCTGAGAATGATAAGTTAGAATATTATTTTTTACCTTTTCATAGACCGCATCTGATAATACACCTTCATCTTTCAATCTGCGATGTTCGCTGAGTTCAGCCGCGAGCATCTGCTGTTCATTGTAATTGTTATGTGCCTTGGCACTGTGAATGGCATTGATAAGTTCACCAGCAAACTGGTTAAAACTGCTTTTCGAAGGACTGTTATAGAACAATTCAATGAGTGGAATGCGGCCATGGTCAGAAAAAAATATCAGGACATGCTTGTACTGTTTGATGGCATACACCACCAGTATGGCGCCGGCCGTCACCAGAAGTACCGGTATCGCCTGCAGGTAAGGATTGCTTAAACCGGGTATACCCAGTTGAATCAGGTAATATACCAGGCAACCCAGAGCAAATAGGGCGCCTGCGATGAGCGCGTGTTTTAGCGGCAAGATACGTTTTCGTACCGGATTCGCATCCAGCAGCCACAGATGAATATTGTAGCTGACAGTTTTTTTTGAAACCTTTTCATTAACATTGAGAAATTTGTTGTCAAAAACTCGCAGTAGTTTGTGTTGTTCTCTCCAGTTGGCGGCTTGCAGGAGTTCATGAGTTACCTGATTAAGTTCGATTTTCTCAATTTTGTCACTGTAGTCCGATGAGGATAAGGTGATTTGGTTTTCGTTGGATGTCGAGTTGGTCATAGGCGCTACTACTTGGATTACTAGAAATAAACAGAGTTACAAAGGCGTTACTGAGCTGCGATCTGCATTAACGCGAAATACGGGTCACAGAAAGGTTTTTGCCCCAGGGAGCCGATCCCTGCTCAATCAGGGGATTTTAACCTGTTGATTTTTCGGTTATATCGCAACAGTATTATCAGTTACTATTGAGGTTAACGGAAGCTCTCACAG
>Ga0209536_100004009_pt1 | contig 23394 bp, 22 predicted proteins | sample DeeMarSeWOR28_12_FD_187461 | JGI IMG/M metagenome (GOLD analysis project Ga0209536, IMG submission 187461) | Marine sediment microbial communities from White Oak River estuary, North Carolina - WOR-2-8_12 (SPAdes) (version 2) | ecosystem: Environmental > Aquatic > Marine > Intertidal zone >...
CGCCCCGTAGCTTCGGATGTCGGAAAACTCTTCTGCGCGCACGTGTGTGATCGCGCGGGACATGGCCGCAATCGTCAAAGGCAGGCGCTCGGTGATCCCGCCGGGATGAATACCCGTGCCGTGCAAGGTCGAGCTTCCTTTTTTGCAAGCCGCCTCCATCGCGCTCACGTCGCGCTTGCCCGGATAGAACCAGTTCAGGGGAGTCACCACGTTGATGCCGGCTTCGAGCAGTTGGGTGACCTCTTGCTGGTTCGGAAGTAGCGGAGCGTAGAGCACGCAATCGGGAGCGAGGGCGATCACGTCCCCGATGACGTTGGTCGCCCGCACCCCAAGCACGCCGAGCCCGCAGAGCTCGCCGACATCGCGGCCGACCTTGTCAGCGCTGTGCACCCAAGCTCCGACGAGCCTGAGCTCCGGATGCGAGACGATCGCTTCGACGGCAGCACGGCCCACGTTTCCCGTAGCCCATTGCACCACTCTGAGCGTCATGATTGTTCCTCGTGATGACCGCTGATACCAAGCCTCAGCAGCGCTTCCGGCGTGTCCACATCGATGTTGACGCCGGCGCTGCCCACATCGACGTAGCAAACGGACTCCGAATGCCGGCGCCAGACCACCTTGCCGCCGACGTCCCCCGCCAGCGCGAGCAGCTCGGGAAAGTGCTCGGAGCTCCAGAGGACAGGGTTGCCCCGCTTCCGTCCGAAGACCGGAATGAAGATGCTCAGCTCGCCGTCCGACGTGAAGGCATCGATGAGTCGGTCTAGCACTTCGACGCTTACCCACGGCATGTCCGCGAGGGCGATCAAAGCTCCGTCCACATCGTCCCCGAGGGCTGCTACGCCGGTTCGAATCGAGCTCGCGATACCCTCCGGATACTCCTCGTTGTGCACGAGCTCCACGTCGTGTCCCTGCAACGCGTCCCGAATCCGCTCTGGCTCGTGACCGGTCACCACGACGGTTCGTTCCGTGCGGCTCTTTGCAAGCGCATCGACCACGCGCGTGACCATCGGGGTGCCGTCGACGGGAACGGTGAGCTTGTTGGTCGGTCCCATCCTTCGAGATTCTCCTGCGGCGAGGACGATCGCAGCGATGCGCTTCTTGGATCGAGCACGATGCGAAACGTTTCTCGGCATGGGTCGATTCGGAATCTCCTTCAAAAGGCCGCCGACGCCAAGTCCGCTGATCAGTGGCGTGCCGATAGTTTCGCCGGCGAAGTGCCGCTGCAGCACCTGGTCAAAGCCACTTGGGTTGAGCGACCGCGCGCAGCCTGGCAGGCCGAACACAGTTCGGTCCTCGAGCTTGCCCACCATCAACAGGTTGCCAGGATCGACGGGCATCCCGAGGTGAACCACCTCGCCACCCGCCGCGACGAGCCCCGACGGGATGACGTCACCGCGGTCCACGATTGCCGACGAGCCTAGAAGCAGAATTGGCTCGCATCCCTCATCGCGGAGGGTCTCGATCGCGCGCGCAACCGCTGCGCTTGAATGCTCGCAGCGGATCTCGCGCTGGACTCGCGAGCCGAGCATCATCAGTCGGGCGCGCTGGGCCCGGCTTGCTCGCTCCAGCAGATCCTGGCTGACACCTGGGAGCTCCGTGAGAACGAGGCCCGCATTGAATCGGGCAAGCGGCGCAACCCGCAGCGCGTGCTGGCCGGCGACGATGTTCCGCCATGCTTGGACCGCGGCCTCCGGGACTGAAAAGGGAATCACTTTGACCGTCGCGACCATCGTTCCGGGATGCACGAGCGCGTGTTCTGGCAGTGTCGCGATCGTCATCGACTCGGAGACCCCGTTGGCGGCGTCGATGTGCTCGCGGTCGACCGCGAGCAAGCCGGCGTGTGCCGCATGAAGGTTGCAACGACCGGTTCGCGGTTCGGATATCGTGATCGAGGGGTGCGTGAGGCTGGTCGCCAGCGCCAGCGCCGCCTCGTCCTCGTGTACATCCCCAGTTTCGAGCATGGCGACCATGACGGTGCTGTACCCGCTCGCGCGAAGGCGCGCGACGTCACGAGCGGTCAGGAAAGCGCCTTTTTTAACTGCGCCGCCGCCGTTCTTCAGGCGCAGCGTGTGCGCGAGGATCGCGCCCTCGAGACCGGGGGTGTCGATGTCGACCGCGCCGAACCTCACGCGCTCGTCCTACTTGTGGTGCTTCTCGAAGGCAGCTTTCTGCTCCGGCGTTGCAGCGGTTTGGTGCTTTGCCTTCCACTCGTCGTAAGGCATGCCGTACACGATTTCTCGGGCACCTTCCTTGTCGATCGGGAGCCCCTTTGCCTCTGCGGCCTCTTGGTACCAACGCGAGAGACAGTTTCGGCAGAAGCCAGCGAGCTCCATCAAAGCGATGTTTTGTACGTCGCTCCGCTCACGCAAGTGTTCCACCAAGCGCCGGAAGGCCGCGGATTCGAGCTCCATGCGGGTTTGTTGGTCTAGCTTCATCTCTCGGTCACTCCTCGTTCGCGGAGAACCCTAAGGTTTCCCATCCTCGTTGAAAAGGCAGGACGGCGTTCGAGGTTCACCCTACCGGTTTCGGCAGACTGGCATTAGAGTCGAGTCCGAAGGACGTCATGAGGGTTGTTCCGCGCAGAAACTGGGCTTCTGGGGCCTCGATCGCCTCGGGGGTGGCAATGGCCGCCCTGCCAAAATGCCCAGCGTGCTTCGCCGTGTATTTTGGCTTCCTCTCCGCCTTCGGCATCGACCGATGGGCTCCCGACTATCTCTGGCCTCTCACCTATGCGCTATTCGGCGCCTCGGTCGTGTTCTTGGGGTTCCGCGCTTGGCGAGAGTCGAACTATGGGCCACTGGTCATCGCCCTGGCTGGCGCAAGCATTCTCGTTGCCTCCCGGATGATCGATGCAGCTCCGGCGGCGCTCTGGATCGGTTGCGCCTTCTTCCTCGTCGGCGTTTTTTGGAGCGCGAGGCAGAGTCCGGGCGCCAATGCCGCGCCGTGTCACACGACCAAGCCCGAGGGAGCCTGTTCGTGAAGCCCGTGTCGTTGGAGCAGGTGAGCCAGACGCTGCGGAGTGAAGGCTACGTTTCGGATTCAGCCGTTTCGATGAGCCTATTCTTGGCGCTCAAGATGGGGCGACCACTCTTTCTCGAAGGGGCGCCGGGCGTCGGTAAGACGGAGATCGCCCGCGTCCTGAGCCACGCGCTTTCGACCGAGCTCATTCGGCTTCAGTGCTACGAGGGGCTCGACATTCACCACGCCCTCTACGAGTGGAACTACCCCCGGCAGCTTCTTCGACTTCAGGCTGGCCAGCACCAAGAGCTCGACACCCTGTATTCCGAGGACTATTTGCTCAAGCGCCCGCTGCTCCAGGCAATCGATCCTGCTCGCTCGAGCGCGCCGGTCCTTTTGATCGACGAGATCGATCGCGCCGACGAGGAGTTCGAGAGCTTCCTGCTCGAGCTCCTGGGCGACTTCCAAGTCACTATCCCCGAGCTCGGGCGCATCGAGGCCGCGCATCGGCCTATCGTGATCCTTACTTCCAACCGCACCCGCGAGATTCACGACGCTCTCAAGCGTCGATGCATATACTGCTGGATCGACTACCCGAGCATGGATAAAGAGCTTGCCATCGTTTCGATGAAAGTGCCGGGGCTCTCCGAGAACGTGCGCAACCGGGTGGTGGGCCTGATCCAGCAGCTGCGCAGAGAGGATCTCCTCAAACCGCCGGGCGTCGCCGAGACCCTCGATTGGGCGGAGGCGCTCATGCACCTAGGCATCGCCGAGCTCGGCACCGACACCGTGCGTGAGACCTTGGGGGTGGTGTTGAAAAACCAAGAGGACATTTCCGTGGTCGAGGGGCTCCTCGAAGACGAAGCTTGGGTTGCGCAGGCAGGCTGAACGATGTCGGCCGTCCCCCAGAGCGCGCGTGGCGGCATCCTCCCCCCGATGGAGTCGCGCTTGGTCGAGTTCGTACAGCGCCTGCGTGCGGTCGGGATTCCGATTGGGGTAGACCAAGCGGTCAGCTTCGCGCAATCGTTTGCGTGGATTGAACCTCTGAGCCGAAGCGAAGTGTATCACGCGGCTCGGGCCACTCTGGTCAATCGTCAGGAAGACCTCGCGCTTTTCGACCAAGCATTTTCGGAGTTCTGGGAGCCCCAGCGAACGAAGGCGCAACCGCAGAAGACCCCGCAAGCGCCGCGGCATCGACCAGAGCAGTTTCATCGCTCCACCCTCGTGTCCTTCATGGCGGAGAAGGCCAAGCGGCAGAGCAAGGAGATCGAGGTCACCGATCGCACCGAGACTGCCACCGAGGCCGACTGGCTCCAGCGAAAAGACTTCGCGAGTATGACGGAGGAGGAGCTTCGTGCCCTCCGCGAGAGCATGATCGGTATCCGCTGGGACTTCAGTCGGCGCCTCACCCATCGACTGATCAAGAGCCGGCGCGGTCGTATGCTCGACCACCGCGAAACGATCCGCCGGGCAGCTAGGCTCGGGGGCGTCGTCGCCGAGCTCCGGCGCCGCGACCGAAAAGAGAAGGCGCGGCCACTGATCGTCATAGCTGACATCAGCGGCTCGATGGAGCTCTACAGCCGCATCGTTTTGCAGTTCTTCCACGGCTTGAGCCAGAGGCTGAGCGGCACCGAATCGTTCGTTTTCGGAACTCGGTTGACGCGCGTTACCGACGCTCTTGCCCTTCGGAACGTCGATGTCGCACTCGACGCAGTGTCTGCCGACGTCGTCGACTTCGCTGGCGGGACCCGCATCGCAGAAAGCTTGCACACCTTTCGTCACCTGTGGGGGCCCAAATTGCTGCGGCGCGGCGCAGTGGTGCTGGTGGTTTCCGATGGCTGCGAGACCGGTGATGTCGAGCACTTGAAGCGCGAGATCGAGGCGCTCCAACGCAGTTGCTACCGCCTCATCTGGCTCAACCCACGTCTAGGACACCGCAGTTATCAACCGAAAGTCCGTGGGATGGCGGCCGTGCTGCCTTATGTGGATGACTTCTTGCCGGTTCACAATTTAGAGTCGCTCAGGCAGCTCAGAGATCATTTGGCTGCGCTGCCCAAAAGAAGGTGAGGTTCGAGTGAAGTTAGCGGGAGACTACAAGTTTGAAGCTCCGGTCGCCGAGGTCTGGACGGCGCTGCTCGACCCAGTCGTGCTCGCGGCGGTGATGCCTGGCTGTGAAAAGCTCGAGCTCGTGGACGGAGCCTACGTCGGCGAGCTCAATATCAAGGTCGGACCGGTGCAGGGGAAGTTTCAAGGAAAGGTAGTCCTTGCCGACGTCGAGAAAGAGAAGGGCTACACGATGACCGTCGACGGCCGAGGCCAACCGGGCTTCGTCAAGGCCAAGGCTGCGGTGAAACTCACCCCCGAGGGGGATGAAACCAAAATGGAGTATGACGCGGACGCTCAGGTGGGCGGCCGCATCGCGAGCGTCGGGCAACGTCTCATCGATTCGTCTGCGAAGGCGATCATCAAAGAGAGCCTCGAAGGACTGAACGCCAACGTGAAAGCGCGCGCCAACGTAGCCGAAGGCGAAGAAGCCGAAGTCATCAAAGCGAGTCAGGCTGAATTCGCCACGAAGGTGGCGAAGGAAGTCGCCAAAGACCTGATCCCACCGCCAGTCCGCGTCGCTCTGATCGTATTGGCCCTAGTCGGCATCGGCGCGTTGATATACCTTCTGGCTCGCTGAGCGACAACGCCATCAAGGAGAAGAGCAGTGATTCCAGGAGTGTTCGACTATCACTCGCCCAACTCGCTCGACGAAGCGATCTCGCTTCTCAAGCAACACTCGGGTGATGCCAAGATTCTCGCCGGCGGACAAAGCCTCATCCCTGCGATGCGCTTTCGTCTTGCGGTTCCATCAATACTGATTGACATCAATCGCCTCAACGATCTTCGGTACGTGGAAGAGCGCGGCGACCACCTCGCCATCGGTGCGATGACGCGTGAGCACACTCTCGAGGATTCGCCTGTGGTGCGCAGCTCGTATCCCTTGTTGTACGACACGGCCGTCGTCATCGCCGATCCGCTCGTGAGGAATCAGGCCACCGTCGGAGGCAACATTGCCCATGCGGACCCGGCGAACGACCATCCGGCCACGATGCTGGCCTACGATGCCACAGTCGTCGCAAAGGGCCCGGGAGGCGAGCGCACGATCGCGATCGACGATTTCTTCACAGGACTCTTCGAGAACGCGATGGGGGAAGACGAAATCCTCACCGAGATTCGTATTCCCAAGCCATCTGCCGGAAGCGGGGGCGCGTACACGAAGTTCGAGCGAAAGGTTGGCGACTATGCGATTTCGGCCGCCGCCGTTCAGCTCCGTTTGAGTGGGGACACGATCGCCGAAGCGCGCATCGGTCTCACCAACGTGAGCGCAGTGCCCATTCGCGCGAAGAGCGCCGAGGGAGCGCTGGTCGGCAAAGCTGTTACCCCAGAGACGATCGAAGCGGCCGGTCAGGCTGCCGCCGCCGAATGCGACCCCTCGCCCGACCTGCGGGGTTCTGTCGATTACAAGCGAGATGTCACCAGAGTGATGGTGAAGCGTTCCATCGAAAAAGCCGTGGCGCGGGCCAAGGGAGGCAAGTGATGAGTGATCACGAGATTACGTTGACGATCAACGGCGAGAGCGTCACCCGCTCCGTCGAGGCGCGGACCCTACTCGTGCACTTCATCCGTGAGGACTTATCGCTCACCGGAACCCACATCGGCTGCGACACCACTAGCTGTGGGGCCTGCACAGTTCTCGTGAACGGGAAGCCCGTCAAGAGTTGCACGATGTTCGCCGTGCAAGCCGAGGGGGCGGAAGTCGAGACGATCGAAAGCCTGGCGGCTGCTGGCAAGCTCCACCCGCTGCAGGAAGGCTTCTGGGAAAAGCACGGGCTTCAGTGCGGTTACTGCACGCCGGGGATGATCATGAGCGCCAAGGGCTTCCTCGCTCAGAATCCAAACCCGACGGAGGACGAGATTCGGCACGGTATCTCTGGGAACCTCTGTCGTTGCACCGGCTACAACAAGATCGTCGAGGCCATCCAGTACGCCGCCGAGAAACTTCAGGCCGCCGAAGGGGGTGAGTGATGCCACAGCTCGACGATCGAACGGAGCACCATAGCGAGCTCGCCGAGGGCGTGTCGGCGAACGTGCCGACGACGGACGAGGTCCAAATCAAAACACCCGCCAAGATCTGCGGCATGGGTCATCGCAAGAAGCGAAAGGAAGACCCTCGTTTCCTCCAGGGCAAGGGCAACTACGTCGATGACGTGAAGCTGCCGGGCATGCTCTACATGGACATCGTGCGAAGCCCGTATGCGCACGCGAAGATCAACAGCATCGACGCGAGCGCTGCGCTCGAGATGGACGGGGTCGTTGCTGTGATCACGGGGGAAGACCTCAAGGCCGCCGGCGACCTCCACTGGATGCCCACGCTGATGTCCGATACCCAGATGGTTCTGCCAATCGATAAGGTCGTCTACTACGCGCAGGAGGTCTGCGCGGTGATTGCGACGAGCCGCTACGTGGCTGCCGACGCGATCGAGCAAGTCTACGTCGACTACGAGCCGCTGGATGCGGTCGTCGATCCGTTTGAAGCGATGCAAGACAAGGTCATCGTTCGTGACGACAAGGAAAAGAAGACCAACCACATCTGGCACTGGGAAGCCGGCGACAAAGCTGCCACCGACGCCATCTTCAAAGATGCGGCAACCGTGGTTAAGGAAAAGCTCTACATCCCTCGGATCCACGTTTCGTCGATCGAGACTTGCGGCATGGTGGCCAACTACAACAAGGCGCGCGAGCACATGCAGATCTACATGACCTCGCAGGCGCCGCACGCTCATCGCACCGTGTTCGCCTTGGTCAGCGGGCTGCCTGAGCACAAGATCCAGATCATCTCGCCCGATATCGGCGGGGGCTTCGGTGGCAAGGTGCCGGTGTACCCCGGCTACGTAATCTGCGCCGTGGCGAGCCTCGTCACTGGCAAGCCGGTCAAGTGGATCGAGGACCGAAGCGAAAACCTCCAGGCCGACAGCTTTGCTCGGGACTACCACATCGAAGCAGAAATGGCGGCCGACAAAGACGGCAAGATCACCGGTCTTCGCGTGAAGACGCTCTCGGATTGTGGTGCCGCCGACGCCGCAGCAAACCCGTCGAAGTTTCCGGCCGGCCTCTACAGCATTTGCACGGGCTCGTACGACATGAAGTCGGCGCACATCGAGGTCGACGGCGTCTACACGACCAAGCCACCCGGCGGGGTTGCGTACCGTTGCTCATTCCGTGTGACCGAAGCGGTTCACATGATCGAGCGGATGACGGACATCATGGCCCATGAGATCGGCGAGGACCCGGCCGATTTCCGGCTGAAGAACTTCATCCGCCCAGACCAGTTCCCGTACAAATCGCCCACCGGCTGGGAATACGACAGCGGCAACTACGAGGCCGCGCTCAACAAAGCGATGGACATGCTCGACTACCGCGCGCTTCGAAAAGAGCAGGCGGAGAAGCGCGCACGCGGGGAGCTGATGGGCATTGGGATCTCGAGCTTCACCGAAGTCGTCGGAGCGGGTCCCTCGAAGGACTACGACATCTTGGGGATCAAGATGTTCGATTCCGCGGAGATTCGGATTCATCCGACTGGCAAAGCGATGGCGCGCTTCGGCACCAAGTCGCAAGGGCAGGGCCACGAGACGACGTATGCCCAGATCGTGGCGGAGGAGCTCGGCCTCCCCGCTGACGACATCGAAGTCGAAGAGGGCGATACCGATACCGCACCCTATGGGCTCGGAACCTATGCAAGCCGCTCGACTCCGACGGCAGGTGCTGCAGCTGTGATGGCCGCCAGAAAGATCAAGGCCAAAGCCAAGAAGATCGCCGCGCACCTGCTCGAGGTAGGGGAAGACGACCTCGAGTGGAACATCGATCGTTTCCAAGTGAAGGGCTCTCCGGATCAGGCCAAGACGATTCAAGACATCGCTTTTGCCGCATACACGAACCATCCCCAGGGCATGGAGGCCGGGCTCGAAGCAGTCGACTACTACGATCCCCCGAACCTCACTTTTCCGTTTGGCAGCTACATCTGCGTCGTCGACATCGACAAGGGCACCGGAGAAGTCAAAGTCCGGCGTTTCGTCGCGGTCGATGACTGCGGGCACATCATCAATCCGCTGATCGTCGAAGGTCAGATTCACGGCGGGCTCACGATGGGACTCGCCCCGGCGCTCTACGAAGAGATTGTGTACGACGAGAACGGCCAGAACCTATCCGGTACCTTTGCCGACTACCTCCTTCCGACAGCGGTCGAGTCACCCAAATGGGAGCTCGGAAAGACGATCACTCCATCGCCACATCACCCCATCGGCGCCAAAGGTGTGGGCGAGTCGCCTACTGTGGGCGCCCCGCCCGCGATTGCCAACGCGGTTGTCGATGCCCTTTGGCATCTCGGCGTGAGGCACGTGGATATCCCAATCACTCCCGAAAAGGTCTGGAAGTTGCTGCGGGCCAATGGGGTTACGGACTGAGCCCGCGTCCCTAGGTTTTGATCATGGATCGCTGGTACGAGGCTGCGAAGGAGCTGGAACGTCAGAACGAGGGCTACGTGCTCGCCACCGTGGTGCGGGCCGTCGCCCCGACTTCCGCCAAACCGGGTGACAAGGCCGTCGTGACGGAAGATGGTGTCGTTCAGGGATGGATCGGCGGAAGCTGTGCGGAACCAACCGTGAAGGAAGAGGCGAAGGTCGCGCTCCGCGACGGGGCTTGTCGGGTCGTCCAAATCACTCCCGAGCCGAACCTACCGTCTGGGCGGGAGGGCCTCGTAGTGGTGCCCATGACTTGCTACAGCGGCGGAGAGCTCGAAATCTATCTCGAACCACATCCGGCCAAGGCGGAGCTTCTGGTGTTCGGAAACTCGCCCGTGGCGCAGGCGCTGATCGAGCTTGGTGTCTTTGCCGGCTATCGCGTGACGGCAGTCGATACGACGGAGCGTCCGCCGCTCGCGGGTGCGACGGTGGTGCGCGAGCTCGGTGAGATCGAGCTCAAGCGTCCCGAGCGAGCAGCGATTGTCGTTGCGACACACGGCGTGTTCGACGAGGACGCAATCGCCCGCGCCGCGGAGCTCCAGCCGAGTTATCTAGGCGTCGTCGCGAGCCCGAAGCGCTTTTCATCGCTTGCGGGCTCGATGAAGCGGAGGGGGCTTTCTTCCGACATCTGGGCACGAGTCGATGGCCCTGCAGGTCTCGACATCGGGGCGCGCACGCCGGAGGAGATCGCGGTCAGCATCATTGCCTCGATCACCGCGCAGCGCGAGTCAATCGCAGTGACGACGAAGCGTCCGTCCCAGACGTCGAAGGCCGAATCCGTAGCGACCGCCGACGGTTCAGTCGAAAGCGAGATCCACGAGGCGACCGGCACCGAGGGCAAGAGCTCTTGTTGTCACGACTGAGGCGACCTCGGCCGTCGCAGCGTCTCGATCACCTGAGCAAGCACCGATACCGCGATTTCGGCGGGTGACCGTGAGCCGATGGGCAGGCCGACTGGCCCGCGCAGGCGTTCGAGCTGCTCGTCCGAAAACCCCGCTTTGCGCAGGCGTTTGAGCCTCGTTGCGTGCGTCTTCTTGCTGCCGAGGCAGCCAATGAAGAAGGCATCGCTCGCCAATGCGACCCCAAGTGCGGGGTCGTCCAGCTTGGGATCGTGGGTGAGGGTCACTACGGCCGTGCGCGCGTCCAAGCGGAGCGACTCGAGGGCCGCATCTGGCCAGGACAGATCGAGGGTGACTCCAGGGAACCTCTCGGCCGCTGCAAAGGCAGAACGCGGATCGACGATGATGACTTCGTAACCGGCAAGCGTCGCGATGACCGAAAGAGGCTGTGCGATGTGCACCGCGCCCACCAATACCAATCGCAGGGGCGGGTTGAAGGGTTGATAAAACGAGCGCGGGCCGGCTACCGGTTCGGTGGTCACGGGCCGATCGTGGCGTAGAGCCTCCTCCACGAGCGCGCGTTCTTCTCCATCTCCGGCCTCTTCGGGTCGCAGCAATCGTTGCTCGCCTGACTCGAGATTCGTGACGAGCACCACGGCCCGTTTCTGTTCGATGGCCTTGAGGACCTTACTGAGCAGCTCGCGCTTCATTCGAGTGGCTCCACGAAAATCTCCACTCGGCCGCCGCAGGCGAGGCCCACTTCCCATGCCTCATCGTTGGAGACCCCAAACTCGACGAGCTTCGGCTCACCGTTCTGCATCACTGCGAGCGCCTCTTCGACGACCCGCCCTTCGACACAGCCCCCGGACACCGACCCGAGAAAGAAGCGGTCATCGCGCACCGCCAAGTGGCTCCCAGCGGGTCGGGGCGAGGAACCCCAAGTCTTTACAACTGTCGCCAGCGCGACGTCATGACCGGAGCTCTTCCAATCGCGCGCGGCAACCAACACTTCGAACTCGGAGTGATCGGGCAACGAAACCTCCCGTAAGGACTCTAAGGCGACTCCACGCCAAATGCCACGGGCATCCCGAAGAGCTGCCCATGCCCAAGCGAACCGTGGGGCATGGAGGGAGGGCTACGGGTGGGGGTGGCCGGATCGGATGCGGCTATACAAACCAAGCCCCCAAACCGGCCGCACCCCTCGAGCCGCCGCGCCTACTGAGCCCGAGTGATTCGCTTGTCGATCAGCTTCTCGATGCTTGCGAGAAACGGGCGCTCCTCAGCGTCGCAGAATGACCAGGCGACGCCCGAGGCCCCAGCACGTGCGGTGCGCCCGATGCGGTGTACGTACGTTTCCGGAACGTTCGGAAGGTCGAAGTTGATCACGTGCGTCACGCCGTCGACGTCGATGCCGCGCGCCGCGATGTCGGTCGCAACCAGTACGTTGAGATCGCCCTTGCGGAACGCGTCGAGCGCACGTGTGCGCGCGCCCTGAGATTTGTTGCCGTGGATCGCCTCGGCGCGGATGCCGTCCTTTTCGAGCTGTCGGACGATGCGGTTTGCGCCGTGCTTCGTACGGCTGAACACCAAGGTGTGCTCCACCGCCGGGTCCCGCAACAACTTCGCGAGAAGTTGTCGCTTGTCGGCCTTGTTCACGAAGAAGACCTCCTGCTCGATCAGGTCTACCGTCGAAGACACGGGTGCCACGGCCACGCTGACCGGACGGTCGAGCAGGCCCTCGGCGAGTCGACGAATCTGCGGTGGCATCGTGGCTGAGAAGAACATCGTCTGACGGTCTTTCGGGAGCGCCTTAGTGATGCGGCGGACGTCCGGGAGGAATCCCATGTCGAGCATGCGATCGGCCTCGTCGAGGACGAAGAGCTCCACGTCGTCGAGCCTGACGACACCGCGGTTCATCAGATCGAGCAGGCGCCCGGGCGTCGCGACCAAGAGGTCGACGCCACGGCGAAGCTCGGCGATCTGCGGCTTGTCGCTCACGCCGCCAAAGATGACCGTGTGCCACAGATCGAGGTCTGCACCATAGGTGGTGATGCTCTCGCTGATTTGCGCCGCGAGCTCGCGCGTCGGTGTCAACACAAGGGCGCGGAGCTTCGGCTTGTTGCCGACCAGCGCGTCGAGGTGCTGAAGAATGGGGAGGGCGAATGTCGCCGTCTTCCCGGTGCCGGTCTGCGCGCATCCGAGGACGTCGCGCCCGGCCAGCGCTGGCGGGATCGCCAGCTGTTGGATCGGAGTCGGCCGAATGTAGCCCGCTCGTTTGGTGGCGGACAACAGCTTCGGAATGAGACCGAGACCGTCGAAGGCCAGATGCTCATCTGGCATCGGACCTTCGACACTGCGGTCTGTTGCAGCTTGCTGGCTCAAAATCGCTTTCTTACCAACGAGCAGTCGAGCCACGGTCGCGCTTCGGGCGATCGTTGGCACGGTCTACTCGAATCGAGCGACCGTCGAGCGTGCTGCCGTCGAGCTCTTCGATGGCGCGCGTCGCAGAGTCTGCGTCGTTGTAAGTCACGAAGCCGAAGCCACGGGAACGGCCGGTGTCACGGTCGGTGACGACCTTGGCCTCGACCACGTCGCCGCAAGCGGCAAACGCGTTCTGCAGCTCTTCGCTGGTGGTGTTCCAGCTGAGGCTACCTACGAATAATTTGGTACTCATGTTCTTTCTTTTCTCTCTATGTTCAATAAAGCCTCCAAGGGGAGGCCCTAGCTTCTTTGGTGGACTTCGGCGCGACCCAGGGCCTGTGCCCGAGCATTCGCTCCGCTTCCCATTGACTGTGCTTTCTACGAACCTCTAACCGCTATCTCGAATCACGGCGCGGTTCTCGCAGGAACAGACAACGTGCTGGCGGCCCACGGTGAGCCACCACGCCCTACTGAGGGCTTTCAGGTTGCGACAATAGCAGTTGTACAACCCTTGTCGACTCCGCGTCCTCGACTGTCACGCATATGGCACTAGGAACGGGGAGCAATCGATGAAAACCTACTTATTCGATCTGGATGGGACCCTGCTCGATTCGATCGAGCTCATTTTAACCTCTTTTCACCATACCTCCCGGGTCCATCTGGGCAGGGAGCTGTCCGACGAGTACTGGCTGGCGGGGGTGGGTACACCCCTTCGGGTGCAGCTCAGCAAGATCGCGACCTCCGATGCGGAGCTCGACGCGATGCTCGATACCTACCGGGATTTCAACCTCGAGCACCATGACCGGATGGCCAAGGCGTACCCGGGGGCGGTGGAGCTCGTCCGACAGCTTCATCGGGACGGTGCGAGGCTCGCCTTGGTGACCAGCAAGCTGAGGACGGGCGCGAACCGCGGACTGAGGTTGCTCGAGCTCGAAGAAGAGCTCCCCGTGCGCATCTGCGCCGACGACGTCGTCCGTGGGAAGCCGCACGCCGAGCCTGTTCTCAAGGCGTTGGCGGCACTCGATGCACGCCCCGAAGACGCGCTGTTCATCGGAGACTCCGATCACGACATCCACGCCGGTCATGCCGCCGGAGTCCGGACTGTGGCCGTCACCTGGGGCCCCTTCGCCCGCGAAAAGCTCGAAGCGGCCCGCCCGAGCCACTTCATCACCCACCCGAGCCAGATACACGACTTGTAAGGGGACACGCTCCCCCTCCACGCCACCTTTCATTTCAACGACTTACAGGCCAAACCGCGCACTTTCCTGGATCGGGTTCTCCGAGCGAAGCCCGTCGAAGCGCGGCCAGCTCTCCGCGACGCCGCCTACTTCTTGAACTTCCGGTAGCTCAGCCACGAGAGCATGTGAAAGAAGATCGCGTAGGGCACGAGGAACAGCGGGATGAGCCCTGTCGGGAACACGATGAGATTGTTCGGCACATCGGGAACGAAGAGCTGCACGGGCGTCTCCGACGAGCCGAAGCCGAAGAATAAGGCGCTCAGGAAGTCGAGCACGCCCGCGGCGATCACCAAGTACACGGCGCCGGCGGGGAAGGGCTTGGCGTTCCAGTAGCGAATGAGCAGCACGGCGGCGATGGCAGCGACCGCCAAGTCTCCGAGGCCAGCCGGGTACGCGAAGATGCCGGGAATGTTTCCGCGCGCCATCTCGATCAGGAACACCCCGCCGATGGCGCGAAAGAGTTGGAGCCCGATGAGCCACTTCTGGCAGAGCCAGCGATCGACGAACCAGTCGCGCATCCAATAGAGGATCAGGCTCGGCAGAACCCAAGCGATCGGCACGATGAGGTTGCCCGGCAGACCAAGCCGCCGTGGCAGGTCCGCGAGGCACACCCAAAACATGAGTGCGCCGAACACCAGCCAGGCGGCCCCGATGCGCAAGCCCTTTCGCTTCGACGCCCCGCTAAACGTATAGGTCCCGAGCGCGTAGATTGGCGTGACAAGCAACGCAGCCGCGATCACGACCACGGTGATCGGGCTTGCGTTCATCACGGCGTACATGGCGCCGGACGGTACTATCGAATGGCCCCCGGTGTCATTCGAAGAAGAGAGCCAGAAGTCTCGTTGGCCCTGCGCTTTCGTCTTGCCAGGCGCCGCTGCTAAGCTCCTGACGGTGCAACGCGGGAAGGATGACGAGGTGAGCGGAGGGACAGCATTCGTCACGGGGGCGGCAACGGGCATCGGCAAAGGGCTGGTCGAGAAGCTCGATCGGGAAGGCTGGCGGGTCTTTGCCGGCTATAACCGCACGCCTCCCGATCCACTGGTGGCCGCATGCGGACCGTCGCTCACGATCGTGCAGTGCGACGTCAGCGATCAAGGGAGCGCGGCCGAGGCTGCGCACCGGATCGCCGAGGCGCTCGGCGGTGCTCCGCTCGACCTTCTCGTCAACAACGCGGCGACCACCAAAGGCGCAGGCGGCGCCATGGAAAACGTCGACCTCATGGCGTTCCATCATCTGTTCGAGGTGAATTTCTGGGGAGCGCTTCGCGTGACCCAAGCGCTCTTGCCATGGGTACGAAAAAGCAGCGACCCCCGCATCGTCATGGTCGGATCCCCATCGCAATACCTCACGATTCCGCTCGGGGCGCAGTATCCCATCAGCAAGATCGCGATGGCCAAGATGACCGAGGCGCTGCGCATCGAGCTCAAGCCGTTCGGCATCCAGGTGACATCGCTCGAGCCAAACGGGGTCGAAACGCCCATGACTTCGTTCACCGAGGAGGAGAGGCGCGACATGTGGGCCACCTTCCCCGAGCACTTACTCAGCGCGTACCAGAAACACTTCAAGTACCCGGGCGACGTGCTGAGCGCGTCGTTCAAGCTGTGGTCCCCGGAGAAGTTTGCCGATGTCGTCTACGACAAGGTCATTACCGCCAAGAAGATGAAGCCACGCTACGTGATCGGCCCCAATGCTTGGATCCTGCCCACCCTCAACCGCTGGGCCTCGAAGGGCGCCCAGGAACGCCTCTTCGAGAAGATGTTTCGAATCCGATGAGCATGGCGAGACCCGTGCCGACCCGCATCACCGACTGGGAGTCGCCGCAGCTGCCGCTCGCGCTCAAGGCGTTCAATGCCCTCGCCGAGTTTCCGACGCGCAGGCGCGTGAAGCTGGATACCGATTCGCTCATGGCCGACGCCAGGAAGAAGACGGGCCTCGCGGACTTCGGCGACGACCACTTCCGCGAGCCGCTGCGCGTCTTGCTCCGAGCGCTCCGCGAAGAAGCGCCACTGTCGGCGTTTGGGAGGCTCGTCGCGCGGCATTTTCTCACGCAGATGCTCGTCGGCCGGCTCAGGCTCGAGCAGCTGTATCGCGAGCATCCCGAGATCGACGATGAGGTCATCGAGCGCCCGATCATCGTAGCGGGTCTGCCACGCACGGGAACCACCCACCTCTTCAACCTGCTCTCGCAGGACGCCTCGCTTCGCTGGATGCCGTATTGGGAAACCCTGGAGCCGTTCCCGGACCCAGCCGAGAAACGACGCAAAGACGGACGCGACCCCCGTATCAAGCGAGGGGAGGGGACACTCAAGTTCCTCGAGTGGATCATGCCGCTTTTCCCGGCGATGCACGAGTTCACTCCGGAAGGTCCACACGAGGAGATCCAGCTCTTGGCTATGGATTTCACCAGCGTGCTCTTCGAGAGTAGCTGGCACATTCCGAGTTACGGCGAGTGGTACATGCAGGCGGACCGTGCTCCGGCGTACGCGTTTCTCAAGCGTTGCCTGAAAGCGCTTCAGTTCCTGCGCAGGAAGGAGCGATGGCTCCTGAAGACACCCGAGCATCTGATGAACCTCGGCGCGCTCGTCCGGGAGTTCCCGGACGCCACGTTCGTGCAGACGCACCGCGACCCGCTGCGCATCACCGCCTCGCTTTCCGTCATGATCACCTACGGCGCGCGGATGCAGCAGCGCGGAGCCGATCCATACGCCATCGCCCGCTACTGGGCGGCACGCACTGAGGACTTCCTTCGGGCCAGCGTGCAAGACCGCCACCTTTTGCCTGCTGACCAAGTCATCGACGTGAAGTTCGACGATTTCATGGCCGACATGAAAGGAACAGTTCGGCAGGTGCTCGAACACGCCGGCCGAGCGTGGACTCTCGAGACGGAGCAAGCCATCGTTCGCTTTGTCGCCGAGAACCCCCGGGGTCAGTACGGCCTGGTCGACTACCGGTTGCAGGACCTCGGAGTCGATCTCGAGGAGCGACGTCGCGCGCTTGAATTTTACTGCGCGCGGTTCGGAGTGACGTCCAGCTGAGTTTCAGCGCTCGGCGAGGAGCACACCGGGGTTCAAGACCCAGCTCGGATCGAGCGTCGACTTGAGACCGCTGAGCGTGGTCGTGAAGAGCTCGCCGCGTTCGCGCTCGTACCACGGCCGGTGGTCCCGCCCGACGGCGTGGTGGTGGGTGATGGTGCCGCCCTCGTCGATGATTGCATCGGACACGCTTGCTTTGATGGCATCCCAGGTCTCGAGCTGCCCGCCTGGCTCGCTCCACGCGACGATCGAATAGTAGGGCGCAGGGCCATCCGGGTAGATGTGGGTGAAGCGGCAGGTGATCAGCCCGCGGCCGCGGCAGTGCGTGTCGAACGCGCGCTTCGCGGCGTCGAGCACGGCCTGGTGAAACGATTCGAATCGGTCCCAGGTGACGGCGGTCTCGAGCGTTTCGGTGACCATCCCCTTGCGGGCCATGATGTCGCGAATGTACGGCGCTTTGATGAAGTTGCTCCGCCAGTTGCCCGCGGCTCCCGAGCGGACGCGCGATTCGGTGTGCGTGACCTTGCGGCGGTTGTAGCGGCCTCCGTGCTCGCGGCAGACCGCGAGCGCCTTTTCCATCACGTCGTTCTGCGGGTAGTGCTCGGATTCGAAGCCGAGGAGCAGCATCGCGTTCCGACCATCGCCGAGGCCCATCGAAACCGCTTCCATGCTGCTGACGAGGCGGCAGTTCACCGGATAGAGCTTGCCTTGAGAGAGCGCGCGGACGGCCCTCGCGCCCACGATGAAGTCCTCGAACTTCACCGTCGCCGAGGAGCGGTAGCGGGGCCGGGCGTGAAGGCGAATCCAGGCTTCGGTGATGATGCCGAGCGTACCCTCCGAGCCGAGCCAGAGGCGTTCCTGGCTCGGACCGGCGCCCGAGGCGGGCAAGCGCCGGGTTTCATGCATGCCTTGCGGCGTGACCACTCGGACGGACTCGAGGATGTCGTCGATGTGGGTGTAGAGCGTGCAGTAGTGCCCGCCGGCGCGCGTGGCGATCCAGCCGCCCAAGGTCGAAAACTCGAAGCTCTGCGGATAAAAGCGCGGGCTGAGGCCATACGGCTTGAGTGCAGCCTCGAGTGCCGGGCCGTAGATACCCGCCTGCACGCGGGCGGCGCGTGATGCTTCGTCGACTTCGAGCACGGCGTCGAAGTTGCGCATGTCGAGCGTGATCGTTCCCTTGTAGCGCTGGGCGCGCGTCGGCTCGACGCCCCCAACCACACTCGAGCCGCCTCCGTACGGTGTCAGGCTGATGTCTTCGCGTTCGCAGAACCGGATGAGCGCGAGGATCTGCTCTTCCGTTTCCGGGTACGCGACGTAGTCGGTGGGATTGTCGTACTGCCCGCGGAGCGCGCGCACGATGTCTCGGAACGCTTTGCCGTAGCTGTGCGACAAACGATCGAGCTTGGCGTCGGTGCAGAATGGCGCGAGCGCGTCAGGAAGCGCAAAGCGAGGTGGGCGCAGCTCGATCTCGTCGACACGCGGCGCGGGGGTGTCGTCGAAACCGTCGAGGCCGAATCGGCCCTTCAAGAACTCGAGAAAGACCTCGACCGTGAGCGCGTCCGGGCCTTCACCCTCGTAGCCCCAGCCCCAGAACTTGCGGATTCGCGGACCGCGGTCGCTCTTGGTGTCTGCGCCGCGTCCCATCGCGGCCGACAGTGCGCTCGTGGCGGCCCGGAGGTCGGCGAGCGGGTTTCCCGTGCGCCCGGCGTTCCACTCCTTGGCATGGCGCTGCAAAACGCGGCCCACGGCCGCGAGCAGCTGCTTTTGATCTTCGTTCGGGAGGATGGAGCGCATGTCATGCTCCTCTGGGGCTCGCATCGACGGCCGCGGTGGCTCGACCGCCCGCGTCGCCTTCGGTCCAAGCGCGCTCTTCGTCGAGGAACTGCAAGGGGTCGAGCTCGGGCTTCACCTTTTCGTAAATGGTCGGGAACGTACCGTCGGCGCCGTACTTGGCTCGCATTTCGCGCCAGAGCGTGTGGTCGAACATCTCCTCGAACTCTTCCTCCGTGCTGAAGACGTCGCAGTACGTGTGCAAGAACCCACCGAGCTGTCGTGCCTTTCGTTCGAGGGCACGCACCTTCGTCACCGCAGGGAAATGCTCGTCGCCATCTTTCACGCGCTGCGGAAAGCCGTAGATCCCGAGGTCGAGGTACATCTCGCTCTCGGGCCGACCGGAGTAGGGACGCCCGCGGTTCGACGGGCGCCGCACGAGGCCGCCGTAGTCGATGACGCGACAGGGGTATGCGAGCAGCGGATAGATCTCGAACTCTTCGTCGGCGTACCGCACCATCTCGGCGAAGTGCTCGGCGGGGAACGCATACTCCTGCCAGACTTGCTTCCGAATCGTGTTCTCGCGCTCGGCTGGGGGCCGGGTGCCTTTGAGAAACGTCGTGTTCGGAGGGAGCATCCATCCCATCGAGTATCGAAACCAGGGCTCGTTCGCCGTCGGAAGGATCTGCGCGAGGCACATGCACATGCTGCGGTCGTGGCGCATCAGATAGTCGAGCATCGGCACGAGCTCTTCGTGGCGCGCACCCTCGCCGCGCTCGAGCATGCTCTCGACGTGCTTGTAGAAGAGGGGCTTGTAGTAGCGCCCGATGGGATTCACCGGCAGGACGCCTGAGCGCGACTCTTCGGGAGATGCGAGATGCCCCTCGAGGATCACCGCGCGGTCTTTGTCGAAGATGAGCGTTTCGATGAAGTGCGGAGGGTTCGGAGACGTCGCCAGGCGCTGGTATTCGGCAGCGTACGCGGCGAGCGAATAGAACGGCCGGTAGACGAGACGAACATGCGCGGCCGCGGGAATCACGCGCATCTCGAGCGCGACGAGCAGCCCGAGGGTGCCGTGGCTCCAAGGGAGCGCGCGAAACAAGTCGGCGTGTTCGTTGTCGGCAGTGGCCCGGACGAGCTCCCCGTCCGCGGTGACGACTTCGTAGGCAATCACGGTGTCGTGGACGAGCCCGCACACGTGAGAGTGCGTGGTCATGCCGAGCGCCATCACGAGCCCACCGAGCGTCGCGTCCTTCATTTCGATCGTCGCTTCGAGCTGGAGCCCCATCGCGTCGAGATGCGCCGCCACGTCACCCACGGTCGCAAACGGCTCGAGCCGGACGATCCCGCGGCGTTCGTCGACCTCGAGGATGGCCGTCAGGTCGTTCATCTGCACGGTCTGCGCGTTCGACTTGTCGGCCATGCGCGTGTTGAGCGACGCTGCGCCCTTCCGATCGGTTCGAAGCGGCGCTCCTGCCCAACCTTCGCCACGCTGTCGCGCAGATCTGTAGCGCTTCACGTCGGCCATCACGCGCTCCACCCGCGCGTCGTGCGCATCGGGCCGGACGGGCTTCGCCACCCGTGCTTTGGCCTTCTCCCATCCGGTCGCGAGCGTGCTGAGCGGCAATGCGACGCCGATGATCATCCATTCCCTGTGCTCGTCGGCCCAGCGCTTCGCAGCCGCGAGGATGCCGTTCAGGATCATCATCTCAGCCTCCTCCAGAGGCCGAAGCCATGTCGTGTACGCTGGCTTTCTGCCTTGGATGCACCTTGATCGGCAGCCGTTCGAGGGTGCGCACGAAGACGCTCTGCCGGTGGGGGTAGTCGGTTCCGTTGAGCTCCACCCAGTCGGTCCGTTCGAGAAGCTGCTCGAGGGCAATCCGACCCTCCATGCGTCCGATGGGCGCTCCGAGACACAGGTGAATGCCGTGCCCGAAGCCGAGATGCTGCCTCGCGCTTGCACGCCGAAGGTCGATCTCGTCGGGGTTCGGCCACTTCCGCGGATCCCGATTGCCCGAGGCCCAGAGGAGCATCACGCGTGCGTTGACGGGCAGGCGTTGGCCGTGGAGCTCCACGGGCACTTTGGTCTTCCGGAAATGGCCCTGGAACGGGGACTCGAGGCGTAGCGTCTCCTCGACGAAGTTGGGGACGAGCGCGGGGTCTGCGCGAAGCTCTTCCTGGATTGCGGGGTTCTCCGCGAGGAGGCGGACCATGCTCCCCATCAAGCTCGCCGACGAGTCGCTGCCCGCGATGATGATTTGCAAGACCGTCGCCGCGGCCTCCTCTCGGGTCATGGTGCCTTCGCGCACGGCGTCGATCAGGGCGCCCATCATGAAACCCGGCTGCGGGTGCCGCTTGGCGGCCTCGTCGAAGCGCGTGCGACACCACTTCACGAAGCCGAACCCACGCAGGACTTTGCCCACGAGTTGCCATTTCGTGTTCACGCCGCTGAGCAGAGAGATCGACTCGTCGGCCCAGGCCTTGACCGTCATGGCGTCGTCGCGCGGGATCGACAGGATGTCGAGCGTGAGCGTGATGGGAATCTGGAACGCAAAAGCGTCCATCCAGTCGACCTCGCGGGCCCGGATCACGTCGTCCATATGCTGGTCGACCAGCGCCCGAACTTGCGGCTCGAGCACTTGGACGAACCCTTTGCCGAGCCCTGCCGTGGCGATTTTTCGCTGCACCCGATGGGTGGGCGGGTCCTGCAGGGCGAGCACGTCGGGCGGCGCCATCGGCAAGCGAGGCGGCACGAACGTCGAAAGGCGCCCACTCCCGCCCGCCAGCAAGATCGCCACGATGTTCGAGGAGAAACGCTCCGGGTCCATCGTGACCGTCTTGATGTCTTCGTAGCGGCTCAGGTAGTAGCAGTCCGCGCCCCTCGGTTTGAAAAGGGGGGCCTCCTCGCGAAGCGCCTCGTAGAACGGGTAGGGGTTCTCGATTGTCTCGGCGCTGAATGCATCGAAGTCCTCGGCGGCCATCGTGAGTAAGGCCTCAGTATTCGAGTCAGTGGCCCGAGGTCAACCGTGCGGGTGGATGCGCCTCGGCGTTGCAGGAGCTCGCCGGGGCCCGTGCAACGATTCGCAGGGGGCCCCCCGACCCGCCCGCGATCTTCATCGGAAGGGCGATGATCTCGGCCCCGCGGGCCGGAATCCGTTCTAGATTGGCGATGTTCTCGAACCCCGGGATGCCGGCCTCCATCAGAGTCCGATGCGCTCGAAAATCCTTCGAGGGCCCATGGTCGAGGCTTGCAGTGTCGATACCCACTGCGGCGACGCCCCGCGCGACGAGTGCTTGAGCTGCTGCCTCCGAGATGCCTGGGAAGTGAAGCCTGGATGCATCTCCAGGCGTGTCGTCTCCCAGGTAGGCCTTTGCGTCCGGCCAGTATTGCGCCCAGCCGGTCCGGACCAATACGATGCTGGCTTCGCCGATCTTGCCATGGGTGGCCTCGAACGCCTCGATCTGCTCGACCGAGAGCAATGTGTCGGGATCGCTCGCCGCGGCCGCACTGATGTCGATCACGACGCCCGGCGCGATCAAGCGCTCGAGCGGGATCGCGTCGGTGGTGTCCTGAGCCTCGGCGAAGTGGATCGGAGCGTCGATGTGTGTACCGCCATGCTCCGGGGTCGAGATCTGGAAGGCGCTGTAGAAGTAACCGCGGTCCGTGTGCCCGTGGAAAAGTGTCTCCTTGCCGAACTTTGAGGGTGAAGTCGGCCAATACACCGTATTTTCGTCGTAGGCATAGGTGAGGTCGACGAGGCATGACGCGGCGCGCGGCTCGGCACCCGGGTTGCCTTGCGGCGGCGGGGTTGAAGCGCGAGTTCCGGCGCACGCGGGCGCGAAGGCACAGGTCAGCACTAGGGCACACCGGCGGAGGAGACGAGTGGGGAGCAGGGTCATGGGGACGGTTTTTGCCAGAATCGCGGAAAAAACAACAGGCCGCGCGGCCTGTTGGAGCTGCGGATGAGATTTTCGACGAAACGAGGGGCCTCGCCGACCGATACGTAAGTGTCCATGATTCCAGCCTCGAAAAAATCGCCTACCATGACCCCGTTCGCCGGCTTCAGCACGAAGACGACGAAGTTCCTGCGCGATCTAGGACGCCACAACGACAAGGCCTGGTTCGATGCCCACCGTGGCGAGTACGAGCAGTATTGGCTCGAGCCCGCCAGGGCGTTCATCGAGGCGGTCGGCCCGAAGGTCCAGAAATTCGCCCCCAACATCGTCTGGGAGTCCCGGGTCAACGGATCGATCTTTCGGGTGAGCCGGGACATTCGCTTTTCGAAGGACAAGACGCCCTACAAAGACCACATCGACTTGTGGCTCTGGGAGGGGCAGCGCAGCACGGCCCTGTCCGGGTTTTTCCTTCGGATTCGTGCCAAGAGCATCCATCTGGGCGTCGGCTCGCATGGGTTCTCGAGAGAGGCCCTTGCGAGTTACCGGAAGGCGCTAGAGAACGACGGGTCCGCCAAGTCGCTGGCATCTCTGATTAAGCGATTGGAGCGCTCCGGCTATGCGCTGGGCTGCAAGACATACAAAAAGCTTCCCCCCGGCTTCGACGGGCAGGGCGCCG